>OGIL01002082.1_pt1 | contig 9961 bp, 9 predicted proteins | sample 1571751 | NCBI WGS metagenome assembly OGIL01 (sample SAMEA2581964, study PRJEB24529) | metagenome | biome: Human gut stool | place: China | collected 2011 | reverse complement strand
ACTCCTGCGGGCTGTTACTGTATGCTAAGCGTTTTAGTCGTCGTTGCCTTGCGACGCTACGATAAAGCCTACTATCACTGTAACGAGCAGAGCGAGTATGAAAAGCAGCTGATTTTCAATAAAACAAACCGTCAGTGCAACACCGCCGATCATAATAGCCATTCCGAAAAGTATCCATAAGCATTTTACCGCTTCACTGCGAGTATCGGTTTTGCCCTCATCGTTGACGTGGTGTGAATAAAGCCCTCTGCCATTATTCTGTACAGGCGGTTTTTTATCTTCCTTGCTTTCATCAATCATGTGCTGAACAAGCCCGATGGTGAACAAGTCGTCGGATAAGTCGTGCTTTCCGTTATGGTTCCAGTCAAACATAATATCGCTCATTTCGCATCTATTCAAATATTCCTTTAAAAGATTCTGTTATCGATTTACGCACTACAGAGTAATTTTCTTTATTGATGCGACCTATTCTGACAATAAGCTGTGCTTGATTGATAGTGGTTATCTGTTCCATGAGTACTATGCTGTCAAACATGAGACCGCATTTGCTGTTTAGATTAAAGTGGACCGGGAGCTGTTTTTTATATCGTGCCGTAAGCGGAGCAACGATAGTCGTTGTGCTGAAATGATTGCCGATATTATTCTGTATTATAAGTACCGGTCTTATTCCGTATTCGATACTTCCTGTTTTTTCGCCAAGGTCTGCGAGCCATATCTCGCCTTGAAATGCTTTTCCGCTGACATTCTGTACAGTTGTTGCGGAAGCATTATCAGTGTAATTACACGTCATATTTAATTCCTTTCTCAACTGAATTGCTGTAAACATATAATAGTTTCGTTTTTAGTAGCGGTATACCGGTGTTAAGCTGTTGAGTCCGTATCCTACACTAAATCTGATTAGCTATTGTAATTATTTTAGCATAGGGAGTGTACGATAAAAAGGACAAATATAAAGGTCACAGTCAGAAATGGCTGACTGTGACTTTCAGTATGTTAAATTTTATTCAATACGGCAAATAGGAAGAATCATCTCCCATAGCATCAAAGTGTCGCCTGTAACGGCGAGGGATAGTGAGGTCTGAGAAATATCCTATATCAGACAGGACGTGCGAAATAGCCGTAAATCCATCGTTATAGAAGCGTGTTATACGTTTTTTTCTGTCGGCAATTCCGCAGTAGTCATGCGGGCATACGAATGTCCATTCGGCAGAGCGGTTGTCAACTATTACTCTGAAATATTTATCAATGTCATTCTGGCTTATGCCGAAGTTTGCAAGCAGTATGTGATGCTCAAAGCTGTCGTCAAGCCGTGACATAAGTACTGTTTCACCGTCAAAGGAGATTGCAAATATCAACGGTTCTTTTTTAGCAATATATTCATTTACCGTTTTTTCGTCCGGGTATTTACGATATGTCATAAATTCACCTGATTTCCGTATTTAAAAGCTGATTCCGAATCTTATATATTAATTATAGCATTTCCGTCGGCAAATTGCAAATCCTGCCTGGGTGCGTTCTCCTCGCAAGGCTGACAGCAAAAAACAAGCACCGCAATCAAATACGGTTGATTGCGATGCAGTTTTTTGGCACGCCTGATGCGATTCGAACGCACGACACATAGCGTCGGAGGCTATTGCTCTATCCAACTGAGCTACAGGCGTAAATATAAAGGGCTGACGTAAATCAGCCCTATTATTATAACACGATTTTAATGTTTCGTCAACATTATGAAAGAGAAATCACTTTAAAAGCGATTCGGTAGCCGCAATCTTTACTGCAACGCAGAATACCTCCATAGCCTTTGCAAGCTCTGCTTCGGTAGGATATGTCGGAGCAATACGGATATTGTTGTCGTGAGGATCCTTGCCGTAAGGATAAGTCGCACCTGCGCCTGTCAGAACAACTCCTGCCTGCTTGCAAAGCTCAACAGTACGCTTTGCCGTGCCGTCAAGACCGTTGAATGAGATGAAATAACCGCCGTTGGGCTTGTGCCAAGAGCCGAAGCCTGTGGGAGCGATCTCCTTGTCGAGCATATCAAGAACGATCTTGAATTTAGGCTCAATTATAGCTCTGTGCTTCTTCATATGCTCCTTTATGCCGTCAAAATCCTTGAAGAAACGAGCGTGTCTTAACTGGTTGAGTTTATCGTAGCCGATAGTCTGGAATGTCATCTGGCTCTTGATAAACTTGATGTTTTCCGCACTCGCACCGATGAATGCAAGACCGCCGCCGGGGAACGAAATCTTCGATGTGGACGCAAACATAAATACCATATCCTGCTTGCCTGTCTTTTTAGCTTCTTCAAGAAGGTTCAGCAGAGTGTCGGGAGTATCTGTAAGGTGATGAACGCAGTAAGCGTTATCCCAGAATATTCTGAAATCCTTTGCTTTAGGCGAAAGGTTAGCAAAACGCTTTACCGTTTCATCCGAGCAGGTGATGCCTTCAGGGTTGCTGTACATAGGTACGCACCAGATACCCTTGATAAGCTCATCTTCGCTTACCAGCTTTTCTACAACGTCCATATCGGGACCGTCGGGGGTATAAGGTACTGTAATCATCTCAATGCCGAGGCTCTGGCAGATAGCAAAATGTCTGTCATAACCGGGAGCGGGGCAGAGGAACTTTACCTTTTCGTTCTTTCCCCAGGGCTTGTCGCCGCCGAGAACGCCGAGCAGCATCGCTCTTGCCATTGTATCGTACATAAGCTGAAGGCTTGAGTTACCGCCGATGATTATTTCATCGTGAGCAACACCGAGCATAGGCATACAAAGTCTTTTTGCTTCTTCTATACCGTCAAGCACACCGTAGTTACGGCAGTCAACACCTGTTTCCGACATATAATCACCGTCAAGACAATGCGTCAGCATATCAAGCGATAAATCAAGCTGTGCGGGAGAGGGCTTGCCTCTTGACATATCCAGCTTCAGACCCTGCTTGCAAAGCTCGTCATACTGCTTTTTAGCTTCTTCATTCAGCTTTATCAGTTCATTCTTTTCCATTATCGCAAACTCCTTATAATAAAGAATTTTAACGCAGTTTTTCACTGCACCCATGTTTTAATTATAATGCAAATGAAGCTGTTTTGCAAGCGTTTTTTCGTTTTCTTGCAAAGAATTATGCAATTTCGTCAAAAAAACGTTGCACAGTAACATAATTATGGCGATTAGCAACTATAAAATATCCATTAAATGTTTAATCTGTGCAACTCTTAATTTTAATTTTTGCATTAACCGGCAAATGCGGCTGTTACAACGCCGTTGTTGTTAGTGAATGTGATGTCGGCGCTCACCGTCTGCTCGTCAAGTCCCGATAGATTCAGCGGAACACTGCAGCGTACATTATATGTCCATTCAAAAGTAAGCGTAGTGCTTGTCTTGCCGTCAAGAAAAGCAAGGCTCATATCAAAATCAGTGCTGTCGCTGAGAAGAGCCGTTGCGGATAATGCATCGTCATATATTACGGGAAGAGTAACATTCTGACGTGTAAGCTCGGTAGGCATTATGTTCCGCAGGGATATTATCTTTGAGTTTCCGTCCGTATATATATTAAGCGTAAGGTCGGCACAGTAGAAGCCTACCTGCTTCTGATTATCGAGCGGTATATCCTCCGCATATCCCTGCACGGCAAAATAACCCGTTCCGTAGTCCGACAAGGCTATGTTGAATGTGGGGTGGAATACGGGCGTTCCCTTTGCAAGAATTGCGTCATAAGCCGTCAATGCGCCCTCAACGCCGTCCTGCACATCAAGCAGGGCAGTATCGACCTCTGCCTTGTCAAGCCCCGAATAATAGCTTGCCGAAACGGCAAAATTTGAGCCGTCACTTATAATTTCCCTGCTGCTGCCGGCGTACACGGGAGTTGTGCGTGTAAGCAGCATATACAGCAAAAGCCCTATTCCTGCGGTAACAAGCACAAGCAGGATAACAAGTACGATTTTTTTCATTCATTTCCCTTTCAGACATAGTTTTATATGCAGTAAAGATTCATATCCCACGCAGGAATATACGGGTGCTGTCTTAAATACAGCTTGTATGACGGATTCAGCTCCGTTACCTTTATGGGCAGGGCGAACATATCCTCCGTGCGATGATAGAGCGAAACGAGCAGCTTCGGCTTGTCACGCTTTATTACTGTCTTACTGCCGTCAAGAGCCTCGCTTTCACTGCCCTCAACATCATATTTTATATAGGTTATACGCTCGTCCTTTACAAAGCTGTCAAGACTGCGCATTTCTATCTCCTTTATCCGTGACGGATTGACAGGCTTACCTTTTTCATAGGGGATAAGCGATGAATTTCTTCCGCCCTTTGATATAAATTCGCAGACCGTATCACAGCTCCACGCACCCGCATTCACCGTTCTGAAGTCATAAGGGCTCAGCTTGTAGTGTATGCGTTTCATCTTTGCGTAATTCTTCCCGTCAGGTTCCATCGCAAAAATCTTGTTGAACTGTCCGCCCGTCACTTCCAGAAACTCGGTTATCGTGTCGCCGTTGTAAGCGCCGAGATCCGCATAGGTTTCGTTGCCGCCGAGGTCAAGAATTTCATATCCTTCCGCTTTATCCGTCTGATTGCGTAAAAGCGGCTGTATCCTTCCCGTTATACGATATTCAAGCCAGCCGTCGAAAACCTGTTTTGATTTCTCGTCCGCAAGCATCGAGTAAACTCTTTCAAGCTCGGCTTTATGCTCCTCGGCATATTCTTTTGTGAATAATCCTCCGCCTATTACCGGAACATCGGGAGCGTATAATTCGTGCCTGTCCGAAATGGCAATGATACGCTGTATCACCTCGTCAATATGAGTGCCGAAAGCAACGAGTATGATACAGTCACCGAATTGCCGTTCAATATCGGACAGCTTTTTCACCTCAAAGCCTGCAAAGCTGTGACCTCTCACGAAGTCATCGCTCGCCATGAATCCCGATATTTTTACATTCTTCAAGGAGCATACATCGAGTATTTTCTGTGCGCCGTCACCCATACCGTATATTATTATCGGCTTTGAGGTTTCAGCCAGATGATCCCACAGAGAAACTGCGCCTGTTATATCGTACATTTGAACATTCCTTTTCCGTGATTATTCGACCGTTACCGATTTTGCAAGGTTTCTCGGATGGTCAACATCAAAGTTTTTGAGCGCCGCAGTATAATATGCGATAAGCTGTAACGGTACTACAGCGACAAGCGGCATAAGAAGGTCCCTTGCAAGAGGGAGCATAACAGGATAATCAACATCGTTCCCGTCAAACTTCATATCTTCACTGCATACCATTACAACAGTAGCGCCTCTTGTCTTTACTTCCTTTATATTGCTCATCGTTTTTTCGTAAAGATCGTGCTGTGTGGCAACTGCGATGACCGGCATACCGTCTTCGATAAGGGAGATAGTGCCGTGCTTCAGCTCGCCTGCGGCATAGCTTTCCGAGTGGATATAGGAAATTTCCTTCAGCTTAAGGCTGCCCTCCATACTGAGCGCATAGTCAAGACCTCTGCCTATGTAAAGCAAGCTGTCGGTTGCAACAAGCTTTGTAGCAACGAACTTGCAGATTTCCTCGCAGTTGTCGATTACATACTGAACTGCCTCAGGCATTTTTGTAAGAGCCGAAACAAGTCGCTTGCACTCGGCTGTGCTGATTGTTTCCTTTGCAAGAGCAAGCTCAAAGGCAAAGAGATACATAACGGAAAGCTGTGTGATGTATGCCTTTGTTGACGGAACGGAAATTTCGGGACCTGCAAGTGTGTAGATAAGCATATCTGCCTCACGGGCAATTGAACTGCCCTTTGCGTTTACGATTGCAAGAGTTTTTGCACCCTTCTGCTTGGCAAGACGCATTGCGGCAAGGCTGTCGGCTGTTTCGCCCGACTGTGAAATGATGATTACAAGGTCGCCCTCGCCTACAATCGGATTTCTGTAACGGAACTCGGACGCAATGTCAACATTTACGGGAACTCTTGCAAGATCCTCAACAACATACTTGCCGACCATACCTGCGTGCATGGCAGTACCGCAGGCAACAATTGTGATATTTTTGAAATTCTTGATTGTTTCCGTTGTAATGCCGCACTCCTCAAGAAACGGAAGTCCCTCTTTAATTCTCGGCATAATCGTTGTTCTGATAGCCTCGGGCTGTTCGTTGATTTCCTTAATCATAAAGTGCGGATAACCGCCCTTTTCGGCAGCCTCCATATCCCAGTCGGCTGTCTGAAGTTCCTTTTCAATCGGATCAAGGTGTTCATCAACGAACGAAACACCGTCAGGTGAAAGTGTTACGATTTCATCATGGTCAAGAAGATAATAATCCCTTGTGTACTGAAGAATTGCGGGAACATCGGACGCAATAAAGCACTCACCCTCTGCAACGCCTACGATAAGAGGACTTTCACGACGAACCGCAAAAACTCTGTCGGGGAAATCCTTGAACATAATTCCGAGTGCAAACGAACCCTTAAGCTCAGCCATTACACTGTCAATTGTTTCAAGAGGATTTCCGTTGTATTTATAGTCGAGGAGCTGAGCAACAACCTCTGTATCTGTGTCGCTTAAAAAAGTTCTTCCCTTTGAGATGAGGAAGTCTTTAAGCTCCATATAGTTTTCAATAATACCGTTGTGAACGATTGTAACCCTTGTACCGCTGTGTGGATGTGAGTTTACATCCGAAGGCTCACCGTGGGTTGCCCAACGGGTGTGACCTATGCCGACATGACCTTTCGGAGTGCCGACCTCTGCAAGCTTATCCTTTAAGTCCTGAAGCTTACCCTTGGTCTTTACGGTCTTGATTTCTCCGTTATCAAAAACCGCAATACCTGCCGAGTCATAGCCTCTGTATTCAAGCTTTGTGAGAGCATTAACAAGCACCTCACTGCAATCCTTAGGTCCTACATAACCTACAATACCGCACATAAAATTTCTCCTTTTCGGTTAATCATTGACCTTGTGGCAAAAAGTAGGTACAAGTTCTGCCAAAAGTTCAACTGTCTTTTCACTGTCATTGTTTTCTGCGGTCTTTTTGAGAACCTCAAGCTTTGACAGCATATCTGTTTCGTCTATTTTAATTTGATTTCCTATGAAAATTTTCTTGTTCTGTGTTGACTTAAGACCTTCTTCGTCCATAAGAAGCTCCTCAAAAAGCTTTTCACCCGGACGAAGTCCCGTGAAAATAATCGGAACATCTTTGTACGGAACCTTACCATACATTCTGATAAGGTTCTCGGCAAGGGTTGTAATCTTGACGGGAGCACCCATATCAAGAACAAAAATCTCACCGCCCTTTGCCATTGCACCTGCCTCAAGAACAAGTGAAACAGCCTCGGGAATAGTCATAAAATATCTGATAATATCGGGATGTGTTACGGTAACGGGCGCACCGTTTTCAATCTGACGGCGAAACAGCGGAATAACCGAGCCGTTTGAGCCGAGAACATTACCGAATCTTGTTGTTACAAATTCGGTATCGGTGCTGTGCTGCGCCTTGTACTGAATAATCATCTCGCACGCACGCTTTGTTGCGCCCATAACATTTGTCGGATTAACAGCCTTGTCGGTTGAAATCATAACAAACTTCTTTGCCTTGTACTTTTCTGCAAGGGTTGCAACATTGAATGTGCCGAAGATGTTGTTCTTTACAGCCTCCTCGGGAACGGTTTCCATAAGCGGAACATGCTTGTGAGCGGCAGCGTGGAATACGAGTTCGGGGCGATATGTCTTGAAGATAAGCTCCATTTTGTCGTAATCACGAACCGATGAAATAAGCGTTACAAGGTTAAGCTTTGTGCCGTATTCAAGCACAAGCTCCTGCTGAATGTCATATGCGTTGTTTTCGTAGATATCAACAATGATGATTTGTTTCGGATCATTCTTTGCAATCTGTCTTACAAGCTCACTGCCGATTGAACCGCCGCCGCCTGTAACAAGACAAATCTTTCCGTTGATAAGGTCATGAATCTCCTTTCGGTCAAACTCAATGGGTTTTCTGCCGAGAAGATCCTCAATCTTGATTTCCTTTGCCTGTGAAATAAGCTGTGTATGCCCGTCATCAAACAAAAGCTCACCGAGATAAGGGATAATCTTGATTTTGCACTCTGTTGCGGAACAGTAATCAAGAATCTTCCTCTTCTCATCTTCCTCACATGACGGAACTGCAACAATAATATTGTCTATGCGGTATTCATCACATATTTTAACAATTTCGGGACAGGTTCCGACAATGGGGATTCCTTCGATTTTCTGATTCAGCTTTTTCAAATCATCATCGACAAAGCATACCGGAATGATGCTTTTTGAAGGATTATTAACATCATTCTGCTCTTTCGCATTGTGAATTTCACGAACAATCATTCTGCCGGCATTGCCTGCGCCCACAATAAGGGTGCGCTCTCCGCCCTCTGCCCTTCCTGCCTCGGTAAGGTCAAGAAAAGCCCTTCTGAAAACAAAACGGAATGCAAGAATTCCGACAAGGGCTATTGCGAAATGTACTATACAAAAAATCTTTCTCTGCGGAATCTGCAAAAACAACGAGATTACAAAGCCGAGCGTAAACCCCAAAAAGACGGCAGTTCCGCACACCATATAGTCCTTTGCGTTAAAGTATCGCCACAATTTTGAATATGTTCCGCTTATATAAAGCGTAAACAGACACATGACAAGATCAATAACAATATAGCTCAACAAGCCTTTGCTTGAAGCAGCACCTATGTAGCCGACAAGCAAGAGAATATAATTTGCAAGAATACCGCTGACAACGATAATAAACACATCTGCGAGAGCCAGCAACATCTTACGCAAATTAATCTTCTTCATAACCCATACCTCTTCTGTTTAACTTTGTGTAAATTTCCCGAGTAACATATAAATACAATTATGATTTATTATACAACAGTGCAAAAGGAATGTCAAACAAAGCAATTCCTAAATCAACTCAAAATCCGACAATCAAAGCACAAGGAACAGTAATAATCAGACTTGTTCGACACACATTTGTTGACAACCGCACAAAACGAGCCTAAAATAATACCATACTTAATATGAGCGGTGAATTGAATGAAAAAATTTTCGATAATCCTCGGAGCAATAATACTTGCGCTGTTTGTGACTCTCGTAATATGGGGCGTTTACTGTGACAACACAATTGCAATCACAAATTACTGTGTAAACAATACTAAGAACGACGCAAAGCTGAAATTTGTTGTCATCACGGATTTGCACAACAAGGAATACGGAGAAAAGAACGCAGACCTTGCAGAGCTTGTAAAGGAACAAAATCCCGATTTTATTGCAGTTTGCGGAGATATGGTCAACCGTGGCGATCCCGACACAACGAAGATGAAAGATGTGCTTGAAAAGCTTTCAAAAATTGCACCCACATACTGCTGTCTCGGCAACCATGAGCGTGACAATGCCGCCAAATTCGGAACGGATTTTAAAAGCGAAACAAATTCAACAGGCGCTGTATTGCTCGATAATGAATACATAAAATTCACCAAAAACGGCAAGAGTGTGCTTATCGGCGGAATGAGCGACTACCCTTATTATGAGTTCTACACTCCCGATGACGATGTTCCGTCAAGAACGCTGTGGGAAGAATTTGCCGAAAAAGCAAAGAACAATTTCACAATTCTTCTGCACCACCAGCCCGAATACATTGCCGAGGACGCAAAGAAAACCGACATAGACTTAATCGCCTGCGGTCACACCCACGGAGGACAGATTCAATTGCCGTTCATCGGCGGAGTAATCGCTCCGAATCAGGGACTTTTTCCGAAATATGACAAAGGCGAATTTGACCTTGACGGCACAAAAATGATTGTCTGCGCAGGTCTGAGCAACACCGTATTCATCCCCAGAATCAATAATCAAGTTGAAATAGGTGTTGTGACGGTTGTATAACATCGGTTCTCCCCTATTACTTTCATATAAAGCAAAAATTGCATCAATGCCGTATTCGGGCATCTGATGCAATTCCTTT
>OGIL01002069.1_pt1 | contig 9993 bp, 8 predicted proteins | sample 1571751 | NCBI WGS metagenome assembly OGIL01 (sample SAMEA2581964, study PRJEB24529) | metagenome | biome: Human gut stool | place: China | collected 2011 | reverse complement strand
TTGCAGGAAGAGTTCGCGCATAGCTGTGTTGATTGCGTCGCAAACAAGGTCAGTGTTCAGTGCTTCGAGGATTGTTTTACCCGGAAGGATTTCAGCAGCCATAGCAGCTGAGTGAGTCATACCGGAACAACCGATTGTCTCTACAAGAGCCTCTTGGATGATTCCTTCTTTAACGTTTAATGTCAGCTTACATCCACCTTGTTTCGGCGCGCACCAACCGATACCGTGAGTCAAACCAGAGATATCAGTGATCTGAGTTGCTCTAACCCACTTTCCTTCTTCAGGAATCGGAGCACACTGGTGGTTAGCTCCCTTCTTTACAACACACATGTGTTGAACTTCATGTGAATAAATCATAATCGCTAATTTATTATATTAAAGTGATAATAAAACTTTATGCTAATTTTAATGTAAGATCGCTTTTAAAAGACCGCACAAAGATAAAATTTAAAATTCAGCCGTGCAACAGGACCGGTTATTTCAAAACTTCTTTAATTTTATCTTCCAACTCCTGACCGTGCAGGTTCTTGGCGATGATTGTACCGTCTTTGTCAACCAGTACGGTATGAGGGATGCTGTTGACACCATAAAGAGCGGCACCGCTGTTCTGCCAACCTTTCAAGTCGGACAGTTGTGTCCAGGTGATGTTTAGGTCTTTTACGCCTTTGGCCCACGCATCGGCTTTGCTGTCCAACGAGATACCGACAATATCGAATCCTTTGTCCTTGTAATCTTTGTAGGCTTTGACCAGATTCGGCATTTCTGCACGGCAGGGAGGACACCAAGATGCCCAGAAATCAATCAGGACGACTTTGCCGTTACCGACGTATTCGGAAAGTTTGTGCACCTCACCTTTAGCGTTCGGCATTTCGAAATCAGTGAACTTCTGTCCTATGGCTACCTTTTTCAAAACATTCAGATGATCGATCATATAGCTGATTCCCGGAACGGACTTGAAAGAAGAATCTGCTTTGGAGATGATTTCATTTTGCTGCTCTTCGTCGATGTTGTAACGGAAATCGTAGAGGTTCTTGGCGGCAGACTGTTTATCTGTATGAGCCAGGATGTAGTTGACAACGGTTTCCGTAATCTTACGGTCGATCTCTTCATATTTGGCTTCCGCCTGCTTTATCAGATTTTCATCGCCCGACTTCATATCGGCGACCAATTTGTCTATACCAGAACGTAAGTCTTTGATTTTGGCCTGCAATTCTTTTTGTGCGTCATTTTCGGGAGTACCGCTAACAGTGGAAGTAGAATCCAGCACGACTGCTAATTTTCCGTTTTCAAGTACGAATGTTGCCATGAACGGAGCGTTTTCTCCGGGAGCGACACGCACCGGTTCAACCACTTCTTCCGAAAAACGGAGAGTACGGAGGGCAGGAGCGTTTTGTGTGCCTTTCAAAGCAAAAGATCCGTTTTGTACTAAGGCGCTGTCCAATGGTGCAGCATCTTTTACCCCATATTCATAGAGATATACATACTTACCATTCAAATCACTGTTTGAAACGGTACCGGTAATTTCGTAACCCGGTTTTTCGCTACAGGCTGCAAGAAGCAGGACGGAAGCGGCGATAGGAAGATACTTTTTCATATATTTATGTATTAAAACGATTAATACTTTATTAGTTACAGACGTTTGGCGCAAAAGTAAGAAAAAATTGACACATTATTTGCTATATTTGTGGCCTAATAATCGTTATTATGAATTTATCCTATATAGATACCAGATATGCGGCATTTTTCCGTTTTGTAAGGGCTGTTATTGTCTGTTTGTTCCTTTTTTCTTGTCCGGTGTCCGCGGGGATTTCTCTGCATATGGCAAATAATATAGATTTGTCAAATAATGCTATCCTTGACATGTATCAGGATGAGAACGGTTATATGTGGATCGGTACCTACGACGGTTTGAATCTGTATAACGGCAAGAATACATATGTATTTCGCTTTGAACCGAATAACAAGAATACCTTATGCAGTAATATCATCAATAAAATCGTGTATGGTGGGGATGGATTTCTGTGGGTATCGACTTCTATGGGATTGAATCGGTTCTCGCTGAAAGACCGGAAGGTGACGGAGTCCTACACGGAATATCCCGAATGTTTGAATGTGGTGTCTGATTCGGCTGGTAATACACTGCTCATAAAGCAAAAAGATTTTATCTCCTGCTATTCTCCCGAAACCGGCTCTTTTCAGGATGTACATGTACAGGGAATGAATGAAGAAGTATCCAAAGTCTTGTTTGCAAACGGAGAAAGGCAATTCTTTATTCTTGACGCCGATGGCTGCCTGCTTGAGATTTGTCCGGATTTTGAGTCTTTTCCCTTGGTATTGGACATAAAGAAAACTCCGATTCATGAAAAGGAAATTGACCGTGCTTATTACCTCGATGGCACTTTGTATTATGTGGATATGGAAAACCACTTTTATTCTTACCGGATGAAAGATCGCAGGAAAGAGTATCTGGCCGACCTTACCGGCTGGATGGAGCAATATGGAAAGCTTTCCCGTATCGCTTTGTTTCATTCCGTCCCCTACTTGGTTTTCAGGAACGGGCTTTTGCTAAACATAGATAATCAGGAAGAGGCATTGGGATTTGATGTCGGCCTATTCTGTGAAAAGCGCCTTCGGGAGCTGGTCGACGCTGTTTATCGGGACTACCTCGATGCCTTTGGGACGCTTGCCGCCTTTGGCCAGATAGCCCGACACGATGATGCGCCTGAATCCGAGCCTTGCGGCCTCGCTGATGCGCTGTTCGGTGCGGGGCGCGGGGCGCACTTCGCCCGACAGGCCTATTTCGCCGGCGCAGCAGACCCCCTCGGCCACGGGACGGTCGTAGTAGGACGAGATCACCGCCGCCACGACCGCGAGGTCCAGCCCCGGGTCCGCGACCTTGAATCCGCCCGCGAAATTCAGGAAAACGTCTTTCTGGAACATCTTCATCCCCACGCGCTGCTCCAGCACGGCCAGCAGCATGTTCATGCGCCGTGCGTCGTATCCGGTCGTCGAACGCTGGGGCGTGCCGTACGCCGCACCGCTCACCAGCGCCTGCACCTCGATCAGGTAGGGCCTCACGCCGTCGGCCGACGCCCCCACGGCGATGCCGCTCAACGGCTCCTCATAGTGCGTCAGCAGGATTTCCGACGGATTGTCAACCCCCCGCAGTCCGGCGTCGAGCATCTCGAAGACCCCGATTTCGAACGTCGCTCCGAACCGGTTCTTGATACCCCGCAGGATGCGGTAGATGTTGTTGCTGTCGCCCTCGAACTGCAACACCACGTCGACGATGTGTTCGAGTATCTTGGGACCGGCTATCGAGCCGTCCTTGGTGATGTGGCCGATGATGAAGATCGACGTTCCGGTCGATTTGGCGTATTTCAGAAGCGTCGCCGCGCATTCGCGGATCTGCGACACGCTTCCCGCCGACGAGTCCAGGAGGTCGGTGTAAATCGTCTGTATCGAGTCGATCACCACCAGGTCGGGACGGTGCTCGGCGATCTGCGCCACGATGTTTTCCAGCAGCGTTTCGGGATAGATCAGGCACTCGTCGTTGCCGATGCCGATGCGCGCGGCGCGCATCTTGATCTGCTCGGCCGACTCCTCGCCCGAGACGTAGAGGGTTTTCAGTCCGTTCGCCGCCAGCGCGATTTGCAGCGAGAGGGTCGATTTGCCGATTCCCGGCTCGCCGCCCACGAGGACCAGCGACCCCGGGACCATCCCGCCGCCCAACACGCGGTTTACCTCGGCGTTTCCCAGATCGAGGCGGACGTGCTCGCTTTCGCGGATGTCCCTCACGCGCTGAGGCTTCGCCGCGGGCAGGGGACCCGCCGCGACCGCCGGGACCGAACCGCTCTCGCGGGCGATGATCTCCTCGGCGAACGTGTTCCATTCGCCGCACGAGGGGCAGCGTCCCAGCCATTTCGGGGCTTCGAACCCGCAGTTTTTGCAGAAAAATGCCTTTTTGACCTTTGCCATACGTCCTCCTATTTTGCGTTTGCCGAGGTGTACTCCCGGCGCACGGCCTTCGTGATTCCGGCCTCGGGGTAGAGAGCTTGGTACTCTTCGGTCAGGTCGACCGTCAGGAGGGTCTTGCTCGTGCCGTCCTCGGCCTTGTAGGCCGAGACGACGCAGGTGTACTTCATCGCCGGTTCCGGACAGTAGACGAGGATGTCGGTTGCGCCCGGGTCCTTGAAGAAGACGCCCCGCACCCGGTCCGCCTCCGCCGTCTGTCTGATCCGGAGGCGCCCGCCGTTGTATTTGGTGAATTCCAGCACGTAGCTTCCGCCCGCCTTCACGGGAGCCGCCGCTTCGATCTCCTCCCTGATCCGTTCGACCACGGGGTCCGTTTCGTTTTCCCCTGCCTTCGTCTCCGGTTCCGTGGGATCGGTGGGGTTCGTGGGATCTGTTGGATCGGTGGGATCAGTGGGGTCGGTGGGATCGGTGGGGCCCGGTTCGGGGGCCGGGAGGGTGATTTCGGCCTCGACGCGCACGACGGGATAAACCGCCGTGTAAAATGCGTCGGAATCGTCTCCGCAGGCGGCCGCCAGCAACAGCAGGCAGGCCGTGCCGTATTTCAGTTGTTTCATCATAATCCGGAATCTTCGTCGATCAGTATTACCAACACCCGTTTGTCGGGCCAGCATCGCAGCATTTCCATCCGGGTGTTGCAGATGCGGTCCTGCGAGTTGCAGTCCGCGCAGACGCCCGTTTTGGCGCAGGGGGTGCGGAATCCGGGGTGTCGCGCTACGTTCTGCGGGGCGGCGATCCGGCGGATGCGCTCCTCGGCCTCGTCGCGGTCGGCCACGATCTTGTTGCGTCCCGCCACGATGATCACCTTTCGGGGACCGAATGCCACCGGTGCGATGCGGTTGCCCACCTTGTCCAGCCAGTGCAGTGTTCCCTGCTCCGTCACGGCGTTCACGCCCGTGATGAAAAGGTCCGACAACAGCGCGCGGCGGCGGATTTCCAGCCGCTCCTCGTAGGGCTTCGAGGCGTCGAACCCGTCGAGCAGCGTCAGCCGCCCGTTGCTCCGCAGCCACTCGACGATGCCCGTTCCGCGCATCGTCATGGAGTCGCCGAACGACACGAGTTGCGGGTTTTCGGCCTCCACGACGGCCTTCATCAGGGCGAAGGCCGCTTCGGCGTCCTTCACCACCTCGGCCTCGAAACGGTGTCTCCGCAGCGCCGCGGCGCAGGCTTCCGTTTTTTCCGCAGTTCGGTTTGCCATCGGCTCCGCATTTATTTGATAAAGAACCGGTAAATGTCGTTGCCGTTGGCGTAGAGCAGCAGGAACAGAATGATGATCAGTCCGACATACTGCGCCGCTTCGAGCACCTTGTCGCTCACCTTGCGGCCCGAGATCATCTCCCAGAAAGTGAAGATCGCGTGCCCGCCGTCGAGTCCCGGGATCGGCAGAATGTTCATCACCGCGAGGATGATCGACAGGAAGGCGGTCTTCATCCAGAAGTCCTGCCAGTCCCACGTGGAGGGGAAGATGCTGCCGATGGAGATGAATCCGCCCAGCTCCTCGTACATCTTGGTTTTGGGCTGCACGATCATCTTCAGCTGGTCCCAGTAGGAGGAGATCACCTTGCCCGTCCTTTGAATACCGGCCGGAATCGCCTCCAGGAACGTATATTTCTGCGTGCGCAGCGCGAGGCCCTTGCGGATGACTCCGAGCGTGCCGTTCTCCGAGACGGGCGCTTTGAATTCAAAGAGCATGTCCCCTTCCCGCAGGACTGTCAGCAGCACCGAATCTCCGGCGTGCGCCTTCAGGTATTGGCCGTAGCCCGCAAAGTCGAGACCCGAAACGTTGTCGATGGCTACGATCTCGTCTCCCTTCCGCAACTGTGCGACGGTCGGGTTTACGACGCTGTCGATCAGAAAGGGGATGCGGGGCAGGAGGAAATTTTCGTATCCCTTCTGCTGGCGCATCGAGATCAGCTCGTCGAGCGGGAGGATCAGTTCCACCTGCCGTCCGTTGCGTTCGACCACGACGCTGTGGTCGCTTTCGGTGATGATCAGCGAGTTTACGACCTTGTTGATGTCGTCCGCCTCTTCGCCGTCGATGCTCACTAGCCGGTCTCCGTCGTGGAATCCGAGTTTGTGCCCGGCCTCGTTGAAGTTGTAGCCCCACTTGGCGTCGGCGTTCGAGAAATAGGTGTCGCCCCACGTGTAGCAGATGCCGATGTAGATGGCCACGGCCAGCACGACGTTCATCACCACGCCGGCGATCATCACCAGAAAACGCTGCCAGGCGGGTTTGGCGCGGAACTCGTCCTGTTTGACGGGCTGTTTCATCTGTTCCGTGTCCATCGACTCGTCTATCATGCCGGCGATCTTGACATATCCGCCCAGCGGCAGCCATCCCAGACCGTACTCGGTGTTTCCGCGTTTGAATTTGAACAGCGAAAACCACGGGTCGAAGAAGATGTAGAATTTCTCGACGCGGATTTTGAACACCCGCGCCATGATGAAGTGACCCATCTCGTGAATGCCTATCAGGATGGTGAAACAGAGGAAGAACTGAATGATTTTTACAAGAATGTCCACAAGCTTTAATTTTTAATTTTTTAATTGTAGGAACTCCGCCGCCAGCGCGCGGGCTTCGGCGTTCGCCTCGGCGTAATCGGCCAGGGTGGGCGAGGGGACGAATGCGGCGTGCTCCAGCGCGTAGCGGATGGCGCGCACGATGTCGAGCCATGCGCATTTGCGGGCGAGGAACGCCGCCACGGCCACCTCGTTGGCGCCGTTCATCGTGCAGGCCGCCGTGCCGCCGCGCCGCAGACAGTCGTAGGCGATGTCGAGCGCCGGGTATTTCGCGCGGTCCACTTCGGCGAAGGTCAGCTGCGGATGGTTCAGGAAGTTGAACCGCTCGCCGGGACGGTTCGCCCGGTCGGGGTACAGCAGCGCGAAGCTGATCGGCAGGCGCATGTCGGGCGTTCCGAGCTGGGCCTTGATCGCGCCGTCCTCGAATTCGACCATCGAATGGATGATCGACTGCGGGTGGAGCAACACCGAAATCCGTTCCGCCGGGGTCCCGAACAGCCAGTGGGCCTCGATCACCTCGAAACCCTTGTTCACGAGCGTCGACGAGTCGATCGTGATCTTCGCGCCCATGTCCCACTGGGGGTGGCGCAGGGCCTGCTCCACCGTGACGTTCGCCAGCTCTTCGGCCCGGAAGTCGCGGAATGCGCCGCCGCTGCACGTGACGATCAGCCTTCTGACCGGGGCGCGCTCGCCCACGAGACACTGGAAGATGGCCGAATGTTCCGAGTCGATCGGAATCACCGGAGCTTTCCGCTTCCGGGCCAGCGGCATCACGCAGGCGCCGCCCACCACGAGCGACTCCTTGTTGGCCAGCGCGAGCTTCTTGCCCGCCTCGATGGCCGCCACCGTGGGAGCGAGTCCGGCGTAGCCCACCAGGGCGTTCACCACCACGTCCGTGCCGCCTCCGGCCGCGACCTGCGCCACGGCCTCCTCTCCGGCATATACTTTGGTGTCGGTTCCCGCGAGTGCGTCGCGCAGCTGCGCGTAGTGCTGTTTGTCGGCGATCACCGCCGCGTCGGCGTCGAATTCCCGGGCCTGCCGGGCCAGTCGTTCCCAGTTGCGGTTGGCCGTGAGGACGCGGACCTCGAAGCGGCCGGGGTTTTCGCGGGCGATGTCGAGCGTCTGCACGCCGATCGAGCCGGTCGAACCCAGTATTGCGAGTCTTTGTTTCATGCGTTTGTCAGAAGACGATGTACCCCTCGGGGTCCACGGGTTTGCCGTTGTTCCAGAGTTCGAATTCGAAGAGCCGGACCTCTCCGTCCTGCACTTCGGCGTTGTAGCCGATCAGTTCGCCCGAACGGATGGTCTGGCCGGTCGTTACGAGCGACTGCGAGAGGTTCTTGTAGACCGAGATCAGGTTCCCGGCGTGTTGCAGGACCACGATGTAACCCGTCTCCGGGGTCCAGAGGCTCTGAACCACCGTGCCGTTGTCGATGGCCGTGATGCGGTCGGCGGCGGTCGCGGCGATCTTCACACCGAAATTTCCCTGCCGGATGTCGAATTTTCCGGTTATGATTCCCTCGACGGGCGTCGCCAGCTCGATGGCCTCGCGCACCTTGCGCCGCGAGCCGCCCTGTCCGGCGATGGCGTATTCGCCGTCGCCCTCCATCTGGGCCCGCAGGAGCGAGTCTTCGTGCGAGGGCATCACCAGCACCTTGCTGATGCGCGACGAGTCCGACGAGGCGAGCACGCGCGCCACGGGCGTGCGTCCCTCCATGATCAGGGCTATGTTCTCGTTGTAGGTCAGCATGTCGTTCATCATGCGCTCCATCGAGTCGAGCCGGATGATGTTCTGCACGAGGCTTTCGCGCGAACGGTCGGCCTCGGTGCGGTATCCGGGCAGGAATTCCAGGATGGGGGAGTACGCCACCAGCGACAGCGTGAGGATGAAGAGCATCAGCATGAACGCCACCAGTCCCGCGAGGATACTCGCCGGCGAGAGGTGCATGTGCCACTCTTCGGTGTTGTCCGTGGCGTTGAGCATGTTGAACCGGCGTTTGCGGAACAGGCCGCGCCACCATGCCCGTATGGTTTTCAGAAATTTCATCTCTCCGGGTACGATTTCTCTTTGTTAACCCTACAAAGATAGGCAAATTTGCATAAATCCTTTGCGGGGCGCGCTTAATTTTTTACCTTTGTGGATGTTTTGAACCAATGTCATAAACAGATAAAATAACATGGTAAAACCCACATTACTGGTACTCGCCGCGGGCATGGGCTCCCGCTACGGGTCGCTCAAACAGATGGACGGTGTCGGTCCCAATAACGAGGCCATCATCGACTATTCGGTCTACGACGCCATCCGCGCCGGTTTCGGCAAGGTCGTCTTCGTCATCCGCCACTCCTTCGAGAAGGAGTTCCGCGAGGTCTTCTCGGCCGACCGTTTCGGCGGGCGCATCGCCGTGGATTTCGTTTTCCAGGAACTCGACTACCTGCCCGAAGGTCTTGCCGTTCCCGAAGGCCGTGTCAAGCCGTGGGGTACGAACCACGCCGTGATGATGGCAGCCGATGCGGTTCACGAACCCTTCGCCGTGATCAACGCCGACGATTTCTACGGCGCCGAGGCCTATAAGACCATCGGGGACTACCTGGCGCAGCTCGGCGAGAGCCGCAACAGCTATTGCATGGTCGCTTACGACCTGAACAAGACGCTTTCGGAGAACGGTACGGTTTCGCGCGGCGTCTGCGGCGTCGATCCGAAAGGCGACCTCACGTCGATGGTCGAGCGGACGCAGATCGAGCGGATGCCCGACGGACAGATCGTCTTCCACGACAACGGCGCCGACGAGCCTCTCTCCGAGGACACTCCCGTTTCGATGAACCTCTTCGGCTTCACGCCCGACTTCTTCACCTACTCGAAGGAGTACTTCAAAGTCTGGTTCGAGGCCAACAAGGACAATATCAAGTCGGAGTTCTACATCCCGACGATGGTTAACAAGCTGATCGGCGACGGCACGGCTACGCTCCGCGTGCTGCGTTCGGCCGCCCAGTGGCACGGCGTCACCTACAAGGAGGACAAACCCGCGCTGATGGCCGCCATCGAGAAGATGATTGCCGAGGGTAAATATCCCCGGAATCTCTGGGCGTAGTTTTCGATTCTCACGGGCATCTTTCGCCCTGCCTTGTCCGGCCCGAACGGGAAATACTTCGGTATGTCCCGTCCGGGCCGAACTGCGTTATGGCAAAATCTGCTCCGCGATAATCAAAAACCGGTTCCGCTTCAGATGCAGTCATTTCCGTAATTCTCCCGAACGGGACGAATGGGACGCACTTGAGTGCTACCCATCCGTCCCGTTCTTCACGATGCCCGGAACTTGCCAGCTCCTATTATCTCTGTCATTATAGGCCTACCTCTGCCTGTTTTTGCCACCGCCTGTATACTTCTGCCCGTCGCTCCAGCCGCTCCAGCCGCTCCAGCCGCTCCAGCCGCTCCAGCCGCCC
>OGIL01002066.1_pt1 | contig 9999 bp, 7 predicted proteins | sample 1571751 | NCBI WGS metagenome assembly OGIL01 (sample SAMEA2581964, study PRJEB24529) | metagenome | biome: Human gut stool | place: China | collected 2011 | reverse complement strand
CTTCCGGGCGCGGCGTGTGATCCGGGTATTTTTCCCGAAGGGGCGCCGCTGCACCATCCATAATATAAGGATGTCCCACGATATCCAGCATGGATACGTCGTTATAATTGTCACCGAATGCCATGACATCTGTAAGGTCAATACCAAGGATCCTGCAGATAGAGGTGACACCGATGCCTTTGTTGGCAAGGGTGGTATCGATCCAGTAAGGTCCCGCCACTGCGCAGTTCGCCTGCTCCCAGCGGGGGACGAAGCGGTCAGCATAAGCCGCTACGCCTTCATGGAGATATACAGAGACCTTTACGATATCCTCCGGAATTTCGGAAGGATCCTGAATGACCTGATAGTTGTTGCCAATAAACTTTATTCTGTCCAGCATTCCCAGCCCACGTTCCATCAGATAAGCCGTATTCTGTCCGGAGAGCATGACTTCGCCCTGCCCGTCACTCCGGCTCCACAGATCTTCTGCAATCTCTTCCGCCAGGGCACGGGGCATGGGATTTTTCGCAATGCACAGCTCGTCCTTGTAGATCACGCCACCGTTTTCACATAAGAAAATACAGCAATCCGCCACCGGAGCGAACAGCTTCCGCAGACTGGTATACTGTCTTCCAGACGCCGGGCAAAACAGGATCCCCCGGTCATGAAGTGCCCGGATCTGGTCAAAAATCTCGCCTTCCAATTCTTTTTTTCCATATTGTAAAAGTGTACCATCGAGGTCACTGCAGACTAATCTGATTCCCATAGTCGGAATTCCTTTCTCTCAGAATGATAATTTTAAATAGTATATCATAAATTATACATGAATACTTATTTTTATTTAATAGCTACTTTTCCTGATTATTACAAGATATATTGAAAAAAATGCGGAAACATGCTATTATTTATGTATAAAAAATGCGGAAACAAGGAAAATATTAAAATAGAAAAATGCGGAAAGGAGAAAGAAAATGTTTAAGCGAAAAATATATAGTAAAATGTTAAACTGGAAACAAGAGTCGGATGGAAAAACAGCATTGCTAATAGAAGGTGCTCGTCGTATAGGAAAATCAACGGTTGTAGAAGAGTTTGCAAAAAAAGAATATGAATCTTATATTCTAATTGATTTCGCAAAAGCATCATCGGATGTCAAAGCTCTTTTTGATGATATATCTGATTTGAATTATTTATTTCTGCAGCTTCAATTACAGTATAGAGTGGATCTCCATGAAAGAAAATCCGTTATTATATTTGATGAAGTGCAATTATGTCCTAAAGCACGGCAGGCAATAAAAGCATTAGTAGAAGATCATAGATATGATTATATTGAGACAGGCTCTTTGATATCTATCAAGAAAAATGTCAAAGATATTTTGATACCCAGCGAGGAAAGAAGACTTAATATGTATCCTATGGATTATGAGGAATTTCTTTGGGCAGTGGGGGATCAGACTACTTTTTCGCTCTTGGCAAAATGTTATGAAGCAAAGACTGGATTGGGTGATAATGGAAATCGTAAGCAATTAAGACAGTTTCGGTTGTATATGCTCGTAGGAGGAATGCCGCAGGCAGTTCAGACTTATATAGAAACTAATAATTTTAGAAAAGTGGATGAAATAAAAAGAGATATACTAAATTTGTATGAGTCAGATTTTGCCAAAATTGATGCAACCGGAAGACTGGCAATGCTTTTTGATGCAATTCCGGCAGAACTAAATAAAAATGCAGCAAGGTATCAGGTTAATTCTGTCCTGGGAGGAGAGAAGATTGAGAAAGTACTTGAGTTGATTGCTGAATTAAAAGATTCTAAGACAGTATTGGTGTCGTACAATGTTAATGATCCAAATGCCGGAATGTCGAATACTAAGGACTTATCCAGATTTAAACTGTTTTTGTGTGATACCGGATTATTTGTAACATTAATGTTTAAAGACAGAGATTTTACAGAAAATGAAATATATGAAAAACTGCTTAGTGATAAGCTTAGTGTCAACCTGGGATATTTATATGAAAATGCGGTAGCTTGTTGCCTTGCCGTAAATGGGAATGAACTTTTTTATCATACTATAATGAATGAAACATCAAAGCATAATTATGAAATTGATTTTTTGTTAGCAAAAAAGAATAAGATCATTCCCATAGAAGTAAAATCTTCCGGTTATAAGACTCACAAATCACTCGATATATTTACGGAAAAATTTTCCGACAGAATTTTGTGCAGATATTTGGTTTATACAAAGGATATTAGCAAGGAGCAGGATATTTTCTGCATACCTGTTTATATGGTTCCGTTTTTATAATTCGTTCCCCATTTCTGCATGGCATCCAGGATCGGACGCATGGTTTCCCCGAGGTCGCTCAGCGCGTATTCCACGCGGGGCGGCACTTCCGGGTAGACGGTCCGCGTGATCAGTCCATCCTCTTCCATGGAGCGCATCATTAAATTTCTCAATATCAATAATTTCCATTTACTTCCGATCAATTGTACCGTGGTTGCCACCGGGCATTCCGGCAATTCGTCCTTCGTCAACATAGGATCACCTCTCAAAAGTGTAAAATGTGATGTAAGTATCAATTTCAGCGCGGACAATACCTTCGTCCAGGATGCGGGATGGGATGCTGCCGCGAAGCGTTATGAGAAGTTCATGGAAGATCATAGAGGACAAAACGTCGTATTTCTGGAGCTGGGTGTCGGTTACAACACACCCGGTATCATCAAATATAATTTCTGGCAGTATGCGCACAACTGGCGGAATGCATTTTACGTCTGCATCAACAAGGGTGATGCCTATGTTCCCAAGGAGATCGAAAATAAGGCGGTGGGAATCAATGCGGATCTTGCGGAAGTGCTTTATTTATGCAATTCCTGAAATAAAAAGATTGCTAATGATATTCCAAACGAGTAAGATAATAAGCAAGATAATAAACAAGATGGAGTGACATAAATGGGAAAAAATGAACCGCCATATACGATTTCAAATAGAATGTTGGAGCTTGTTTCTTCTATATCTGAAAAAGTAGGTAAAATAAGCAGTCACAGAGAATTAGAGGCAAGACCGCATTTAAGGAAAAACAACCGGATCCGATCCATTCATTCTTCCTTAAAAATAGAAGCAAATTCTTTGTCTCTGGCTGAAGTGAGAGATGTCATCAATGGTCATCTTGTATTGGGAGATCAAAAGGAAATACAAGAGGTGAAAAATGCATATGCTGCATATGAAAAAATCTCGGAAATAAATCCCAAAAGCATGTCAGATCTGATAAAAATCCATGGAATAATGACCTATAGAACAGTAGAGGAATCCGGCGTATTCAGAAAAGGGGAAGAGGGTGTCTTTTCCGGAGATCAGTGTATTTTTGTGGCACCGCCGCCGAATATGGTAAATGAACTGATGAAGGATTTATTTTCATGGGTTAAAAGCAGTGAAGGGACAATACATCCGCTTATTGTGTCAGCTGTTTTTCATTACGAATTTGTGTTTATACATCCTTTTGCAGACGGAAATGGAAGAATGGCCAGATTATGGCATACGGTAATGCTATATCGTTGGAGAAATGTGTTTGAATATATTCCGTTGGAAAGTCAGATTGAAAGATTCCAGGCAGAATATTATGATGCAATAGCAAAATGTCATGTGAATGGAAATTCAGATGTATTTATAGAATTTATGTTGAGTATGATAGATCAGGTATTAGATGAGGTTATCATACAGGTAAATAAGACAAATGAAAGTATGTCAGAATATGTAAAACGGATGCTGGAAGTAATGGAGTACGATGTCCCCTATACCGCTAATGCGATCATGGAGGCACTGCATCTGAAATCCAAGGAAACATTTCGAAAAAATTATATCAAGCCGGCCATAGAGTTGGGACTAATAAAAATGACATTGCCGGAAAAGCCAAATAGTAAAAATCAGAGATATGTAAAACAATAATTCTTGATCTAAAGCTGGCTTTAGGTGTTACAATGTCTTCAGAGTGATTTTCAGCATTTTAAAAAGAAAAGGTGCCGATACCGAAAAGCATGGTGTCGGCACTTTTTGGGCTTTTTTGGGCTTTACTTTGCCAGATTCGTTAGATATGATAAAGATAGAAAATGCATTTACCGGCTATAGGGGGAGGGCGTATGTACAAAAGAAAGCTTCACAAAGAAATAAGCAGCGGATTACTGGTATTGATCGTGGCATTTTCTCTGACTGGCTGCGGCAGCAGTAGGGACGCTTTGGAAATCTCTGATACCGAATCTGCTCAGGCAGAGGAAGTCGGTCAGGAAACCGCTACAGCCACCTCACAGACAATCCCGGAGACGACAACGGAACCTGAGCCGGAGAAACTTACCTGCCAGACCGGACTATATCAGGAGAAAACCCTGGCAGATCAAGTCTCGGTGGATGCTGCCCGGGAACTGCCGGAAGGAGAGTATGGTGTGCTGTCATACTCCTATGATGAGACAGTCAGTGTCTGGGGCAACGGTGCAGAAGATTGCCTGGTGATTCATGACGGCGACGAGGAATACCGGGTGGAGATCCCCTGGCAAAACATGTATTCGGCACCACCTGCGATAGAAGCCGCAGATTATGATGGGGATGGCGACAAGGAGTACTACATTTCTACCATACAGGGGACAGGAACCGGTATTTATGTGGAAGGACTGTATTATGTAGATGTACAGAAAGGAACCCCGAAGGTCTCCGAATATACAAATGTGGTTGAAGATTTTGACAGACGGATCCTTGCGGCGGATACGCTGGATGAACAGTTCCATACACTTCATGTGGATTTTCTGGATAAAAACGGAAAGATAGATGCTCAGAAGAGTATTGATCTGGATCAGACCCGTCTGTTGCAGAAACTGGAAGGATACACTTATAAAAGCATCGGTGTGGGGGCGCAGATCCGGTATGATTTTCGTGGAGGACAGCCCTTTGCAAATGTAGGGGTTGGCATAAATATGAACGAGATGGCGGACCTGGTTTATGAGACTGGCTTTAATATAACGGCACCGGTATCCATGCAAAAAGATGGTAATTTTTCTCTGGGAGATTTTTCGGTACAAAAAACATATTCTCGTTATTTGGAAGAGGAGAATATCGACAAAGAAGAACCGGATATGACAGAAGTCTATACCGGATATTATGATCTGACCCATAACGGTTACAAGGAAAAGATTGTAACGAAGGTTCATTTGGAGGAAGAAAACGAAAATCTCACAGAAGCATTGCGGAAGGCCGGAAACTGGGGAACGGTAGCGGTCTACGAATATCTGGGAGACGGACAATATGGAATCATTCCTCTGTGGTCGCAGGAATTCGCCATTGCCCATGCGGGGAACGTACAGATATTCCTCACACAAAAGGATGGTTACGATTATCTGGTAACGACAAGCCTTTGGTCGGGGCAGGGTGTCTGCTATTATGACTATAATGTACTGTCTCCCGTGAACTATTCCTTTGACAGATATCATAATGAGCTGAAAGGGGCAGATCACTACGACCCGCAGTTTTTCACAGGGCTGGAAAGCTGGCTGAAGGAGGATTCCCTCCTGCTTGTGGCAACAGATATTGATATGCCGCAGGGGCAGGAGGTCATTCTGACGACCGACGAAGAGACACATTATGCAGAAGAATATCTGATGGTAAAAAAGGAAAGATTGCAGTCTGTGGAAGATATTGATTAAACCAATTATCTATGCCGGATAATTTTCATTATCTGTATCAGCACTGTCGGCATGAAAGCGAGCCCTACGATCTGACCGAGTGCTGTCATAGGCAGATCGGCTACGCTGAATACACTGTGCAGTCCCGGGATGAAGATTACCAGTGCCAGTAAAGAGACTCCCGCAGTGAAAGCATAGAGGCTATATCGGTTCGAGGTCAGTCCCAGCCGGAAGATGGATTCGCTGCCACGGCAGTTAAAACCATGGAACAATCTGGCCAGTGTCAGTGTGGCAAAAGCCATAGTGGAGGCCATAGCCGAACTGACGGTCAGTCCGATGTGATAAGCTGTCATGGAGGCTGCTGCGATCAGCAGACCCTGTGTTATCATCGTAATCATAAAGCCTCTGGTGAGGATTCCTTCGCGTGGATTCCTGGGCTTTTCCTTCAGAAGGTCGTCATCTGCCGGTTCCATGCCGATTGCCAGGGCCGGAAGAGAATCGGTCAGCAGGTTGATGAACAGCAGATGTACGGGTGTAAAAGGTACAGGAAGTCCCATCAGGGATGTGTATAATACGGCTAAGATACCGGCGGTATTACCGGACAGCAGGAACAAAATGGCATTTTTGATATTTCTGTATACATTACGCCCGTTTGCCACTGCCTTGATGATCGTTGCGAAATTATCATCCGACAGAATCATGTCCGCAGCATCCTTGGATACCTCTGTTCCGGTAATTCCCATAGCGACACCGATGTCCGCCTTTTTCAATGCAGGAGCATCATTCACACCGTCTCCCGTCATGGAGACGATATTACCTCTGCGCTGCCATGCCTCGACAATCCGGATTTTGTTCTCGGGAGATACTCTGGCATAGACGGAGATTTGTGCGATCTGTTCCTCCAGTTCGCTGTCGCTCATGGCATCCAGCTCCGCACCTGTCAGTGCAAGGTCTCCTTCTTCGTATATTCCGATCCGGCGGGCGATCGCCACTGCTGTTACCTTATGATCACCGGTGATCATGACCGGACGGATGCCGGCTCTCTTGGAAGCTGCAACGGCAGCCGCAGATTCCTCTCTGGGAGGATCTACCATAGAGATCAGACCCAGGAAGGTATAGCCATACTCCGCATGGATGTCGAGATTTTCCTCCGATTCCTTGTAAGCAAAAGACAATACACGCAGGCCATTTTCTGAAAAAAGCTGATTCTGCATACGGATCTTGTCTTTTTCAGCTTCCGTCATAGGACGGATACCGTCGCGGCAGCGCACATAGTCACAGCGGTCTAAGAGAACATCCACAGCACCTTTGGTAAGGATCGTGGGTACACCATGCAGCATATATTTCGTACTCATCAGCTTTCTGTCGGAATCAAAAGGCACTTCCTCAAGGCGTTGCATGTTCTGCCTGAGGATATCTTCATGCATATTTGCTTCTTTCAAAATAGAAGATGTATCCGCTTCAATCCTTCGGAACATTTCTAAAAGCGCGTATTCTGTAGGGTCACCGATGCCTTTGTCATCGACGATGCTCGAATCATTGTTGAGGACTGCGTCGTAGAGCAGATAGCGATGAGTCTGATTCAAAAGGTCAAGCTGGTCCGGCTCGTATAACCGGTCTTCTATATAAATCTGCTGCACCGTCATTTTATTCTGTGTCAGTGTTCCGGTCTTATCAGAGCAGATAACAGAGACACAGCCCAGACTTTCCACAGCCTTAAGATTCTTGATGATTGCATTTTCCTTTGCCATTTTCTGTGTACCAAAGGCTTGCACTATGGTCACAATGGAGCTCAGTGCCTCAGGGATCGCAGCAACAGCCAGTGCCACTGCAAACATCATGGAGTCCAACAGCGTCATCCGGCGATAGATACACAGGCAGAATACGACAGCACATATGATCAGGATCAGTATGGCAAGTCTGCTGCTGAACTTGTCCAGGCTCTCTTGCAGCGGTGTCTTGCGCTCTTTGGCTGCATTCATCAGTCCTGCAATCTTACCCAGCTCCGTCTCCATGCCGGTAGCAGTCACCAGCATTTCGGCGCGTCCATAGGTGACCAGACTTCCGGAATAGACCATATTTGCCCGGTCAGCAAGTGCCACATCACCCTCTATAACGGCATCTGTTTTCTCTACATTGGCAGACTCGCCTGTCAGAGAGCTTTCATTGACCTGCAGCGAATAGCTGTGCAGGATACGGCCATCGGCCACGATCATGTCACCCGCTTCCAATACGATCATGTCTCCCGGCACAATATCCTTCGATGGAATTTCCCGTTTCACACCGTCTCTTATGACTTTTGCACCGGGCGAAGATAACTGCCTGAGACTATCCAGAGAACGCTGGGCCTTTACATGCTGCAGGGTACCCAGGATGGCGTTGATCACCAGTACCAGCAGGATTACAATGGTACTCTCCGTATTGCCGGAAAACATGGAGATCGCAGCCGCAATGATCAGGATTACTACCAGCAGATCAGCAAACTGACTGATAAATACTTCCGGTATACTTTTGCGCCTGCTCTCCTGCAGGATATTTTCACCCTTTTCCAGGCGAAGCTCCTCCGCGCGGGCAGTAGTAAGCCCCTGTTCTGTCACCTGATATTTTTCCATGAGTTCTTTTACAGAAATATTCCAGATGTTTTTTTGTGTCATATACAAATCCTCCTTCTTAAATAATGTACCCGGATCCTTTGTTTATCACGCAAAAAAAAGACTTTTACTGCACGATAAACATACAATAAAAGTCTCGTTCCATTTCTGTAGAAGTGTACTGCCCGGTTAGCGACTGCCTGTGGCTTCACTAACGTGATGACGACCAACACAACACCGGTTACCCGATGTGAACTACTCCCTAATATTGGAAATATCCTAGCATATGCGAAAAGTATTGTCAAATATTTCTATTGGTTGCTATACACGAAATTGTTTTTTTGATAAAATAGGACCAATAAGAAATCGTCCCACAGGAATAAAATTTGCAGATTACGGAAAAGCAGGAAGGTTAAGAGATGAACGAAATGATCAGAAAAAGAAATGAACAGCTGGCCAAAACAGTGATCAAGGGTTTACAGTCCCGCAACATGTCAGGTTATTACGCAGAGGATAAGGAAGCTGCGCTGAAGCAGGCACTGGAGCTGATCCCGGAGGGAAGCACCATTGCCATGGGCGGATGCATGAGTGCCGGAGAGATCGGACTGATCTCCGCTCTGGAAGCAGGCAATTACCACTATATCGACCGTTCTAAGATGGATGCCAGAGCAGGACTGATGGCAGCATACGATGCGGATATCTTCCTCTCCAGTGCCAATGCCATCACCAACGACGGTGTCATGGTCAATATCGACGGCAATTCCAACCGTGTCTCCTGCATAGCCCAGGGACCGAGGAAAGTAATCTTCATCGTCGGTATGAACAAGGTCTGCGCAGACTTAGACAGCGCTATGAAGCGTGCGAGAAACGTGGCTGCACCTATCAACGCCCAGAGATTCGACATCAAGACTCCCTGCAAAGAAACCGGAAAATGCTTCGATTGTAAGTCTCCGGATACCATCTGCTGCCAGTTCCTAATCACGAGATATTCCAGACATACGGACCGGATCCATGTGATCCTCGTAAACGACACAATCGGTTATTAGACAACAAAGGGGAAAAGACAATGACATTAGTATTGCAAAAAGGAAGACCTGTCGACACCACCGGCAGACTGGACAAGGAAATCCGCACCTATGACCTGTTGGATAGCCTGGGTGTAGAATATGACCGCGTGGATCACGCACCGGCGATGACCATGGAGGACTGTAAGGAAGTGGATGAGATTCTGGAATCCATGGTCTGCAAGAATCTGTTCCTGTGCAACCGTCAGGAGACCGCATTTTATCTGCTGATGATCCCGGATACCAAGGTGTTCCACACCAAGGATCTATCCGCCCAGATCCACTCCGCGCGCCTGTCCTTTGCCAAGCCGGAATATATGGAAAAGTTCCTTGATATCACTCCCGGCTCGGTCAGTGTGCTGGGCCTGATGAACGATACCGAAAACCATGTGCAGCTTTTGATCGATGAAGATGTGCTGAACAGTGAATATGTGGGCTGCCACCCCTGCATCAATACGTCCAGCCTGCGGCTGAAAAGGACGGACGTGACCGGGAAACTGATTCCGGCGCTGCACCACACCCCTGTGGTGGTGGAGCTGCCCTGGGAGGACACGCCATGCACAAATCCGTTGTAATCGCCCTGGGGGAAGTGGGGTATCTGGAAAAGCAAAGCCCCCGCCAGCTGTATGAGAAGCACACCAACCCCGGCGACGAAAACTACACCAAGTACGCCCGGGAGCTGGACATCAATTTCTGCTTCTATCGG
>OGIL01002058.1_pt1 | contig 10025 bp, 14 predicted proteins | sample 1571751 | NCBI WGS metagenome assembly OGIL01 (sample SAMEA2581964, study PRJEB24529) | metagenome | biome: Human gut stool | place: China | collected 2011 | reverse complement strand
GTTGAACGAGGCCATGCCCAGCGATAAGGTTCTGGCCATCCGCAGTCTGGAAGCGCTGGCCAAGGTGGCCAACGGCAAGGCCACCAAGATCATCATCCCCTCGGAACTGCAGAATCTGGGCGGCGTGGTGCCCAGCATCAAGGAACTGCTGACCGACCCCAAGGACGCCGAGTAAGCTGACCCCAGAGCCGGGTGGACCGCCGTGTCTGCCCGACTCTTTGCTTTGTGCATATTGCATCTGCCTCTGACCTGTGATACCATACAGGTAACCGAAACTTATAGATGGAGGAGCTTTTCCATGATCTACGATACCCTCAACAATCTGCCCAACTACCTGGGCGTCAGCGATAACCTGGACACCGTCATCGAGTACATCATGGCCCGGGATATCACCACCCTGCCCGCCGGGCGCACCCGCATCGACGGCGAAAAGGCCGTGGTCACTGTGAGCACCGTCACCCCGCAGAGCTCCGACAAGGCCCTGTTCCAGCGCCACGATGCCCACATCGTGCTGGAGACCGACCTGGAGGGCAGCGAGCTGTTTGAGGTGAGCCTGGCCGAGCTGGCCCCCACCAAGCCCACCGACGAAGCCGCCGACACCACCGTGGGCACCGCCGGCACCAGCATCGCCGGGATGCTGTGCGAGGGCCGGTTTGCCCTGTATCTGGCCGGGGAGCCCTACAAATCCGGCCTGAAGGCCCAGGGCTGCGGCAAGCTGAAAAAAGCCGTGTTCAGCATTGAGCTGGACCCGGACGAGGATGAGACGGAAGAATAACCGAAAGGAGACCTTCTGCATGGGATTTTTTGCTGTACTGGCTGCAAGCCTGTTTGCCGTGTTTCTTTTTACTGTGTTCGGCGGCTATTCGCTGCTGCTCTGGTGTCAGCAGTCCCTGTGGATGATCGTTCCTCCCGCGGTGGTGCTGGCTGTTCTGGTCTGGGCATTCCTGAAAATGGATGACAAGATCACCGCCTTGCAAAAGCGGGTGGATGAACTGGAAGCCGCGCAGAAAACCGCCGAAAAGTCCGAGAAATAAATACAGCGCCGCCCTTACCGGAAAATCTTCTCCGGTAAGGGCGGCGCATTTTTTATGCCTTACTTTTTATCCGGTGGGTCATCCAGCCCTTCAAACATCACCATGCCCAAGTTTGCAAGGCTTGCTCCCAGCGCAAAACCGACTGTTCCCAGTGACACACTGAACAAAACGCCCATAGCAACACCGAACAGGATGCCCGCGATTTGACTTTTCTTCATTTTACTGCTCTGCCTTTCCGTACCATGCAACGGACAGCCGCCAGGAGGCAGCGTACAGCACCAGCACCGCTGCCAGCACGACCACCAGCAACAACAGCGAGCCATGGGCAGGCAGGATGCTGTTCAGCAGGATTTCATCGGAGGACACCGCAATGCCCATCAAGCTGGCCAGCACGCCGATGCAAAGATAATACACATACCTTGCCTTCTCGTAGCCAAAGCGGTAGGTCAGAGGCAGCAGGATCATGTTGCCCAGCAGGGTCAGCATGGCCACCTGCAGCAGGGTCGCCACGGTGATCTGCACGGTCACCGTGCCCCAGAGCAGCTGTGCTGCTGCCAGCGCTGCCATGCTCAGCAGCTCCGACAGTGCCATAGCACCCAAGCCGATCAGGTATTTGCTGCCCACCAGCTGCTCTTTTGTCACCGGCAGGGCGGCACTGTAAGCACTGAACCGGCTGTTCTGGTCGTAGGCCAGCAATGTCATGGGGAATATCCCCAGCAAAAACCCACCGTACAGCATAAAGAAATTAGAGCCTTCCTTCATGCCAAACACTCCCACCAGCATCATGACCACCGCTGCCAGAATGAGCATTCTGGTATAGTACCACATCTGATAGACATCCTTTAACAGCAGACCCTTCATTGCACATCCTCCCCTTTCACCATCAACACAAACAGTTCCTCAATGCTTACCGGGGCAAGCTCTGCTCCGGCGGGCATTGCGTCCCGGCGCACAAGCGCCTCTGCCCCGTAGGGGGTGACCCGCTTGCCGTACACCCGTACATCCAGTGCCGCCAGCTGCGCCGCCGTGCCGTGCCACAAGGCGTATTCCTCTCGCAGGGCGTCCTTTTCCTCACAGAGCAGCAGCCTGCCCTTGTGCAGGAAGGCGATGGTATCGCACAGCTTTTCCAAGTCGCTGACGATGTGGGAGGAGATGAGGATGGAGTGGTTTTCGTCCCGGGCAAAGTCCAGCAGCAGGTCGGTCACCTCGTCCCGCACCACCGGGTCCAGCCCATTGGTGGCTTCATCCAGCAGCAGCAGCTTTGCGTGGTGGGAAAGCGCCACCGCAATGCACAGCTTCCTCTGCATTCCAGCGGAGTAATCCTTATACTTTTTGTCCGGCGGCAGGTCAAATTTCCGGCAAAACGCCGTGTAGTCACCAGCGTCCCAGTTGCGGTAGATGCCCGCCATCACCTTGCCCACCTCCACAGCGTTCAGGCACAGCGGAATGCCATCGCTGCCCAGCACCACGCCGATCTCCTCCTTGCTGCGGACAGAAGCGGTGCGGCTGTCCCTGCCAAGAATCGTCACCGTGCCGCCGTCCCGCTGCACCATATCTAAGATCAACCGGATGGTGGTGCTTTTGCCCGCGCCGTTCTCGCCGATCAGCCCGCAGATGGTGCCGCCGGGCAGGGTCAGATCCAGCGGTCCAAGGGTAAAGTCCTTATAGTGTTTTGTAAGTCCCTGCAGTTCCAGTGCATTCATATTCAGCCCTCCCATAGCAGTTCCAGCATCTCCCCCAGCTCTTCCCTGCTCAGCCCGCAGGACGCGGACAGGCGGACAACCTCGGTAAGATGTTCTTCAATCTTTTTCAGATTTTCTTCTCGCAGCAGTTCTATGTTTTTAGGAGCTACATAGCACCCCTTAGCAGGCAAAGTGTAAATAAAGCCTTCCCTTTCCAGTTCTTCATATGCACGCTTTGTCGTAATAAAGCTTATACGAAGATCCTTCGCAAGACCTCGTATCGACGGCAGCAATTCGTCCTGCTTTAGTGCGCCGCTGATAATTTGACTTTTAATCTGAGAATATATCTGATCGTAAATCGGTGTTCCACTTTTATTATCAATCAAAATATTCACGCCATCACCTCTGTTAATTCTGTGTATAGCTATTATATACAGTCGAGACTGGGCTGTCAATAGAGTTCATAAAAAAGTTGCAACCGATATGATGAGATAATTTTTCTATCACATCGACTATACTCACGACTTAATGACTTCTTGAATACTTGCCGAAAAAGAAAAACTGCCATCGGTTTGACAGCAGTTCTTCTTCGGTTGGTATCCGTTAGGAATACACAATATCATTCAATACAATCTCATCGGCACAGGCTCGAATGTTATTCATCAATCCTATCCATCTCATCATATCCGTTGCTTTCAGTTCTTCCGTTACACCCTGCTTAAACGCTAGTTTTTGCCCTTTAATCGTGGTATTACTTATAGCAAAGCACAAAATAAGGCCCAAAAGGGCACTTTCCCTTTTGAGCCTATACACTTTATCAGCTAACGTATTTTGCTTTCATTTTTCCTCATGGTCATGAGGCTTTTTTCTCTTAAATCGCATTCTATGAATCCTTCGATTGTTCTTTCTGTTCTTCAATAATTCGTTCTGTTGCTTTATGAATTCTATCCTTGGAATAGGGTGGTCTTAAATTCAATGACAACCGTCCTTTTCTGATCATATACGTTTCACTTCCATCCTCAGAAAATCCTTTCAACCAGCAATCATCTGGATACTTCTCAGCAAAAGTCCGTAACCGTTTCTGCAAGCTCTGATTGAAGGTATACACATCATAGAATCCGTCATCTTCATTGGTCAGAATAATCGTTTCTTTTTCACACTTTAACCTTCGCATATTCTACCCCCGCTTTCTTTCCATTTCCTGATCCAGATATTTTGGTATCGGCTTTCCGGACCGGCGAGCAATAGCAATCTGTTTTTGATGGAGTCGTTTGATCACAGATCTTCGTTTCTTAGGTTTATTATCCTGTTGATTTCTGGAAGTCTGTTTGTTGCTGTGGGCATCAGAGATCTTTTCTGGATTCTTCTTCTGATTATTTACCAGACCATCCACCATATCATAATTTGCTTCGGTACCGGATTCTCTGCTCCGTTCATAAGTGCCATTCTGGTAGAACTTCTGGTAATGTTCCAGACGGATTTTGCCATCCTGTTTTAACTGTTCGACCGGATTTAATGGTACCTGCTGTTGGATGTAATCATGAATCTTTTGTTTTGTCTTTTCATCGAATTTCTTACATTCTTCGACAACCATTTTTCCATAGGCATCCAGGATAACACCCTGGGCCTGATCTCGGTATACCTGATGTTCCATCAAATAAAACTGTTTTCCATCAATAATGATGGTGTCTGTTGCAATCCAGTTCCCCTTTTTCCCATTAATCTGATAATTCTCAGTTTCCATAGTGATCAGTGCACCGGATGTGTTGATACGAATAAATCCGGCCAGATACTGTGGATAGTTCTCATCTACATAGTAGCAGCTGATTTCTCCATTCTTGTTCAATACGAGCACGTCACTGACTTCGCATTGATTTTTCGTCCGTTTCCAGATGTCAGCGACTTTTTCATTTTCCTGCATTTCATGAATCGAGATTAATCGGTAATTTTCGACAGTAATCGACACATTCTGCTGTCTTGCTTCTTGATATGGCAGATGCCACAGTGCTTTTCCTGCTGTCTGCTGATCTACTCGGTAGACTGCAAATTGATTAAGCTTCATAGGCATCGTCCTCCAAGTTATTCAGATAATAATTCAGATCCAGAGAATAGTAGTATTTGTCTTCGATCTGCTGTAATTTTCCAACTGTAGAATTGATGATCTCAATTATTTCATCATTCTCAGGATCACTTTCTTCCTGTTCCAAAACTTCCAAAGCTTCTTTCAGTGTTTGGATTGTTTCTTCCTTTGTGTGCTGCTGGAAGATAGCAGTAATAGTCAGTTCGTTTTCTTCCAGGTTTACATTTCTCATAGGCTCATTTCCCCCCTTTTCTTTTTCGGTATTGGTTTCATCTGTATATTCAGCTCCTTCTCGTTTTTTTCTTCGCTTATATTTTTTTCGTTATCCACTTTCTTATTGGATTCCAGAGGATTTTCCACATTTGGATGTCTTTCTTCCAAGTACTTTTCCACACGACTGATTGCATTTTGCACATAAGAATTTTCTCTAAATCCAGGAATCGAATTCAAAAATTCTTTCTGTATTTTTCCTTCGATCATCAGACTCTGCATTCCTTCATAATCACTTCCGTCTTTCAGATCAAAGCCAACACATTTCAGTCCATGCATACGTTCTGATGGGATTTTCTCATAAGCTTCCAAGGCTTCTGGTAATGTCAGGTCATAATGTACTTCACCCATTACAGGAAATTCAGCACATTCAGCCGCATAAAAGCTGATACATGTAAGATCATTTTCATAATCCACATTTTCTATTTCCGGGACAATATCGAGTATTTTTTCTCTTTGTGCTGCAAAGTCTGGAAGTTCTGCAAATCCAAATCGATCCACGTAATATGCCTGCATATCCCCACCACGGTTTGTAATGATAACATCACTGACCGACATAGAATGTGCTTTATAATCTGCCGGTGGATTATCGTTGAACATAGCGTACAAATCATCCAGCTTTTCATTTTCATGTAATCTGCCAGAATAGACACATTTATAATTTGCTGCATCGATTGTAATGCCATCTTCTTTGACCATTGCCATATTCATAAATAAATGTTGTTTTCCCGGTGTGCCTTCATCCACATGGTAAATCGCATAGCGGTCACCATTACCTCTGAACATTTCTTCCTCTAGGGTATAATCAAACTTAAATGGATACAAAGCCCGATCAACTCTTTCCGAAATATCCGTTCCTTCTGCAATCGTATCTTCCAGCCAATCTTTGATATCTCCCCATGATTCAAACTGCAAATACCCAGCAATTTCATGTGTCCCATCCGGTGCCAGTACAATATGTCCCGGTTCGCTTTCCCGATAATCATAGCGGTATCCGGCTGCTTCCAGTGCATCTACCAGAATGCCGTATTTTTCATGTAATTCTGTTTTTTGTTTTTCTTCAAGAATGATTTCCAGTTCTTCTGTAAGCTGATCGATCATTTCACCGGCTGTCTTGCGGATCACATCCATAGATGCTTTCATTTCCTTCATTTCCCGGCTGCTGCTCCAACCTGCAATATAAGGAAAACTGTAATCCGATGTATCCAAACCAAAGGAAGAACACACACAGTAAGCAACGGATTCTGCTTCAACCTCTTTTGTCAGACGGTCTTTTTCTACACCCAGGCTTTCCATGATTTCCTTGTCATGCAGTTTAGCATGGGCTGTTTCATGAATAGCAGTCTTTAAGGTCTGACTTTCACTGAGCCCTTTTTTGATCACGATTTCCTTGTCTGCATTGTGATAATATCCATTGGCATTGCCATCGATCTCATCGAATCGAATCGGCACTGGGGATATTTTCTGAATAGCCTGCATGAAAGAATCAAAATCCTGTACAGCTGCAGTCAGTAATTCCGGTGCCAGTGTCTGGATTGGTTCCCCGGATGTCTGAGCAATATCAAAGACGGTAACTGCTTTAAAATGCGGAACTGTAACTTCCACCTTTTCAGTCTTAGGTTTTCCATCAGTTCCCATGATCGGTCGCTGATTTTCATCCAGAACCTCTTTTTCCTTCATTTTCTTATATGGTGCCGGTGCAATGATTGTAATTCCTTTTTCCCCTTTCATGACCTGTCTACCCATGGACTGCCAGTTTTTGTAACTGGTAACAAGTGTGGCATCCGGTCGTTGCATGGCGATCAGCATTGTATTATTAAAGGAATAATTGTGAAACTTTGCCATGGTTTTAAGAAATTCCTGATAGCGGTTACTTGTAAAAAGTTCTTCCACACCGGATTCCAGTGACTGCATAATGCTGTCCATATCTTTTCCCTGGACCGGCAGTGGAATAGTAGTAGTTTTATTTTGTTCTGTCATAATACTCCTTTCCAAAAACGCCCTACGACATTGTGCTTATGCCGCAGGGCTTTTTATTAGTTGATGAGATGATTATTTTTTATTAGAGTTCCATATCGTGCTTCTTTGTTTTCGGTTTCTGATCTGGCTGTTCTTTTCCGGCTTTCTCCGTTTTTGCAGCCTGTGCTTCTTTTTCTTTCTGACGTTCTGTGAATCTATCTGCCTTTTCAAAGACATGATCTTTTGTATCAAAGTGATATACATCATTGGTAAGGCGTTCTGCAGGAGCTACCTGAGTGGCATTTACTTCTTTTACCATATCTCTTAACATTTCTGCATCCACTTGCCCGTCATCTGGCAAGACCAGCATTTCATGGATGGATGATGGCAAAATGAAGAAATCATTTCCCAGAAGTTCCCCCATGTTATCCATGAATTCCGGATAAAAGATCACACCGGCTCCATCAATTCTTTCTGTATTCGTAACAACAAAGAATGTCGGCATCTCGCTTGATTCCTGCAATGTTTCCTGCAGCATTTCACGTTCATCCGGTGTCAGCATGAGAATATTTTTCTGATACATTTCATCTATCAATGCACCTATACTTGATACCTCCGGGACCATAACTCGCGGTGAACTTTTCATAGCATCTTCATGAAGCTGTTCTGCCGAGATTCCATACTGTTCAAGCAGATCATTCTTGATAAACATGGAACTTAATCCATCCTGATCCTTGCCTACTGCCACATGATAGGTGATTGCGAGATCTTCCTTCAGATGGTGTGGCGCATTTTCGAGGACTTCCTTATTTGCTTCGGCTGATGATACACGGATAAACAGCTTGTCCTTCACATCTTCATAATTTAAAATGGATTTCAGATCAACCTGTATCGGTGCCTCAATAACTATATCTGCAATCTTTCTGCATACAGTTTCCATTGTTACGCCAGGCTGTGCTTTATATGCTTCATACAGCTGGTTAAGATTGATCGTCGGGGTAAGCATCTCACCTTCTTTTCTCACCATCAGCCCCGTATAGGCACGGTTCAGTTTCTGACACTCCATCGTTGATACTTCTGCATTCTCATAATCCTTCGGTAAAAAGAGTCTGATATTGTCCTTTACTTCACTTACAAATTCATTAAAATTCATTCTTCGTTTCCTCCTCTAATCTGTTTTCTTATTTCTTTTTGCTTTTGTTTTTTGGTTTCTTTTTGGGAAAGGATAAAGAAAAATTCACCTTTCCGGTTTCATCTGTATCCATATGAAGATCTGCCTCAAAGTACATATTCTTCTTTCTGGAATACAGGTCTTTTACATGCACACATCCACTTTTCAGAAGTTCTGCAGCCATCTTTTTATCCATGGTTTTTTCCATGCTCTGCAGATAGCGGTTATCTTTCCAGAGAGCAAAGTGACAATCGTGGTTGCTGCAATAGAAGTTGGTTTTGCTTTCATATACCAGGCTTCCACATACCGGACATGTTCCAATGCTTTCTCTGGTCTGAAATCTTCTTGTTTCTTCTTCGGAAATCGCATCGCATCCATTCAGCATCATGGTCAGCATGTTTTTGATCCCGGTCATAAACTGTTCCGGTGCAATCTCTCCATGCTCCATCAAGAGCAGCTGATTTTCCCATTCTGCAGTCATACTTGCAGATTTCAGAAAGTCTGGCAGGATCTCCACAAGGACTTTTCCATCATCTGTTGGAAGAATCTTTTTTCCTTTTCGGGTAGCATATTGGGAATAGATCAGTTTCTCGATGATACCGGCTCTTGTTGCCGGAGTTCCTAATCCTTTCTTTTCTGTATCTTCATCGAATTCCGTATTTCCAGCAGTGTCCATTGCCGCAAGGAGCGTTTTCTTGACCTCGGCAGGCTCGTGAACTACAACGCCCTCGATGCCTGCAAGGCGCATTCCCATCTGGGTATCAACATTATCGCTTATAAGATAAAGACGCATACTGTACGTCCTCCTTTCCGCCGCAGAAACTCAGATAAAGAGCATAAGAAGTGCTACTACGAAGCCGTAAAGTGCGCAGGCCTCACCGAGAGCTGCGAAGATAAGTGCGTTTGAGAATGTCTTAGGATTCTCGCTTACTGCACCGATAGCTGCAGGAGCGGCTGCTGCGATAGCGATACCGCCGCCGATAGCGCCAAGACCAACTGCGAGTGCAGATGCTATGTAGAGAAGCCCGCTCGTATCGGAGCTGCTGTCCTCTGCTGTGTCGGCTTCTTCTGTAACTGCTGTTGCAGCTGCTGCGTCAGGTTCGCTTTCGGCATAAGCCTTCATTCCGAAAGGAAGTGCAGCGCAGATGAGCATTACTGCGAAGAAAGAGCAGATATTAGCGGCAAAAGCCTTTTTGAGGGACTGTTCGCCCTTTTTCTTCTTGATAGCCACAACAACGGGTACAAAAAGAAGTGCAAGTACAACTGCGGGAAGTAAAAAAGCATACAACATAATAAATTCCTCCAAAATTCTTTAGGGGTTCTCTAAAAACCGGAACACGAGCAAATTTTCGTTAAGACTTTGCGCAGCTTCAAGGCAGCGAAACGCAGTAAATACTTGATGTATTTCAAGTTTTGCTAACGCAGAAGATGCGCAAAGTCATAGAAAATTTGTCGTGAGGGAGGTTTTTAGAAGTTCCCTATATGCAATGCTGCATTATTTATAATAGTATAGCAAAAGCCGTCATTTGTCAACCTTGCTTCGACAAAATTTTACAGATGCAAAAAATAATGCAATTGTGTAATAAAAACATATTTTTTTGATGTAAAATTCACAAAAGTTACAAATATTTACTCTTACATTTATGTTAAATGTGAATTGAATCCAAAAGAGAATAATGTTATAATTTATTGTGCAAAGGAGCGTAAAAAAATTAATTTTTGTGTAATTTTAATGCAATATTGCATTAAAATCGACTTAACAAAAGCATTTGCGCTTTTGCCGAAAAAATACACGCAAAGAGGGGCTTTGCAAAAACATTTTTTATTAT
>OGIL01002055.1_pt1 | contig 10030 bp, 9 predicted proteins | sample 1571751 | NCBI WGS metagenome assembly OGIL01 (sample SAMEA2581964, study PRJEB24529) | metagenome | biome: Human gut stool | place: China | collected 2011 | reverse complement strand
TACGGTTCTTAGAGGGGAAAGCTCCCGTAAGGGGGCTGACCTACTCGACATCGACGATTACCTCAATGAGGCGCACTCCTTCTCTCTGACCTCGATACGCGCCCATTTCAATGTCATGGCATGGGGCGAAGGGAGCGAGGAATTGAAGCAGATCCGTAACGATGTAGGGGCGCAGCTGGCACTTATGGGGTGCACGCCGCGTCATAATACCGTGGATGTTCCGACGCTTTTCTGGGCGGCAATCCCCGGCAACGAAGGGGATTTTCCCGCCGAAGAAAGTTTCTATACGTTTCTCGAACAGGGCTTGTGTCTGTTTAACGAAGAGACGAACTATCGCTCATCTTTGTCGCCTTTCGGCATTAAGATGGCGGATCGGGTGAGCGGTATCCCCATTCACCTCGACATCTCCGACTACCCGATGAAAAAAGGATGGATAAGCAACCGGAACCGTGTGGTCATCGGGCCTTCAGGGGGAGGCAAAAGTTTTATCCTCAATCATATATGCAGGCAATATTATGAACAGGGCGCACATATCGTGATTGTCGATACGGGAAACTCCTATCAAGGATTGTGCTCGCTTATCCGGCAGAAAACCAAAGGTCGGGATGGAATATATTTCACCTATCAGGAGGATGCCCCCGTTGCCTTCAACCCCTTCTTTGTCGAAGACGGAGTGTACGACGTCGAGAAGCGCGAATCGCTCAAGGCGCTGTTGCTGACTTTGTGGAAGCGCGAATCCGAGGAACCGACACGTGCGGAAGAGGTGGCTTTGTCGAATGCCGTGAACCTATACCTCTCGCAACTCAAGACCGGCACTGCGGTCACACCTTCGTTCAACACCTTCTACGAGTTCGTCGCAACGGATTACCGCCGTCTGTTGGAAAAAAAGCGCGTCCGGGAAAAGGATTTCGATATTGAAAATTTTCTGAACGTTCTCGAACCTTACTATCGTGGCGGGGAGTACGACTACCTCTTGAACTCTGACAAGCAGTTGGACTTGTTGGATAAGCGATTCATCGTCTTCGAACTGGATAATATCAGCGAAAACAAAGTCCTTTATCCTGTCATTACACTGATTATCATGGAGACCTTCCTTACAAAGATGCGGCGGCTGAAGGGTATTCGCAAAGTTTTACTGCTCGAAGAAGCATGGAAAGCTATCGCCAAGGCGGGCATGGCGGGATTTATCAAGTATTTGTGTGCGCCCGTACAAGCTGCTTAGTAAATATCCCACTGGCAAGGGATTAGGTAAGTGTTCTTTGAAAAACCTATCATCACCCGACTTATCCGAAAGGGAAACCGGACGGGGAGTGTAGCATGTCGGGAACGTCGTAAGTCAGTCAGTTACCAGACTGCCACTGAACGGCAAGATGAAACGATGGATATGAGGATGAAAACCGAATTGTTTGAACGACAGTCCGAGCTGCTCTACTTGAAGGCTATGACGTAAGGTAACTGAAATCGTCATACTGCGGTACTGCTCCGGTGTATAGGTACGGACGCAAGCAAGAACTTGCCGCAGAGCAGCCATGATAAATGGTAAAGGACGGAAATCGCATCCGACAATCCATCATGCCAACAGTTACTAAGTAAGTAAACGGGGATTACCTAAACCGGAACGCCGTAAGGCTATGAGGTGCAGACCTCTGAATATCCGGCACGGTAACGGAGCCTCCGTAGTAGTCCGGGCAGGGTAACGCCCTGCACATGGCGAAGGGAGGCAGCTAATTTTCTTTAATACAATTTAATGGATAATGTGAGAGACATTATGAGAAGTCCAGAAAGAGTATTAAACAGTCTGAACGAACACAGTAAGGATTCGAGCTACAAGTTCGAACGCCTTTACCGGATTCTGTTCAACGAAGAGTTGTTCTATGTTGCCTACCAAAAGATCGCATCGAACGGAGGCAGTACGACCAAAGGCTCCGACGGTCGCAGTATCGACGAGATGAGCCTTGCCCGGATCGAAACGCTGATAGCCTCGTTGAAAGACGAAAGTTATCAGCCTCACCCGTCGCGGAGGGTGCATATCCCGAAGAAAAACGGGAAAACGCGCCCTCTGGGAATACCGGCTTTTGAAGACAAGCTGGTGCAGGAGGTAGTCCGCATGATTCTGGAAGCCATTTACGAGGGACATTTTGAGACCACCTCGCACGGTTTCCGACCTAAACGGAGCTGTCACACTGCATTACTTCATATTCAAAAGACGTTCAGCGGGGCGAAATGGTTTATCGAGGGCGACATCAAAGGGTTCTTCGACAACATTGACCATGATGTACTTGTCGGAATCCTGCGGGAGCGCATTTCAGATGACCGTTTTATCCGTCTGATACGGAAATTCCTGAAAGCGGGATACGTCGAGGATTGGACGTTTCACAACACTTACAGCGGAATGCCGCAGGGAGGTATCGTCAGCCCGATTCTGGCGAATATATACCTCGATAAATTAGACAAGTACGTGAAAGAGTATATCCGACATTTCGACATGGGAACCAAACGCAGGCCGGGCAAAGAGAGCAACGATTTGGCCAATGAACGAAAACGGACTGTGCGGAAACTGAAAAAGATAAAAGACGGGACTGAGAAGGCGGCTTTGGTCGCAAGACTCAAAGCCATCGAACAGGAACGTGCAGCATTTCCAAGCGGAGATGAAATGGACGGAAGTTACCGCAGGCTCAAATACATCCGTTACGCCGACGATTTTATTCTGGGTGTAATCGGTAGCAAAGAGGATGCACTGCGGATAAAGGAGGATATTAAATCATTCCTATCCGAAAGCCTCGCCCTCGAACTGTCCGAAGAAAAGACGCTGATAACCCATACGGGTAAATCGGCGAAATTTCTCGGATATGAGATTACGGTAACACGGAACAATCATCAACGACGGGATGTGCAAGGACGTCTGCGACGCACCTACGGCAAGCGTGTCCGGCTGAATGTCAGCATGGCAACGCTGCGGGACAAACTTCTGGAATACGGAGCTATGGAAATCAAGCTCCGCAACGGGAAAGAGATTTGGAAACCCAAATGCCGTTCAGGATTGATATTCAACGACGATCTTGAAATCCTCGACCGATACAATCGGGAAACAGTGGGATTTTGCAACTATTACCTGATCGCCAACAACTGCGTCGTACTGCACAACTTCAGATATATCATGGAGTACAGCATGTATAAAACATTTGCGGGCAAATATAGGAGCACGGTACGAAAAATCAACAAAAAGTACCGTCTCAACAAACTGTTCACCGTAAAGTACGAGCAGAAAGGGGTAATCAAGTCCCGAACCTTTTACAAGACAAGTTTCAAACGCCGGACAACGGCGTTCAACGGAAGCTGCGACATCGAACCGTACTCTATTGCAGACGTGAGCCGAACCAATTTGACGGACAGGCTCAAAGCGGAAAAATGCGAATTGTGTGGGGCAACGGGCAAGCTGATTATGCACCATGTCCGCAACCTCAAAGACCTGAAAGGGAAAGAGAGTTGGAAACGGCTCATGTCAGCCCGAAAACGCAAGACCATTGCGTTGTGTCCGAGTTGCCACAGGCTGCGGCATCTGGGAAAAGTTTAGACTGAAAAAAAATTAGTGGAGAGCCGGATACGCCGAGAGGTGTAAGTCCGGTTCGGGGGCGAGTTCTTGGAAACCTGCCGTAGAAATACGGTAAGGCGCCGGGTGCTTAGCCTACATAAAACCTGCCGCAAGTATTTCGGCGAGGCGGTCGTGGTGACGCAGGAGGTGGACGACCTGCTGTCGTCGCCCGTCCTCAAGGAGAGCGTCATCGCCAACTGCGACTGCCGCATCCTTTTGGACGTGCGTAAGTATGCTAACAAGTTCGACGAGATTCAGGAGTTGTTGGGATTGAGTGATAAGGAACGCAATCAGGTGTTGTCGATCAATCGGGCCAATGACCCCAAGCGCCGCTACAAAGAGGTGTGGATCGGACTCGGAGGCGTACACTCTGCTGTCTATGCTACCGAAACGAGTCTTGAGGAATACCTCTGCTATACCACCGAAGAGACTGAAAAACTGGAGTTGCAACGTCTCACGGAGAAGCTCGGCGGCAATATCGAGCTGGCCATACGCCAGTTGGCCGAGCAAAAACGCTATGAAGATCATTAACCTAAAAACCGAAAATCATGTTCATATCCAAAAAAGAACTCGCCGCGCGAGACGAACGGCTGCGCCGGGCGCAGGAAGAGATCGAGTCGCTGAAACAGACCATCCGGGAGTTGCAATCCGAGGTTGCCGACGACCGTATCTGCGGCTGCTGAAAGAACGAATACGGAGAGCGGATCACGATCCGCAAAACGGCTCCGGGATATGCCGCGACGCTTTTCTGCGGCGAACGTCCCGTGCGGGACATGGTCATTCTCAAACGCGATGACAGTCTGTGGCTCCATGTCTTGTACGGACAAACCGGCGGATGCGTCATTCATCACACGACCAACGATATTCTGCATATCGGATGTTTCGGGCTTTTCGTCCGCGACGACCGGCCGCAGCGTATAGGGACGGAAGTAATCCTTCAGGCTCCGGTGCGATGGGACGGCGAATAGGCTTCGGCCTGCTGGCAGCGATGCTACTGGCAGGTCATCCGCTTCGGGCGCAGTGGGTCGTGAGCGACCCCTCGAATTTGGCGCAGGGTATCGTGAATTCCACCAGGCAGGTCGTCGAAGCGTCCCGAAACGGAAGTACGCTGCTTCAGAGTTTTCAGCAGACGGTAAAGATTTACGAGCAGTCGAAGAAATATTACGACGCGCTGCGGTCGGTGCATAACCTCGTCAAAAGCGCCCGTCGCGCGCAGCAGACGATGCTGCTCGTGGGCGACATCTCCGACATATACGTCTCGAACTTCCGGTCGATGCTTAACGATACGAACTACTCGGCCGAGGAACTCGCGGCAATGGCCGCAGGCTATACGAAGCTGCTGTCGGCGAGTGCCGACCTGCTGAACGACCTGAAGCAGATCATCACTCCGTCAGGGCTTTCGATGACCGACAAGGAGCGACTGGATATTATCGACAGGATCTACTACGAGATGCTCGAATACCGCAATCTTACGGAATACTATACGCGCAAGAATATCTCCGTGTCGTTCCTGCGCAGCCGTCAGCGCGGGGATTCGGAGCGTGTGCGGGCCTTGTACGGCGGTCATAACGACAGATATTGGTAACCTATGACGATGCCGTTAGCCGTAGAGTGGACGAACCTGCATCAGATTCTCCGCTCGTTGTACGCCGATATGTTGCCGTTGTGCAGCGATATGATGGGCATTGCCAAAGGACTCGCCGGATTGGGTGCCCTGTTTTTCATCGCATACAGGGTCTGGAAATCCCTTGCCGCCGCGGAGCCGATCGAGGTATTCCCGCTACTGCGGCCCTTTGTGCTGGGGCTGTGCATCATGGAATTCCCGACCCTCGTACTGGGGCCTTTGAACGGCCTGCTGTCGCCCATCAGCAATGCCACATCGCATTTGGTCGATCGACAGGCGTTCGATCTGGAAAAATACCAGACACAGAAGGATGAATTGCAGCGTCAGGCGATGCTCCGCGATCCGGAAAAAGCCTATCTTATCAGTAATGAAGAGTTCGACAAACGGCTTGACGAATTGGGCTGGAAGCCTAAAGACCTCATGGCGATTGCCGGGATGTATGCCGAGCGAGCCGGGTATCAATTCGGTCAGAAAGTCCGTGAGGCATTCCGGGCGTTTCTGGAAACGCTCTTCCAGGCGGCATCGCTGACCATCGACACCGTGCGGACGTTTTTCCTGATCGTTCTGGCGTTGCTGGGGCCCGTGGCCTTCGCCTTCTCCGTGTACGACGGCTTTCACAATACGCTGGCGTCTTGGTTGGCACGCTATATCTGCATCTATTTGTGGCTGCCCGTCAGCGACCTGTTCGGTGCGATCCTTTCGCGCATCCAGATTCTGATGCTCCAGCAGGACATCGAACGACTGCAAGACCCGACGTTCATACCCGACGGAAGCAATACGGTCTATTGCATTTTTATGATTATCGGAATCGTCGGATATTTCTGCGTGCCGACCGTTGCGTCGTGGATCATTCAGGCCGGAGGCGCCGGAAGTTACGGCGATAAAGTCGCAGGCGCAGGACGTGCCGTGGCGATGGGCGCTGCCGGAGTCGCCGGAGCGGCGATCGGAAATGTCGGAGGCCGTATAAAAGGGGCTTTGAAGAAACGATAAAACGTAATAAAATATGGAATTCAAAACATTGAAGAATATAGAATCGTCCTTTCGCCACCTGCGGCTCTTCAGCATGCTCTTTCTGGGAGCCTGCACGCTGATCTCGGTGGCGGCAGTGTGGACATCTTACCGCTTCGCGGAAGCCCAGCGGCAGAAGATCTACGTACTGGATCAGGGCAAGTCGCTGATATTGGCCCTGTCGCAGGATATGGCCCAGAACCGTCCCGTCGAAGCCCGCGAACACGTGCGGCGCTTCCACGAGCTCTTCTTCACCCTCTCTCCCGACCGCGAGGCCATCGAAGGCAATGTCCGCAGGGCGCTGTACCTTGCGGACGGAAGCGCCATCGCCTATTACCAGAGCCTCGCAGAGAAGGGATATTTCAACCGCATCATCGCCTCGAACGTATCGCAGAATGTCGTCGTGGACAGCATCCGATGCGATTTCGACCGCTATCCCTATGCTGTCGAGACCTTCGCACGGCAGAAGATCGTCCGTGAAAGCAACGTCACGGAACGGACGCTCGTCACGACATGCCGCCTGCGAAATGCCGTACGCTCGGACAACAACCCGCAGGGATTCCTGATCGAAGACCTGCGTATTCTCGAAAACAAAGACCTCGGAAGTTATGAACGCTAAGGATTTACAGACGCGGGCCGAAGCGTGGCTGAAGGCCCGCATGAAACGTCTTACACCGCGCCAGCGGCTCGGGCTGGTTACTGTGCTACTGCTCGTCTATGCGGCGGTCTCCCTGATGATTCTGTTCGGTGGAATGCGGAGTCGGGAGACGTCGATTCCCGCCGTCGAACACCTCCGGCAGCCACTACTGCCGGAAAGGAGCCTGTTACCTCTAAACACGAGTAAAGATGACACGCAGGAGCGATAACGGAGCAGTTGAAAAACTGTCGCAACTTCTCACGCCGCAGCGCCTCCGGCAACTTAAGTTCGTAGGTGTCGTGACGGTGATGACACTGCTGTGCGGCATTTTCCTATGGTACCTGTTCGCCCCGAAACCGGCTCCGCAGCAGGCGGGAACGGGCGGATACAATGTTACGATTCCGGAAGCGACGGTAAAGCCGGCGGAAACGGACAAACGCAAGGTCTACGAACAGGAGCAGTACGAGCAGAGCAGCACCGAAGAATGATCACCCGAAGGAGGCCCTTTCATGCCGAACCACCGCCGCAGCGATTCCAAGACCCACAGCATCGCCCTTTCGGGGCTGCTGTTTGCGCTGGCCATGGCGCTCTCATTCGTTGAGGGCACACTGGTGCTTCCCGGCCTTTTGCCGGGCATGAAGCTGGGGCTGGCGAATATTGTGGTGATGTACGCATTGTTCTTTATGGGGCCGAAGCAGACGCTCGTGCTGGATCTCTTGAAAGCGCTGTTCGTCTTTCTGGTCTCCGGCTGGACGGCGGGGTTCCTCTCGCTGTGCGGCGGTCTGCTCTCGCTGCTGGTGATGTGGCTGCTGTATTACCACGCACCGGTGCGCCCCACCTGGTACATCCTCTCGGTATGCGGTGCGCTGTTCCACAACATCGGTCAGCTTCTGGGTGCCAGTGTGATCTTATCCTCGGCGGTCTCCCTCTATTATGCGCCGGTGATGCTGGTGCTCGGCCTCGTGATGGGCGCACTGACGTCCATCACGCTCCGGGCGCTGCTGCCGGCTCTGGGCCGCCTGGGCTACAATATAAAAGAAAAATAAGAGGTTTTGCATATGTCTGAAAAAGTCACGGTCCGGGTGGAGCGGAACATCCTCCATCTGCCCGCCATCGCTCTGCGGGGGCTTGTCGTCTTTCCCAACAACCTGCTTCATTTTGAGGTGGGCCGCGAAAAGAGCATTGCCGCTGTGGAGTGGGCGGTCAGCAATCACTCCAACGTTTTCCTGATCGCACAAAAGGATATGAAGGCCGACGACCCCGGTGCCGACGGCCTGTACAATTACGGCGTCGTGGCCGAGATCAAGCAGGTCATGCGGGTGTCGGACGACCTCGTCCGCATCCTGGTGGAGGGCAAATACCGCGCCCGGCTCACCGAGATGGACACCGACGGCAGCTTCCTGCTGGCTTCGGTCCGGCCCACGCCGGTGCGCCCTGTCAAGCCTGATGAAGAGGCCGAGGCCGACGCGCTGCTCCGCAATGTGAAGAAGAGCTTTGATGAGCTGCTGAGCCTGAACCCCCGCATCGGCAAGGATGTGGTGTTCGCGGTCAACTCCAACAACGACCCGGCGTTTCTCTGCGAGTATATCCCGGCCAACCTCCTGTTCCGCTTTGAGGATAAGCAGGCTGTGCTGGAAGAGGGAACGCTTCTGGGCCGTCTGCGCCTGCTCGTAGAGCGGATGCACCGCGAGCGCCGGATGCTGGAGATCGACAAGGAGATCGCGCAGAAGGTCGATGAAGCCATGGACAAGAACCAGCGCGACTACTACCTGCACGAGCAGATGCACATGATCAGTGAGGAACTGGGCGAGGACGATGACACCACCGCCGAGGCCGAGGAATACCGCCGCAAGATCACGGCCCTGCACCTCGACGCCGAGCGGGAGAAGAAGCTCCTCAAGGAAGTGGACCGTCTGGCCAAAATGCAGAGCAGCAACCAGGAGGGGACGGTCATCCGCACCTATCTGGATACCTGCCTGGAACTGCCCTGGAACACCTTCACTGAGGACGATCTCGACATCGCCAAGGCACAGCATATCCTGGACCGCGACCACTACGGCCTGAAAAAGGTCAAAGACCGCATCCTCGAAGTGCTGGCAGTCCGCAAGCTGGCCCCGGACGTCAAGGGCCAGATCATCTGCCTGGTCGGCCCTCCGGGTGTCGGCAAGACCAGCATTGCGCGTTCCATCGCCGAGAGCCTGGGCCGCAAGTATGTCCGCCTGAGCCTGGGCGGTGTGCGGGATGAGGCCGAGATCCGCGGCCACCGCCGCACCTATATCGGAGCCATGCCCGGCAAGATCATCAGCGCGATGATCACCGCAAAAAGCTCCAACCCCTTGATGCTCCTCGACGAGATCGACAAGCTGGCAGGCGATTTCCGGGGCGACCCGGCGGCCGCTCTGCTCGAAGCTCTGGACCCGGAGCAGAACGCCACCTTCAACGATCACTTCATCGACATGCCGTTCGATCTGAGCCATGTACTCTTTATCACCACGGCCAATGACCTGAGCGCCATCCCCGGCCCGCTCCGCGACCGGATGGACGTCATCGAGCTGCCCAGCTATACCCGCGTGGAAAAGTACAACATCGCCCGCAAGCATCTGGTGCCCAAGCAGCTCAAGGCCTGTGGTCTGACCGGTAAAGTCACCTTCTCCCAGAGCGCCCTGTACGGCATCATCGACGGCTATGTCCGCGAGGCCGGCGTCCGCAATCTGGAGCGCACCATCACCAGTGTGCTGCGCAAATGCGCCCGCAAGATCGCATCCGGTGAGGTGGAAAGCTTCTCCGTGACCGGCTCCAATCTGGAAGAGCTGCTGGGCCCAAAAATGGTCAAGCCCGATTTCCTCAACCGCACCAACGCCATCGGCATCGCCAACGGTCTGGCCTGGACCAGCATCGGCGGCGAGACCCTGCCCATCGAGGTGCAGGTCATGGACAACGGCACCGGCAAGATCACCGTTACCGGCTCTCTGGGCGATGTGATGAAGGAGAGCGCACAGCTGGCAGTTACTTGGGTGCGCGTCCATGCCGAGGAATACGGCATCGACCCCGAGCGGCTGAAAAAGTGCGACCTGCACATCCATGCCCCCGAGGGTGCTGTGCCCAAGGACGGCCCCTCGGCCGGTGTCACCCTGACCACGGCGCTGGTGTCCTGCCTGTCCGGCATTCC
>OGIL01002049.1_pt1 | contig 10082 bp, 6 predicted proteins | sample 1571751 | NCBI WGS metagenome assembly OGIL01 (sample SAMEA2581964, study PRJEB24529) | metagenome | biome: Human gut stool | place: China | collected 2011 | reverse complement strand
TCATGATAGTTGATAAGTTTTAATATTTTTCCTGTTACAAAGATTGCAGAAATAGACGAAAAAGAACGATAATCTCTATTCAATAAAGAACAAATACAGACCAAAACACCCTTTTGCTATTTGCAAACGCAGATAATGACTTAAAAAAATCCCCTTGCCCTGCATTATGCAAAGCAAAGGGAAGCACTGATATAATTTAATACACTATTGAAAAATCTGCATTAATCACTGTGCGATAGTCGTACTTTCCACCCATTGATATGTTCCTTCCGGACCTTTTAGAGTAGCGACATGACGTCCTGTAATATCAGTGATTGTTGTTCCGGAAGGTTGTGCTCCCAAGACTTCAAAATCCCAGGCTGCAACCAGATTCGGATCATTCGGATCTACGTCAACCTGCCCCATAGCAGATAAGCGAAGATCATCGCGACTTCTGATACCTTTCCATATACGCATATATTTGATATAACCGGAGAAGTATTCTTCACGAGTCGTTTTATCTGTATTCAAACGGCAGAAGGCAGTCATAGGCATTTTCTCTTCAATACAACCATTGTTAATATAAGTTCTCCAAGCCTCACCTACACGAATCACCTCGCCGGATTGCGAACCATTCACAAATACACAGGATTTAGTATGTTCCTGAGGTGGATCAAATCCCGGAACACCATTATCCGCTACAGCAAAAGCAAAGTGTGTCCATTTATCTTTGGGATTGTTTACGATGGCTCTCGGCTCCCACCATTCCGGATCTTTTGGACCTTCATTCTGCCAATGTGCCATAGAACCTCTCAGCCAGTGTTCATTGCCACCATTCACTTTACGATACTGAACACGCCAGCCGCTTCGGGGAGAATTAACAAATGCAGCAAGGAAGGTACTATTGTCTTCCCCTGACTTAGAACAGAATTCTTTGATATTTATCCAAAGCTCAATCGTAAAATTCTGATTATTATCATCACCAAATTTCACAAAATCCTCGCTATATCCAAAGTCGATGTAACCACCCTTATTACCATCCACAAATAAATTCCAGACAAGATTATCTTCCGGCCATGCGGAATTTTCCCCTTCTTGCAGTTTCTTATCAGCAGCCGCAATGGCATCATCATATATCTCCTGCGTCATATCTGTGATGGCACTGGTTTTGATTCTGTCTGCCAAACTCTCCAAATCTTCCGCTGCACTTTCCAGTGTAGCCTTACCTTCTACCGGATATTGTCCCTGATGATTTCCCCACAATGCTTCATTAGCTATCATTTCTCTTAACTCATCTGCTTTTGCCATCAGATCACTAATGAACTTCTGGGCTTCCGGAGAAAGGTTATAGTATTTAGAGTTTTTGAACTCATCTATTGCCTGATTTACCTTAGCTATTGTAGCCTCAAAGGTCGCCTCATCAAACATCTCACCGCCCTTTACCTTGGTAATCAACTGGTCCAGTTCCGCTATTGCATTATTCAGTATCTCCTTGCTGGCTTCCGGAAAAGTTCCCGGCGCTGTTCCAAAGGTAGAGTTTTTCAACAAATATGATAAAGAAGTCCGATTGTCCTCTAATATGCTAAGTTGCGTATCAGATATATATTCATTATCTTTATCATCCGAACAAGCTGTAAAAGGCCATGTGAGGCAAAGCGCCATCAGAAGGGAAAAGAGCATACTCTCTCCCCATTTATTAATTAATTGTTTCATGTCTTTCATTATTTCTCTCTTTATTATTCTAGAATACGTTCCCACTTATAGGTACCTATAATTTTCGCTGTATGACGACCAGTCAAGTCAATAATCTCGTTATCTGTTCCCGATGGTTTAGATGTAAAGTCCCATCCGGCTGCCAAATCCGTTTCTTTTCCGGTTACTTCTGCTGTTCCTTCATAAGACTGCTTTACATAATCTGCCCCTTTTGCCGTTTTCCAGATACGGATTTTCTTCATATATCCGGAGAATCCTTCTTCATACAAATCATCGCTCACTCTCATGTAACGACCAAATGCAGTCATCGGTTTTGAGTAATCTGAATAATGTCCTGACTGATAAACTCTCGTTGTAGGAGAAACTGTTTCTTCTTTCTTCAACTCACCATTTAAGTATAATTTTGCACGTAATGTAGAATTGCCGTCCAAACCTTCATCACTATATACTGCTACAAAATGCTGCCATTTATTCAAATCATCAGAAATCTGGAATTTCGGTTCCCAAAGATCCCTGTCACCATTGGTCGTATTCAATCCACCCCAAGTAGTACGGTAAACACCATTATCATCTTTACGCCAGTACATCATCCAGCCATTACGCCAGCTACTGTCTGACATGTATGAGCACAGGAACAGGCAATTATCCCATCTGCCGCGCTCCGTAACCTTTACCCACAACTCTACGGTAAATGATTGATGACCTTGTTCTCCAAACTTAACATATTCTTCACTACGTCCGAAATCAATATATGAATTGCCGCCTTTACCATCAACAAACAGTTCTGCAGGTGTTGTTTCAGCATCTTCCGTACGAATAGTACCCTTAAACTTATCAATTGCAGATTTTGCACTGGCAACGTAACGCTGCTTTTCCTGCTCCGACGGAACAGGATTCTGATATTTGATCAACAGAACTGAACGATTGGCATCATCGATAGCATCTGTCAGGATGGCACGACTCTCTGTAGGATATTGCCCTTTCTTTTCTCCATATTCCGAGTTCTTCTGCAAATCCTTCATCTTATTAATCAGTTCTTCCAGCTGGTCAATATAGATATCTTCGACCTCCGGTGCTGCAGTATATGACTCGTGAGTCTCTTCCGTACAAGCTATTAGCTGAAGAGTCATTATCATACAAAGCAGATAGTACCATACTTTCTTAATAGAATATTTTGTATTCATTATTCTTTTCATTTATAGGTTATACTTATTTATCGGTTGGAAACAATAACATCAGAGCAGGGATACCCGAGGCCGAATAACTTTCAACAGCATCACCTTCTACCTGTAGCTTGGTATAGTCGCCTCCGCATATATCACGCGTTTTGTCTCTGTTAGCCCAGCCGTAATTAATGTTGCGTTTCACAAAAGGTATATATTGCGTCTGATCACAATCATATACCAGCATTGCGATATATTGTGCAAAGACCGCAGTATAAATACCTTGCTCAGCACCTGTCTCAAAAGGCAAGAGGTCGAATGTTCCCGAAATCGTATTCATCGTATAATCCGCAGCCATTACTGCATTATCCAGATACTGTTTTTCACCAGTCGCTTTATAAAGCAGCACCGAAGCGCCAATATATGAAGCCTGATTGTATACATGATCTTTCCATGCAGGATTACCATTACCATGTCTGCTGTCCGCTACCTGTCCGGTAGTAACATCAACGAGGTTCTCCACTGCCCAGGCATAAATTTCTTTACCTTTAGCCAAATACTGTTCCTTCGTTTGATAGCTCGGATGGGAGTCTGTCGATTCTGTCCTTCCGGTCGGTACGTTGTTGTATAATGTCAGAGCTGCCACCACAGTCGGAAAGTTGATACAGGCCATCTTACCGTGGTCAGCTTCGTTAGGATTCGGATTCTTGATAGGTTGCCATTGCCAGAACATACCACCTCCCAGCCCTTTTTCAGGGTCTGCATAAGAACCGGTATCACCTACCTTCTCTGAGCCATACCATACACGGCCAAAGCTTTCTTCAGAAAGGCTCAGATATTCCTCAACTCCGAATAGCTCATAGGCACGTGCCAATGTAACTGTCCACCACATAATGTCATCATAAATAAACCAGCCGGTATTCTCGTTATTATCATCAAAATCAAAATTCGCATAATGAGCTTTATTGCCGGCAAACAGATCATCACAAAGCTGTTTAAATTTTTGTTCTTTCTGAGTATCACCCTCAGCCTTTGCACGCTTATAAGCATTCATTGCCATATCCCAGTAAGTCGGCTGACACCAAATTGCGGCAGCACCATTCCAACGGTCTACAGCTGCCTTGTCAGCAGTGCTACTTTTATATATAAACTTATTCTGATCTAACAGATGTTCATTAAATGCCTCATAAGCTTTCCATGTATCTGCGTTTGTATATTCAGGCACAATCTCGTAATCCGGAGTATAAGGTCTAGCTTCTTTATCATCATTACAAGACGACAAACAAAACGCACCTGAGACTAAGCATAATGCAGAAAATATATATTGTTTCATCATATATTGCGATTTATTAATCAATTAATTAAAAGCCTTCATTTTGAACCAGATTTTTATCAATATCAATTTCACTCTGCGGAATCGGGAAGAAGTATTGACGATCAAAATTACGGGAAGTGATTTCTGTACGTTTGTAGAACTCATTTCCATCATAGTTCACGTTCATACCATGCACTGGTTTGTTAAAGAACTCATTCGTCAGTCCCCAACGACGCACATCAAAATAGCGACAGTTCTCAAAGCTTAACTCAATGCGCTTCTCTTTCTGGATCAGTTTCATGATTTCACTGGTAGTGGTTGCTTTCGGCAAACTGGCAGTACCATATCCCGGAATACCTGCACGTTCACGGATCAGATTCATGTATTTCCAAATATCTGCATGACTTGGATCTACATATGCTAATGCTTCGATATAATCAAAGTAAATATTCGTCAAGCGGAGCAACACACAAACCAAGTTTTGATTACGGTCACCCGAATCCATATTCTTACGTACCAGATAGCCTGTACTGGTAAAGTCATTGTTACCCTGAGCCTTACCACAGTTTCCACTATAAGTGAAGTCAACTGTATAATCGCCTTCTGTACCTGAGAACCATTTAGAATTACTGAAAGTGATATCAGCATAGAAACGCGGTTCGCGGTTAACATACATATTGCGTGTTCCAGCCGGTGCATAAAGAGTACCATCTGCCGATTTATAGTCTGATGAAGAAGTGCCGTCCTCTTTATAGCCCGAAGCCTCATTGATAATCGGAGTGACACCATCAGCTGCATAGCCTGTAACAGGTGACATACCATTGGCCATAAAATAGGCATCAACCATCTCTTGTGTAGCTCCCAACAAGCTGCCACCTCTGTAATCATTTGTATTACCTGACTTATTGGGCATACGATCATACTGCATAGTACCTGCCGCATTATCCATACGATAAAAAATCATTTCTTTGTTATTACCCATTTCTGAGAATAACGTTCTGATAGCACGGCGATAAGACTCATAAGGATTGAATCCCTCAGCATCAGGGCCTGCTACCGATTTTCCTGATTTATCTGTATACATCAATTGGAAACGATTGCCATAATCAGCGAAGAATTTTTGACATTCAGTAACTACCTTCTGCCAGTCAGCCTTGATAGTGGCTGCATCCGGTTGACTGGGGAATAATCTCGTCCCATCCGGATTTGCCATATCGGCATAATAAGTGCACTCTCCATTAAACAACCAGCTGGCACGATAAGTCAATGCTTCAATTATAAATGCCTGGGCTATAGCCTTGTCTATACGTCCCACACCTGTTGTTTTATCTGACGAAGCATCTTCCAGCAGACCAGCATTCTGTGCTTCTTTCAATTCGGACACAATAAAATCAAAACATCTGTCTACAGTGCTACGAGACAATTGCAATTCATTACTGGGAGTATCCAAAGCATAATCGTCTTCCAAAACAGGCACAGGACCATATGTACGAACCAAATAGAAGTAATAAATAGCACGCAGAGCTTTAGCCTCAGCTTTCCATTGTGCTCTTTCCGATGCCGTAAGCGGAGCCTGATCTACATATTTGGTAAATACAGCAGATTCATGAATACCCGAATACCAGCTTTTCCAACGATACAATACCATTGTGTTTTCGGTTGCATCAATAGAGTTATTATTGATCAGTTTGGCTTTATTGCCTGATGAAGTCCATTCGGTTTCATCACTCGCTCCGGTCCATGGTCCCGGTGTACGATACAAGCTGGTTTCATGTACCTGGCGCTGATTAAACTCATCCGGCAAGAAGGTATAAACATTCGAAAGATATTTCAATGCTCCATCTCTGGTCTTAAAAATTTCTTCCAAAGATAATCGGTCATCGGGCACTTGATCAAAATAATCTGAACAGGAAGTAAGTGTTGTCACAAAAAAGAGTGATAACATACCCAATAGTATATAGTTATATTTTTTCATTGTTATTGGTTTTTAGAATGTGAAATTAACGCCTACAGAATAAGAGGTTGTATTCGGATAAGAAGCACCGTTATCTGTATTCAACTCCGGATCCCATAATTTGAATTTGCTAAGAGTAAACAAGTTTGTTCCCATCACATAGACTGCCGCATTTTTCAAACGTACTTTATTCACCCAGTCTTTCGGTAAGTTATAGGAGATCTGCATTGTTTTTAAGCGCAGGAAACTAAAATCACGAACCCACCATGTACTCGGCTGGAAATTGTTAATATTACTGGAAGTTTCAGCTCCATAGGACAAACGCGGGTAAAAAGCATTCTGATTCGGGTTATCTTCAGTCCAGCGGTCATCAATATTGCTATACAGATTACCGGAACCGCCACCGCCGTTAAACGGTTGAATACTGCTACCGCTCATTATACGTTCTGCATCATGAGTACCCTTAAACATCATACCTAATGAAAGGTTCTTCCAACCCAGCGTGAAGCCAAAACCGTATACCATAGTAGGTACATCACCACGGCAGATATAAGTTTTATCATAAGCGTCAATCTGACCATCATTATTAAGGTCTTTATACTTGATATCACCCGCTTTTACCGTACCAAACTGAGAAGCAAACGGCTTCGGAGTAGTAGCTTTATTTGCCTGGGACAAAGACTCCCAACGTGCCATATCATCAATTTCAGCCTGTGTAAACAAACCTTCTGCGATATATCCTTTTTTTCCTAGAATATTCTGTCCATATTGATTCATCCAATCATAGCGTTGTTCCGGTAATTCACCTTCAATCCATTTATCCTTATTATAGGTAATATTACCGCGAATAGCAAGCGTCCAGTCTTTATTAAATCTTTTATTGTATTCTACTGTAGCATCGAAACCTTTATTTTCAACAATACCAATATTTCCATAAGGAGCAGATGTATTATATCCTAAGAATGACGGAATAGAGTTTTCACGTTTTAACAAGATATTTTCACGGCGCTCTTTGAAGATATCGAAGATTATTGAAAGATCATCATTAAACAGTTTCAAGTCAATACCTAAGTCTTGTTTGCGTGCTTCTTCCCAAATCAAGTCCACAGCCATATTCAATGTTTCATATCCTGAATATTTCGTCCCGTTAGGTCCCAGTTTATAACCATAGTCTCCATTTTCTTTCATCTGATTCAAATACATGAAACGACGGTCGGAAACATCACTATTACCGACTTTACCGTCCGTATAGCGGATCTTCAGGAATGATACTACCTTTGACAGCGGTTCCCAGAACTTTTCATTTGAAATCACCCAACCAACACCATACGCAGGGAAAGTACCATAACGATTTTTAGGAGAGAAGTTCTCCGCACCATTATAACCAATATTGAACTCTGCAAAATAGCGGTCTTTCCATGAATAAGTAGCACGTCCGGCAATACCCATCATACGATAAGGGATGGCATCTTCCAGTGTTCCTTTGGGATAAAGAAGTTTCTGTTGCTGATTAAAGAGGAATAATCCGCTTACACGATGATCGCCAAATGCGCGGTCGTAATTTAAAGAAGCTTCCAGATATGTTTTCTTATTACCACTCGTTTCCTGCTTATAACTCAAGACATTGGTGCCCGTATAGATTCTTTGCAGAATCGGCTGTCCGTCCAAGTCATAAGGAACATTCGTATCCAAGAAATAATAAGTAGACTCTGCACGATCCTGATGAACATGTATTTCATTATATACATCGAATGCGTACATAGCTGTCAATTTCAATCCCTTAGTAAGCATATCCAGGTCTTGCGTAATGCGTAAATTAGAATAAATCTGATTCTTGGTCAGATTATCATATCCACGACGTGTAGCTTGTGAATAAGGGTTGTTGAAGTTGTTATTGGTGGAACGCCCCGGAATATATGCCTCACCGTTAATAAAGAACATTTTCGGATATTCTACCGGAGAAATGGACATAGCAGCATTATACAAGTCTTTGGAAGATATGGCCGGATAATTACCTTCACCCAGATAACCCTGAGCACCAATTTCCACTTTAGTTGTCGGAGTCACATCGATACTCAGATTGGTAGTAAAGTTATAGCGGCTATACTTCATCTTTGAATCAAAGGTATTGATGCTCTTATCTGTCACTGTCATACCAGTCTCATTGAAGTAGCTGACCGAAGCGTAGTATGAAACTTTCTCACTACCACCACGTACATTCACGTTAACACGACGATTGTGTCCCCAATCATTAAATATCTCATTCAGCCAGTCCACATTCGGATACAGATACTGGTCTTTACCTAAGATTGTATTCTGGATTTGTGAATCTGTAAATTTAGTTGCCAGTCCATCATTTCTTAACGCTTCATTAGCCGCCTTCATATAAGAGACACCATCTGTCAAATCCACCATTTTAGTGAAACGGGTAAATGATTCATAATAATCAGCACTAATTGTCGGTTTACCTATTTTACCCGGCTTTGTTTTGATTATGATTACACCATTCGCACCACGTACACCATAAACAGCAGTTGCTGATGCATCTTTCAAAGTAGTCAATGATTCGATATCTTCAGGATCAATATCGTTGAATGCACGTTCTACTCCGTCCACCAAAATCAAGGGAGTAGCCGTATTGGGAGTAGCAATACCACGAATCCAGATATCTGCTGCATCTTTTCCAGGCTCACCTGTACGTTGTACAGCAACTACACCAGCCAGACGACCGGCCAAGGTGGTAGTCAAACTAGCCGAAGGAGTTTTTATATCTTCCAGCTTCATACTGGATTGTGCACCGATATTACTGATTTTACGTTGTGTACCGTAACCGACAATCACAGTTTCTTCCAGTTCGTTTACCTGTTCTTCCAGTACAACATCATAGATATTTGTAGATGAGTTTATTCTTACCTCCGAAGGTTTAAATCCGATATAAGTAAACTTAAGAACAGCATTCTTCTTGCTGACACGCAATTCAAATAACCCATCCATATTGGTTATTGAACCATTGGTATCTCCATCCACAGTAACATTCACACCAATAAGTGGCTCTCCTTTGGTGTCCGTTACACGACCTGTGATTTTTCGAGCATTCTGTTGTTGCGCGGCAGAAACGGCAGCTGACTTTCCTGAGATAAAAACTTGTCTGTCAGAGATTCTATAAGTACAGGACGTACCTTCAAAGAGTTCAGTAAGGATTTCGTCTATCTTCTTGTCTTTGCTATCAATGGATACCTTACGATCCAGATTTATTGCATCATCCAAATAGAAAAAGACAAACTGGCTGGTTTTCTCTATTGTTTGAAAGACTTCTCTCAACGTCTTATTGTTCACGTTCACCGAGAGAGTTTTGAGCTGGGAATAATTATTGTTATTAGCGAAAGAATAACTTACTCCCAAAAGTAAGAAGCAAAGAAATAGCTTGAGTATTTTGCTCTTTCTTCCCTTAATTGAATTTTTCATATTAACAATGTCCAAATTTATCCTAATATTATTATTTTATAACTTAACACTTACAGGCATATGAGCCCCATCTGGATAATACAGCAGTATCCAATCGTGTTACCTGATTGTTACAGTATTGGTTAAGTTGTGTACGTTGCATTTCTGCCCGATGAGCCAGTTTATTCTTGCTGATTCCCTGTTTTTCGATCAATTTATTCAAATTGATTTGAATATGACCATAATCTAAATCTTCCATGAAAATTCCTCTGTATTATTTTTTTATTGACAATATCAGAATAACGAACTTACAATAAGAAATGAAGATGTAGAAAAACAACTGTAACATCTTACACATATAATGAAAGGAGAACATGAAAAATGATAACTAAGAAACTCAAAAGTCTGGCAGCCGCACTTGCCATGACACTTGCCATTGGCGCAGTACCGCCTGTATCAGGAGTATCAGAACTTCCGGTTTTAACAACAACAGTAGAAGCTGCAGCCAGAAAGG
>OGIL01002048.1_pt1 | contig 10088 bp, 9 predicted proteins | sample 1571751 | NCBI WGS metagenome assembly OGIL01 (sample SAMEA2581964, study PRJEB24529) | metagenome | biome: Human gut stool | place: China | collected 2011 | reverse complement strand
TCATCAAGGTGCCGCTGGGCACGGTCATCAAGGACGCCGAGAGCGGCCTTGTCATCGCCGACCTGTCCGACCACACCCCCGTCACCATCGCCAAGGGAGGACGCGGCGGCTACGGCAATGCACACTTTGCCACCCCCACCCGCCAGATCCCCAAGTTTGCAAAGCCCGGTATGCCCGGCGAGGATCTGCAGGTGACCTTGGAACTGAAGCTGATCGCGGACGTGGGTCTGATCGGTTTCCCCAACGTGGGTAAGTCCACCTTTATTAATAAGGTAGCCCGCCGCAAAACCGCCCGTGCCGAGGACCGGCCCGGCGTTACCCGCAGCAAGCAGTGGGTGCCGGTGGACAGCACTCTGGAGCTGCTGGACACCCCGGGCATTCTGTGGCCCCGGTTTGACGACCCGGAGGTGGGCAAGCGCCTGGCCTTCACCGGCGCCATCAAGGACGACGTGGTAGACATGGAGGAACTGGCCTGCTATCTCATGGACTATCTGGGCCGGCGGTATGCGCCGGTGCTGGAGGAGCGGTACAAGATCGACGTGCAGCCGGAGGACAGCGGGTATGACCTGCTGGAAAAGGCCGGGCGGAAGCGGGGCTTCCTTATGCGGGGAGCCCAGGTGGACACCCAGCGCATGGCCCGGGTTCTGCTGGACGAGTTCCGGGGCGGCAAGCTGGGCCGGTTCACCCTGGAGACGGTGGAGGATGCGCAATGAAGCCGGATGAATCCCTGGAGCAGGCGGCCCGGCAGCAGGGCTATGCCATTGTGTGCGGCTGTGACGAGGCCGGTGCGGGACCCCTGATGGGCCCCGTGTGCGCGGGAGCGGTGATCCTGCCGCCGGGCTGCGATATCCCGGGGCTGGACGACTCCAAGAAGCTGACGGAGAAGAAGCGCGAGGCCCTGTATACCCTCATCACCGAGCGGGCCGCGGCCTGGGCGGTGGCCTCCGTCAGCGCGGCGGAGATCGACGCCACGGATATTTTAAGTGCCCGCATCAAGGCCATGGCGCTGGCCATAGAGGCCCTGACCCTCCGCCCGGACTACGTTCTGATCGACGGCAACCGGGATCACGGCAAAACCGCCGCTATTACCCTCCCCCACGAGACGGTCATCGGCGGCGACGGACGCAGCGTGTCCATTGCGGCGGCGTCCATCCTGGCCAAGGTCACCCGGGACCGGTACGTGACGCAGGTGCTGGACCGGGAATATCCCCAGTATCTGTTTGCCCAGCACAAGGGCTACGGCACGAAGCTGCACTACGCCATGCTGGACCAATACGGCCCCTGCCCGGAACACCGGCAGTCGTTCCTGGTCAAGTGGAAGGAGCGTCGGTCATGAGCCGGGCGGAGGGCACCTGGGGCGAGGCGGAGGTGGCCAACTACCTGCGCCGCCGGGGCTACACCCTGCTGGCCCACGGGTTTCACTGCCGGTTCGGGGAGATCGACCTGATCGCCCGGAAGGACGGCGTGCTGTGCTTCGTGGAGGTCAAGACCCGGACGAATTTGTCCTGTGGCCTGCCCCGGGAGTATGTGACCCCAAAAAAGCAGGAGCGGCTGCGGAAAACGGCGGCGTGGTATCTGATGGTGAAGGACCTGGACTGCCCCGCCCGCTTCGACGTGGCGGAGGTGTACGCCGACGGACCGCACCCCCAGAAGGCCGCCCGCATAGAGTACATTGAAAACGCATTCTGAGGTGACATATGGAACATATCCCCTATTTTGACGCGCACTGCGATACCATTTACCGGTGCCTGCGGACCGGAGCGCAGCTGCGGGAAAACGATGGTCATCTGGATCTGCACCGGGCGTCGAGCTTCGGGCGGTTCGCCCAGGTGTTCGCCCTGTATCAGGACCCGGAGGAGCTTCCCCGGGGCAGCACCATGGTCCGGGAGGGCCGCCTGCTTCACCGGCGGTTTTTACAGGAGATGGAGCAGAACCGGGACGTCATCGTCCCCTGCCGCACCGGCGCAGAGGTGGACCGTGCTGCGGCAGACGGGAAAATGGCGGCGATTCTCTCCATAGAGGGGGCCGAGCTCATAGGCTGCGACCCGGGACTGGTGGAGACGGCGGCGGAATGGGGCGTGCGGTTTCTCAACCCCGTGTGGAATTGGCCCAATGTTCTGTCCGGCACCAACTGCCGGGACACGGATCGGGGCCTCTCCCCTCTTGGTGCCGACTTCCTGCGGCAGCTGGAGGCGTGCCATATCTGCCCCGACGTGTCCCACATCAGCGACCCGGGGTTCTGGGATGTGGTGCGCCTGGCCCGGGGGCCGGTGGTGGCCACCCACTCCAACAGCCGGGCCCTGTGCCCCCACCGGCGCAATCTCACCGACGACATGTTCCGGGCCATCCGGGACAGCGGCGGCGTGGTGGGGCTGAATCTGTACCGTCCCTTTGTGGGCCCGGCAGGCACCACGGAGGAGCTGGCGGCGCACGTGGAGCACTTTCTGTCCCTGGGCGGGGAGAAAACCCTATGCCTGGGCGGCGACCTGGACGGCTGCGAGGAGCTGGCCGCCGGAATGCAGGGCGTTCAGGACATGCCCCGCCTGTGGCAGGCTCTGGCGGACCGGGGTTATCCCCGGCAGCTGCTGGAGGACCTGTTCTGGAACAATCTGCGGAGGCTGATATAACGATATACTATAATAAGGAAGGAGGTGCCGTATGGCGCTGTATGCCATTGGCGATCTGCATCTGTCCCTGGGGTCCGACAAGCCCATGGAGATCTTCGGGGACGGCTGGAAGGACTATGTGGCCCGCATCCGGGAGGGATTCTCCGTGCTGACGGAGGATGACGTCACCGTGCTGTGCGGCGACCTGTCCTGGGGCATGAGCCTGGAGGAATCGCTGGAGGATTTCCGGTTCATCGACGCCCTGCCGGGGAAGAAGTACCTGCTCAAGGGCAACCACGACTATTGGTGGAACACCGCCGCCAAAATGGAGCGCTTTTTCGCCGAAAACGGCCTGACCACCATGGAGATCCTCCACAACAATTGCCGGTTCTACGGGGACACGGCCCTGTGCGGTACCCGGGGCTGGTTCTATGAGCTGGATAACCAGGGCACCCACAACGAAAAGGTTCTGCTGCGGGAGATCGGGCGGCTGGAAACGTCCCTGAAGGCGGCGGGAGATCACGAGAAGCTGTGCTTCCTCCATTATCCGCCGCTGTATCAGGGGTACCAGTGCCCGGAGATTCTGCGGCTGCTGCGGGAATACCAGGTGAAGGTGTGCTGCTATGGCCATCTCCACGGTCCCTCCCACCGCCGGGCCCTGCAGGGAGAACGGGGCGGAACCTCGTTTTTCATGGTGTCCGGGGACTATTTGGGCTTTCATCCCAAAAAAATTTGTGATTAGAGCAAAAAAGTGTGGAAATTGAAATTGTTTTCTGCTATTATATAGAATTGCATTGATACGATTTAATGCTGAACGGAGGAAAAATCAAAATGAGTGTAAAATCCTGTGAAAAACTGGACAAGAGCAAGGTCGCACTGACCATCGAAGCAGATGCCGCCGCCTTTGAGGCCGCCATCAACAAGGCGTACCTGCAGCAGCGGTCCAAGATCAGCGTTCCTGGCTTCCGCCCCGGCAAGGCTCCCCGCAAGATGATCGAGAGCATGTACGGCGCAGAGGTCTTCTATGAAGAAGCAGTGAACATCCTGCTGCCCGACGCCTATGAGGCCGCCGTGAAGGAGCAGGAGCTGAAGGTCGTGGGCTATCCCGAGGTGGAGCTGGAGTCCTGCGGCAAGGACGGCGTGGTGTTCAAGTGCACCGTGGCCGTGTATCCCGAGGTGACCCTGGGCCAGTATAAGGGCCTGGAGGCCCCCAAGGCCGAGGTCAACGTCACCGACGAGGACGTGGAGAACCGTCTGAACGAGATGGCCGACCGCAACAGCCGTCTGGTCAGCGTGGAGCGCGAGATCCAGAAGGGCGACACCGCCGACATCGACTTCGAGGGCTTCGACAACGGCGTGGCCTTCGACGGCGGCAAGGGCGAGAACTTCGACCTGGAGATCGGCTCCGGCAGTTTCGTCCCCGGATTTGAGGATCAGCTGGTGGGCATGAAGGCCAGCGAGGAGAAGGACATCGACATCACCTTCCCCGAGAACTACACCCCTGAGCTGGCCGGCAAGCCCGTGGTGTTCCATGTGAAGGTCAACGAGGTCAAGCACAAGGAAGTCCCCGCCATTGACGACGAGTTCGCTAAGGACGTGTCCGAATTCGACACCCTGGAGGAGCTGAAGGCCGACACCCGCAAGAAGCTGGTGGAGGACCGCGAGGCCGCTGCCCAGCGCGCCTTTGAGGACGCCCTGATGCAGAAGGTGGCCGACGGCATCCAGGCCGACATCCCCGACGAGATGGTGGACGTTCAGGCCCAGCAGATGATGGAGAACTTCCAGCAGCAGCTGGCCGCCCAGGGCATCCCCTTTGACCAGTATCTGAAGATGACCAACACCACCGAGGACGATTTCAAGAAGCAGGCCCATGACCCCGCCGTGCAGCAGGTCCGCATGGATCTGGCCGTGGCCGCCCTGGTGAAGGCCGAGAACCTGGAGGCCACCGCCGAGGAGATCGAGGCCGAGATGAAGTCCGTGGCCGATAAGTACGGCATGGATCTGGATACCATCAAGAAGTATCTGCCCGAGGCCGACGTCCGCGAGCAGGTCCTGCGCAGCAAGGCCATCAAGGCCGTGGCCGACGCCGCCGTGGCCGTGGCTCCCGTTGTTGAGGAGACCAAGGAAGAAGCCAAGCAGGAAGAGGAAAAGAAGGACGAGGAATAATTTTTCGTCCCCTGCTTGAGATACCCACCGGGCGGGTATAATGGGGTTGAGTTTCATCTATTTGTACAGGAGGTTTTTTCTATGAGTTTAGTCCCTTATGTTGTGGAGCAGACCAACCGGGGCGAGCGTTCCTATGACATCTTTTCCCGGCTGCTGAACGACCGCATCATCTTCCTGGGCGAAGAGGTCAATGATACCACCGCCAGCCTGGTGGTGGCCCAGCTGCTGTATCTGGAGGCCCAGGACCCCGACAAGGATATCCAGATGTACATCAACAGCCCCGGCGGTTCCGTGACCGCGGGTATGGCCATCTATGATACCATGCAGTATATCAAGTGCGACGTGTCCACCATCTGCATCGGCATGGCTGCCAGCATGGGCGCGTTCCTGCTGTCCTCCGGTGCCCGGGGCAAGCGCATTGCCCTGCCCAACGCGGAGATCATGATCCACCAGCCCTCCGCCGGGACCCAGGGTAAGGTCACGGATATGGAGATCGACGTGGAGCATTTCCTGAAGCTGAAAAAGCGCCTGAACCAGATCCTGGCCGACAACACCGGCAAGGACCCCGAACAGGTGAAGCAGGACTCCGAGCGGGATCACTGGATGCTGGCCGAGGAGGCCCGGGAATACGGCCTGGTGGACAAGGTCATTTACAAGAGGTAACCAATGGCAGACGATAAGAAATCCCTGCGGTGCTCCTTCTGCGGCAAGGCGGAGAACCAGGTGCACCGCATGATCCAGGGCCCTGGCGTGCGCATCTGCGACGAGTGCGTCCAGCTGTGCATGTCCATTCTGGACGATGGGTACGAGCCCGGCCCCGAGGCCGGGTACGAGACCCCGGACCAGTTGCCCACTCCCCGGGAGATCAAAGAGGTGCTGGATCAGTACGTCATCGGCCAGGACGCCGCCAAGGTGGCCCTGTCCGTGGCGGTCTATAACCACTATAAGCGCATTTTCTTCGGCGGCGGCGAGGATGTGGAGCTGCAGAAGAGCAACATCCTGATGATCGGCCCCACCGGCTCCGGCAAGACCCTGTTTGCCCAGACCCTGGCCCGGGTGCTGAAGGTCCCCTTCGCCATCGCCGACGCTACCACCCTCACCGAAGCCGGTTATGTAGGCGACGACGTGGAGAACATCCTGCTGCGGCTGCTGCAGGCGGCGGATTTCGACGTGGAGCTGGCCGAGCACGGCATCATCTATGTGGACGAGATCGACAAGATCGCCCGCAAGAGCGAGAACACCTCCATCACCCGGGACGTGTCCGGCGAGGGCGTGCAGCAGGCACTGCTGAAGATCCTGGAGGGCACCGTGGCCAACGTGCCGCCTCAGGGCGGCCGCAAGCACCCCCATCAGGAGTTCATCCAGGTGGACACCCACAACATTCTGTTCATCTGCGGCGGCGCCTTTGACGGTCTGGAAAAGATTATCGAAAAGCGGCTGGACGAGAAGGCCATCGGCTTTGGTGCCAATGTCCAGAGCAAGAAGGAAAAGAATGTCAGCCAGCTTTTGGCTCAGGTGCAGCCCCACGATATTCTGAAATTCGGCATCATCCCGGAGCTGGTGGGCCGTCTGCCGGTGATCGCACCGCTGAACGCCCTGCAGCGGGAGGATCTGGTGCGAATTTTGCAGGAGCCGAAGAACGCGCTGGTGAAGCAGTACAAGAAGCTGCTGGAATATGATGATGTGGATCTGGAATTCACGGAGGATGCCCTGAACGCCATCGCTGATAAGGCCATTGAGCGGAACATCGGCGCCCGTGGCCTCCGGGCGGTCATGGAGGGCCTGCTGACCAAGGTCATGTACGAGATCCCCTCCGACGAGACTGTTGTGAAAGCGGTGGTCACGAAGGAATGTGTGGAAGGCACGGCGGAGCCGGAACTGACCCACGATCCCAACAAGATCAACTATTCCGTGAAGCTGAACCCCGGCAGAAGTGAGAGCCGGAGCGAGTCCGGTACGCCGAAGTCGGCGTCCTGACGGCCCTTTTGGGTATAACACGGGGGAGGGGCAGCGCCTCTCCCCCTCTTTGAACTCTCCAGAGAGGAGCAATTTATGGAAGCGAACACCTTGAATCTTCCCGTTCTGGCCCTTCGGGGCCTGACGGTTTTCCCTCATACGAACCTGACATTTGACGTGGAGCGCCGTATTTCCATCAAGGCCCTGGAAGTGGCCATGGAATCCGGTCAGGAGATCTTTCTGGTGACCCAGAGAGAACTAAACACGGACCGTCCGGGGGAGAAGGACCTTTACACCATGGGCACCATTTCCCGGGTGACCCAGATCCTGCGGCTGGGAAAAACCTCCCTGCGGGTGATGGTGGAGGGCGGACGCCGGGCACGGCTGCGCCGCCTGTGGCAGACGGAGCCTTATTTGCAGGGCCACGTGGAGGTGGTGGAGGAATCCGCTGCCGTGAGCCACGGCCCGAAAACCGAGGCCCTGCTGCGGCAGACCTGGGGCCTGTTCCAGGATTATGCCCATCTGGCAGGCAATGTGGCCGAGGAGGTCACTGCGGCGGTGCTGGATTGCCAGGAGCCGGGGTATCTGGCGGATTTTATCGCCCAGAATACGGCTCTGCGGTATGACGATAAGCAGGCAATTCTGGAAGAACTGTCTCCGCTGGTGCGGCTGCGGAAGCTGAACGGCTTCTTAGCCCGGGAGCGGGATGTGCTGGGCTATGAGCGCCAGATGGAAGGCAAGGTCCGGGATGAGCTGGCTCAGCAGCAGAAGGAACAGATCCTGCGGACCCAGATCCGGGTCCTGCAAAACGAGCTGGGCGAGGACGAGGACAACGAGATCGAAGAATACCGTCAAAAGCTGGCGGAACTGAAATTAGAGGACGAGACCCGGGAGCATCTGGAAAAGGAGATCAACAAGCTGGCAAAGCAGCCCTATGTCAGCGCGGAGGCTTCGGTGATCCGGAACTATCTGGACGTGTGCCTGGAACTGCCCTGGGGTACATATACGAAGGAGCGTCTGAATGTGGACGCGGCCCGGAAGGTGCTGGACCGGGAGCACTTCGGTCTGGAAAAGGTGAAGGAGCGGATTTTGGAGACCATTGCCGTCCGGCAGATGAATCCGGAGGGGAGGGGGCAGATCATCTGTCTGGCAGGCCCTCCGGGCGTGGGAAAGACCTCCATCGCCCTGTCCGTTGCCAAGGCGCTGAACCGGAAGCTCAGCCGCATTTCTCTGGGCGGTGTCCGGGATGAGGCCGACATCCGCGGCCACCGGAAAACGTATATCGGCGCCATGCCGGGCCGCATCGTGGAGGCCATCAGCCGCAGCGGCGCCATGAACCCACTGCTGGTGCTGGACGAGATTGATAAGCTCAGCGGCGATTACCGGGGCGATCCTGCCTCTGCGCTGCTGGAAGCGCTGGACAGCGAGCAGAACCACGCCTTCCGGGATCACTTCCTGGAAATTCCGCTGGACCTCTCTCAGGTGATGTTCATTACCACGGCCAACTCGTTGGATACGATTCCCCGGCCCCTGCTGGATCGGATGGAAGTCATTCAGCTTTCCAGCTATACCGATGAGGAAAAGCTGCAAATTGCCAAGAATCACCTGCTGCCCAAGCAGATGAAGGAACACGGCCTGAAGAAGGGCAGCCTGCGGATCGACGAGGAGACCCTGCGGGCCATCATTCGCGACTACACCCGGGAATCCGGCGTCCGCCAGCTGGAGCGGCGGTTGGCCGCCGTCTGCCGAAAGGCGGATATGCAGCTGTTGTCAAAGACTGTAAAGCGAGTTACCGTTACAGAAAAGGACCTGCCGAAGTTGCTGGATATGCAGCCCTACCCGCCTACGGTCCATGTGGAGCAGGAGGAGATCGGCGTGGTGAACGGCCTGGCCTGGACGGAGGCCGGCGGCGAGATTTTAGAGGTCGAGGTCAATGTGATGGAAGGTTCCGGCAAGCTGGAGCTGACCGGTAATCTGGGCGACGTGATGAAGGAATCCGCTCAGGCTGCTCTGTCCTGCCTGCGGAGCCGGGCGGAAGCCTTGGGGATCGATCCGGACTTTTATAAGACCAAGGACATCCACGTCCATTTCCCAGAGGGAGCGGTGCCCAAGGACGGCCCCTCCGCCGGTATTGCCATGGCTACAGCGCTGCTGTCGGCTCTGACCAACCGCAAGATCAAGGCGGGAATCGCCATGACCGGAGAGGTCACGCTGCGAGGCCGGGTGCTGCCCATCGGCGGCCTGAAGGAAAAGACCATGGCCGCCAAGCGGTACGGCATCCACACGGTACTGATCCCCAAGGACAACGCCAGAGATCTGGAAGAGATCGACCAGACCGTCCGGGCGGCGCTGCGGTTCATACCGGTGGAGACGGTGGATCAGGTGTTTGCCGAGGTGTTCTGCCCCTCCAGAGTGGAGACAAAAGCCGACGCGATCCCCGCATTTTTGCCGGTGGAAAACAGTAAAGAAGCAGCCTTACGGCAGTAAAGGGAGGGACGTATGCCTCTGAATTTCAACAAAGCGGAGTTTGTGCGCTCCGCCGGAGAGCCCAAGGACTTCCTGCGGGACGGTTTGCCCCAGTTTGCCTTCGCGGGCCGCTCCAACGTGGGAAAATCCTCGGTGATCAACCGTTTGGTAGGCCGAAAGAATCTGGCCTATGTGGGCGCCTCGCCGGGAAAGACCACCCACATCAACTATTTCCTCATCGACCAGAAGGCGTATCTGGTGGACCTGCCGGGATACGGCTATGCCAAGGTGTCCCGCTCGGAAAAGGAGCGCTGGGCCCGGCTGATGGAGACCTATTTCCAGCGGGAGGCGGACGCTATCACCACCGGTGTTCTGATCGTGGACATCCGGCATAAGCCCACGGCCAACGATCTGGTCATGCACGACTGGTTCCGCCAGACCGGCTGCCCGGAGATCGTGGTGGCCAACAAGCTGGATAAGCTGAAAAAGAGTCAGGTGGAACCGGCGCTGGAGCTGATCCGGGAGACGCTGGAACTGACGGAGCGGGATATTCTGATCCCCTTTTCTGCGGAAAAGGGCAGCGGAAAGGACGAATTGCTCCGCCTGCTGGTAGATGCCTGCCGCGGATAAAACAAAAAGTATGGACGTGGCCCATTAACGGGAACCGTCCATGCTTTTTTTGCTGAGATCGCCGGCAAATTGATGAGCAAGTGTATTTTAGCTCATTATATGATCAAGGAAGCGTTCCGGGAGAACCGGAACGCTTCCTTTTTGAGAGAGGGATAATAGGGAAGGATAATAGGGAATGTAGGAGGAACGGAGGTTTAGCCCTCGGCCAGCTTCTTGTACTTGGCGTAGCGCGCCTTTACGTCGGTGATTTCCTTGGCGTAGAGG
>OGIL01002044.1_pt1 | contig 10097 bp, 8 predicted proteins | sample 1571751 | NCBI WGS metagenome assembly OGIL01 (sample SAMEA2581964, study PRJEB24529) | metagenome | biome: Human gut stool | place: China | collected 2011 | reverse complement strand
TCCTGCCCGCCCCCATGGAAAGCTGCGGCCGTGCCGCGCTCAGGCTTGCAAAAAAACCGCGCCAATAGACATTGGCGCGGCCGGTTTCCCGCGATTGAAGCTATCCTCCGCCGTATGGCGCGCAGCGGGGACAGCATGGCGGCAAGCAGGTCTTCTGACTGGCGGATCAGCGGCAGGCGCACGGTCTTCCCGGTTTCCCAGTGACGGACTTTCGTCCCTGTGCGCGGCCTCCCCGTATACAGCGGCGGTACCGTTCAGGATTCTCACCTGATTCACTATTCTCCCGTGCCGCCCACCCGGCGGCGCAGGCACTTGCGCAATGTATTCTCTTTTTCTGCTCATAGTGTACCATCCGGCGGCCCATCTGTCAAGAGGGCAGCGAAATTCATGAAAAAAACTTGCCATGGGCCGGGGAATCGTGTATGATAGAAGAAAAACCGAAGGGAGTCCTCCTCATGACCGCCGAACAACGCCGGAGCCGGATCAGCGCCCGGCTCCACGAAGCCCATCAGCCCATCAGCGCCACCGCCCTGGCCAAGGAGCTGGGCGTCAGCCGCCAGATCATCGTGGGGGACGTGGCCCTGCTGCGGGCCGCGGGCCAGGCCATCACCGCCACCGCCCGGGGCTATGTGATCCCCGACGCCGGGGAGACGGGCCTGCCGCGCCAGGTGGCCTGCCGCCACGACGGCACCGGCACCCGGGACGAGCTTAATGCCATGGTGGACTGCGGCTGCACCGTTGTGGACGTCATTGTGGACCACCCGGTCTATGGCCAGCTGTCCGCCCCGCTGCACCTGCGCAGCCGCCTGGACGTGGAGCAGTTCATGGCCCGCATGGAGGGGGCCGCCCCCCTGTCCCAGCTGACAGACGGCATCCATCTGCACAGTCTCTCCTGCCCCGATGAGGCGTCCTATGAGCATCTGAAGGCCCGCCTGCGGGAGCTGGGCTTCCTGGCGGAGTAAAGTTCCGGTTGACAAACGGAAAAGACGTGATAGAATGTTATACAGGTGTCATGACACCTGTATAACATTCTTTTTACATATGCGAGGTCAAAGCTATGGAAGCAGTTCGCAAGTTCCTGGCCCGGAAGAACATCGTCTTCTCGGCCAAGCGGTATTTCATCGACGCCATGGGCGCTATGGCCCAGGGCCTGTTCTGCACCCTGCTGGTGGGCACCATTCTCAACACCCTGGGCCAGCAGCTGCACATCGGATTCCTGACGGAGGTCATCGTCACCCTGGGCAAGGGCGAGGGCGCCGTGACGTATACCATCGGCGGCCTGTGCTCCGCTATGGTGGGGCCGGGCATGGCGGTGGCCATCGGACGGGCGCTGGAGGCGCCGCCCCTGGTGCTGTATTCCCTGATTCCCGTGGGCTTCGCCACCAACTATATGGGCGGGGCCGGAGGGCCTCTGGCGGTGCTGTTCGTGGCGATTCTGGCGGCCGAGATCGGCAAGGCCGTCAGCAAGGAGACGAAGGTCGACATTCTGGTAACGCCCATTGTCACGGTGCTCTCCGGCATCGGCATCGCCGCCCTGATCGCCGCCCCCATCGGCGCGGCGGCCAGCGCCGTGGGCCGGTTCATCATGTGGGCCACAGAGCTGCAGCCCTTCTTCATGGGCATCATCGTGTCCGTGGTCATCGGCGTGGCCCTGACCCTGCCCATCTCCTCCGCCGCCATCTGCGCGGCCCTGGGGCTGACGGGTCTGGCCGGCGGCGCCGCCGTGGCGGGGTGCTGCGCCCAGATGATCGGCTTTGCGGTGATGAGCTTCCGGGAAAACCGCTGGGGCGGCCTGGTGACCCAGGGCCTGGGCACCAGTATGCTGCAGATGGGCAACATCGTCCGCAATCCCCGGGTCTGGATTCCCCCCACCCTGGCCTCCGCCATCACCGGCCCCATCGCCACCTGCCTGTTCCGGCTGGAGATGAACGGCGCGGCGGTGTCCAGCGGCATGGGCACCTGCGGCCTGGTGGGCCAGATCGGCGTGTATACCGGCTGGGTCAGCGACGTGGCCGCCGGGGCCAAGTCCGCCGTCACCGGGATGGACTGGCTGGGCCTGGTGCTGATCTCCTTTGTGCTGCCGGCAGTCCTTACCTGGCTGTTGGCGGTCCCCCTGCGCAAGTGGGGCTGGATCAAGGACGGGGACCTGACCCTGGACCTGTAACGAAAAATGCGCCTCCCAAGGGAGGCGCATTTTTTGACACTATTCGCTTATTTTGTTGACAAACGAACAGTTTCATGCTATACTCAGGACCACTTTTTCAAAAACAGGAGGTCCTATGAACGTTGAATTGATCGTGGATTCCACGGTGGACGTGCCGGAGCACATCCGCAGCCGGTTGACGGTGGTACCTCTGACCATTCACTTTGGCCAGGAGGAGTATCTGGACGGCGTCACCATGGATAAACACCGTTTTTATGAACGTCTGGTGGAAAGCGACGTGCTGCCCACCACCAGCCAGGCCAGCCCCGCCGCCTTTGACCGGGAGTTCCGGCGGGTGCGGTGCAGCGGCGGCAGCGCCGTGGTGCTGACCATCGCTGCCGGGCTCTCCGGCACCTATCAGAGCGCCTGCATCGCCGCGGCGGAGTATGACAACATCTATGTGGTGGACAGCGGCACCGCCGCCATCGGCGCGGGCATTCTGGCGGAGTACGCCCTGGCCTGTCTGGACCGGGGCATGGACGCCGCCGGGCTGGCCCGGGCCCTGGAGCAGAAGCGGCAGGACGTGTGCGTCCTGGCCCTGGTGGACACCCTGGAGTACCTGAAGCGGGGCGGCCGCATCTCCAAAACCACCGCCCTGGCCGGAGGATTGCTGAACATCAAGCCGGTGCTGACCATTGAAAACGGCGAAATCCTTCTGGTGGGCAAGGCCCGGGGCTCCCGCCAGGGCAACAACCTGCTGGTGGAAAAAATCCACGCCTGCGGCGGCATCGACTTTTCCCTGCCCATCCTCCTGGGCTACACGGGGCTGACGGACGTGTTCCTGAAAAAATACGTGGAGGACAGCCGGGCCCTGTGGGAAAACGGAACAGACCGTCTGGATTCCACCCTCATCGGCGGCGTCATCGGCACCCACGCCGGGCCTGGGGCCGTGGCGGTGGCCTTTTTCCGCAAGAAATAAGCTCCCCCTGGGACGTCCCGGCTTTGTCCCGGGTCAAAGGGCTTGCCAAGCGGGACGTCCCGGGGTACAATGGAACAGGAAAGGGGTGAGGCGTATGCAGCCGGGGATCATGGAGCTGGACCTGCATGGGAAAAACGCATACCAGGCCCGGGTGGCCATTGACGCCGCCCTGCGCCGCTGTGGCGGCGGGGTGTACCGTCTGCGGCTGATCCACGGCTATCACGGCGGAACGGCCCTGCGGGACCTGTGCCGGGAATACGCCGGGCACCCCCGGGTGCTGCGGCTGGTCGCCAGCCCCGGATCCACGGACCTGGTGCTGCGGGAGTTCTGAAGGAGGGTCTTTATGAAAATCGCACAGATCCAGATGCACGTTTCCGCCGATAAGGCGGAGAACATCCGCCACGCCTGCGAACTGGTGCGCTCCGCCGGGGACATCGACCTGGCGGTGCTGCCGGAGATGTTCTGCTGCCCCTATGACAACGCCTGCTTCCGGGATTACGGCGAGCCCTTTGCCGGGCCCGCCCAGCGGGCCATGTCCCAGCTGGCCCGGGAGCGGGGCATCTATCTGATCGCCGGGTCCCTGCCGGAGCTGGAGGGGCACCGGGTATACAACACCTCCTTTGTCTATGCCCCCGACGGGACCTGCATCGCCCGGCACCGGAAGATCCACCTGTTCGACATCGACGTGGAGGGCGGCCAGCGGTTCATGGAGTCGGAGGTCCTGTCCCCGGGCCGGGAGGTCACCACCTTCGACACCCCCTGGGGGACCATGGGCCTTTGCATCTGCTTCGATATGCGGTTTCAGGAGCTGTGCCGCCTGATGGCCCTGCGGGGCGCCAGGGTGATCTTCGCCCCGGCGGCCTTCAACATGACCACCGGTCCCGCCCACTGGAAAATCCTCTTCCGGCAGAGGGCCGTGGACCAGCAGTGCTTCACCGTGGGCACCTCCCCGGCCCGGGACAAAAGCGCCTCCTATGTGGCCTGGGGACACTCCATTGTCTGCGACCCCTGGAGCCGGGTGATCCGCCAGTGCCCGTCAAGAGAGGCGGTGGCCGTTACGGAGCTGGATCTGTCCATGGTGGACAGCGTCCGGCGGCAGCTGCCCATTCTCTCCGCCCGCCGGGAGGACGTGTACCGGCTGACGGAGCTGTGATGGCCGGCAGTGTTCGGCCAAAACGCAATTGAGGTATCCGTGCCGCAATCGGCATCTGATACTGATTCTTGATTAAAAAATTTAATCAAGAATCCCGTGCGCTGTGCGCACGCACAGCGTGTGAAAACACGCTGTGACGTCCCATACAAATTTGATTAAGAAAGGTGTGGTTTTTATGAAGATGAATCGTGTATGGAGGGTTCACGCTTCCTAACCCTCCGAATAAAATTTTGGAGGAAACAAAATGGAAAACCAAATCACCATCCGTGAAGCCGTCACGGAAAACGATGCTGCTGCCTTCTGGGAGCAGCTGCACGCCTATCACAAGCGGGATATTTTCACAGACTCCGACAAGGAAGAACTGGAATATTTCCTTGGTCAAGCGTATCGTGACCACATGATGAAGATCAACGGCAGGCCGCAGGATCGCTGCTTCTTCCTGTTCTTCCATCGGGGCGGACAGGATATCGGCTTTGCTATGCCGGTGATCTTCACCACGGAGGACGGCAAGTGCTTTATCATGGAGTTCTGCGTCTACCCGGAGTTCCGGGGCAGCGGCACGGGAAAAGCGTGTGCAGCAGCGCTTCTGGACTGGGCAAAAAAACACGGCGCACGTTATGCGGAGCTGAACTATGGCGGCAACAAGCGGCGGCGCCGCTTCTGGAAATCGGTGGGTTTTATCGAGAACGGCGCGGACCAATGGGGCGAACCGCTGATGCTCCTGCCCCCGGAGGAAAATCTTCCGATTACCGCAGAGCTTCTCGCCGACCCGGAGGACTGGCAGCTGAAAAAACTGGAAAACGGCTTTCTCAAAGAGATCGGCGAAGCACCGTCAACGGAGGAAAAGCAGGAACAGCTGGCGCAGGCCATCCGGGATGGGAAAATCACGTTCTTTGTGGCAAGGCGGGGCTATCGGGCAGTGGGGATGTGCAGCGTTTCCCGGTGCTTTTCCACCTTCACCTGCACAGATGTCGGGATATTCGATGACTTTTACATGGAGCCTGTGTTCCGGAAAAAGGGCGCTGCCCGGCTGCTGGCACAAGCGGCGCAAGAATGGAGCAAGGAAAACGCCCTTGCCAGCCTGACCGTCACCTGCGCCCCCTGCGACGAGGGGATGTATCAGGCGCTCGGCTTCGATACCCATTTGGGCAAGGCGTTTGCACATCTGGGCTGAATCGCCCGCCGGGAGGACGTGTACCGGCTGACGGAGCTGTGATGGCAGGCAGTATTCCGCCAAAACGCAGCAGTAAGGAGGATAAACCATGAGATTGCGCAGAGATAAGTAACAGTTTCCATAAAATTTGAATGGAGGTTACTTAATATGGAAATCAGAGAATACAAAACATACAACGAATCAGAGATTCTGCGCTTATACACGAGTGTTGGCTGGACGGCCTACACCGATCAGCCGGAGGTACTGCGTAAAGGCTTTGAGGGCTCTATGCTGACCCTTGCCGCTTATGAGGGCGATCAGCTTCTTGGCATCATTCGCACCGTGGGCGATGGGCATACCATCGTGTTTGTGCAGGACATATTGGTGTTTCCGGAGCATCAGCGAAAAGGCTTCGGCTCTGCGCTCTTACAAGCCGTTCTGAACCGATACCGCCATGTTCGTCAGATTGAGCTGGCAACGGATCACACGCCGAAAACCATTGCTTTTTACAAGTCAATGGGATTCTATGAATTGTCCGAAATCGGTTGCTGTGGATTTATGAGAGGATAAGAATACCAGCATCTCAATGCCAAAGGCAGTTGCTGGGGGTATCCGTGCCGCCATCGGCAGCTGAATACAAACGCAAACTAATATTTGCCTTTTCCGGGATTGTGTGGTATGCTGATGCCTGCCGGTCCGTCCGGACACGGCACTATGGGAAAAGAGGGAGAGCGCATATGAAAACCTATCAGGAAATGACCCTTGCGGAACGGCAGGCGGAATACGCCGCCCTGTGCAGGACCCATCAGGAGCAGAAGGCCCTGGGCCTGGACCTGAATATGGCCCGGGGAAAGCCCGGCCGGGAGCAGCTGGACATGGTCATGGAGATGTACAACATCCCCCTGACCGCCGATGACTTCATCACCGACGGCATCGACGCCCGGAACTATGGCTATGTGGCAGGTATTCCCATTGCCCGGAGGCTGTTTGCGGACCTTCTGGGCTGCAAGCCCGGCCAGGTCATCGCCGGAGGCAACTCCTCCCTGGAGATGATGTTCGACGCCGTGTCCAAGGCGTATACCCACGGCCTGCTGCACAGCGAAAAGCCCTGGGGCAAGCTGGACAGGGTGAAGTGGATCTGCCCGGTGCCGGGATACGACCGGCATTTCAAGGTCACGGAATCCTTCGGCATGGAGCTGCTGTCCGTCCCCATGACGGAAACCGGTCCCGACATGGACCGGGTGGAGCAGCTGATCCGGGACCCGGAGGTCCGGGGTATGTGGAACGTGCCCAAATACTCCAACCCCACGGGCATCACCTATTCCCTTGAGACCATCCACCGGCTGGCCGCCATGAAGCCCGCCGCGCCGGACTTTATGCTCATGTGGGACAATGCCTACTGCGTCCACGAGCTGGAGGGGGATTTCGTGCCCTTCCCGGATATTCTGTCCCTGTGCGCGGAGTACGGCAATGGCGACATGGTGTATGAGTTTGCCTCCACCAGCAAGATCACCTTCCCCGGGGCCGGTATCGCCTGCGGGGCCGTCAGCGAGGCCAACGTGGAATACTTCAAGAATCTGCTGAACATCCAGATCATCAGCTACGATAAAATGAACCAGCTGCGCCATGTGCGGTATCTGAAGGACAAGGAGACCACCCTGGCACTGATGCGGCGTCATGCGGCCATTCTGGGGCCCAAGTTCCGGGCCGTGGAGGACGAGCTGGACCGCCACCTGGCCCCCTGGGGCATCGCCAGCTGGAGCCACCCCAAGGGCGGCTATTTCGTCAGTCTGGACGCCATGCCCGGCACCGCCAGGCGGGCGCTGGAGCTGTGCCGGGACGCCGGCGTCACCATGACCGCCGCCGGGGCTACCTTCCCCTACGGCGTGGACCCCCAGGACAGCAACATCCGCATTGCCCCCTCCCTGCCGCCGGTCCACGAGCTGGAGCAGGCCATCGCCATTCTGTGCGACTGCCTGCGCATGGCGGCCCTGGAAAAGCTGGGTATCTGTACCCACCATATGCGAAAAACGGCCGCACCCTCCGGGGTGCGGCCGAAGCACGTCAACCATACGAAAGAAGCACGTTAAAGAAGGATGGAGCATCGCATGAACAAGAAAGAGCTTGCCAGCGGTGTCCGACCGCACCGGCCATAACTTCGGCAACGTGAAGATCGCCTTCGACGTGGGCTGCGTGGTGCTGGCGGCATAAATATCGCAAAAATGGCGTGCGCCGGGGGCGCACGCCATTTCTTATTTCTCCATTTCCCGGGTAAGCTCCTGGTCCAGATGCACCGCGCCATAGAGGTTCTTGGCGCTGCACCCGGCCCGGCCGCCGCCGGCACAGGCGCAGGCGCACGCACAGGCGCAGCTGCTGGCGCAGGCGCAGTGTCCCCCGCCGCCGAAGCCGCCCCCTCCGAAGCCGCCTCCCCGGCTGCCGCCGCCGACGCCGCCGCGGCGGGGCGGTTTCGGTTTTTCCCGGGTACCGTGGGAGCCGGGCCGGGGCCGTCCGTCCGGCCCTGCCGGATACCACAGGCCGCTGACGAACACATAGTGGGTGCCGAAGCCGCCCCGATATCCGTCGGAGGCCGCCGCCACCCTGACGATAAGGAACACCACCACCAGCAGGATCACCAGCCCCACCAGACCCAGGCCGCCGTCGTCCTGGTAATCCGGGTCATATCCCGGGTCGTTGTCCTGGGGCAGGTTGTCCCGGCTGCCCTCCTGGGCCAGCTGGGCGGGCCAGCTGTCGTACCGGACGGTAAAGTCCAGCTGCTGGCCGTGGTCCAGGTCCGTCAGGACCGCCGCATGGTCCCCGCCGGTATTTCCCAGGGAGTCCACGCCGTCCACCCCCGCCGGATCGTGCCAGGTCAGGGTCATCTGCCCCACCCGGGCCTCGTTGAACCAGCCGGGGGTATAGACATACTCCACGGAGCCGTCGGCCCCCAGGGTGTACATATACTCCTGGATCCAGCTGTAGGAGAACCGGAAGGTCTCCCCGTCGTCATAGTCCCGGTTGAAGTACACATACATATAGCTGTTGTCGAAGCTCAGGCGGTCGATGTTGTCCGTCAGGGCCTGCTCCTGGCGGATGCTGCCGTTGGGCACGCCGATCTTCACCCAGCTGACAGGCCCCTCCGCCAGCACCGTCCACTCTAAGGTCACCTGGATCCGCAGGCTGCCGTCCTCGGTGTTGGGGGTCACGTCCACGGCATAGGACTCGATGCGGTCCAGGTCCTGGGCGAAGGCCGTATGTACCGGCCCCAGGGCCAGCACCAGACACAGGCACAGCAGCGCCCGGCACAGAATTTTACGCATGGTCAGCAACCCCCTTCCTGCCGCAGCTGGCAGATATGCTCCATTTTGGCGCTTTCCGCCCGGATGCGACGGCATGGCTCGCCGTCCCAGATACCGCTCCAGTCGTCGGTCAGCAGGTTCCCCAGGCCCGGCCCCTCCAGCCAGCTCTGGCAGGGCAGCACCGTGCCGTCCGGGGCCAGGGCCATGTTGGACAGGCACGCCCCGCAGCTGGGGATCAGGTGCAGGCCCATGTCCCGGAGGGCCTCCTCCGGCAGCCAGCCGGGGCTGGTGAAGTCCAGCTCCATGCCCATGCCGTGGGCCGTTTCCGCCGCCTGGCGGAGGATGTCCGTCAGCTCCTCCTGGCTCAGCCGGGTGGCCCGGCTCTCCTCCCCGGCGGCGGAGCCGGTGGGGATCAGCCCCGAACAGGTGACGTACCGCACCCCCAGGCCGTGGACGAACCGCAGGGTTTCGGCATAGTCCCGGTTCAGGCTGCACAGGGGCGTGTTCACCGACACGATCAGCCCCGCCGCCGCGGCATTGCGGATGCCCTGCACCGTGTCGTCGAAGCCCTCCGCCCCCACCAGGGCGTTGTGGACGGCGGCGTCGGCGGCGTACAGCGTCACCTGCACGCTGTCCAGACTGGCCTCAAACAGCCTGCGGCACAGCTCCGGTGTCAGCAGGCGGCCGTTGGTGTTCAGCCGGGTGACGAACCACTGGGCCGCCTCCACCAGCTCCGGCAGGTCCGGCCGCAGGGTGGGCTCCCCGCCGGTGAAGGTCACCTGGGGGATGTTGGCCCGGCGCAGCTTCTCTAAAAGCTCCCGCCACTGGTCCGTGGTCAGCTCCGGCGTCTCCCCCAGGGTCTGCCCGGCGGCGTAGCAGTGCAGGCACTTCTGGTTGCAGTGCCACCGGCCCTCCCGGGTCATGGCGCTGATCATCAGGTCCATCCGGTGGGGGGCGGACATCCGCCCGGCGTATTCGCCCAGGGAGAGGGCTCCCACCTCCGCCGGAGGCTCCTGCCCCCGGGCGATGGCCACGATGCTCCGGAGCATCAGCTCCAGGTCCCCCAGCAGAACGGCTTTCCCGGTGCCGGGATAGGTGCGGCGGGTGGCCTTCACCGCCGCCGAAAGCATGGACTGCCAGTCCTGCTCTCCGATCTCCCGGCCGCTCCAGGGCTCCAGCTGGTCCATGAAATTGGCCAGCAGGATGGCCCAGCTCAGATTCAGGGGCACCAGCTGCGCCCCGTTCAAAAGCAACAGAAACGGGTCGGCGGGGTCCTCCGTCCGGGGCGGGATCATGTGGATGCGCACCACGCCGGGGCCCCGGGGGTCGATGGTGATGTGCTCCGTGGACTGCCGGGCCTCGCAGCCCATGTC
>OGIL01002031.1_pt1 | contig 10132 bp, 4 predicted proteins | sample 1571751 | NCBI WGS metagenome assembly OGIL01 (sample SAMEA2581964, study PRJEB24529) | metagenome | biome: Human gut stool | place: China | collected 2011 | reverse complement strand
TGTATGTTCGTTCAAAATCCAAGTTCGATATTTATCTGGACAGTAAATCTAAAATCAGTCCGAATGCAAAAAATTTGACTGGTGAAAATGCAGATAATAAGAGTGATTTCGGTGAAAGCGGTGACTCAAAGGGAATTTCAAGAGACTGCGTAACCGGTGCGGTAAGGTTTTCGGTTGCAAATTATAATACTAATGAAACAAAGCTTTTGTGGATTCCTGCTCCGAACATTTTTCTTAATGTAAACTCAGATACAACAAAGTATTCTGTAAGCACAGACAAGCGTAAGGGCGAATCATATTCGCATGGTTATTATGAAAAAGTCGGTAGTAATTGGGTTAAAAAATTCGTTTCCGCCGATGACGATTCACCACTCGGTCAGGTTTTTGTTGCAAACAGCGACGGTTTTACAACCAAAGGAGATTACACATACGAGCTTGGTGCAAAGAAAAAAATTATGACTTTGGAAAAGGACACAACTCAAGACGGCATATATACAGGAATGGTAACCTGTAATATGTGGGTTGACGGCGAAGACGCAGAGGCAAGACTTGCCCTTGTAAACGGAAAGTTTAAAGCAAACCTTGTTCTCTCAAAGGGCGATGTACAATAAAAAATAAAAACCAGGAAAGGAGTAATGAAGTATGAAACTGAAAGAAAGAGTGCAGAACTCGTTTTTTGCACTTTCCGATAACAGACTTCTCGGCAGAAAAAAGCTCGCAATTTCATATGTATCATTGTTCCTTGTTTTTACTCTTGTGCTTGTGACAACGGTGGCATGGTTTACCGTAAAAGATACGGCAAGTATTAATTCTCAGGTGTTTTCGCTTGAGTCAAGTGCGGCTCTCCGTGTCAATGACGGTCAGGAGGACCTTTCAAACCACCTTGTTGTTAAAGATTTTAAGCTTGAAGAGGCTTCAAGCGTTGACGGAAGGAATATGTTCTTCCCGTCAGAGGGCAACTTTAAGGATTCAACATCTGTCATGAAATTCCGTGAAGGAACTGCGGGCGACAGGAATAAAACATATGTATATAAGGACTTTAAGCTTAATGCCGATTCGGATATGACAAATGTTTATATCAAAGGTTATAATATTACAATTACTTCGGCAGACGGTACAGTTCTCGGTAAGTTTGACGGCTCAACCGAGATTATTCGTAACGATAAAGGCGTTCCTGTCGATCAGAAGGTCTATGATCCTTGTCCGTTAAGACTTGCGTTTATTACCGACAGCAGTAAAACTCCTGTTGTAATTGATCCAAGTGCTCTTATTGACGAGCATGCTAAAAATTATAATGCAGTAAGCTCAACAAATACGGACGGCTCTCCTGCTACTAAGCTTTCATCATGCAAGACATTTTCTGATTTCTACTTCTATTCAGGCGAAAGTTTGTTCACGCTTTTAGGTCAGAAACCTCTTGATGTAACATTGGTAGCGTGGTTTGAGGGTGCGTATGAAGATCAGTCTGTTTATGATAAGTATGCAGGTGCATCGGTTACAATTGATGTTGAACTCGAAAGTAACTACAATGATATGGAGGCTATCACCTTTATTGATAAAACAATAGGTGATAAGGGCGAAAATAATCCCTGGATTAAAACAGATGACTGTATAGTTACCATGCAGTATAAAGATACTGATGCAACTCAGAAAACTGTCGTTATGAAATATCTTGGTAAGAAAAACGAATATAATACATGGACAGCTGCGTTGCCAAAAGATGTAACAACAGATATAAGCTTTTTCAGATTCAGTACAACGAATAATATAATCTATAACTCATGGCACACCAAGGAAAATGTGAACGGCGAATTGAGCCCTACGGCACAAGGTTGGATAGCGAATGACAATAAGAATTTGTATCCGTTACAGGAAAGCAGAATTGTAAACGGTAACCGCAGCCTTGTTTACACTGCCAAGAGAGGTAACGGTTATGGTAAAACCGACAGTACTTTTGAAAGACTGTCCCCTTGTATCGGATACTGGGATTATAGTCCGGGCGGCTCAACTGTTGAAACAACAACACCTTCAACCACAACTCCGACAAGCGGAGGAGGATCTTCTGAAGATCTAAAAATAAATACAGGTGTATATCTCGACATTCCGGGTAATAAACAGTGGCTCAGAGATTATCTTAAAAGCGGAGATTATAAACCTTATGTAGTTTATAAATATGAAGGCAAAGAAACAAACCATTTGATGCAGTTTAATTCTGACGGTTCAAGATGTACCCTTGATAATTGCATCGCACCGAGAGGCTCACGAGTTAGCGGAATTAAGAGTGAGTAGGAGAAAGGTAATCACACTCTGCTTATTCCGGCAAAGAATGAATATATATTCTCCACACCGTTCAATGTTTCTTATGAAGTAAACAACGATGATACCGCAACGTATCATTAATAATGCAAAATATAAAAAGGAGGTGTCACAATGAAAGAGAGATTTGCTCTTTTGGCGGCTTATTTTAAAGAAAAGCTTGCAATCGGCAAAAAGTCGGGAAAAGAAAAGAGAAAAAGCATGATTTTAAGCATTGTGGCACTTGTTGAAGTGTTGGCAATCGCTATCGTGTCGGTTTCTGCATGGGTGGAAACAATTTCAACCATTAAGCTTGATTTGAACAACGGTACAATTGATAACTATGTGTTTACCAACGCTAATATCGGCTACGGTAACGGCTATGACGGAAATACGATTGATCTTACAAAATATTTTCGTCAGGCAGGCGATGTTCACCTTGCCTCGGCAACAAGCGCAAACGGCACAGATGTTTATTTTCCGACTTTAACTGCAAACGGCGAGCCGTCTGCTACATACAGAAAGGCTACTGTAAACGATAAGAATGTCAACTATATTGATTTTTCTTTCAATGTTACCGCAAAGGGAACAAAGGCGTCATTCTATTTTGAAAAGATTCCAACAATCAAGGTTAACGATGCTGATGCAGACGAGGAAAAGCTCCGTGTTTCATTCGTTTGTGACGGCAGTAATACGGTTGTCTGCGGTAAGAGCGACAGCACGGCAGAGGTTGTTGCCGGTACAAACCTGAATATCAAAGGACAGGAAAATGTCAAATCTTTCGGTTCATACACGGGTTCAACAGCAGAAAGTCCTCTTTTTACCGTTCCGGCAGATTCAAAACCGCATAAGGTTACAATGCGTGTGTGGTTACAGGATGACAGCAGAAAGACAAAGTATGCCGGACAGACTGTTACAATTGACAACTTCAAGCTTATCACTCAGAGTCCCCAGGCGGGAGAATTGACTTTTTACGATAAAACAACGGGCGATCCGTCACTCGGTGCGGGTTGGGCTACCAAAAACAATCGTGCAATCTGGATTAACCAGGATGGCAAAAGCGAGTATGAAAAGCTTTCAAAGGATTCGAGCGGTAATTATTTTATTAAACTCGGTTCAGACTATACAGATAAGCCTAACGCAACAGTTACTTTCTACAGCTGTGAATCAACAGTAACATCAAATCCGCAGAACAGCTATGTTGCAAAATGGACAACAACTCTGCAAGCTGGTGTTGATGCCGATTCACAGACATTCACAGCCTACGGATATAAGGATTCGTCAAATAACGGCTACGGCACATGGGGAGAGGTTCAGAAAATTCTCCTTTCAAGTGAAGATGCAAGTACATTGCCGATGACACAGGTTGACGGAAAGTATCTTGCGGTTGATATGTATGTTCAGGGCAGTTCAACTCCGATAGCAATGACTTTTGAACCGAATGAAAATGCGTCACTTAGCGGTTGGGTTGCATATTTGCCCAATCCTAACAGCAATGCCGCACATTTGATTACATTCAAATTTACTTACAACGGCAAAGATTACAGCGTAAGCGCACCGAACAGAAATTCTTCGGTGAACTATGTTATTACTTCAAAAAACACAGGTTACTGGGCGCCTCCGGCTATTGTTTCCGTTTATTCTACATGTAAGGATGAAAAGGATAATAATGCCGTAATGGGAACAGTAAGCGTAACAGGCGGTATGGACGGCGCAACAAGAGTTAAGGTTACTGCCGGAACAAAAGTAACTCTTACCGCAACTCCGACCAACAGCGACAAATACAGATTTATCGGTTGGTACTCTGACCCCGAATTTAAAGCTCCCGTTACTCTCAGCAACGGTGCTTACCCAGCAAATGATACATCAGCCGAGCATAAGTTTTATGCAAAATTCCAAAGACAGTACAAGGTTGAGGCAAAAGCTGTTTCGGACGGAGCTGTTGCAAACAGCACAGGTGGTACTGTTAAGATTTCGGGCGGCGAAGAGGGCGCATACACTGTCGGTTCGTACCTTGAGGGGCAGAACACATCAATCACAGCCACTCCAAAAGAGGGCTATGACTTCAAGGGTTGGTATTCTGACGAGAAATGCACAAAACTGGAAAGTCAGGATCTTACGCTTTCAATTGATAATATTCAGGCAAATCATTTGTATTATGCCAAATTTATGATTAAGCAGTTCTCGGTAACAGCGGTTGCAAATCATCCGAATGATAAGAAAAACAGCACAGTACAGTTTTCTTCACCGTCATCCGCGGCTTCTAATACAAGCGTTACCGTCAAGGTAAACTACAACGGTTCTGCAACTTTTGTTGCGAATGCAGGCGAGGGTTATGAGTTTGTCGGCTGGTATTCGGACGAAAACTGTCAGACACTTGTCAGCAAAACGACTCCGTACAAAGTAAGCAGCATAAAGGCTGACTATACTCTGTATGCAAAATTCAAGATTATCAATCTTAATCTCAAAGTTTATTCAGTAACAGAGGGAAAAATCGACGGAGCGGGCGGTACGGTTCAGCTTGGAGCTGATACCCCTGCCGCAAAGATAGAGACAACTGTTGAGTGGGGTACGCTTGCCACACTCACGGCTAAAGCAAATGCCAACTATGAGTTTAAGGGTTGGTTTACCGATCCGCAATGCAGTATAAAGGCAGACAGCAAGATTCTTAACAATTGTCTGTACACAGATAAGACAGTGGAAACTGTGGCAATAAAGAAGGATTTGACTCTGTATGCAAAGTTTTCGGATGTATCCTCTCGCAAAGTTACCGCTAATGCCGTGTTCGGCGGAAATATTGTTGATACAGCAGGTACTGTTCAGGCAGGCGATTCGCAGGAAGGTGCAACATCAACTGCGGTGGTTACCAACGGAAACGGCGTAACTCTTGTTGAAAAAACAAATAAAAATTATAAGTTTATGGGTTGGTATTCCGACAGGGAGTGTACAACAAACCTTGTATCATCGAAACAACAGCTTGTTCTTACAAATGTCGATGCCGATTGTGAATACTATGCATTGTTTAAGCTACAGTCATTTTCAGTCACCGCAGTTGTTGACGATGGTTCAGTAGGTACGGTAAAGTTTGCCGCACCTGAAGAAGTCGGACCGTCAACTGCAGTTACAGTTTCTGTGGATTATGACGGAAGTGCAACATTTGTTGCAGAGCCTGCCGAGGGTTATGACTTTGACGGTTGGTACAACGATTCAAGCGATACTCCCGTCAGCAGCGAGACAACTTATGTTTATGAAAACATCAAAGCTGACTTTACTTTACATGCAAGGTTCAAGCTTAAAGAATTTGAGGTAAAGGCTTCAGCCGTACTTAACGGAGCAGTCAGCGATGCAGGTGGTACTGTTCAGGCAGGCGACACAACAGCCGCAAGCACAGTTTCTACTGTTGCAAAGTGGGGCGAGAGTGTTGCGCTGACAGCTACTCCAAAGCCGGGTTATTCGTTCAGCGGTTGGTACACAGACCTTGGCTGTAAACAACCGTATACAGGCGATTACAAAAACAATCCTTTGACAACGGTTATCAAGGCTAACACAACTGTTTATGCTAAATTTGAAGTTGAACAAAAGCGTGATGTTTATCTGCAAGTTCCTAATGAATGGAAAACATATAACGATGGTGCAAATACATCAAGTATTGCCTTATATATGTGGCAAGGTGGTACATCACATTGGTTTGACATGACTCTTGTTGAGGGGAATGTTTACAAGGCTGAAATTACAAATGAGAGCGATTATAATTGGATTTCTTGTGAAAATTATATTTTTGTAAAGATGAAAGCCACAAGCGATAATAGTTATGACTCGAATAATAAGTGGAATAATAAACTTGTACAGACAAAGAATATAGATAGTAGGGATTCCGGTTGTAATTGCTATGTAATAACATCGTCCGGTGTTACTGATCAAGCTTCCGGCAAATGGGCAACCTATCCGTTTGCTAGCTATGAAGTTGTTCTTGATGCCGTAAGCTGTGATTCAGCAGGCTCTCCGGAAACAAACGGCTTTACAGGCGGTAAAGTCAGCGTTGGCGGTGTTGAGCACACAAGTGCCGTAACAAATACATATCCCGACCAGACAACCGTTACGGCAACAGCTGTTTGCAATGAAGGTTATCAGTTTGCCGGCTGGTTTTCCGACAGCGACTGCATACATGAGGTTGCAGGTGATGCCGAACTCAGTATTTTAGTAAATTCTTCGATTCATTATTATGCGAAGTTTGTAAAAGCCAATACAAGAAGATTGTATTTTAGAAATAGTTACAAGTGGAATGGCACAATTCATTGCTACGCTTGGAATGATAGTAACAGTAAAAATGCAGATTATCCAGGTGTTAAAATGACATTTCTTGAAAAGTATGGTACAATGGAACAGGATGTTTACTACATTGACATCGATAAGAGTTTTACGAAAGTTATCTTCAACAACGGTTCCGATAACGAAAAGACCGTTGATATTACTTTGGAAGATAGTGTGAACGCATATTATGTAAGTGGCGGTGGCAATGGAGCATATACTGTAACCAAAGAAAAAAGAGATTAATTCTACGGAGGTGAAACCATGAAGAAATCAAAATTTGCAATTGTAATCGCACTCGGGCTTGTACTTTGTCTGCTTTGCGGTGTGACCACGACTTTTTCATGGTTCAGCCGTCCTCGTGAGGATTCGGGTAACTCTCTCAGGTGGAGCGGTCAGTACAAAATCAGCAACGGTCAAGACATCAGCATCAAAACCGTTGAGTCAGGTGATGACGGCTCTACTTTCGGTGAAAATGCAGTTACTGATTTCGGAGGTTCTCTGGAGGCAGGAAAGAGAAAATATTTTTGCACCGAAATTTCTAACTCGGGCAATGCCGAACAGAATGTTTCGCTTTTTATAAAAAATCTGAAAACAAGCGGTACGGCATCTGCTTCAGGACTTTATGTCGGCGTCAACAAACCGCTCAAGACATATAGGTCTTATAATGATATTGTCGGTAGTAACAGTACATATACGAAAACTACTCTTGACAAGTACAGAATTTATTTTAATGCAAATGGTGTTAAAAGTTGGAATGATTCCGACACAACAACTAAGATACGTTATTCACTTGAAGATAAAGATAACCCAAGTTGGACGACTGATGTTATCAATATGACATATGTGAAATATGTTGGTGGTCATAAAATTTTGTATGCTGACATTCCGATTACTGCTAAACGTATTCAGATATATGTAAATAATAGCCCTTCAGGAGCGAATGCTACCCCCTGCATAAGTGTTGCATCATATTGCCCTAAAATTTCCCCAACTAATTGTTATGTATTTACATTAAGGGGAAATTTGGAGAGTGGCTATCACAACTGTGACACGTATGCTTTTAAGAAACCTTTGACAGATGCGGCTAACTTTGCTAACTATTATAGTAGTATAAGTATTCCTCTGGGCAGTACATTTAACGCAGGTCTTGTTGCAGGAACAGATTATGTAGGTAGCAGTATAAGTTATTCGTCATCAGCAGACAGCGTGTTTACAGTCGATAAAAACGGTGTAATTACTCCTGTGGCTAAGGGTACTGCAAAGCTTACAACCACAATTAAGGGCGATGCATATGGAGATACCTATTCCGTAACCACGGAAATCAGTATTACAGCTGCAAGCACAGATTCAATTGACACACCTATTGTGACAAACCTTGAAATCAAGCCGAAAGCTACTGACGGACCTACGGTTTCAAAGGTGTATTGGTACATCAAGAATGAATCGTCATCAACAATAACATACTCGCTTGAAGATGTTTACATCTCGCTTTAAAATTTTAGATTTTTAAATTTACAAAAGGGTTGTTTTTACAGCCCTTTTTTATTATAATTTATAATCGGTAGCAGAGAATAAAATCCGCCCGTTTTACGAATATATACGCATTTTCGTTATATAAAATATGTTAATTAACGGATAGTTTGTGTTTGTACGAATAATTACAATGTTACATTCGGGCGAAATATGTTTTGAATTGACAAACTGTCTTCACGAACTGAGAATGTTGGCACACCGCCACGAATAATTACGCAAACCACAAAACAACGCTCGGGCGAAATGTGTTTTGAATTTAACAAACTGTCTTCACGAACTGAGAACGGTGGCACACCGTGGAGGAATTTATGGATAAGAAAAACTATGTTGAAAATGCGGTTGAAGTAAAATCTGTAACAACCGAACACCCAAAATCAAAAAACAGAATAAGGAAAAGGCATGAATCAAAGCTGCATAAAACTTTGCGGATAATTAAAAATATAATTTGCTGGGGAGTGCTTGCAATACTTGTGCTGACCGTAATTGTGTTTATGGGTTCAAAGGTGAACGGAAAAACACCTTCGCTTTTCGGATATTCCGTGCTTCGAGTTTCAACGGGAAGTATGCAGCCCGAGCTTATGATCGGCGATGTTATTCTCGGAAAGAGCGTTGACAATCCGACCGCCCTCAAGGTCGGCGATATTATTACTTATCGTGGCAGTGGGCAGACCGAGGGACTTCTCGTGACTCATAAGGTTGTAGTTGCGCCGTATAAAACCGCTGACGGCACATACAAGCTACAGACAAAGGGCATTGCTAACGATGCTCCCGACCCTGAAATTTCGACCGAAGATGTGCTTTATATTATGGTGTGCAAGCTCGGATTCATTGACACTCTGTACAACCTTTTCCTCTCTCCGTGGGGACTTCTTATTTTTATTGCAGTGTTGCTGTTGATATTCATTGACGAGCTTATCGTTATAATACGAATACTTACGGGACATGACAAATCGCTGAAGGACGGCGACATCAACGAAATCATTGATCGTTTGCAAAAGGAAAAATTGCAACAAAAGGCTGAATCCGACAACGATACAAAATCGGAAGAATAAATAAAAGCTGAATATATTTAATTTCGGACGAAAGGAAAATTCTCTTTTCGTCCGTTTTTTGTTGGCAAAAAAGACAAAGCGGAAAAATGGTGAAAACAGCTTTTATATGGGCTAAAATCGGCTTTTCAGTTGCATTTTTGGGCGATTTGTGGTATATTTTATACGGTCAAATTTGACCGTAACATACTGATTGTGTTTAGAAATTGATATGTTAAGGGTGGTTTCATGGATTACAAATTAATAGCGCTTGACATTGACGGTACGCTGACAAACTCCAAAAAGGAGATTACTCCCCGTACAAGATATGCTCTTATGGAGGCGCAGAAACAGGGCAAGAAAATTATTCTTGCGTCAGGCAGACATCCCGTAGGAATTATGCCGATAGCAAAAGATCTTATGCTTGCCCGTTTCGGCGGTTTTATTATGGCGTTCAACGGCGGCAGGATTATCAACTGCGAAACAGGCGAAACTATGGTGAGCAAGCTGTTTCCGCTTGAATATCTTCCCGACATCGTGAATGTTTTAAAGGATTCAAACATTACAATCAACACATACGATGACAGGCGAATCATCTCGGATAATAAGGTTAATGACTATACCTATGTTGAAAGGGACGTTATCAAGGCTGAAATGGTTGTTGTTGACGATTTTATCTCATCTGTAAGATTTGATATCAACAAAATTCTTCTTGCAGGCGAACCCGATGAGCTTGATAAGTATCAGAAAATTCTCGCAGACCGTTATGACGGCTTGCTCGATGTATATAAAAGCGCACCTTATTTTCTTGAGATTATGCCGTTTGGTGTTACAAAAGGCTCAATGCTTCCGCTTTTGCTTGATAAACTCAAGATTAAAAGGGAAGAGCTTGCCGCTTTCGGCGACAACTACAACGATATGACAATGATAGGTTACGCAGGCTTCGGCGTTGCAATGGGTAATGC
>OGIL01002028.1_pt1 | contig 10142 bp, 10 predicted proteins | sample 1571751 | NCBI WGS metagenome assembly OGIL01 (sample SAMEA2581964, study PRJEB24529) | metagenome | biome: Human gut stool | place: China | collected 2011 | reverse complement strand
CATCAAATGGCAATACTCTCACAAATATATGCGAAGCTACATATACAAGTATAAATGGAGATAGTGGAGGTCTTGTTTATGGTGTTGATGCAAAATTAAACAAAGCCGCTGGAATTAACATTGGGGCCGCTACAATTAATGGTTCCAATATGGGCATTTTCTGTAAAGCATCAACTGTCTTAACAGATTTAGGGCTTTCTATGTATTAAAATATACTCTATATGACAAACGTCGGCATACGTCATATGATGTATGCCGACGTTTGTCATATAGAGATACATGAGGGTAAGAATGAGGAGACCAATGAAAATCATATATCCGAGTTTAATACGGAAAAATCCATTGTATTGGCTAATGTGGATTTCAAGTATAATCCACACGCATTTAAAAAGACTCTGACAGATGTGTCCGCCATAACTAAAGGGAAAGTAACGGCTATTGTCGGAGCATTAGGTAGTGAAAAAACGACCGTTTTTGAGACAATCTAAAAAGGCTGGTCCCTCGATACCGGGAACCAGCCTTTTAGTATTCCAAAAGACATCTCAAATTCAATCTCTCAAAATAAAGAGAATGTCCTGTATTTTGAGATAGCTCCATCAAATTTCACTGACTCCCCCAATCGACTTATTTCCACAAGTGGACATTTTTACCACTTGTGGAAATAAGTCGATTATTTTTGTTACCTTTGCACCAAAATTAGTAACTATGGTCATAGGACGCAAGGAAGAAATAAATAAGCTCAATCGAGCATTCGACTCCGAATATGCCGAATTTGTTGCGGTGTATGGCAGACGTCGTATCGGTAAGACATTCCTTATCAGAGAAACATTCAAAGGACGCTTTACATTCCAATACACAGGAGTTCTAAATGTGTCGAATCAGGAACAGATCGAAGAATTCTACAATAATCTGCTCGCACAGGGTTTACCAAGAGACTCACCGATGCCAAAGACATGGTTTCAGGCGTTCCATCTCCTTGAGGCTCTGATAGACTCCGCACCACATAAGAGAAAGGTCATTTTCTTAGATGAACTGCCATGGATGGACTCACCTAATTCCAAATTTATTCCTGCATTTGAGCACTTCTGGAATGGTTGGGCTTCAGCTCGGCACGATGTGCTTCTAATTATCTGCGGAAGCGCGACCTCTTGGATCATAAACAAGATATTCAGAAATATCGGAGGACTGTATAACAGAGTAACTTACAAAATCCGGCTACAACAGTTCTCTCTTTCAGAGTGTGAGGAACTGGTTCAATCTCTTAAACTTCCTCTGTCAAGGAATATGATTTTGGAGGGATATATGATTATGGGTGGTGTTCCATATTATTGGACAAAATTAGAGCCATCCAAAAGCATGGGACAAAATATAAACGACCTCTTTTTCAAAGAAGGGGGAGAACTTCACAATGAATTCAACTTTATTTATGCCTCCATGTTCAAGAGTCCCGAAAAATATGTGAAGGTTGTCGAAACATTATCCGGCAAGAAATCAGGACTTACCAGAGATGAGATAATAAAAAAAGGAAAACTGGATAGCAGTGGTCAGTTAAGCAGCATTCTTGAAGATCTTATCGAATGTGGCTTTATTCGTAAATACTGCCATCTTGATAAAAGACTGCGAGACGCAATATATCAGCTCGTCGATTGTTACACACTATTCTACTATCAATTCGTGAGAATGGCTCATGGTGTTGACGATGAATATTGGACTAAGTTATTACGAACTCCCGCTTATAATACTTGGTGTGGATTGGCTTTTGAACGTGTCTGCCTTCTCCATTCAAGACAGATTAAGGCTGCACTTGGCATATCCGGAATAATGGCTAATATATTCTCATGGCACGTCAAAGGAAATGATGTTCACCCCGGCGTTCAGATTGACTTGCTCATTGACCGTTCAGACAACGTCATAAATATCTGTGAGATGAAATATGCGCCAAACGGATATTCCATGACTGCGGCCGCACTTGAAAGTATCAATAAAAAAGTGGTCGTGCTGCAACATTATGTTCCTGCTCGAAAATTCATCTCCCCTGTATTGATCACTTCAAATGGCATTATCAGGAATAAGTACTCAGATGATATAAGACAGTCTGTAACCGCAGAACAATTATTTCTTCCATGATAATAGGCTACGCAAGAGTATCGACCACCGGGCAGAACCTCGATGGGCAGACTGATCTGCTCACTCAATCCGGATGTGAGCGGATATACAGTGAGAAAATATCCGGAGTAAAAAAGGAGCGTCCGCAACTTGACAGGATGATGGATTCACTCCGTTCCGGAGACACCGTGATAATAACGGAACTTACCCGGCTGGGGCGTTCCGTCAAGGAACTGCTTTCAATCATCGAGAGGATACATGAAGCCGGAGCATCCATGAAATCACTGAGGGAGACATGGCTCGACACCACCACACCACAGGGAAATCTACTGCTCACAATATTTGCCGGACTCTCACAGTTTGAGAGAGACCTCACACGGCAGCGCACAAGGCAGGGACTTGAAGCTGCGAGGGCAAGAGGTCGTAAGGGTGGCAGACCCAAATCTGATGAAAGCAAGGTATCGACCGCACTGAAGATGTATGACTCGAAGCTGCACACCATTGATGAGATAACCAAGGCAACCGGAATCAGCCGGGCAACCCTTTACAGAGCTATAGACAGCCGAAAGAAATCAACATGATTCAGCTTGCTGTCCGACACAGGATCCGGCAACGGAAATCGCCATGACCCCGACAGGGGGGTATTAGGCTACCCCCTTGCCGTCTGATGCGGCAAGCCTATTGTACATGTACATTATCCCTACCTTCTCATTCCCCTGCTTTTCTTCGGCGGTTCCTGAGTCTGTCCGGTGTCCGGCTTCTGTGCCTGCTGCTTCCTTTTCTCCTCCTCCTGACGCTGCTTTATCCCAAGTGCAGCCGCGACTTTTGCCCAGATGTCACGGAAAAAATCCGCGATGCGTTTTCCGCAGATGGATATAAAGGATTCCTTTCCCTCGCCTTCTACCTTTATCTCTGTAGCCTGACAGTATTCATCCGGAATACGTTTCCTTGTTGCCGGATCAATTAACGCATACGGCTTCAGACGGAGCACACCTCCATCAAGGATACAATCCTGCCATTCGGGATTGGTTATCTCTATCGACACAAGCTCCCTGATCAGCCGGGCTTCATCGGGATGTCTGCGCTCGAGTGCGGTCTGTGTGCCGGACACTGTTTCCTTCAACTGTTGCAGTTGCAGTTCCGCTTTCTCTCTTCCGGCTTTCTCCTGACGAGTGGCAGCGGCTGCTCTCTCCAGTGCGGTGGCGTTGCCGGACACTAGCAACTTCAGCTCCGCATTCTCCTTTGCAAGCCTCTCCACCTCTTTCTTGGCAAGGAAACTTATCGAGGCGTTGTTTATCCTTTCCAATGCCTCCTTCTCAACCTTGGCGACCTCTTTCTCCCTGCTGTCCGCCACCTGAAGGAGACGATCAGCGGACTCTATCCGACCCTCGGCATATTCTCCGGCTTCAGTGTAGGTGTCAAGCCTGTCCTGCGCCTTCTCTATCAACGGAAGGAGTTTGTCGAGCTGCTGCTGTTGCCGGACTATCTCATTTTTCTTTTCAGTGAGTTCATTCCTGGTTTTGGACAGTTCCTTTTCCTGCTCCCGGATCTGACTGTCCTTTTTAAGAATCTCCCGGTTCTTCTCCTTCACCAGATCCTCCTGTCCGGCGAGTTCCTTGAGTAACTCGTCCAGCCGTCCGCGTTGCAGCTCGTATTGCTCCTTATAGTACTGTGCAAGATCCTTGTGCTTGGCAGGGCTTCCTTCCTCACCTCTCTCCAGACCGAAAGGAGCCATCGCAACGGCATACTCGGTCTGACGCCTTTTCAGATCCCATTGGGTCATTACATCATCGGCACACAACCGCAGGGTCTCCACTGTCGCCTTTTTTTTGTAGCGGCGTTTCTTCTTCGGGGCTTCCTCTCCGTTCTTCTCCGCTTTCTCCTTATCCTTGGCGGCTCTCTTTTTTGTTGTCCTCTGCTTCTTGCTCTCGCCGGACACGACAGGAACAAGCGACACATGAAGGTGCGGTGTCTCCTCGTCCATGTGCAGAACCGCACTCACGATGTTCTCCTTGCCATGCTCTTTCTGCGCCCACTTTATAGACTCCCGGCACCATTCCATCAGTCTGCCCTGCTCGATGATCTCAGCCATACCCTCGACCGATGCGCTCATGCGGATCTCGATACAGCATATCTGACCTTTCCGAATCTTGCGCTCGTATTCATTGCCGTCGGCATCCTTCTGATGACGGACGACATCAAGCCTGTTCTCGATGGCTGCGCTGCGGCCTATCTCCCGGGCTTCCTTTATGAACTCCTTGTTGTGCTTGGTAAGGTCGCTGCGCTTGATGTTGTACGGCACATGCTCCCTGCCGTCCGCCTTCTTCCTCTCGATATGGGTGGAGTAGGACACCGGTGGACCGTAGCATTTCTCATAATGGCAGACTGTATAGTGGCTCATATATCTTAAGTGGAAGGTGGACGGAAACGGCCGGGAAGGGATGCAAGGGGAACGGCGGCCGCAGAGCTGTTCCCTTTGCCGGAGAGTGCAGAGAGAGGGTCACTCTCTGCCCGGGGGTGACGGGGGCTGGAAGCCCTTGTCCGAGGGTCCGGGAAGGGTCATCCCGGCGGTGGGGTTCAAAGGGGAGAGGTCACTCCCCTTGTGGGGGTTGTAGGGGGCGAAGCCACATGCCTTAATAGGGTTAAATATAGCATCCCAACGGAGTGGATGCGGTGGCTTCGCCAATATTTTGCCCTATTAAGCTATGGTAAATTTGAAAAATTTGCTCTCGCGCAAGCGATGGAACCGCCTGAAACACCTTACCTCCGGAGGATGCCTGTGCTATTCCTCGACCTTGCCGTATCCCATTTTGACACGGTTGCTTACAAGCAAATACCCACTGAAAAAGCGGTCGAGTATGTTGTTGATTGTAGATGTGATCGTAGCGTGCGGGACACCGCTTCCTGCGTTCATATCCTTAATCATCTTCACGAACTTCGGGGCAATCGGAACCTGCGGGAACTTCATCGAGGAAGAACGGTAAACCATCGGAGAGATATAACCCTCTATGAAATCAGACTCTACAGTTTCCAAAATATGTCCGTTCTTTGACAACACGAACAGAGCCTCTGCCTCATTTGCCAGCTTCGGCCCCTCAGGGGGCGAAAGCAGGCTCATGTTCAACGTGTTTTCCATGGCATATATGGTTCTCTCGGAGAATATGCCGTCCTTGTTCATCTCTATCTCGATGACCTTTCTTGGATCTTTCTCAAAAGATTTTCTGACTGCTAAAATATCAACATTTTCTTCTGTTTCATCCATTGATAAAGCATTTGTTATTTGTTTTGAAAATTCATATTTCTGAAAATTATTCTGCCTGAACATTCTGGCGTAGATATTTTCCTTACAAATAACATTCATACTATGGTTATGGTTCTTGAATGAAACCATGAAACCTACTCGCAAGCCCGGCAATAAAACAATATATATTGTTTTATTTATTTAATGTTTTATTGTTTTAGTGGTTCTTGTTCGGCAGAATCCCACCACCGAGTAACAGTAGGTCTGGAGAGACCTGTCTCCCGGGCACACAAAGATTTATTCTTGCTATCCGGATTCTTCGCTCGCCACTCCTTAACGAGTCTCGCATGAGGACTATTATCCGGAGTTGCAATCTTTCGTCCATTCCCTTTACGCCATGTGCCATCAGGATAATCTACTTCTTGAAGCATTCTAATTCTTCGTAAATGGACATTCTGCTCTCGTCCATTACGTCTATTTCTTTCTACTTTTATACCTGTGGTTGTCTCAATAACCCTAAGCGGCCACTTGTTATATTCCTCGTCATACGCTCTCATGGCATCGTTTACATCATCCTCCGTAAAGGGATTATCCACAGTCTCTGTCTTGCGGTCAAAAGTCGGAACCAAGGATAGGGCATCAGCAAGAACTTCATCGCGAGGCACACCGCATTTAACGGCATAGACCACCAATGTAAGAATGCACCAGTACCGGTGATGCACTTCCACCTGCTGACCGTCTTTAAGGATATTCAGCCACCAATCATATAATCCACGATTGAGTTGCCACTTCTTGCCCACTCTCCTGCGTCCGATGACTCGGGAGGCATACCACTCCGGCCATCGTTCCTGCGCCTCTTTCAGCGTCACACGGGACGGATTATGCGGAGTCTTATCTGTCAACTGTCCGAGTTCTTCATCAGACAAACCAAAAGCACGCCCTAAAAAGCTATTCAGTTCCTCCGGCGTGTGCATGGGCGCGGAACGGTTCCAGAATGCCCGGATAGGTTTGCCGAACTTTGTCTTGGTTCCCGGCACACGGAAGCCCTGTACCACGCTCTGAACCTGAGCTCGCTCCGCACCAAGTTTTGATACAAGCCACACAATCTTTGTCAAACCACGTTTCATCTTGTTCAACGCATCAAGGCGAGTGGCGAACATTTCAATCGGTCGCTTCAACAAATAATACACATGAATTCCATGCCCCGAATTGACTATGATGTTAGCGACAGGATAAACCCCTGTTGTCATACCACGCAACAACATCCGAACCTCGTGCATACTCACACCGTCAAGATCTATAGCAAAGGCATAAAGAAACCGAGCGTTCCTGTAAGAGTTGGTACGTCCTACATAAGTCACCGGAGACAATATTGCAAAGTCACGCCCATTGAGGAAACTCAGGCTCTCACCATCATCCTTCAGCAACAACCGATGCCTGTTCTTCTTCCCATCCTTGTAGAACACCACAGGGTTATATCTCCACATACGATAACCACTGTAATCAATCTTATCTGACTGATCTTTATCTGAAGAGGGGGACTCTGACCTCAAAGCCTTGTTCCGAACCTTCTGGTCAAGCCACAACCGGTATTCATAACTCTGTACTTCCTCAAAGGGTATTATTCCCTCTCCCTGTTCAAAAGCTCTCCTCTCAAACAACAACTCAACAAACTCATCAGGATAAAGCTCAGACAACTCATAGTGTTCCCCACACTGAAGATATTCGGATTTACGCTCAAACTCCTGCTCCAACACATCCACAGAAACACGGTTCATCCGACCATGATAATCCGACCAAGCCTGAAGGAACTCCCGGTACTCATCCGCAGGAAGAGTATCAAAATCAAAATTATTCAAATCAACCTTACTAAAATCTATACTCATAATCTAAAAATTTGAACAGAGGGGCACTCGTTCCTCGTGCCCCATTAGGGGGGGCGTATATTATCAATACAATTTCTTTTACACTTTTGGCAAAATTAACCATTCTTCCCGACACACACAAATCGGCTACTTTTTTCAGGTAGAGAAAGTAGAAGAATTTAATTGGAGCTGTCTCAAATGCGACCGCTCCAATTAGCAACAATATAAATTGTTTTATTTATTTAATTATATGTTTAAATATTTTTATATTGTTATTTTACCCTTTGAGAAACATACTCCTTCAGTGCTGCCGTTATGATCTCCTTTTGAGTTGTACGTTCAACCACGGCAAGCATCTTTATTTCCTGGGCGAGTGAGTCCGGAAGTTTGAATGTCACACATATCTCCGGTTCTCCAGAGTTGGCAGACGGTCTTCCCGGTCTGCGCTTATCGGATTGTCCGGGCGTTTCAGGTGCCACTTCTTTTGGCATTTCGACAGGGGCAACAGCCGAATTAGTAGATACTGATTCAGCCTCCTTGCTCAAGCCTGTCACTGTACCAAGCAATCCTGATGTCAATGTCTTTTTTGCCATACTTTTTATATTGTTTTATTTATATATTGTTATCTTAGTTTATTTTTATATTTTTCGATTATCTATCTCTTTTGCGAGTGCCCTATAGTCCTCCGCTACAGTTGATCCCGGAGCATAATCCAAAACACTTTGGCGGTAGGTCGGAGCTTCAGCCGCCGACACACAAGTTCGCACATAGGTCTTGAATATCTTATCTCCATACTTGTCACGAATAGCCTCGATAACCGCATTATCAAGTTTGCGCCGATTGTACTTGGCAATTATGATGCCCGAAACATGAAGCCCCTTGTTGATGCTTTGAGCGATATCTCCTATCATTTCATCGAGCATCACCAATCCTCGGAGAGGGAGGGTTTCCGCACAGATTGATATGATCACACTGTCAGCAGCCGTGAGAGCATTGATTGTTACCAAACCAAGAGCCGGTGGAGTATCTATAATTATATAGTCATACCCAGCCTTCAGTTCTTCAAGGATGTTCTTCAGTATCTGTTCCCGGGCAATCTTATTACTGAATACCATATCCGCTCCGGCAAGGTCTATGTGGGACGGTATCAGATCAAGGTTCTCCGATATGTGCATGATTGGTGCAGGGGCTCCTTTCATTGCATCATAGATCGAAGTCTCTATCTTGCTTTCGTCAGTGAAACTGCTCGTAAGGTTCGCTTGTGGATCTACATCCACCAACAATACCCGACGGCCCATTTTTGCCAAGGCTGCGGCTATATTTACGCAACTTGTTGTTTTAGCCACACCACCCTTGTGGTTGGCTATCGCTATTATTTTCGCCATGTCCAATTTGTTATTCGGTCAAGTTCCTCGATAGCCTCTGCCTGAGCAATCACTTTCCTGAGGACTTCACACACGTTATCTTCCAAGGTTGCCCCAAGACGGTGCAGCTGATTGAGATGGTGCTCCAAAGCCTCATGAGCATTGGTGACGTTAACCTCATTCTGCTGCAATGTCCTCTTGAGTTCTTCCACTCTATCTTCGGCCATTTATATTGCTATATTTATTTAATGTTTTATTTTTATATTGTTTTATTGTTGCAAAGTTAGTAATTACTTTCAAATTACCAAATTTTTTCTGCAATAAAGTTGTTGAGTATTATCTCATTTTTTCTTCCCATAATAGTCCATAGTCTAACACTGAGCTGTTTGGCTTAGAATTCTTTATGGATTTTTTATGGATATATTTGGAGGATTCCCTAAAATCAATTAACTTTGCCTTGTATGGGAGTCTGTGCGCACAAAATATGTGCAGCCTCCCATACTAACTATATTAATAACCCTTTAACACAAACCTGAATATGAGAATCAAATTATTCATGATAGCGTTGCTGTCTATCTTCATGATGAGCTGTTCTGATCAGGTAGACTTGCCAACTGACACACAGGAAGAAACACAAGCGTCTAAATCGTATTTAGACCGTGCTAGCGAATCAAACACTCTTGCCAATAAGATTAATGAATCAATAGCTTCCATCTCCAGAACTGGCGAATCGACTTATCCCGAGGATTTCGGTGGTCTCTATATAGATTCCGATGGTTACTTGGTTATATTAACTACAGGAGACTTTACCAACTCTCGCTCGGCAATATCAACAGTCATATCTGATAGTGAGTTAGTCCGATATAAGGCATGTAAATATTCTTATCAAGACCTTCTCAACGCCACCTATGAAATAGACCAAGCTCTATCAACAGCCTCTAAGAAAATAGCCGACAATTTTGTTGGTTACGCCTTAATGACAGAAGACAATTCTGTAATGGTTATGCTTGAGGACATTTCAGACGCAGCAATAACAGATTTTAGACAAAGTGTTTATGACCATCCTTGTCTCACATTTGTCAAAGGAGAGCGAATAAATCTTCACGCTTCATTGACTCTTGGTTCCGAAGCTATAATAAAATCTATATCCGACAATAAATTCTATGCTGGTTCCTATGGTTTTAGAGCAAAGGAAAATTCAGGGAGTAAACGCACTGGATTAGTTACTTCTGGACATTTAGCAGCCGTAGGAGACCCTGTTTATTCCGGTAGAACAGAAGCTGTACAAATAGGCTCTTGTGTAAAATCTCAACTTAAAGGTTCTGTTGATGCTTCATTTTTAGCAATCACCGACACTAATTATACTTTATCCAATACTATTGGAACAACCTCAAAAACGCTATCTGCATCTACAGTTAACCCCTCCGTTGGATTTCCAGTAACTCTTTGTGCCAAGAGTTGTCTGTCTGGTTCTTCTGGAACAGTAAAAAGCATAGTAGGGAAACATGTTGCATCAAATGGCAATACTCTCACAAATATATGCGAAGCTACATATACAAGTATAAA
>OGIL01002025.1_pt1 | contig 10158 bp, 18 predicted proteins | sample 1571751 | NCBI WGS metagenome assembly OGIL01 (sample SAMEA2581964, study PRJEB24529) | metagenome | biome: Human gut stool | place: China | collected 2011 | reverse complement strand
TCACAAAGAATGTATTCTTCGTCCCTAATGTCAGCAAACAAAGCCAAAGGGTTTTTTTTGTCAAACCAAAACATCCTACTGCCACAGCAGGCATCTAATATTATTTTTGTTTCACTCATTTCCAATTAATAAACGGTTAATAATAAAACAATCAGTCCTCCGGAAATTGTGGCGTACAAATCTTTTTTATCAAATACGCCTCCGTGTTTTTTGTTGTAAACCTCACGCAATACCCCGGTTAAAATTACTGCTATCAATGCGATAATACGTGCAATCATTCCCGGAATCCCGATAAATGAAACCAAACGCAAAACCAACATTACAACAATCATTCCCGCTATAATATGCAATAATTTATCGTGCGGGATTGATACTATTAATTGAAATATCTTTTTCATCGCTTTTTTTCTGTTATGTTATACAATTTTCTGAAATATATTACTTTGTTATCGCTCCGGCTTGTTCTGTAACATTTAAGCCCAACCGCCGGACAATCGTCTTTATGGATAACGCAACATGCGCATCTACTCAAACATACAAATTTGCCAACCTTTTCAATCAGTTTATCAGACGGTTTAACCCATCTTTCCGCAATTATTACCATACCCCGGTAAACTGCACGTTCGCCGGGGTTATATTCACGCCCGGGTTCAAACGGATGTGGTTTCTTTATTCTCATTTTCTATCGAACTAACCAACAAATCCAAATTTTCCTCTGTTCCGGAAATTGAAATTCTTGCTTTCCCTGCTCCCATTACCGCCAATTCCGTAATTGTGCAATCATATTTGCCTGCGGATTTTTGAAACTTTGCCGCCTCATTTAATGGCAATATTTTTGTTATCTCTTTCATCGCTCACGTTTTTAGTATTTTACATTACAAAGTTAATAATTTCTTTTGGTTTTTATCCATATCAGCCGGAAACCAACGGAAAAACAAAGCAATTTAATTTCAATATCTAAATAAACGTCATGTCCTTTTACGCCCTCAACCATAACTCCGGGCGTCAAATAAAATTGCTTATACTTCCACAAACTTTGCAGATACAAATAAAACCCGATACGTCCAATATGGAATCCGATTGTTTTCATTTCTCTATCTGTTTTTTTATCTGTTCCCAACTCTTTTTGTCAATTACCATTTTCCGGGGGTATTGTATTATTTCGCCCTTGGTATATACGAGATTATAGATACCCAATTGCCCCTTAATTGGCATTTCAACAACACGTCTTGGGTTGCGCATCATCCATCCGAAACCCTTTGTTATTTTTGCCCTCTTTTCCTTTGGAATCCGGGTGTTTTCCCAATCCTCCGGCGTAAACTCTTTTATCGGCTTCACGTCGTACAACTCAACCAATCCCAAAGTAACGCCGCTTTCCATTCCGGGATAAACCGGTTTTGCCGACGAACAAATAAGAACGTCGCCACGGTATGACGTTTTTTTGCTTCTAACTTCAATTGATTTTCGCCCGTAAACAACGCCGTTTTCGTCTTTGTATGCCGCCGTTACCAAATCATTTGCGTATGGCTGTTTGACGGTCAACGCACGCCAACGGTCGTGTTTTTCGGGGTCATATTCTTTGCTATTAAACTGCATAACTTTATTTTTTATCTTTCCCGGCGGGTTCCTTGTAATGGGCAAAACCAATTGGTCGTATCGGTTCCGGCTCCGGAACGGCTGCGTCCTCCTTATTGTATTCAAAAGAAACAAAACCGTTCGCCCCTTTGTCCGTGGCCCAATCAGCCGGGAACCCTCCGGGATTTGAATTTTAATTTCGTTCCTCATTCTCAAAATGGCAAATCATCTTTGTCTTGGTCGGGAATTGGCGGCGGCGGTGTTGGTGCGCCTCCCTGCTGCGTTTTTTGTCCGTCTTTCTTTGGCGACAACATCTCCATATTAAACCCGTAAACTTCTGTAATGTATCTTTTGACGCCGTTGTTGTCCTCATAACTGCGGGTTCTTATTTTCCCCTCAATATAAAGTTTATCGCCCTTTTTTACATACTCTTTTGCAACCTTTGCCAATCCATTTTGCAAAACAATATTGTGCCATTCGGTGCGCTCCGGTACTTCTGTACCATTTGCCGTTTTAAATGCTCTGTCAGTTGTCGCCAACGTGAATTGCGCAACCGAACCGCCGTTGTCGAAATCTTTATACTCCGGGTCTTTTCCGACGTTACCCATTAAAATAACTTTGTTTACACTCATAGAAATATAGCTTTAAAAATCCAACTTCCAATGCTCCATAACGTCCAAATGTATGACGCAACCGTTAACGCCACGAACGTATAAAATACAATTTTATATCCGGTTTGTTTTTTGATTTTCATCTACTTAAATTTTACACCATCCAACAAATATTCTTTTTTCATATCCGACCATCCGGCGGCATGATTTATCGCTTTCCGGTCGTCGTCGTAAACAAATCCAACTATCCAACCGCCGACGTTTGATTGTTTTATTAGTCTTACCAATTTACCGACGAAAAAAGAACGGTATCGGTAATATGCTGAATTTTCACTAACAAACAAAACCCGTCTTTCTGCATTTATTTCGGGCGGATTTTCGATTTGCGGGCGTTTCTCCCTTTCCGGGTACCTTTGTACCCTTTTAAAATCATTTTGGATTGAACGGCGGGAAATTGCCCCGTAATCGGGTGTTCTTTTTTTCGTCCTCATATTTTCAAACTTCTGTATTCGTTTTTAAGCAATTCAATAATCCGGACGTTGCCCGGATATATTCGCATTTTCTCACGGTCGCCATTCTCCCAACATGAATGATGTTCAAAACATAGTATATTTATATTTCTTGCATCATGCGCCATTTCGGGAAACGCTCCACGGGTCAATATATGCGAAGAATAAACGGCGGAATAATTCCGTAACGGCTTTAAACATTCTTCGCATCTGTGCGGCTTATGCTCCCAAACCCACCGGAAAAACCGTTGGTTGGCAACGGGAATGTCGCCACGTCCTAAAACGCAATTCCCGAACAATTCCCGTTGTAACTCAACACGCAACCGTATATCTAACCGAAAATTACGAATATCCAATAACGGTTCGTAACCACGTGCAACGCAATATTCATATTCGCAACGCTCGGTCAACAATATTGGCTCCATTACATATTGTCTGTATCGTCCGCCGGGTCTGCCATTTCCGGGAACATATCATTTTCATTTTCGTTGTCTGCATCATTTACGTAAACTAACGGGTTTGGTTCCCCATCAGCCCCGAACAAATCCATTTGCGCCTTTTTGCCCTCAAACAGAAATTCGTAAACCTCGTTTTCAATATCGCAAACAATGTTTTCCAACTCTTCCTCAAAACCGAACGTTTCAACGTTATATTTCATTCGTGGGGTATTGATTGCTGTTTTCTGATTGTTTGATATGGTAAACAATCCGGTTAAAACGACGCCTACGTTATCATCCTGCCCGGACAAAGAAACGCCCCTTACTTCGATATTATTCAAACATTCCTCGGCAAAACTTTCCGCAATATCTGTTTGTTTCTTTGTTGCTTTAAACTCCGGCGTTGCCATCATGGTTTTAAATGACGTTATGTTGAATACACGTCCCATAATCGGGCGCAAATCATTAAACAAATGACGCAAATCCGGGTGTATGTCTTTTGCACTCAATACATGGTATTTGTTCGTGTAACTCTCATTTCCGACAACTTCCGTTACTTCATAATGTACGTCTAACCCGCCATCTTTCAATAACTTTACTTTCGATAATGAAAACTTTTCCTTTGTAGGAATCGGCATAACATTTTGTTTTTTTTCGCTCATAATTTTTAATCTTTATTGTTTCCCGGTTCCTCCGGGTCGGTTTCTTCTTGGAAATACTCGCACGGTTCATCATCAGCACAACGACCGGACAAACAACATACCGGATAATCCACGCAATCAATGCACATTTTTTTTTCGTTCATAATTTAAAAGTCTGTTTCATTTAACAATTTTGCAACCTTGTTTTCCGGCTCTGCATCCGGTGCAAATATCGGTTTCGGGCCGTGAACTAAAACTTCCCTTTTTACCTTTTTGGTCTTTGCGGGTTCCGGGTTAAACTTCAATTGTTCCGCCGGATATTCTTTTGGTTTCAGTTCTATAATACCATTTTCCACCAAAACCGGAATACAACGTTTGCAGGCTTTCACGTCCTCCAACGCATCATGCGCCGGGAATGTTTCGCCGGGGAAACACTTGTTGTAAAGTTCCTCCAATTTCGGATATTTGCCCGGACGTCCGTCTGCATACAATGCGCCAACAAATTTAATTGTTTTCATCATCGTATCAATTCGTTTGCCCTTAAACAATGCGTCCTCCGCTTTTGCGTCGTAATATTCACGACCCATAATGCGCAATATCATTGCTTTTACAATTGACGTATCAAAGTAAATATTGTGTCCTACCAACAAACGGGCTTTTTCGCAATCCTCCAAAAATTCGTCTATAATATCAGCAAATGGGACGCCCTCGGCGTTTGCTCTCTCTGCTGTAATTCCGTGAACTTCTGTTGACGCTTCCGGTATTTCCCATCCCTCCGGCTTAATAATGTAGGAACGTTCCTTTTCGTTTACCGCCCATGCCAATTGCACAATATTTGGAAATTCCGCAAAATCAACGTCCCATTTTGCGCCCTTTGGGGGCAACCCGGTTGTTTCACAATCGAACGTCAAAACATCTTTCATAATGTCGTTTATCTCATTTCCTTTGCTGTCTTTCAATGTTACTTTTTTCATAATCAAATTTCATTTGGGTCTGCTATATATATATAATATTCTTCACTTGCAAGTTGTTTTAAAAATTCGATATGTTCTATTAATTCCGCATTGCTCAACTCTGCAATTGTCCGCAATCGGGTTTCATACTTTCCGGTGTTAATATCCGGGGTCTGCTCATACATAACCGGGGACAACTCACGCAATCGGCGTTCGGTTTGTTCCTCTGTCAGACGTTCGCCCGCCTCCCAAATTCCGGTTCTGAATGTTGGTACAACGTAATTGAAATAATAACCTTTCAAAGCCTCTGACGAACCTGGCGACGCTACAATAAAACGGGCGATTATGCGGCTACCTTTGTGCATTGCAAAGAATTGATTTAATTCCCCCATGTACATTTGTAAACCGCCGTTATTATTAATCATTCCCGTTGCTGTTATCTCTCTTTTTTTCATACTTAAAAATCAAATAAGCCATTATAATACGCTTCTCTTACTTTCTTTCCGAATTTTACAACATGATGTCCCTTTTTGTTTTTCTTTATATTTCCGGGAATATAAAATACAACTCCATTTTTAGGTAGGTTATATCTTTGGTAGAAATTGTAAAATTCATTCGTTCCGTATGATATTGCATTTTTAGCAATTTTCTTTAGCTTCCTCGGTATTCGTTTCATTGTCTTTCTTTTCCCGGTCAACAAATTGTTTCATTGTCTTATTAAAAGCCTCGCCGCCTACTTTCAAAATAAACGTTCTTTCGCTGCTTGAATATCCCTGCAACTTCTTATCCATTGCATTTGCATACAATACCGTCATTTGTCCCGGTTCAAAAACTCCTCGTTCCTGCAAACGGTCTATCGGGTGCCGCTTCAATGGTGCGTCCGCCATTATTCCGGCTTTTCTGCTGGTGTTTTCCAAATCGGAAATAACCACTTTCAGATTATTATAAAAAGCGGGTGTTTTCAACACGTCCGCAATTGTCATTTCTTTAACTTCCATATTGTTTTGTTTAAGGGACGCCGGGGAACCGACGCCCCGGTTAATTACTCGCTTTCTGTGTATTCCTCAATAATTAAATCCTGCTGTCCCCTTACAACACTTTCTATAAAACCTTGGAATCCCTCTTTTTTTGCCAAATCCAAAATTGCCTGCAATCTCTTTTGTCCCAAACTTTCGCCCCTCGCAATTCTGAATACCTTAACCGTTGGGTTACTTGCAATAATCAGTTTTGCGGCAACCTCCATTATTTGCGAATCTGAAACCTTTCCGGAGACAAATGGGACGTCATTTAATACTAACCCATCATCACTAAACGAAAGTCCGGAAATCGGCAATTTCGCCGACGAAATAAGTTTTTCACGCTCGGCGGATAATTCCGCAATTTCTGAATCCATCTTTTCCGCTTCTGCTTTTTTGTCGTCTGCTTGTTTTTTCTTTGAAAGATAATCGGCAACCTTTGCAGCCTTTTTGTTGTGTTCCTCGGCTTCTTTCAATTGTTTTTCTGTATCGAAATTATTCGGGTTCAAAGCCTCATAATCTGTTAACCATTTTTCGGCACTTGCTATTTTTTCCTCATAATCTTTCTTTTCTTCTTCAACGACCGAAACGGTTTGTTTATACGTCTTTTCGGCTTCTTCCATTGCTTTCTTTGCCGCCTCAATTGCTTTGTTGTATGAATCTTTGGCGGCTGCCAAACGTCCCGGAATCTCTGCCAATCTCCCCTTTCTTTCTTCCATACGTAAACGCACGCCCTTTGCTTTCTCAACCAACTTTGCGTTTTCCTGCTGTTCTTTCATCAGTTCCGTAATGTCCTTTGGTTTGGCATACGTTTTCAAATCCTGCGTTGTCAATCCCTGCCCGGCTGCATCTGATATTGATTTGTAGGTTTTCAAATCTCGGTTTACTCCGGTACGTTCTGTTTTAAGCCCGGCAACGGTTGTATCAATTTCGGCAATCCTTGTTCTTACTTCTTCCGGCAACAAAGACTTTACAACCTCAATTTGCTTTCTGCGTCCCTCGGCGGTTTCCGACCAACGGGAAAATTCCACGGCGTCAAAATCTGTATAACCGAAAATCTTTTGTAACATAGAAACGTTATCACTTTTCATTCCGGTTGTCTTTGATTTAATTGATAACGTGCCACGTGGGTTTGCTTTTGTGAATTTCAATTCAACCTCGTATTCCTCTCCGTCGTCGCCGACAATCATTTTTGCAAAACCTTTGCTTTCTCCGTTCTTCAATACGGCGTCACGGTTCCCGGTCAACAAAGCCCCAATTGCTTTTAATACGGTTGATTTTCCCAACTCATTATCTCCGGTAATGAAATAAACGTTACCGTCGAAATCTGCGTTAAACTCTTTAATTACTTGGAAATTTACCAATTCTAATTTCTTAACTATCATTTTTGCTCTCGGTTTGTGCCGGGGTTTCCCCCGGCGGTTAATATTATTTTTTTGTTTATCTCATTCTTTGGTATATCATTGTTTGCACCTTAACAAATGCGTCCCGGCTTTCTTTCGCTTCCTCAACCGTGCAATCAGCAATGAAATTTTCCAAACGCTTGTATAATTCGTTCAACTCTTTTGCCGTCATTGCATGGCGAACGGCTCCCAATTCATCCGTTACCATATCGTTACGTCTTTATGCGAAATATCCATTTTCCAACACGCTATAAAAACATTATTTATATTTTCATTGGCGTATAATATCGCACAATCTTTGGTTCGTACCAACTGAAAATAAAACGACTGTTTGCCGTATGCGTCGATTGGGTAAACGTACTCAATGAAATAAGCCGTTTTTGTCTGTTTTGCTGTTTCTAATGTATCCATACTCTCGGTTTTTATTTTCCGGGAAAACGCCCGGTCGGTGTTTGTCGTACTCTGAAAGATTTTGGCTTTATCACTTCATTTAATCGGTTACCGAACCATCATTTAACCCTTTGTAGATACCGTTGCTTACTTTCTACTCTTACGAACTTAATCTTTCAACAGTCTTTTTGCATTTTGGTTAGACTGTGGGGTCTTTCGTTGTTTGACACTGCAAATATACGCATAATATTTTAACTACCAAAATTTTTTCTTTTTATTTTCAAAAAAGACAATAAACCCGGAACGTTATACATTCCGGGCATAAATCAAAACAGCCTCATTTGTTTATCTGTTATTTTAGCAACAATTGCATCAACTTCACCTTCTAAACGTTTACACGTTTCCAATATTTCCGGTCTGCGTTGGGCAAAATATCTGCGTTGGTTATGTCGCATTTGTCGAATTAACTCGGCGAACTCTTCCAACGTTATTTCCCCCGGATTTTCGATTTGCGGGGTTTTTTCTTCTTCCATGTATATTTTATCTATTTTGAAATTAAAATCGCTCTACGGGGCTAAAACAAACGTTCGTGCATATTGCTTGGTAAATTCTGACGCACCCAACCGGGGTTGTTGCGCAAAATGTATCGTCCAAAGTGCATTATCAACGTGGCGTCGGCGTTCCACAATGTCGGTTTCAATTCCGGGTACAAATTCCCGGCAATCTCTTTGTATCTGCGTTTTCGCTCGCTCTTTTCCTCCTTTTTCTGGCTTATCTTTGCCCGCAACTTCAATTCGTTTTGCCATTTCATAGGATGCGCCATAACAAACGGAACATCGCAAACTGAAATGATTGCTTTCAACTGCTCAAAGTTTGCCATCATCTTTTGTATTCGGTACAACTTTCCCATATTGACGCCATCGGCACCCGGCGTTATATCATCCGGGCGCACGCTCAATTTTTCCAGAAAAATGATCGGCGAACAAATGCTTTTCAGATACTCCAAATAATTACGCAATTCTGTTAAATCCTTTGGCATTTTCATTGCTTTTATATTTTGGTTGGGGCGCCATGTTACAATACCGCCATTGCTTCCCGGGTCAATTCCCACTACTGCTGAAATTCTTATATTTTTTTCCATATATAACCTCCCGCTTTTGTAAAATAACCTATTACGCCAATTATAAAGCAAACAATAAATAGTTCCATATTTAAAACTTCATGTAGTTATCAACTTGCATTTCCTCGGCAATCATCCGGTCAAATGCTTTTATAATCTCCTTTTTCCGGGCAACCTCAAACGCCGTAAAATCAATTTCCGGGCTTTCGGTTCCTTTCCGGCGAACTTGAAACGCCGTATATTGGTTTATCATTCCACGGGCTACACGCTGCATATACCGGGCAAACGCTTCTTTGCGGTCGTCCTCTTTAACTTGTACATCATCAGCCAACCCGCATTTTTGCAACCATTCATACAAAAACATATCATCAGTTAGCACCAATATTAATTTCCCGGTGTATTTGTAGCAAAGGAAAATATAACGGTTCCGCCATTGTCTTTGTATCTCAAATTGCCGTATTTGCTGCGGCGTCATTTCGCCTTTTGGTTCCGGCAATACTTTAAACGCTTTGTCAATTACGACGTTCTGTTTTCGCTTGTATGCGTTCAATATCTTTGAAAGATAATCCGCATTGAATTGCTGATAATGATTTTTATCCGGGTTCCCGTGTTTATCTTTCGGCAAAAATTCGTCTAATTCCCCGGTCGTCGCCAACTCAAAAGCTATCTTAATATCCGCCAACGTCATATCAGAGTGATAACGTTTCAGAATATCCAACAACCGGGATTGTATATAATTCCAATCATTTTCATTCTGTGGTATTATATAACCAACGTCCATTGCTATACGCTTAAACAACAACGAAAGATTTTCAACTAATTTTGCATCGTCAATTTCCGCAATTGGTGTTTTTGTTGACGCTGCGAAAACATATTTTTCAACTGGGTTTAATGCTTTGGCAACCTCCGGCAATTGCACCATTCTACGGCGTACTTCAATGGCTTTTGTTCCGGGCTTGGTATTATATATTTCTAACGCCGTATTTTCTTTTTTTTCAATTGCTCCCATATCAATCAAAATCATTGTTTAAATACTTCATCATATCCGCAATTTCTTTGCTTCTTTGCTGCTCTGTCTTTACGGAACGTTTCATTTTTTCCCATTTTTCGTATTTTTCGGGGGTTGAATCATATTCTAACGCCGCCCAACCTTTTGAAATGCTTTCTTTTATCAGAATCAGCGCAAATTCTTCCGGGTATTTACTCAAACCATTTAAGTTTGCTTGTATCGCTGAAAAACTCTTTTGCGACGTTCTCCATTTCGGTTGACACATCAAAATATAAAAGTTCCGTTTAAATTCATCGCTATCAAATGGGAATACAAGTTTTGCAAAGTAATTATCAACTTTATCAATTACTTGTTTTCTGACGTCCAACAATTCCGGGGTAAACCCATAAACAATACTTGCTTTAACTGTTTTTTCTTCGTTTGAAAAATTGTCTTGTGAAAATCCGTCCGGATTTTCTTTAGATGCTTTAGCATCTTTCTTTATATTATTATTT
>OGIL01002015.1_pt1 | contig 10193 bp, 10 predicted proteins | sample 1571751 | NCBI WGS metagenome assembly OGIL01 (sample SAMEA2581964, study PRJEB24529) | metagenome | biome: Human gut stool | place: China | collected 2011 | reverse complement strand
TCAGTGCCTGCAGGTACTGGTGCCCCTATCCTTCGGAAATTCTTGATTGCATAGTTGATTCTCCTTATTATCCATATTGTTATCCCCCGGCGCTGCCGCCGGGCGGCACACCGCAACACTGCGGTTGACAGCAACATTATTTATCTTCTACCACTACATCCACGCCAAGGTCTTTCATCTGGCGCAGGGTCTCTTCCACATCGGCCACGGGGGCGTTGGATGCAGCTGCAGCGGTTTTTTCGTACGGGCCGATACCGCATTTGATGTGGGTGACCTGGTAGATATATTGTTTGATGTTTTTGCTGGTTTCTTTGCTGCGGCGCATAAAATCGCGAAAATCATCACTGCACTCGATCAGCACGCGGCGGCCATCGTAATAAGCCTGGGTTCCGCGCAGGTAAGAGTTCAGCATGGGGTCGTTTTCCGCAATCAGCTCCAGCACCGCCTGCCATTTGTCCAACCAGTGGGGTGCCCCCTGACCCTGTTCCGCCCAAACATAACCGAAGTCAATGGCATGGCGAACCAGTTCGCTGGCTGAGTCGTACTGGTCGAGAATACCCGTCAGCTGGGGCAGGCAGCAGTCCACCTCCAGCGCGATGCACTCGCTGAGGCTCTCTGCCTGTAGCGAGTCCAGCCCCAGCAGGAGTTCGTCCGGATGGTTTGAGTCGATATACTCGCCGGAATCCGGGAAGCCAACCCAAATCCCCTCCATATTGCTCCGGCTGGCCAGTTTAACTCGTATGGCATAGTCACCGGCGACCGGCTGGAGGGTGGGATCTTCCTCTACGAAGGGATCTGCCAGTTTGATGTTCCGCACATAGTGACCGTTACAAAAGGCTCCATTCTGCGACTGGTGGTAGGCGGCCCCCAAATGCTCCGCATTCAGGAATGGACGGGCGGCATCCGAGGAACACTCTATGCTCTCCATGACAAATTTTCCAAGCGCGGCCTCGTCTCCCGCGCCATAGAAGAGGTCGTAACAGTCCAGTTGGGACGCAATCCGCATCACATGGCCGATCTCTTGGGGCTTCTCCAACTCCATCGCCCCTTGGAACAGGATCTTTTCTTTCTCTGTCATATTGGAAAAGCGCCGCTCCAGCCAGTCATGCTCCGATTTTGTAACATAGAAGCCGTCCAGCTTGTCAAAGAGGGCGGCGTTTTGATCTGACATCGCTCACATCATCTCCAGTCCTTGTCCTATTTCCTGTTCCGGCTGAAATACCGGGAGAGGCTGGCCGTCCTTTCTGCGGATCAGACCATACTCTGTGATAACCCCCAGCCGGTCATCCAGCATCTTCTGGCCGATCTGGGCCGCCTGCGGGGTCTGGAACAGCTCCTCTGGTAAAGCAGAATACTTCTCACGGAACATCATCTCCGCATAGCCCCAGGTCTGCGCTACCTCGGGACGGAGTTCGTACTGGTCAATCTCGCCCATCAACCGTGTGGCGTCCTGCAGACTGGGGTGGTCAACCACGGATAAAAGCGCCTTATACTTGACCATATCCGATTCGGGCCACTCCCGTTCTATTTGAGCCAACCGCTTGGCAAATTCGTCGGCCTGTTCAATGCCATCCTCATCGTCGATAGCGTTGTTGATAGCATCTCGCAGGAAGGGGATCAGGCAATCCACACAGCGGAATGCACATTCATCCACTGAGGCGGCATCTACTTTTTCCACCGCTCTCCATATACCGGCATCCGCTGCGGGAAGATTCAGCACTGCGGTTTTGTCGTTATCATAGCTTGGGTCATTGAAAAATCCCTTACGCACCTCCAGCACCACCGGAGCATCGGAGCGATGGAAGCAAGCCGTTTCATTGGACTGGCACACATAGATGTCCTTGATTTCTCCACCCAGTTCCGCATAGCCGAAGTCGGTGAACACGCCGCCATGATCCTCCTGATGCTGTTCTCCCAACAGTTCCAGCAGTCTTTCTTGAAAGCCGCTGCCCTCCTCTGTGGTGTCAAGCAGAGCCATAGCCTCATTTGAGAGCATTTCATTTGCGTATAAAAACGCCCCCAGTTCTTCATGATTGGAAACTCGGGGCGCAAAACAGCAGATATCGGTATTGTAGGTCAGGTTAATCAATTGGTTCAGCGGAATGGGAGCGACGCGGTGATTCTGCTTGATTTTCAAAAGAGCATCCATCCCTTTTTTCTGCTCCTCTGTCAGTGAGGCCAATCGCTGGGCAAACAGGTTTAGGTCGTATAGATTAGCATTCCACCCAATCATGGCATGCGTGAGGCCATTGTAATGGATGCAGGTTAGCTCATTTTTGCAGAAGCTACCGTCTTTGATTCTCGCCTTTTGGAGTGCGTCGCTGAACTCCGCAAAGGATGCTGGCATTTTCATTACCGTGGCCGTCTCATAAGATTTAGGTCCACTGTTGCTGATCTCCACCTCGAAAATTGTCTTATCTAAGAGTAATCCCTCCCTGTGTAGACTCTTGCTCAGGAGCCTCGGGCGGTTCCATGTCTGAGTGAACTTCGTTTACGGTTTCCAATATGGATTCCAAGTCTCTTTTCCGAGAAATATTCGCAAAATCCACGGAGCGGCAGTATACTTCGCCATCCTTTCCCACAGAGCACTGTGTCTGCTCTTTGCCTCGCATCTTTTTCGATTTCACTGCCAGGCATCCGTCATCGGCAATTCGTGAGGAGAAGCCCTTTTCCTTTAACCGCTCCGACAATACCGAAAAAAACTGCCGCGTTCTCCCATCAAGATCCATTTTATACGCCTCTTTCTATAAACTCATTCCCTGCATCTCAATATCTTCTGCAGGAGCGGAAGGGGCCTCATAGAGTGTGCTTCGGCCATAAGCGATGCGGATGATATCCTCTGCGGAGTAGTCGGAGCCAGCGCCAAAAAGATGCCTGAACTGCAGGCGGTCTGACGGAGCAATGTACCATGTGGAATACTGAGACTTCAGCCCTTTCAGGGATTCAGCCGATGTTTTGAAGGTCAGTTCCACTCCGTCCTTCTGTACCGTGACATTGACCGTCTTTGCGCCACTTTTTTGGAGGGCATCTGTAATCGCCCGCATCCGATAGACCGGTGCATCGCTGTCCTGGCTGAGCATCTGATACTCTGCCAGCAACGCATCCTTCTTTAGAAACTGCGCCAGAAATTCCTCCTGGTTGTCCCGCATGTACTGTTCCGCAGTTGTTTTTATATAATCCTCCGGGGATTTGAGGTAGGAGAGCAGGGTGTCTTCTGTCAAGGATGTATAATACTCACTGTGAAACTGTACATCGGGTTTCTCCCCAGAAAAAACGAGGGAAGCTGCCTCCCGCCCTGCCTCGGTTCCCTTGTAATACCGGTATGAATTGATGTTCCTCTCACTGGTGAGTTCCCTGACAGAGAGGCGACTTCGCTCATTGGAAATGGCCGCCTCAACATAGCGGTCGACCTCCTGAGCGATGCGCTTCCCAAACGCCGTAGAATCCTGGCATTCTTCTTCCGTCAGTCCGGAGACAAAGTTGGGAAGGGGGTCATCCAGAAGATGGAGCGCCTGGTGTTGCCGGTCGTACAGGCCGCAGAACTCCAAACGGTCGCTCCAGCTGATCCTCTCTCCATAAAATGTTTCGCATCCAAAGAGGTAATCAATCTCTGGCGTTGCGGGAACTTTCACTACTGAGCCCAAATGCTTGCCCTTTTGCAGAACTAAAACTGGCACAGCGGCATTTTCCAGCCACTCTTGAAACTCCTGCCGGGGAAGTGGGGCCTGCTTTTGCTGCGACATTACAAAATCCTCCCATTTTACTGTTTCTGCTCAAAGTTTGCACAACTTGTCTGTCCCGAGTATGACTCTTCATAGTGTTTGGGGTCAGCACCAGGCACATCCCACCCAGCCATGCTTCCTATCTCCATAGCTTGCCGCTGGATGGGGGTGACGCCCAGGTCTTCGTTCAACTCATCCGCCAGTTCCACATTCCCTTCCTTGTCGCCGGTATCCCAGTCGGAGGGGTAGTAGCCAGTTTCACCCCGTTTGATGCAGATAAGCTGTCCGGTGGTCCGCAGGGTGGAGAAGCACAGTTCCGGCAACCCCTCGGCCACCTTGGGGGCAAACCGTTCCTGTTCGGTTTGGATGCTCCAATCATCAGGCTGCCACAGATGGACATACAGCTCGCCGCCGTCCACCTCGATGGGGCGCTGCTCGAAGCCTTCGCCCCATCCGTCAGAGGCTTGTCCACCCAGGTACTCTTTTAAGATGGTAAGCTCTTCCGGAGTCAGCTCTCCGGCCACCCGGCACTCCGCTACGCCCCAGAGCTGGCGATTCCTGACCTCAACAGTAAACACCGCCGAGCGGACCTTGTGATCTACACTGTCGTCCTCACCGTACCAGCGCATGAGGCCGCTCTCGTTTTCCTCTGGTACCCGGTTTTTTACCAGAGCGGACAGAATTTGTCCCTCATAATCCATGAGGGTGTGGCCATCCCACTCCTCACCGTCCTCTGACATATCCCCCCACTCGTCCCGTCCATAGAAGTCCGCTGTGAGCGGCATATACAATTTGAATGTCTGAGGCTCTGGCAGATAGACCGAGAATCGGTCTTCTCCCAGCACCAGAGCCAAGGTACATCCATTGTCCCACTTTACATGGAATTGCCCGGCATCGTCGATATAATCCAGTTTCCCGGTACTGCCGGGGGAAATGGGCCGGGGATTACCGCCTATCTCTGTGAGTTGGATGCGGGAATCCTTGGGGAACTGCTGCCGCAAGAAGTCCAGCCACTCTCTCGGTACGCTTTGCATTTACATCTCTCCCATTCTAATCCCAATATCCGGCTGATTTAATTGTTGATAGAGCCGTTCCATCGCCTCCGCCACCACGAGGTCCGACCGGAAGCTTTCCAGTTTTTCGTGATCCGTAAAGAATTGCTGTTCACCGCTCTGGAAATGAACAAAGTCCACTGTGGCGATACCGTCCTTAATAACGCCCAGCCGTTTCTCACTGGTATTGCTGTCCTGGTAGATTTGGATTGCTTCCTCCAGAGTCAGATCTTGCCTGATTATCTCCTGCGGGGTATTGGTGTCCGCCATGACAAACCAGGCATAGGTGTGGGGAATGCTGGGATCTGCGGCTTTCCTAAGAGCCTGCTTCCCAGTTTCAGTCAGTCCATAGTTGCAGGTACGGCGTGAATTGTCCTCACCGGCAAAATCCAACAGGATATCGTCTACCGCTTTTTTGACCTCCGGATCGTCTGTCAGCGTTTCAAAGCGGAAGCCGGTTGTGCTGCGGAAGGGCAGTTCCTCCCGGATGGCCTGGAGCAACGCCTTGGAATCCGTGAACTCCTGCTGTTCGCCGCTGGCGAAGGTTACCCGACCTACCACAGGGTGTTCCTGTCGGTACATCTCCTGCTGGCAAAGATCATAGCAATAGAGGTACCCCTGATACTCGCCGGGAAAGGGAGTACAGCGTAGACAGAAACGGTAATTTTCTGTTTCCGCAATATAGCCATAACTCCTGCGGTCCTCTGTGATGGAGCCGCCATGCTGCCAGCAGTAGGCGTCCATGGCCCCCAGATTCTTCAGGAGTCCAGTCTGACGCAGGTCGTCCACAAATCGCTGCAGCACCTCTTTGAACTCCGGGGTGTTGAACCTATCCTCGTTATGGGGCCACCAGGTGTGCCAGAACTCCTTCTCACCATGGCCGAAATCCATGCTGAGGTGGCCTACAGTACCCAGTGCCTCGTCCAGCTTTTCTTCGGAATAGAACAGCCCCACCTCATCCAGGGAGGCGGGGCGCAGTACAAACTCACGATTATCCTGGGGGTAGGCCAGATCATGCTCCTCGCAAAACTGCTCCAGCGTCATTTCTTCTCCCAGCAGATAAAATGTGCCGTTGACCCGGCGCGAAGCAGTACCTTCATGCTTTAAAGGGATTGGAGAAAGTACGGTTCCTGCATGATAGTCAGCGGCATGATCCACCAGAGTGGTTCGGGTGCTGGGAGATTTATGTGTCCCCCGCAGGTCATAGCAGTACCACCCATCAGGAATGATATCCCGCTGAATCAGCCAGTTGGTGAACAGCACAGGTTTTCCAAGCAACGCTGCGTGTTGCATGGAGTCTGTCCAGATGTTAATGCTCATTTAATCCCTCCCATATTCACAGTGTTTTCCCACTCGTGCTGGTTCCACAGCGTATCTTGTATCTGCGTACAGGGATTAATGCATCTGCAACCCATCTTGTACTTCAGGGAACGGATCACTGAGCTTTCGGAGCAGGCCAAATTCGGTCCTTCTCACACCATCCTCCCGCATATAAAAGTTGCCCATTGCTTCGAAATCCGTAAAGCCATCGAGGGTAGAGATCAGCTCCTCGTCCGCCCCGATCCGCTCCAACACCTGCTTGCCATATTCCTCCGGATCGTCCGGTACACGCTCGTAGTCATCCAGTTCGATGGAAAACCTCAAAGCCTCCTGGAGCGTTGCCGGCTGTTTCACCTCAAGGACAGAGAGGTATTTCAGCAATGCGCCATCCTCCTGATCCATTATCCGGATATTTTCCGCCAACTCGTCCAATTGCTCCAGTCTCAGATCCATCCCCTGGAGAGGAAGATATTCCCCCAGATAAGGCCGCAGGGCCTCCACCCGAGTGAGTTTCGCCATATTGAGGCTGTCCACTCCCAGAAGTTGTCTGGCGCTCTCCAATTGCTCAAAGGTCGCAGGCAGAGTGATCTGCGCTGTTTCGCTCTGTACACGAACAGGGCAGGGGTTTTCCATCCATATCCGGAAAACGCCGTCCAATCTCTCGTTCTCCAAAAGTTCAGGTGTCTTTTTCTGCACATAATTGCCGCTGGAATATTCTCCTCCATGCTTTTCCCGATATTCAGCCCCCACACGGGCATAATTGATATAGGGCTTGAAGCGATCCGGAAATGGTATGATCCCTTTGTTCACAAGGTAGATGCCCAATTCTGAATCAGACGACACATTGTTGACGAGCATATACTCATCCAGCCTGTCCGCCACAGTAAGGGCCCCCTCCAAGTTCCAGACACACTCCGCATCCAATGCCCCGGAAAAGATGGCGGCTTTCGCCGGAGAAAGTGCCTCTGTGCGTTCCGCCAGTTTTTGTAGTTTTTGAAACTGCTCCGAATCTTCTACATCCACATCGTACAGGCATCGGTAAAGGACCGGTACATTGCTGCTCACATCCAGGATGGCGGTGGCTGTGGTATCGAGGCTGATTCTGTCCAGGAAGGCAAATGTCTCCCCAATCTCAGCGGGACTGGCGGGCAGTTGCAGACGGACAGTTTCTTCTCCTTTTCCCCGGCTCAGAGTCAACAGAATCATCGTTACATTCCTCCCATCTGAAATTCCTGTTCCCGCTGGTGCTGCTCTGCCGGACCGCCGGCCATCAGCTCCCCCAATGTCAATGTGCCACAGTAGGCCACATATCCTTTCTCCGTGAAGGCTCCTGTTTCCTTCTCCATACGGAGTTTGCCGTAACGCTCATAATCATAGAACTCCTCCAGATTGGGGTCATATTCATAATGGCCGGAGTCCTGGATCATGTATCTGCCATATTCGGCGGGAGTGCGGACTTTGGGTGCAAACTCAAACAGCTCCAGATTTTTGGCCAGTTCGCGTATCTCGCCGGCACACTCCGGCTTGGCCATCTCCATGACCGCCGTCAACTTTTTCTGTTCCAAATCAGACAGTGCAGCGATGGCCGTCGCCATATCATTCAGCGCGAATAGATCCTCCCGTTGTCCCTCCAGGACCTCCTCCACCTCGGATGGAAGCAGACTGTCCTCATACCAGATGTGGGCATCGTGGATGTTAACGCCTGAGCGTGCAATTCCACGCTGGAGCTGTTGCTCGGAGCAGGGCAGGAGCAGCCAAGTGATTTGATCTGTATTTTCCGGCTCCTGCCGGGAGGAAAGCCCTACCGCCAGCAGATTCGGCTGGTAGTGGTAACAGGGGAAGTGGCGGCCGTCATAGAGCTGCTCCAGTTTCATCCCGTTATCATAGACCACGCCATAAGGGGTAATCCTTCCCTCAAGATGATTGAGGATCAGGTCCAGAGCGAACTTGCGGCCATCCAGCCGCTCGAGCTCCTCGATTCTGCAGCCCCCACCCTGCATCGTCATGTAGTGCTGCCGCCCAATGGCGTCCAGGTCGGAGAAGTCTGTGATGACCGTGGCCTGCTGGCAGCAAAAGGTCAGATTGATGAAATCCTTTATATTTGAGACGCCCAATTTGCAGGCCATTCCCTGGAACTGGGCAGCCTCACCGTCATCAAAACTGTCCAGCCGTTTGGCCAGATAGTCCAGCTCATCAAAATTGACCAATGAGCCAACCAGCCTGTTCAGTACGGTATAGAAGCTGTCCAGTTCATCCACCCGGCAATCCTGCCGGAGCGCGTCACCGATTTCCAATGGCTCCAGCAGTTCGATCATGCGGTCATATTTCTCATCGGGGATAGGGAATGGAACCGTAATCTGCCCATATTCCGGGTGCTGAGCGCTGCTCAGTACCGCTTTCAGCACATAGCCCATTCTGGTGCCTCCTTACTCGCATCCATGACCGCCTTTCCATATCTGGCAATCATGGTTGCGTAAATAATATTGTGGAAGTCCAGATCACTCACCAGTTTTGGGTGTGCCAAATCTTCTGCCTCCATGGGTGACTTCAGGTCATACAGCCGTCTGGCGGAATAAAAGATGGGGTAATCCTGTATCGCAAATCCATGGGGTTTGGATACGATGCGGCTGAAATCAATGGAATCGTGTGAAAGAGCGGGGAGCGCCGGTTGCCAGAGTCGCTCCTTTGAGGCGAGAAGATAGAGCGCCGCCAGATAGCCAGGAGGCGCATCATCCCATACCCTGTCCGCAAAGCGGCTTCTGAGGTGGACGGACACTGTGTGCAGGACTGCCTGATCCGGCCCGCTCCAGTGTTCCACAGCCTGAATCCTCTTGTGCAGGCCGGCATGAGGGATGTGTCCGAAATATTCCAGAATCAAATCCAGGTACTCAATCGCGCCGGACTTCAACCGCTCCGCGATATACGGACAGGTGCGGACTTGACAGGATCGGCGGCGGTAATGCAGGCAGTACCGGCAATCCACATCCTCCGGCTTGTAGCAGAAGCGGCTGAGGATCATCATCCCGCCGCCGCGCTTCTGGAAGCCAGGGACGCTCATCATCATATGCTCCAGACCAGCTCGAGGGGTATTCTGAGCGAAATATCTTGTCATGGCACACTCCTTCTTTCAAAACAAAAAAGCGGGAGCTGCTTATGCTGCACAGTGTGTGCAGATGCGGCTCCCGCTTTTTCTGATGTCACATATCAATTTGTGGCTCCTGTGCTTGTCCCTGCTCCAGTCTGTCCGCCAGATCTGGGACAGTGTATTCGATCTTTGTCCTTGCGGTCTGCATGGCTTTGAGGTGTCCATCTTCCAGCTCTGGGCCTTCATCCAGCAGGTAGTCTGTGGCCCGGTAGAGTTCAGTTAGCTCCTCCGGTGAGAAAAGCTGGGTCTTGGAGATCAGCCCGGAGCGGACGGCAAAATCCTGCTTGGCCCCGCAAAAATCTTCATCATAATAATGTCCGTAGCTCACGCCGGTTCTGTTATAGTCCCAGATCCAAGTGACAAACTGATAGCCCCTGCCATTTTCCAACTCCCGGCCAGCCAGCACTGCGCCGCCAAAATCCGCCAGCAGATGGAATTTTTCGCTCAGACCGCTGATATGAAGGGTGGGCGCAGTTTGAACCTCCTCAACATAAGTGTACACTTCATCTGCGGTCTGTGCGACTCTGTGGTACAATTCACTGGCCTCCGGATTATTGCTTCCGGCAGGAAAAAGGAACACATCGTTTCCTGGAGAAACAAAGAGGACAGGCTGACCATGGAGGAAAATCTCCAGCCGCCTATCCTCTACATTGGATGATTCAACTCCGCCTTCTCTCAGGCGCCGGGAAAGTTCTTCAAAAAATTTTTTCAATGGTTAAACCTCATTTCTTTTTTATCTGTTGGGACGACAACAAAAAAGCGGAGATTCTATCATCGAATCTCCGCTTCAATAACTATATTGGTTTTTCTCCGGGGGAAGGGAATCAGGTGTCCGTCCTCTTTGTGTTTTCGTATGGATAGAACAATGACTCACACATTTGGTCTGTGTGAGTCATTGTTTTTGGTGGAGATAAGCGGGATCGAACCGCTGACCTCTTGAATGCCATTCAAGCG
>OGIL01002009.1_pt1 | contig 10210 bp, 9 predicted proteins | sample 1571751 | NCBI WGS metagenome assembly OGIL01 (sample SAMEA2581964, study PRJEB24529) | metagenome | biome: Human gut stool | place: China | collected 2011 | reverse complement strand
CTACTTACTGCCGTAACCAGGGTTCTGTTCCAGCAGGTTATTAGCACCGATCAGACTGTAGTGGATCGGGAAACGATTCAGGTTCGGATTGTTCGTCGCCTTATGATCCCACCAGTCTTCCGTCACATAGGCATCCCAACGGATCAAGTCCGTACGGCGGCGTCCTTCGCCCAGGAATTCGATCATCCATTCGTCGAGCATGCGGTATTCGTCGAGATTGTCCGCGGTCACGGGATCGGGGTCGTTGCGGTTCTCGAAGTTGCGCGCACGCACCTGATTGATCAGTTCGGCGGCCTCTTTCTTGTGCCCGGCGCGCAGTTCGCATTAGGCCAGCATGTAATAGATCTCCGACAGGCGGATGACCGGACAGTCGGGATTCCAGCGCAGCTGCTTGTCCGCAAGGTTGGGCTGCGGGGATTTCACCAGACGGATGCCCGAATTCTCCTCGCCGTCGGCCATCGTCGAAGTCAGTTCGGCCACCGAGCCGTATTTGCTGCCCACCTCCGAGAAGCGGGCCACCTGATCCACCATGTCGATGACTTTGCCGCTGTACTCTTTCTGTCCCAGGCACACTTTGGTCGGATCGTCGAAGTTGACCTGCTTGCCGACGAGGAACATGCCCTCGTATCGCTTGTTGCCGAGATAGCGGTAGGGCTTCTTGCGCAGGTCCTTGTCGTTGAACTTGCGGTAGGGGCTGCCCAGCTTCCACTGGGTGTAGTAGCTCCCCTGCGGGTTGAGCGAAGGCGTCAGGATGAAGCCGTTGTAACCGGCGGTTTCGATGTCGAAATAGACATAGGACGAATTGTGGTAGAAATACTTGAAATACCAGCTCCACTCGACCTTCGAGTTCTCCGACGGAACGTTCCAGATCGCCTCGTGCGAAGTGTTGTTGTCGAAACAGTGGGGGCCGTAGCAGGTCTTGTCCAGCTCGTAGGTGCCGTAGACACCGCCGATGATGTCGCGTCAAATCTATGCGCACTCGTCGAAAGGCTCCTCGCCGATGTAGGCCACCGCATTGAAATAGAGCTGGGCCAGCATCGCCGCCGCGGCAGCCTGCTTGATGTAGCCGTCCTCCGGGGCTCCGAGCGAGGATTTCTTCGCCAGGGCGGGAATGGCGTTTTTGAGCAGCGTTTCGACGTGCCGGTAGGTTTCGAGCGCCGTATTGCGGGGGCGCAGACCGTCGTTCACCGAATGGTAAATCGGCATCCCTCCGAAATAGTCGAGACCTTTCATGTAGAAGTAGGCCGTGATGGCGTTCAGCTGGTTGATGTGGTCGGCCTTGACGGCGTCGCTGAGCCCGATGGCGTTGTAATCGACGCTTTCCAGATCGGCTTTGGCCTCCAGAGCCCGCGAAATGCCGCCCGTCGTGCCGTCGTAGGTGTTCACGACGAAACGGTCGTCGGGCGACCAGGTGTGGTAGTGCAGGCGGTAGTACTCTCCGCCGTTGTACCAGTCCGCGCCGCGTTTGGGACAGGTCATTTCGTCGGTCGTCAGTTCCTGGAGGTACCAGCGGTCGGCGCCGATGTACCACTTCCAATGGGTGAAGGGGCGGCACAGCACGGCATAGGTGCTCTCGGGCGAGGTGAAGAACGTGTCGGGGGTCACCTCCGAATAGAACTTCTCGTTGAGATCGCAGGAAGGCGCGGAGAGTGCGGCCGCTCCGGCCAATACGGCTGCTATATGTTTGAATTTCATATTCATCTCTGATTTTGTTTAGAACGTTAATTGCACGCCGAGCGTGAAACGGGTCGTCTGCGGATACATCGACGCCGTGTTGTTCACATACTCGAAACCGGGGTTCAGGCCGTTGATGTCTACCTCGGGGTTGATGCCGTTGTAATCGGTGAATACGGCCACGTCGCGGATCGTCAAGTAGATCTTGGCCGACTGGATGTAGCGCGTCCACCTTTTCAGGTCGAGCGTGTAGCCGAGGTTGATGGCGTCGATTTTGAGGAAGGAGGCGTCGTCGATCCAGTAGTCGCAGAGGATCTTTTCGTCCTTGATGTTGCGGTTGCGCGTATAGGCCGACTTGAGGACGTTGAGCTGCGAATCGTTGGCCAGTCCGTAGTACATGTTGACCTGGCTGAACACGTCGTAATCGAGCCAGCTGCGCAGGAAGACCGACAGGTCCCAGTTCTTGTAGCGGAACGTGTGGTCCCACGAAAGGATCACTTTCGGAATGGCGTTGCCCACGAAGTGCTTGTTTTCGGCGACGAGATTCGACTTGGTGCCGTCCACGGCAGGCACGATCTCGTTGTTCTTGTCGTAGATCATCCATTTGCCGTCCTCGTCGAGTCCGGCATACTTGTAGACGAAGAACTGGCCGATCTCGACGTCGTTTTGCAGGCGCACGGCCGTGCCCGGGTTGCCCGGCGAGGGGAAGGTCACCTGGTCGAGGAAGTAGCCGTCGTCGCCCAGACGCTTGATTTTGCTCTTGTTATGCGACAGGCGCAGGCTGGACGTATAGCGGAAATTCTTGCTGCGGACGATGTCGCCGCCCAATTCGAATTCCCAGCCCTTGTTTTCCAGACTGCCGATGTTCTTCATCACCGTATCGTGCACCATCGGGGGCATCGGGGCGTTGACTTCGTAGAGCATGTCATCGACCTTGCGGTGGTAGATGTCGAACTTGCCCCACAGCCGGTCGTCGAACAGCGAGAAGTCCAGACCGAAATTCAGCTCCGATTTCTCCTCCCATTTGAGGTCGGGGTTGACGTTGCGGACCGAACCGTAGCCGGGCTGCCAGATGCCGTTGGTCGGCCACATGTCGTTGGCCTTGTACATGCGGGTCGTGTAACCGTTTCCGAAGCCGTTGTTGCCCGTGACGCCGTAGCCCAGGCGGACTTTGAGGTCGTTGACCCACCTCACGTCGCGCAGGAACGTCTCGTTCGAGATGCGCCAGCCTCCGGAGAGGGCCCAGAAGTTACCCCAGCGGTTGTTCGCGCCGAATTTCGAGGAACCCTCGCGGCGGAAGCTCGCGCTCACCATGTAGCGGTCCCTGTACGAATAGTTGGCGCGGCCGAACAGCGAGAGCAGCCGTTCGCGCGGGTCCTTGCCCGAGTCCATCGTGGCACGCCCTTCCGAGAGGTACGAACCCACGCCCATATCCCACGGACCGACCCCATCGACCGGGAAGTCGTAGTTCGCCATGTTGAAATCTTCGCCGCCGGCCTGCCAGAAACTATAACCGGCAACCGCGTCGAGCGTATGGTCCTCGCGGAAAACCTTGTGGTAGTTGGCATAGGCTTCGATCGAGACCCGGTTGTCCTTGCTGAACTTGTGCGACGCTCCGCCGCGGCGGCTGTTGTCGATCGACTCCTTGTGGTCGTGCGAAACGTAGGTGTACTGCTGATACTGGCGTTTGTCGATACCCACGGTACCCTGCAACGAAAGACCTTTCATCAGGTTGATTTTCACGGTCGCATCGGCCAGCAGCCACTGGTCCTTGCCGTTGTTCGTGCGCAGCATGATGTCGGCCACGGGGTTGAAGCTCGTTCCCGAGATGCCGTTGCCGACGACGTTGTAGTTCGACGGATTGGCGGGGTCGCGGAGCGGAATGGTCGGGTTGAGCCCGAAAGCCATCTTGAAGATGCCCGACGAGTTGCGGTTGTCGCGCTCGGCCTCGCGGAACTGGGCGTTGGTGCGGATCTCGACCACTCCGTCGAAAAGGTTGAACTTGGCGTTGACGCGGCCCGAGTAGTCCTTGCGGTTGTCGCCGATGACGATGCCTTTCTGGTTCTGCGCCATGAAGGAGGTGTAGACCTGCGCCACGTTCGATCCGCCCGAAATGCTCACCGAATGGCGCTGCGAAAACGGAAGCTCGTTGGTAAGCTCCTTGTACCAGTCGGTGTCGTGACCGTAGTCCTCGCCGAGTCCGTACTCGACGTACTCGCTTGATGAGAGCAGGTCGGGGGTCTTGCGGATGGCCTCGACCGAGAATTCGCCCGTATAACGCGCCGTTACGCGGCCCTGCCGGGCCTGTTTGGTCGTGACGAGGATCACACCGCCGGCGGCGCGCGTGCCGTAGATGGCGCCTGCCGAGGCGTCTTTGAGCACGTCTACCGACTCGATGTCCTCCTGATTGAGCGCGCGCATGTCGCCGCCGGGGATGCCGTCGATGATCACGAGCGGACCTTTGCTGGCGTTGACCGAAGCCACGCCGCGCAGCTGGAAGTCGTTGCTGCTGTTGGGGCTGGCGCTGCCCGAAATGGTCAGGCCGGGAATCTTGCCCTGAAGCGCCGTGGCGATGGTCGAGCCGCCCATGCCGGCCACCAGATCGTCGCCCTTGATCGAGGAAATGGACGAAGTCACCGACTTCTTCTCCATCGTGCCGTAGCCGATCACGACGACATCTTTCAGCATCTGGCTGTCTTCCTCCAGAACGATGTCGAGCACCGACTGCGCGCTGACCTTGACGGTCTGCTCCACATAGCCGATGTAGGAGATTTTCAGTTCGCCTCCGGCAGGAACCCCGATCGTGAAACGACCGTCGGCCCCCGTCGTCGCACCTGTCGTCGTGCCGACCACCACGACCGTGGCGCCGATGAGCGGTTCTCCGGCCTTATCGGTCACCTTGCCGCTCACCTGGTTGCGGTTCTGAGCCTGCGCCAGCGACGCGGCCGCCGTCAGCACCAGGCAGAACACGAAACGCAGAAAATACCCTGCATAGGATTTTCCCGTATCTGCAAATCTGTTTTTCATATCTGTCTTCTTGTTTTTCATTGATTTGACACCGCAGGACTATTCGGCTGCGATCTTCGTCATTTTGATGTCGTCGAGGAACCAGCGGAAGTAGCCGTTTTGTCCCTGCTGGGTCGAACGGATAACAATCCGGGTGTCGGCCGTAATGCCGTAAAGCTTCACGCTCATCGGAGTCCATCCCCAACTCGGAGCCGGTGTCATCGGCTCGCACAACTTCTCCGAATCACCGTTCACGGTACCGGGACCGGCAGTGATTTCGACCGTGACGGTAACACCGTCCGGAGTTCCCGAACCGCCGATATTGGCACAGGTTTCCATCGACAGCTCGACATCGGTACTCTGGCCGGCCTTAACTCCGATTGCAGGAAGAATGACGCCCGTCTGAATATTTTTACCTCCCATATGAAGATAATCGGAAGCGATGAAAAGACAATTCGCATCCGGATTGAAGTCGGTGAGACCGCATTTCGCCCAAGCCGCCTTAATCTCATCGTTCTTCTGTACGCTGAGACGCGTCCATTTGGTGCCATTGAGCCCCACCTGGTCGTCCATACCAAACGGAATGGCCCAGTCGAACGGCTCGTTATAATAGACATGCCCGACCTGCTGGCCGTCGTCCTCGAACAGATTGTCCTTGGCGTTCTGGCTGACACTTACGGTCTCTTCGAGTCCGGTCTGCGCAGTGACGATCTTCACTTCTCCGCTGCGGAGAGCCCCCGTACCGTTCTCTCCGACCGTGAGCGTCACCTCGGTTTCGCCCGCATCGCCCGAAGCCGGGCTGAGCGTCAGCCAGCCGTCGGCGGTCGAGGTCCATGCCTCGGCGGCAGTAACCGTGAACGTCAGCGGCGTGCGCTCCTCGTCGGCAAAGCCGAACTTATTGACCCTGAACGACGTTGCGGAAACTTTCAGCCCCTCGAGGTTCTGGGTCACGGTGACGGTCGCACGCTTCGAACCGGCGACCACGACGAATGTGCCGGTACGCACGGCGCCGGTCGTATTCTGGGCGATCGTCAGCTCTACGTCCTCTTCGCCGGCTTTGCCCGAGGTTTTCGAGGGAGTGATCCAACCGCTGTCCCCGGAGGGCTCGATCGTCCAGTCGCTGTTCGCGGAGATATAGACCGAGGCTTTCTCGCCCGTTTCCAGCAGGCCGGATCTGACGACGGTGAGTTTGCCCGGGGAGACCATCAGGGCGTCGATTTTGAGTTTCTGGGTGACAGCGACCGTTCGCCGCGAACCGCCGCCCTCGAATATGACATAGCCTTCGCGGTCTTTGCCCGTGTCGTTTTCGTCGATCGCAAGGAAGATGCGCGTACGGCCGCGGTCTCCCTCCGTATGGGTCGGATGTATCCACTCCTCGACGTAGGTCGCCTGCCACGCATGGTTCGACCCGAGGTCGAAATTGACCGTTTCGCCGTTGGCCGTCAAACCGTTGTATTCCACTTCGATCTCCTGTTTGGAAACCGTGATGAACGCATCGGGATCGTCGTCGTCGCAGGCCGTGAAGAGGGGGCCCGACAGCAGCAACAGGGCGGACGACGCCCGGATTATTATGTATTTGAAATCCATTGTTATTCTGATTTTGAGTTGATTGCGGTTAGTTGCGCGGAGCTTTCACGATCTTCACGTTGTCGAGATACCAGCGGAAATAGCCTTTTTCGCCGGCGGTCACACCGGGATTCCCCTGCTGCGTCGAGCGGATGGCGATACGGGTCGCAGCAGTCACGCCGTAGAGTTTCACGCTCATCGGCGTCCATTTCCAGGTCTGGTCGGGTTTCATGGCCTCGCTTTCGCGGTCGGAATTGCCGTTGACCGTGCCCGGCCCCTCGACGATCTCGACCGTGACGGTCACCGCGTCGGCCTTGCCGGAGCCGCTGATATTCGGGCAGGTCTCGAACGTGAGTTCGACGTTGGAGGCTTTCTTGCGGCCGATTTTCAGGGCCGGCAGAATGATTCCGGTCTGTTTGTCGGTCGCTCCCATCTTGAAGTATCCGGCGCAGGCATACATCGTTTTGCCCACGGGGTTGTAATCTTGAAGCCCGGCTTCGCCGAATTTTTGCAGCGCGTCGCCGGTGCTATAAATGTTTTTCGCACCGTTCTGCGAACCGAGTCCTACGCAGTCGGCGCCGCCGTACACGGCGATCCAGTCGAAATTCTCCGAATAATAGGTGTATCCCACGGGATTTCCGTCGTCGGGATCGGGATCGAGCGTCTGCGTGACGGTGACCCGTTCGGAGAGTTTTCCGCTCGTGACGGTGAGATGTCCGGTGCGTTCGCCGGCGGTTTCATTGGGCTTCGCTTCGAGCGTTACGGAAACGCGTCCTTTTCCGGTCGGTTTATCGACATCGAGCCATTCGGCATCGGACGTGATGACATACCCCCGGTTTGCAAGTACGTCGAACGAGGCTTTCGAACCGGTGTTCAGCATTCCGGTCTGAATCAACTCCACATCGACCTTGCTTACGACGAGCCGGTGTGCGGCGTCTTCCGCTTTGTCCTCGATGCAGGAGGGAAGCAGGAAGACACAACCCATCAGAAACAGCAAGCTTAGATGCAAGTGTAAAAATGGTTTCTTCATAAAAATTAAGAGTTTTAGTTTGTTGGTCAGAAATCGAACCTTATTAAAAAAATTGCAAATCATAAGTCCGAAATTATGTTTTACAAAAGTATCCATTTTATAAAAGGCAATAAATAGATCCGGTCTATAATATAGAACCCTACAAAAACCAACATTTTGTTTATAAGACATTTACAAATGTACGACTACCGTTGTTATATAGACTTGCAATGCCCGTATCGAAGCAGGAAAGAGCTGTCAGAAAAAATTTCGGCCCGAAACGAGATGCATTTCCGAGGTCCGGAAACGTTTGACGAATTTCGAATCGAAATAAATCGAAAGCCAATGTCGCTCTGCCGAAAATTCACCGCATCAAAAAAAGCAACAGCTTAATTGTCTAAGCTGTTGCTTTTTTAATCCGGTCGTTCCGGTAACGGTACGCCTCTCAGAATCCGAATGCCTTGCCGTCGCTGACACAAACCAAGTCCCGGCCCGCACCGAAGACCCCGGCATAAGGAACCGGCATCTGTGCCGGAACGGGTTTAAGTCTAACGGTAGCGGTGGGAAATGAGGGTCATGAACTCCTCGCGGGTCCGCTGGCTCGACAGGAAGACGCCCGTGAAAGCCGACGTGGTGGTGGCCGACTGCTGCTTCTCGATGCCGCGCATCTGCATGCACATGTGGCTGGCCTCGATCACCACGGCCACGCCCATCGGGTTGAGGGCCTCCTGAATGCAGTCGCGGATCTGCACCGTCAGCCGCTCCTGCACCTGCAAGCGGCGGGCGAAGCACTCCACCACGCGGGCCACTTTCGAAAGACCCGTGATGTAACCGTTGGGAATATAGGCCACATGGGCCTTGCCGTAGAAGGGCAGCATGTGGTGTTCGCAGAGCGAGTAGAGCTCGATGTCCTTGACGAGCACCATTTGCCGGTACTCCTCGCGGAACATCGCCGAGCGGATGATGTCGAGCGGATTTTCGTCGTAACCTTTCGTCAGGAACGCCATAGCCTTGGCCACCCGTTCGGGGGTTTTCAGCAGCCCTTCGCGCGCGGGGTCCTCGCCCAGCAGGCGCAGGATCTCCGCATAGTGGAGTTTCAGCGCCTCGACGGTCGCAGGGTCGAAACGCTCCTCCTTGTCGTAGTTTTTCGTCTCCATAGGGCGCAAAGATAGCGATTTATTCTTTCATTATCTCATCCATCACCCGCGAAGTTCGCGCCGCGGAGACTCCCGTGGAGGGGCACACGCCCTCGCCGCGCAGCTCCCGGACGATCGTTTCGATCAGCGGGCCCTGAATATGCTCCGGAGGGGCGATTTCGAAGCGTTCGACACCCCGCGCCGTCACCAGTTCGACCGGCGTGAAATCGAACGTGCTGAACCGCACCGAGCCTTTGCGGCCCGTGACGACCACCGAATCCTCCGCAGCGGAGGGCGGAGCGACGAAGCACCACATCCCCGTACCGGGCACGCCCGAACGGAAGCGGAACGACGCCGCGACGGTGTCCGCCACGTCGTAGAATCCTCCGCGGTTGGCCTTGTGTCCCCGGGCGTCGGCGATCTCCCCAAACAGGAAATCGAGGATGTCGAGCGTGTGCGGTGCGAGGTCGTGGAAATAGCCTTCGCCTCCGACCTCCCGGCGCAGCCGCCACGGAAGCCGGGCCGGATCGCGGTCTTCGGGTCTTTCCGGGCGGAGCAGGCGGACTTCCGCCGTCAACGGCTGCCCGACGGACCCTCCGTCGAGCAGTTCCTTGACTTTGAGGAAATAGGGCAGCGCCCGGCGGTAGTAGGCCACGAAGAGTTTCTGCCCGGCTTTTTCCGCCGCTGCGATCATTTCGAGGCACTCGGCGTGGTTCATTGCCATCGGCTTCTCGACGTAGACGGGCTTCCCGGCTTCGAGGGCCTGCACCGCGAGTTCCCGGTGCGTGCCGGGAGGCGTGGCCACGTAGACGATGTCCACCTCCGGGTCGGCGATCAGCGCCGCGGCGTCGGTGTAGCTTTTCGGCACGTTGTGGCGCCGTGCGAAGTCGGCCACCTTCTCCACGTCGCGGCGCATGACGGCCGCGAGGGCCGAGTGTGGGGTCTTGTACATCGCCGGGCCGCTCTTGCGCTCGCAGACGTTGCCGCAGCCTACGATTCCCCAGTTGACGGTTTTCATGGGCTATCGTTCGGTTGAATGGAGGTAAGCCGCGAGTTTGCGCACGGCGCGGGCGCGGTGCGAAACGGCGTTTTTCTCTTCGGTCGTCATCTCGGCGAAGGTCTTCGTGTAGCCGTCGGGAACGAACAGCGGGTCGTAGCCGAAGCCCTCGTGCCCGGCCTCACGGTCGATGATGCGCCCTTCGACGATGCCTTCGAACAGGTGCTCCTCGCCGCCCAGAAGCAGCGAAATGACCGTCCGGAACCGTGCGCGGCGGTTTTCGGCGCCTTCGAGGTTTTTCAGCAGCAGGCGGTTGTTGGCCGCGAAGTCATGGCCGTCGGTGGCGTAACGGGCCGAATGTACGCCCGGGGCGCCGCCGAGCGCCTCGACTTCGAGTCCCGTGTCGTCGGCGAAGCAGTCGAGTCCCGTGCGGCGGTGCAGGTAGCGGGCCTTTTGCGAAGCGTTGCCTTCGAGCGTTTCCTGATCTTCGGGGATTTCCTCCGTGACGCCGCAGTCGCGGGGCGTCACGAGCGTATAGGCGTCGCCCAGCACGGCCTGTACTTCCGTGAGTTTGTGGGCGTTGTTGGTGGCGAAAACGATTTTCATGGGTTGCGGTTTTGGACAAAAATACTATTTTTTCGGGAATCCCGCCGCGGAACCCGCTTCGCGGATTGCCCGTTGGAATTCGTAATGTTCGTAACGTCCCTGGACCTGCCCGCCGCCGAGCACGTAGAGATCGTCGCAGATGCCGTCGAGCTCCTCCAGCCGGGCGGCGACGAGCACCGTGCGCCCCTCCGAGCCGAGTTGGAGGATCAACTGCCG
>OGIL01001995.1_pt1 | contig 10269 bp, 9 predicted proteins | sample 1571751 | NCBI WGS metagenome assembly OGIL01 (sample SAMEA2581964, study PRJEB24529) | metagenome | biome: Human gut stool | place: China | collected 2011 | reverse complement strand
CATATGATGAGACAAAAACGATATTAAAAGACGTATCCTTTACGGTAAATCCCGGGGAGAGTGTTGCACTTGTAGGACCGACCGGGGCCGGAAAGAGTACCATCGTCAATCTGATTTCACGGTTCTACAATGTCAATGACGGAAAGGTACTGATCGATGATCAGGATATCGCAGATGTGACCATTCATTCTCTCCGTGCGCAGATGGGGATTATGATGCAGGACAGTTTTATTTTTTCGGGAACAATTGCAGATAATATCCGGTACGGAAAATTGGATGCCACACAGGAGGAAATTGAAAAAGCGGGAAAAATTGTCTGTGCCGATCCGTTTATCCGGGAAATGCCGAAAGGATATGAAACACAGGTGCGGGAGCGTGGGTCCATGCTTTCCCAGGGACAGAAACAGCTGATTTCTTTTGCGAGAACACTGCTTTGTGACCCGGCAATTCTGATTTTGGATGAGGCAACTTCCAGCATTGATGTGCAGACGGAAAAAGCATTGCAGACCGGATTAAACCGTATGCTTAAGGGCAGGACATCCTTCATTATTGCGCACCGGCTCTCCACGATCCGTGGCTGTGACAAGATCATGTATATTGATGACGGAGGAATCGCAGAGGCGGGAACGCATGAAGAACTGATGAAAAAGAAAGGCAGATATTACAAACTGTATACGGCACAGAAATCTTTGCACTAAAATAAACGAAAAGAGCCAAAAGTACTAGGAATTATCCCCCTTTTATGTTACCATAATAAGTGCAATTATTATGAACAGAAGGGGGATACTTATATGGCAAAAGAACTAGTTGCGATGTTGCTTGCCGGAGGCCAGGGGTCCAGATTATATGCACTGACACAGAAGCTTGCAAAGCCTGCAGTTCCGTTTGGGGGAAAGTACCGTATCATTGATTTTCCGCTGTCGAACTGCGTAAATTCAGGAATTGATACGGTGGGTATTCTGACCCAGTATCAGCCGTTTGTATTAAACGAGTATATTGGAAATGGCCAGCCGTGGGATCTGGACCGTCTTTACGGAGGTGTGCATGTGCTTCCGCCGTACCAGAAAGCATCGGGGTCTGACTGGTACAAAGGCACGGCAAATGCTATTTATCAGAATATTGCTTTTATTGAACGCTATGATCCGCAGTATGTAATTATTCTCTCGGGAGACCAGATCTGCAAACAGGATTACAGCGATTTCCTCCGCTTCCATAAGGAAAAGGGCGCAGAATTCAGCGTTGCGGTTATGGAAGTGCCGTGGGACGAGGCATCCCGTTTTGGTCTGATGGTAGCAGACGAGGATGATAAGATTACGGAATTCCAGGAGAAACCAAAGGAGCCGAAATCCAATCTTGCGTCCATGGGAATCTACATATTCAACTGGGATATTTTAAAAAAATATCTGATTGAGGACGAAGCAGATCCAAATTCAGAGAACGATTTCGGAAACAATATTATTCCAAATCTGTTGCGTGACGGAAGAAAGATGTATGCTTATCATTTCAACGGATACTGGAAAGATGTCGGAACCATTCCGTCTCTGTGGGAGGCAAATATGGAAGTGCTTGATCCGGAGCACAGTGGAATCAATCTGTTTGATGAAAACTGGAAGATTTACAGCCGAAACAGTGGTATGACCGGTCACAGAATCGGAGAGAATGCTGTGTTGGATAACTGTCTGATTACCGATGGATGTAATATCAAGGGAACGGTCAGACATTCGATTCTGTTTTCGGGTGTTACCGTGGAGGAAGGTGCTATCGTAGAGGATGCGGTTGTGATGGGACATTCCACCATTAAGGCAGGTGCAGTTGTCAGACACTGTATCATTGCAGAAAATGCAACCGTAGAAGAAGATGCCGTTGTGGGAGCTAAGCCAGAAGGAGAAGGTGTCGGAGAAGTTGCCACAATTGCAGCGGATGTGACGATCGGAAAAGGCGCCAAAATTGGTCCGAGCGCTATGATTTATGAAGATGTGAAGGAGGGTGAGGAGCAATGTTAAATTCAAAGACAGAGGCATTGGGAATTATTTTCCCGAACAGCTATGATGCAATGGTGCCGGAGCTGGCTTCGGAGCGCCTCATGGCATCCATTCCATTTGCCAGCAGATACCGCATGTGCGATTTTATTCTTTCCAGCATGGTACATAGCGGAATTGACAATATTTCCATTATCGTAAGAAAAAATTACCATTCCCTGCTGGATCATCTCGGCGCCGGCCGTGAGTGGGATCTGGTCCGCAAAAACGGAGGCCTGAATATTGTTCCTCCGTTCGCACAGAAACAGGTAAAGGTATTCGAGGGACGCATCGAGGCACTTGAGAGTCTGCGCGGATATCTGTTAAAGCAGCCACAGAAATATGTCATTATGACCGATGCAAATATTGCCATCAATTTTGATTTTAATGAACTTTTAGATGCGCATATCAAGAGTGGTGCGGATGTGACCATGATGTACCGCAAGCAGGAAATTCCGAAGGCATTTATCCGTCAGAGCAGGGACCGCATGGATCTGTACTATGCACTCGGCATGAACGGAGACCGCGTCAGCAAGATTTACATCAACCCGACCGAAGAGGGGGAGATGAATTTCAGCATGAATATTTATGTGGTAGAACGCGAGTTTTTGATCAATATGATAGATGATGCGTATGTACATGGGCATACTTACTTTGTACGTGACCTTTTGGACAAGCAGATTGACCGGCTGGATATCCGCGGGTTCTGCTACGATGGCTATGTGGTCAATATCCATGATACCCAGAGTTATTTTGAAGAAAATATGCGTCTGTTACAGGAAGAAAACTTAAATGCACTGTTTTCTCCAAATCAGATTTACACCAAGATCCGTGACGATAACCCGACCCGTTATATCAACGGTTCCAAAGCAAAGAATGTTATGGTTGCCGATGGCTGTGTGATCGAGGGAGAAGTCGAAAACAGCGTCCTGTTTCGAGGCGTTCACGTTGGAAAAGGCGCAAAAGTGAAAAACTGTGTGCTGATGCAGGATACCGTAGTGGAAGATAATGCAAGCGTGGAATACGTGATTACCGACAAGAATGTACGTGTCACAGAGGGCAAGTCACTGACCGGAAATGAGTCGTATCAGGTATATGTATCCAAGGGGCAGGTTGTATAATTTTATGCTTTCCAAATAATACAGAGTCTGTTATAATAAGCAAAGATAAAATACTGAGGAGGCAATTGTATTATGGCTGATAGCAGAAAAACAGTTCAGATAAAATCAGATCCCATCGGGGATGTCCGTATTGCAGATGAAGTCGTTGCGATCATTGCAGGACTTGCAGCAACAGAAGTAGATGGCGTCAGTTCCATGGCGGGAAACATCACAAACGAAATTGTCAGCAAGCTCGGCATGAAGAACCTTTCTAAGGGAATCATGATTGAAATTATGGACAACGAAGTAAAGGTTGATGTTGCCATCAACATTGCATATGGTTACAGCATTCCGGAAGTCTCTGCCAAGGTACAGGATAAAGTAAAGGCTGCCATTGAGAATATGACAGGCCTGACAGTCGCTGTTGTCAATGTCCGTATTGCAAGTGTTGATATGGGAACTGACAATTAAATCTTTGTATTCGAAACAGAATATGGTATAATAAAGGATGTCTGAACGAAAGACATCCTTTATTTTTAAGCGAGGAGAGAAGATGACAAGAAGAGAGTTAAGAGAAAATGTATTTAAGATGCTTTTCCGTGTAGAATTTTTTGACGCGGGAGAACTGTCAGAACAGCTGGTATTATTTGGCGAGGAAGTTGACCATGTGACAGACAAGGATTTCCAGTATATCGCAGAGCGCTATCGGGATATCTATAACCATCTGTCAGAAATTGATGAGGCAATCAACGAAGTCGCAAAAGGCTGGAAGACAACCCGTATGGGCAAAGTAGATCTGGCACTGATCCGTCTGGCGGTATATGAGATCCGTTATGATGATGAGATTCCGTTTAAGGTTGCGGTCAATGAGGCTGTGGAACTGGCAAAACAATACGGAACCAATGAGTCACCGGCATTTGTCAATGGAATTCTTGCAAAGTTTGCAGAATGATGAAACATGTATATTCGGTAGGGCAGGTAAATAAATACATTAAAAATATGTTCGCTCAGGACTTTATGCTGCACCATATCAGCATCAAGGGAGAGGTATCTAACTGTAAGTATCACTCCAGCGGGCATATTTATTTTACAATGAAAGATGCAGACGGAACGATAAACGCGATCATGTTTGCAGGAAGCCGCAGGGAAGGATTAAAATTCCAGATGAAAGAGGGCGACCGCGTGGTTGTGACCGGATCCGTGGAAGTGTATGAAAGAGATGGCAGATACCAGATCTATGCACGGACGATTGAACGGGACGGAGAGGGAAATCTGTATCTGAAATTTGAAGCGTTAAAGCGGGAGCTTGAAGAGATGGGAATGTTTGCGGAGGAATACAAACAGCCCATTCCCACCTATGCAAAAACCGTCGGGAATGTTACGGCAGAGACCGGGGCAGCGATTCAGGATATCCGCAATATTGCAGGGCGCAGGAACCCGTATGTGCAGCTGATTCTCTGCCCGGCCCTGGTGCAGGGAGAGGGTGCGGCAGCATCAATTGTCCATGGAATTCATGCACTTGAACAGATCGGCGTGGATGTAATCATTGTCGGACGGGGCGGTGGATCTATAGAGGATCTGTGGGCATTTAACGAAGAAATGGTGGCACGGGCCATTTTTGACTGCCGGATTCCGGTGATCTCCGCTGTCGGTCATCAGACGGACTTTACGATTGCAGATTATGTCGCAGACCTGCGGGCACCGACTCCGTCTGCAGCAGCGGAGCTGGCGGTGTTTGATTACCGGCAGGCAATGCAGGAACTGCTTGGCATGCGCCAGCAGATGGACAAAGAACTCCAAAGGAAAGTAACCGTGGCAAGAAACCACCTGGAGCACCAGAGGATGCGTCTGCACTATCTCAGCCCTCAGCAGCGGATGAATGAAAACCGGCGAAGAGTGGCAGAGTATGAAGAGAAACTGACCGGACGCATGGAGGAACTGCTGCGTGAGCACAGACACCGTCTGGCACTTCTGGCAGGCACGCTGGAGAGCTATTCCCCGGTAAAGAAACTCAGTGGAGGGTATGCATTCGTGGAGGATGGGAACCATCAGGCACTGCGGAGCATCCACCAGATCAGGAAAAAAGATATCGTGCAGATCCATTTGCTGGATGGCACACTGACGGCAGCAGTGACAGAAATTCAGGCAGCCGAAGGAGTAAAAAATGAGTGATGAATTAGAAAAAAAAGAACCGGGACTGGAGGAACGGTTTGCAAAGATCGATTCCATACTTGATGCGATGGAAGACGAAAACGTAACGTTAGACCGTTCGTTTGCCCTATACAAAGAGGGACTGGAACAGATCAAAGCAGCCGGCCAGTCTTTGGATACGATAGAAAAGGCAATGCTTGTACTGAACCAGGATGGAAAATTGGAGGAATTCTGATGGAGATCAGACAGGAAATAAAACGCAGGGCGGCAGACATTGAAGCACGGATCGCACCGTTTCTGCCACAGGAAAAGGGGTTTCAGCAGACCGTGCTCGATGCCATGGAATACAGTGTTTTTGCAGGCGGAAAGCGTCTGCGGCCGATGCTGATGGAAGCATCTTACCAGATGTTTGACGGAACGAATCCGGCAATTGATGATTTTATGGCGGCGATTGAGATGATCCACACCTATTCACTGATCCATGATGATCTTCCGGCGATGGATAACGACGAATACCGGCGTGGGAAAAAGACAACCCACGCGGTATACGGGGAAGCAATGGCAATCCTTGCGGGGGATGCCCTTTTAAATTATGCGTTTGAGACCGTGGCAGCAGCGCTGACCAGAAACGAAGGAGACTGGAGAATTGTCAGGGCTTTTTCCGTGCTGGCACAAAAAGCGGGTATATACGGAATGATCGGCGGCCAGGTGGTAGATGTGGAGAGTGAGAAAACCGGACAGACCATCGACCGTAACCGGCTGGACTTTATCTACCGGTTAAAAACCGGAGCGCTGATTGAAGCATCGCTTATGATCGGAGCCATTTTGGCAGGCGCGGATGAAGTGTCGGTTGCGCGTATGCAGGAAGCCGGAGCAAAGCTGGGACTTGCCTTTCAGATTCAGGATGATATTCTCGATGTCACGGGATCTTTTGAAAAACTCGGTAAACCGATCGGCAGTGATGCGGAAAATGAGAAGGCAACCTATGTGACATTTGAGGGGCTGGAGCAGGCAAAAAAGGATGTAGAGCGGCTTTCCGGGGAAGCAATAAAGATACTGGATGAATTTGAAGGAGAGCATACATTTCTGCATGACCTGTTTTTCTATTTGATCAACAGGGATCATTAATTTTTCGAGGGCAACATGGTTTTAGATCGGATAAAAAAAGTAAATGATATCAAACAACTAAACGAGGAAGAACTGGAGGAGCTACAGGAAGAAATCCGTGATTTTCTGGTGGAAAATATTGCAAAAACCGGAGGACATCTGGCATCGAATCTGGGTGTGATTGAACTGACGATGGCGCTTCATCTGTCATTTGACCTGACGAGAGACCGGATTATCTGGGATGTCGGACATCAGTCCTACACGCACAAGATTTTAACCGGGCGTAAATCCGGGTTTGCCACTTTACGGCAGTATGGCGGGATGAGCGGATTCCCAAAGACGCAGGAAGACCCGGCGGATGCATTCAATACCGGGCACAGCTCCACGTCCATTTCCGCAGGACTTGGCATGGCGCAGGCAAGGGAACTGACCGGTGACAATTATTATGTGGTCTCTGTGATCGGAGACGGGGCACTGACCGGCGGTATGGCATACGAAGCAATGAACAATGCCTCCCGCATGAAAACCAATTTTATTATTGTGTTAAACGATAATCAGATGTCGATCTCCGAAAATGTGGGAGGAATGAACCAGTATCTGAATTCCTTCCGCACCTCGGATGCCTATCTGGATTTAAAAGACGGTGTGACAAATTCCCTAAACCGGATTCCGGTTGTGGGGGAGCGGATGGTCAAACGGATCCGCAACGCCAAAAGCGGTATCAAACAGCTGTTTGTTCCGGGAATGTTTTTTGAAAATATGGGTATCACATATTTAGGCCCGGTGGATGGCACCAACATAAAAGAAATCCGAAAAGTGCTTGCGGAAGCAAAGCGTGTGCGCGGTCCGGTGCTGGTTCATGTACGCACGGTAAAGGGAGAGGGATATCTTCCTGCCGAGCGTCATCCGGCGCGCTTCCATGGAACGGGACCGTTTGACATTGACACCGGTGTTCCGCTGTATCATCAGGAAAAAGCGCATTACACGGATGTGTTTTCCACCGTCATGCGCAAAATGGGGGAGCGGGAGCCGAAGGTGGTTGCGATTACCGCAGCGATGGCAGACGGAACCGGTTTAAAGAGATTTAAAAATCTTTTCCCGGAACGTTTTTTTGATGTGGGAATTGCAGAGGAGCATGCGGTGACGTTTGCGGCCGGTATGGCAAAGGCGGGACTCAAACCGGTATTTGCGGTGTATTCTTCTTTTTTACAGCGTGCCTATGACCAGGTATTACATGATGTGTGTGCACAGAATCTCCCGGTTGTGTTTGCCGTAGACCGTGCAGGATTAGTCGGAAAGGATGGCGCCACGCATCAGGGAATTTTTGACCTGTCGTATCTGTCAAGTATTCCGAACCTGACGGTTATGGCTCCGAAAAACAAATGGGAGCTTTCCGATATGCTCAAGTATGCGATTGCTGCAGAGGAACCGGTGGCGATCCGTTATCCGCGCGGAGAAGCCTGCGATCTCTGGAAAGATCAGCGGGCACCGATTCAAAAAGGCTGTGCGGAAGTACTCGCCGAGGGTACAGAGGTTGCACTTTTTGCGATCGGTTCGATGGTGGAAACCGCCTGGCAGGTAAGAAAAAAACTGGCAGAAAAAGGAATCCAGACAACGGTGGTAAATGCAAGATTTGCCATGCCACTGGATAAAAACTGCCTGCGGAAACTGGCAGAATCCCATCCGCTTCTTGTGACGATGGAAGAGAACGTGGCAAGCGGGGGATTTGGAGAGCATGTGGCTGCATTTCTGGAGGAGGAAGCACTGCATACAAAGGTCCTCAGGATTGCAATTCCTGACTGCTTTGTGGAACATGGAAGTGTTGGCGAATTAAAAAAAGCACTGGGACTGGATGCAGATTCCGTGACGGAAAAAATATTAGCAGAATTACCGGAGGAATTATGAAAGAACGATTGGATGTACTTCTTGTAAAACGTGGTCTGGCACCATCGCGGGAAAAGGCAAAGACCATGATTATGGAAGGCAATGTATTTGTCAACAATAACCGGGAGGATAAGGCGGGAAGCACTTTTGCAGAGGATGCTCCGATTGAGATCCACGGAAATACATTGAAATATGTCAGCCGCGGCGGTCTGAAACTGGAAAAAGCGATGACACATTTTTCCATTTCCTTAGATGGCATGGTGTGCATGGACATCGGTGCTTCGACGGGCGGGTTTACGGACTGCATGCTGCAGAACGGGGCAAAGAAAGTGTATTCCGTTGATGTGGGATATGGCCAGTTTGCATGGAAACTGCGCCAGGACCCAAGGGTTGTCTGTATGGAAAAAACAAACATCCGCTATGTCACACCGGAAGATATCGATGATGTGCTCGATTTTGCTTCGGTGGATGTCTCATTTATTTCCCTGACCAAAGTGCTTCCGGCGGCATATGCACTGTTAAAGGACGGCGGACAGATGGTATGTCTGATCAAACCACAGTTTGAAGCCGGACGGGAAAAAGTGGGAAAGAAAGGCGTGGTACGTGATAAGGCCGTTCACGAGGAAGTGATCGAGAGGATCATTACCTTTGCACTGGAAAACGGATTTTCGGTACACCATCTGGAATACTCACCGATCAAGGGACCGGAGGGAAACATCGAGTATCTCGTGCATATTGAAAAATCGGACGAAGCAATAAAGGAGGAATCCGTGGATATTCACGCAGTTGTGGAAGCAGCACACGGAGAATTGGATAAGTAGATGCGTAAATTTATGCTGATCACGAACCGGTACAAAGATCGTGATCTGACACTCTCAAACGAAATTGTCTCGTACATACAACAAAAGGGCGGCAGTGCTGCAATCTGTGTCAGCAATGTGGAGGATGATAACCAGAAAGATTTTGCACTTTCCGAGATTCCGGCAGACACGGAATGTATCCTTGTTCTCGGCGGAGACGGCACGTTAATCCGCGCAGCAACCAAGGTGGAGGCGCTGCAGATTCCGCTGATCGGTGTCAACCTTGGGACACTGGGGTATCTGTGTGAGCTTGAGGAAGCTACCGTATTTCATGCCATCGACTGTCTGATGCAGGATGATTGCATCATGGAAGAGCGGATTGTTCTGACCGGCGAAAAAATTGGCGGAAACGGCGCACATATGGCATTGAATGATGTCGTGATCCACTGGTCCGGGGATCTGTCCATGCTGCTTTTAAATGTGTATGTCAATGGGGAATATCTGACAACTTACCACGCAGATGGCGTGATTGTTGCGACACCGACCGGTTCCACGGGGTATAATCTTTCCACCGGAGGTCCGATCGTGGACCCGAAAGCAAGGGTACTTCTTCTGACACCGATCAATGCACATGACTTAAACTCCAAAAGCATTGTGTTTGGAGCGGAGGATGTTGTGGAGATTAAGATGGGAAGCAGACGGTTTCAAAAGGACGAGACGGCATGTGTCAGCTTTGACGGGGACACACCGGAGCATCTGCACGTGGGAGACCGTGTGCGGATTGCACAGGCACAAAGTACCATCTGGATCTGCAAAATCAGTAACCAGAGTTTCCTGGAAATACTGAGGAAAAAGATGAGACCGTAGGACGCAAAGGAGGACATATGAAAACAACACGACAGGCAAAGATACTCGAATTGATTCAGAAAAATGATGTGGAAACACAGGAAGAATTGTCCGCATATCTCGAAAAAGAAGGGTTTCAGGTTACCCAGGCAACCGTATCCCGTGATATCCGTGAACTGAAGCTGACAAAGATTTCGACCGACAACGGCAGACAAAAATATGCGGTGATTACGGACGCGGATTCCAATATGATGGAAAAATATGCAAGGGTTCTCAGGGAAGGATTTTTGTCCGTGGATGCAGCGGAAAATATTGTTGTGATCAAAACCGTGGCCGGTATGGCGGGAGCGGTTGCGGCTGCAG
>OGIL01001993.1_pt1 | contig 10276 bp, 9 predicted proteins | sample 1571751 | NCBI WGS metagenome assembly OGIL01 (sample SAMEA2581964, study PRJEB24529) | metagenome | biome: Human gut stool | place: China | collected 2011 | reverse complement strand
TGTCCAGCAATTCAAAGTTCTGGAATAGATAACCAACTTTTTTGCCACGGTACTCGGCAAGAGCCTTTTCCTTGAGGGATTGCAGAGTATCTCCCTCCACCTGAATGCTTCCACCTGTAGGCTGAATCACAGTTGCAATACAGTTGAGAAGCGTGGATTTGCCGGAACCACTGCTTCCCATAATACCGAGAAACTCTCCCGGCATGACCTGAAAAGTGATTCCGTTCAGTGCTCTCGTCTGGTTTGGCAACGTCCCATAGACTTTGGTAAGATTTTCAATATTCAAAATTGGTTTCATGTGAATGCCTCCTATCCATTTCTGGGTAAATGATAGCACAGAAGCACAATAAATAACACTTACAGTCGCTGTAAGGATTCTGTTCCTGTTTTCAGAACAAGAATGACGCATCAAGCGGAATAAGTATATGTTTTGTAAAAACGTCGGGTGACAATGAAAAAATATGCTGGACTACCGGATTGGCTAACTTGCATTTCTTTGTCAATTCTGGTAACCGCTTCAAACATGGAAGTTTCTGTTCTTACTTTTATTATACTCAATCAATAAAATCAACACGGTTCAGCAAATTTTAATTATTTCCAATATGACAAAATTGCTTCCTGTTATATTTATCTATTTCTTTATTTCTCTATTATTCCGATCCGGTCTTCCAAAGGTATAAATAAGGTGTAAATTATTTGTTTCTATCTAGAAAATCCTACAAAATCAAGTCTTTCTCGCCATACTTTAAATGTTGCCGTGACAGCAGAAAAGAATTTTAATCATAGTTTTGTTTCTCCTTATTTCGCCCAGAAATGCCCTGTTTTGCAATGGTTTCCGGGGTTATTGTGATATGCTCTGAAATTACAGATTGTGGCAAATCAGAGCAGACTTGAGCATGTTGTTACTACCTGTTAGTAGTAAAATTAGTAGTAAAACGGAAAGGGCTACTATGGGTTTATTTGGTAAAAACGATTTGTTCAAATTTCTTTGACTTTAAATGAAAAACTCAGTGCAAAATCAAAAGGTTTTCTAATACATTAAACATTGTATTTTCTGTTTTTCTGGTATTTTATGTGATATAATCCGATTAAAACTGTTGAAAAACGCTTAATTGTTTACATGCCAAAATAGCGGCTCGCATTTTCTTCTGCAAAAGTTAATGCAACCCACTTCATATTGATTATGGATGATTACAAAATAATCTCTTCCTCTCCCCTCAATATACCCCATCTTCCCCGAATCTCATCCTCACTTTCTTTCCTTCTCCCTTTTCCTCCGTGGTTGCCATCCGGAACACGATCATCCCAAGTACAAAGAACACGGATATCGCGCCTACACCGATATTTTACCTTGCCGGTCACCTGCGAGATCAGGCTGATTACGATTGTGCCAAGGAAAGATGCACCTTTTCCGCATATGTCCATCCGTCCGAAGTATTCGCCGGATTTTTCCGGCGGTATGATCTTGGCGAAATACGATCTGGACAATGCCTGAATTCCACCCTGGAACATGCCAACCAGAATCGCCAGAATCCAGAACTGCCACTGTTCCCTCAGGGAGATAGCGAATATGGCAATGCCAAGATATGCGCCAATACAGATCGTGATAAGTCGTTCTGTTTTATAACAATTGGCTAGCCTGCCAAATATGATTGCAAAAGGAAATGCTACGATCTGTGTGACAAGCAATGCCAGAAGCAGTTTCGTACTGTCGAATCCGAGTGCGGTTCCATAGGCGGTTGCCATATCAATGATCGTGTAGACGCCATCAATGTAGAAGAAAAATGCGAGCAGGGGCAGAAATCTGTTTGATTACTTCCTGTCCCATCCGGTAATGTGCATATGTAGATGGCATATTCTTTTCCTCTCTTTGAATATATTGTTTTCTCTAATTTCTGCTCTATTATAAAATTGAAATTTGCCACTCTACTATCATATTTCTGTGGAAACCATGTAAAATCTAAGTCAAATTTCCGCATGACGGCTTATTACGAAAAAACGTTGGTTCATATAATGATGAACCAACGCTTCTGCATTCTTTTTCTATTTATATTCTTACTTCCTACATACGGAAATGTGACACCACGCCAGCCATATCATTAGCGGATGAGCTGACTTCCGTCGACATCTCGGTCACACTGTTTACTGTGCCAAGCACCTCATCGCTAAAGGAAATCGTTCCCTTAACCGTATCCTCGTTTCTCTGTGCGATATCACTTAAGTTCTTGATATCTTTTCCGATTTCATCGGTTTCTTTGCCTAACTGTACGGTTGCATCACGAATGACATCCACACCATCTGCAACATGAGATACATGCTCCTGTAACTGTTTGAATATATTGGCAGTTTCAACCAGCTTCTTCGTCTGATCATTCATAGCATCCTGTACGCTATCCATAATATCCATTGTCTGGTTGGAATTATAGCTTAACAGATTCACCAGCTCGGATATTTCCGTCGATGCTTCATTACTCTGGTTTGCCAGCTTGCCAATCTCTTCTGCTACTACAGCAAAGCCTTTACCGGTTTCCCCCGCCCTGGCTGCTTCAATCGATGCATTCAGAGATAAAAGGTTTGTCTGATCCGCAATATCGGAGATGTAACTAACTGCGGCAATGATTTTTTCCACGGATTCATTATTCTGCTGCGTCTGCTTCTGGATGTTCTCAACCTCGGTCATAACATCCTGGTTGGAAGCATCGAGCTGGTTCAACGATTTATCCACGTCATTTCTGGCATCAAGCATCGCTTTTGTCTCATCGGAAAGGTGATCCACTTCCCCGAGCGTCTTTTCCAGATGAATATTCATATTGTGAATGCTGTTCTTGATATTCTGTGCGTTGCCGGTCTGCTCGACAGCTCCGGTCAGCATATTGTGCAAATCATCGTTGATATTTCCAACCGCATTGCCTGCCTGTCCGGCAGCCGCATTCATCTCCTCGGAAGATGCATTCAAGGTCATGGTATTGTTGCTGATCTTGCCAATCATCGCAGATAAGTTGTCGATAAGTGTCTGCGTATTACATGACAAAGCTCCCGCCTCATCTTTTCTATCCAACATACTCTGCTCGATCTCAACATTCAGATTGCCTTCCGAAATCTGTTTTACCACGTCCATACTGTTCCGGATACTCTTTGCAATTCCTCTGGAAACAAGCAGACATCCAATGACCGCGATTACCAGTATAACAAGGATTGCTACTGTAAAAATCATGGTAATCAGATTCAGGCTCGCATATATCTCCTTGACCGGCATTCCGGCGAAAACCATACCGATGATCTCATCACTGTTATTCTGGTGCACCGGTACATAATATCCAAAATAGAAAGTACCATCTACCAGCACACGATTGGTAAACACCTCATTGCCATCCTGCAGGACATTTTCCACAAGGAAATCGCCTGCCGTAGAACCAAGGATCCGCTTCCCGTCCGCATCCTTTAACGATGTCACAAGTCTTTTATCGTTGTAAAAGAATGTAACCTCAATCCCGGTTTTTGCAGCAATATCATCGATAAAAGGCGTAGACAGCGATACGTTGTAAGCACCCTTCCACACATCCCCGGTCGCATTTACAAAATAATCTCCGGCATTCTGATCATACGCCGCAAGCACGGCATTCGATGTCGCTTTCAGTTTCTGCTTCGCATCATCCAGCAGTTTATTTTTCACGACTGTATTACTAATGAGAATCGCTACAATACCCATGATGAGTACCGGAATGATAGCCAGTATAAGCATCTTGTACTGCAGCTTCAAATTGCGAAATATTTTCACGGCTATCCCCCCCTATTTCCAGTCTACGACTTCCACATTGTGATAATACCAGTTGATCTTACCGGTAATCGTCGCATCATCCAATGTCTTTCCCTCTTCTCCGATCACAGTTCCATCGTTGGTAAGGATTTCTCCGTCAAACACGCCGAATTCGCCGGACAAAATCTTCTGCTGCATCTCATTTACTTTCTCCTGTGTTCCATCCTCGCACAGAGAAGATAATCCTGTCAGTCCGACCAGACTTTCGTCCATACCGCCATAATAATTCGAACCGTCATATGTCGCATTGACGATACTGTTTACATAGGAGGTGTAATACGCACTCCAGTTCCAGATAACCGATGTCAGTGTCGCATCCGGCGTCTCTTTACTCATATCGGAATTATATCCGATCGCCCATGTTCCGTTTTCTTCGGATGCAGTCTGCGGAGCTGTCGTATCTACATGCTGTGCCAGCACATCGCAGCCCTTGCCAATCAATGCATCAGAAGCCGCCTGCTCGTCATCCGGAGAAAACCAGGAGTTCGTCACTGCCACCAGCACCTTTGCATCCGGATTGACTTCTTCGACACCCATTGCAAATGCATCAATACCACCGGTACACTCACTGTTGTCGCTGCCCATCGCAGATACATAGCCGATTAAATTACTTTTCGTCTTCATGCCCGCTACCAGACCGGACAGATATCTCGCCTGATAGATTCTTCCGAAATAGTTTGTAAAATTGCTTCCATTGCTCATATATCCGGTTCCGTGTGCAAAATAAACATCCGGATACTTCTCCGCATATGCCGCGGTCTCTTCCATGTAACCCCAGCTCGTTGTAAATACAATGTTGCAGCCTTCATCCATACATTCATCCAATGCTTTTTTGATTGCTACATCATCGCCATCGTCTATCGATTCCTTGCGTACAACCTGATCTTCCTTAAGTCCGAGATTTGAGACCATACCCTGAATTCCAAGCTCGTGTGCATACGTATATCCCGATGTATCTGATGCACTGCCGATATACAACACACCGATCTTGACATCCTCTAACGGGATCGTCTTAAGTCCTGCCGGATTGGTCTCTGCCACCTCTGCCGACGCTGTCTGTTCTCCCTGCGCCGTTCCTGAGTTAGAAGTATCTGCCTGATTGCTTCCGTTTTCTACATCGTTCGTCACGACATCCACGATGACGTCATTGCCACAGCCGGATAATGAAAACGCCATCATCACAGCCATCATTACAGTCAGTAATTTCTTCTTCATCTGTAATCCCCTCCCTGGTTCTTCATTCGCTTCTCTGATATCGGATGCATGGAAATCTGCCCTTTTACCCCGTATCATGTTCATACATATCCCTGCATTTTATGTATCTTTGAATTATACACCGGATTGTATCGTAATTCTATCTTTTTCAGACGAAATGCAATAAAGAGCCGATCACGCGGCTCTTCACAAACACATTTTTTAGAAAAACATTATCAACTCATAAGCGTGTGATTGACAAAATATCATAGTCCCACTTTGGTTTCTTATTCTTACCTTTATTTCGATTTACAAGTTTCGGGCATATCTTAAATCTTGTACCTTTGTATCCTTCTGCTCTTTGTTCTGATATGTCAATATGAGCAGTTTGCCATGTTATATATTTTTTACCTTCATCGTCCATCCCTGCTGGATATTTGGGAGACCTTTTCCTTGGAAATAACTCAATTATAAAATAATCAAAGTCCCATCTTCCCTCATATTTTCTGCGTTCCTTAAGATCTACAATATCAATCCACTTCCCAGTCGTATTAATTGACCTAACGATATCTCTTGCCACAAATACAGCCGCTGACTCCCCCGACTCAATATAACTAATATATTCTGCATCATATTTTTCTTTTTTTCCATAAAATTCCCCTTTTCTCATAATCACAGATTGTAACGAATTTCGTTACTCCCTAAACCATTTTAATAATCTTCTTCCTTTCTCATTGATACTCCACATCCACTTTTCTTCCTCACCCCCAGATGCCACATTTTTATAATCTGTCACTGCTTCAAGTCCTGTTATCATGCGCATAGCGTTATACTCCTTCTTATAGTATCCTTCTTTGAACAACTCAGGATTATATTTACAATACTTCAGATATTCACTCAATAATTTTTCCGGAATATCATCCCTTACAGGTCGTGACCACCAACCTTCTGTTAAATGAACAGAACCTTGTTCTTCCAATACAGGTAACAATTTTTCCGCCTTACACATGCAAATATGAAAATATAACTGCTCCTCTCCTTCATATCCTTCTTCAAATTCTGATGACATATCTGCACGCTTATATCCACAATCAATGAATTCACATATAAGATTTTTGGAAAGTTTCCTTATATTGAACTCCGCCTCCGGATTCTGTCTGAGCACTTTCATCAAAAAATCGGTTCTCACATATTTAATAACCTTATGTAATCCCTCAGCTTGATTCATAAACTGGATACTTCCAACCTTATCTATAAATCCATATGGTATACGCTTTAAATCCTCTTTAAAGTCATCCACATCAATTCGTGTTTTCTCCAAATATTCTGCTCCATAGATATAAAGAAGACCAAATAAATTTTGTTGTGCAAGATTTAGATGCAAAGTATTTACGATATCATTTGTTTCTTTGTCAAACAAAAAATCCGGCCATCTATCCTTACAAGCTTTGTCTTGTTCTATAAGCACCTCCTTTATCAACCGATCTACCGGAACATTAAAAACTGCTGCCAGATCCATATATCTGTCAAGATTAACCTTTGTTTTCCCCCTTTCCCAGTTTTGTACTGCCACAACAGATACATCCATCTTTTCCGCCAGTTGAGCCTGTGTAAGCCCCGCTTCTTCTCTACACTTTTTTATAAATGTACTCATCTTCATCACTCCTAGAATATAATATTTTAAGTCTTATTAAAACTAATCATTACTTTATATTATATAAAGTTTTGATTTGTGTAAAGATAGTATAGACATAGTTTCATTCGACAAAACATATAAAAAGAGCAGCTATAAATCTTTCCACTTATAACTGCCCTGACACTATGCTATCCCTAAATCATTCCTCATGCTATTTATTAAATTCATTTTAACTATTTTAATAGTATTGCCTAAAGATATATCTTGCTCATGATATGCACTAAATCCTGATATAAATACATTATAGATAACAACCTTAAACTCCTCTAAATTATTCAATACTTCTCGTCCTGCATATAAATCTAGCATACTTATATTTTCCTGCATAAACTCATCAAATTCAAGCTTTGATTTATCGTAATTTTTTTGTATGATTGCCAATTTATTCTTTGCATAATTTCTATTGTTTATTTGTTCATTTATATCATTTTTATCAGCATATTCACGTTTCAAACTTTGTACATAATCTTCAATCTGATAATCTAAGCTTTTTGAAACAATGTCAAAATTTTCTAAAGAGTATCTTGGACCATAATCGATACCCTGAAGCACATCACAAGGTGCCTCTTCTGGATATTGTTGAATTATAGTAATTAAATCAGCATAAATTTTCCCCAAATACTTTCGTTTTATTGTTTTATTGTTTTGTTCACCATTTAATTTTTTTGTTTTCTTAAACTTCTTTTCCAAATTCTCTATAACTATTTCAGCAACTATCTCAAGTAACTTCTTTTTCATAAAATTATCCCTTCCTTGTTACACGCTTTCTGACAGGCAGATCCAAATCCTGCAATTTACGTCCCAGTTCATCATCTTTTACAATCAGCAGCAAATCTTTATCCATATAATTAAGTGCATGCAATACTGCTGCATAATAGCCGATTGCAACGGATGGTGCTCCTTTCTCGATAGAAACCAACGTTGCTCTACTAATTCCAGCGAGTTCTGCAACCAACTCCGCTGAATTTTTTCTTCTTAATCTTGCATATTTTATCTGCAGCCCCATTTGTTCTAATATATTTTCTGTTTCCGGTAATAATACAATTGATTTTTTCGGCATATCATCAACTCCTTATGTCAATAATATTAAACAAATATAATATTTTTATCAATTTTTATTTACTTTAAGTTGTTAAAACGACAAAAAAAGAGCCAATCACTCGGCTCTTTACAAACACTTCTATTCATCATTATCGTTTCTTATATACGACCAGCTCCGGATTTTCACCACTCGAATCATAGGTACTCACCAAAATAAAATCCATGCCTGCGAGCACACCGAAATACCGGTCTCCGCCGAACTCACATTCCAACTGATTACCAAGATACGTTTTCTTGTCGTCTAAGAATTTTACTGTCTCGCCACTTGGAAGTGGATACGCCAGATTCACATACTGACCGACAAGTGCATTCAGCTTCTCCACCTTCGGTAATCCTTCGATGTGAAGATCATTGATCTCTTTTATCAACTGATGTTTGAATTCATCGAACTGTCCACCATCGCTCAGTTCATCGTACCGCTTCCAATAATCCAGCTTCGGAAGCAGGTCTTTCATATAGGCACGTGCCTGTTCCTCCGGGAATTCATCCGTCACCATGTGCTTGACTGCAACATTGATCAGGTCATCCATATTGCTGTATGTATACATGCCATCTGCATAACACCATTTGCAATACGATTCATTCATTTCCCCATCCCGGTCATGCCCGATGATCTCATCTTCGAGCGGCATGCCACAGCACTGACAGATCAATCTTCTCGGTTGTCCAAGCAGCGTATTGATCGATACATCAAATACTTTCGACAACAGTTTTAATGTATCCGTATTCGGCACTGTCTCACCATTCTCCCAGCGCGATACTGCCTGTCTTGTCACCATGATTTTCTCGGCCAATTCATCCTGCGATAATCCCCGCTTCGTACGAAGTTCCAAAATCACATTTTTCGTTTCCATCACGTTCACCTCCATGATGCTATCTTAACAGACAATCGCTTACGATAAAAGCAACCTGTTGTTTCCTTGTAAACTCATTACCAAATAATGTTTTATCACATATCTTATTTTAGTTGCTCTATATTATCAATTTGTTTTTCAATTCTTTTAATTATACCTTTAGTTCGTCTAACAAAATGTTCATCTTCTGAATGTTTTAACGTATTAATTAAAAATGCTCTATACCCCGCCAATAAATTAATTAATTCATATTCTTCCTCAATTTTAACATTCTTCTCTTTTATGTACTTTTCCATAAAATCATTATAATCTAAAATCCAGTTCTTAGATCTTATGTATCTATGTCTTTCCATATAATATAAAATTCTGCTAATAGGTGCCAACTTCTTGCGAGATAATCTAACATTTTCATCAACACAAAATCCATTAATTGAGATACTATTTTGAGCTCGCCTTAATTTACTATAATTAATTTTGAACCCTTCGCTCTGCAAAATTCTTTCTATCGTCTTACAAAAATCTTTATTAAATAGCTTACCACGCTCTTCTGACGAAAACATTAAATCATCCACATATCTACTATACATTACTCTTTGTTTATCGCAATATCTTTGTATTCTAATGTCAACAGAGCGAAATATAATATTAGATACTACCGGCGCAATCGGTGTACCTTGAATCAGCACTCCATTATATAACATTACATCTAGTAAGCATTTTAAGATCTTTTCTTTTTCGACACTATCCACATAATATTCAAAAGTATCAATTATCATTTGTTCACTTATTGATCCAAAAAAATTAGATATATCTATTCGTAAATAATTTGCATTTCCATAAAAATTTCTATGAGTTTCTAAAAAATCAAAATAATCATAATTTTTTTTAAATCCATAGGCTATATCTGAGATCTTAATATTATCCAGGAAATTGATTTTAAGACTTTTTTGCAATTCATATAACGAACATGATTTATCTATCATACAAATTTCTCTATATCCCATTTTTTTCGGAATTTTCACAATATTTTTGTAATATTTATCTTTTTCATCTAGAATATTAATAAGTTCTTCTTCTTTATAACCAAGACTCTCACACATATGTGAAACTGATTCTATTTTCCATATTTTCTTCATACTATTCTCCATAAAAAAAGCTTCTAATAATAGAAGCTTTTGCAATTGAGTACCTCTCATTTTACGCTTGCGTTTTTATTCCCAAATTTTCCGGAAAAATTGGGGATAAAAGTGGTAAAATACTATTTGAAACTACTTTTCCTCGGATTCTTTAATTAATTATTATTTGTCAAATAATAATTTAAATTTCACGAGGTCCATCTTAATTTTTACTATAATGGATTATCACTACTCACTGCTAGTAAATTATAGCATATTTGTCAGATATTGTAAAATCTCATTTAATTCTGGGAAGGTAACAGAAAAATTTTTTCTGTTCTTTATTTCACTACCTGTATCATAATTTATAAAATACCAATTAAAAAATGATAATACCCATCCATCAACTTTTCTTCCTTTAGTATAAGTATCAATTATTTTACATATTTGAGGATCAACTTGGTTTCCATCTTTCCTTTTATAATTAAATAAATTATCA
>OGIL01001990.1_pt1 | contig 10286 bp, 10 predicted proteins | sample 1571751 | NCBI WGS metagenome assembly OGIL01 (sample SAMEA2581964, study PRJEB24529) | metagenome | biome: Human gut stool | place: China | collected 2011 | reverse complement strand
CGAGAATATGATATATTAATAAAGAATTTATCAAATCATAAATAAAGAAAGGTGAGGGTTTATGATAGCAATTGGTAGTGACCATGGAGGTTATAAATTAAAAGAAGAAATAAAAAGATATTTAGAAGAAAAAGAAATAGAATATGAAGATTGTGGAACATTTTCAAAAGATAGAGCAGATTATCCTGAAATAGCCAAAACAGTAGCATTAGAGATACAAAATAAACAATGTGATAAAGGAATATTAATATGTCGTTCTGGAATAGGAATGAGTATTGTTGCAAACAAATTTAAAGGGATAAGATGTGCAAAATGTGACAATGAAGAAGAAGCCAAATATTCAAAAATGCATAATAATAGTAACATTTTAGCATTAGGAGCAGATTACATAGAAACAGACCAAGCCATAAGAATAGTAAGAATGTGGTTAGCAACAGAATTTGAAGGCGGAAGACATCAAGAAAGAATACAAATGATAGATGAAATAGAAACAGAAAATATGAAATAATGGGGGAATACTAAATGTGGGGAAATATAGCAATTGCCTTTTTATTAGCATTTATAGTATCATTTGTAGCGACACCATATACCATAAAAATAGCTAATAAAATTGGAGCAGTAGATGTACCAAAAGACAAAAGAAGAATGCATACAAAAGCAATGCCAAAATTTGGAGGACCTGCTGTGATTTTAGGTGTATTAGTATCAATGATATATTTAATTGCAGTAATGTCAATAGAAGGAAGTTTAGATTTATTTTCAACGCAACAATATGGAAAAAAACTACTTGGAGTATTATTAGGAGTAATAGTAATTGCAATTACAGGAACATTAGATGATATAAAAACATTAAAACCATGGCAAGAATTATTAGGACAAACAATTGCAGCAATAATTGTTGTAGCATTTGGAACTAAAATAGAACATTTAGATATCCCATTTCTATATAAACTAGGATTTAATGAAACATTTTCAATAATTGTAACTATTATATGGATTGTTGGAGTAACAAATGCAATTAATTTGATAGATGGATTAGATGGATTATCATCAGGGATATCATTAATATCATGTATATCATTATTAATAATATTTGTATTAAATGATTCACCAATGATAGCAACTGTAATAGTAACAGCAATGTCAGGAGCATTAGTAGGATTTTTACCATATAATTTTTCACCAGCAAAAACATTTATAGGTGATACAGGTTCAAACTTCTTAGGATTTATGTTAGCAATAGTATCAATTTTGGGAATAGCCAAAACATATACATTAGCAGTAATTGTATTACCAGTAATTGTATTAGGATTACCAATATTTGATGTATTATTTGCTATAGTAAGAAGAATTGTAAAAGGAAAATCAATAAAAGCTGTATTTAAACCAGATAAAGGACATCTACATCATAGATTGGTTGAAAAAGGATTTACACCAAAACAAGCAGTACTTATATTATATGGTTTAAGTGCATCTCTTGGAATGTTTGCGATAATATTATTTGATAGTGGAATATGGAAAGCATTATCATTTCTACTATTAATAATAGCAGCAATAGCAATGGGATATAGAAACTTTATTCAAGAGCAAGAAGCAAGACCTAAGATTGAAGGAAAGGTAGAAAAAAATCAGGAGGAAAAATGAAAGACCAAATTATAAAATTTTTAGCATATAATGGAAAAATATCAGTAGTTTGTTGTTCAACAACAAATTTAGTAGAAGAAGCAAGAAAATTACATGATTTAAGCCCATTATCAACAGCCGCAATGGGAAGAGTGTTAACAATAACAGCATTAATTGGCTCAGAAATGAAAAATAAAACAGATAAATTAACAATACAAATAAAAGGAAATGGACCAATAGGAAAGATTGTAGCAGTATCTGATAATATACCAAATGTAAAAGCATGTATAACAAATCCACATGCAGATTTACCATTAAATGAATTTGGAAAACTTGATGTTGGTGGAGCTGTTGGAAATCAGGGATTTATTAATGTAATAAAAGATATTGGATTAAAAGAACCATATATAGGAATAAGCCCACTTACATCAGGAGAAATAGCAGAAGATTTTGCAAATTATTTTGAAACATCAGAGCAAAAACAAACAGCAGTTGCATTAGGAGTTTTAGTTGATAAAAATGGAGTTAGAGCAAGTGGAGGATATATAATATCACCAATGCCAGATGCAACAGATGAAGAAATTTCAAAAATAGAAAAATCAATTTTTGAAGCAGGTGCAATGTCAAAAATGTTAGATCAAAATTTAACCTTAAAAGAAATTGCACAAAAAATAACAGGTGATAAAGATGTAAAAGTAATAGATGCATCTATAGAGCCAAAATATAATTGTGGATGTAGCAAAGAAAAGTTTGCAGGAAGTTTAGTAACATTAGGAGAAAAACAATTAAAAGAATTAATTGAAGAAGACGAAAAAGCAGAAATAAAATGTCAATTCTGTAATAAAACATATCAATTTAATAAAGAAGAATTAGAAAAAATTTTAAAAAGAGCTCAAAATAAATAATAGAAAGGAAGAATAAAAATGGAAAAAATATTAGTATTTGGACACAAAAATCCAGACACAGATGCAATATGCTCAAGCCTAGTAATGGCAGATTTACAAACAAAAATAAGAGGAGAAGAAGTAATTTCTTGTAGATTAGGAAATTTAAATGAAGAAACAAAATATGCACTAAACTATTTTAAAGTAAAAGAACCAAAATTAATTGAAAAAGTAGATGAAGGACAAAGAGTAATATTAGTAGATCATAATGAATTTACACAATCAGTAGAAGGAATAGAAAAAGCAAAAATAGAAGCAGTTGTAGATCATCATAGAATAAACAATTTTAAAACTTCAGAACCATTATTCTATTATGCTCAACCAGTAGGATGTACTTCAACGGTATTATTTGAATTATATAATACAAACAATATAAAAATAGAACCACAAATTGCTGGGCTAATGTTAAGTGCAATAATATCTGATACATTATTATTAAAATCACCTACAACAACAGATAAAGACAAAAAAGCTGTTGCAGAACTTGTAAATATTGCTGGTGTAGATTTAAGCAAATATGGTTTAGATATGTTAAAAGCAGGAACAAATCTTGATAAATATACAGAAAAAGAATTGATAAATTTAGATGCAAAAACTATGGAAAAGGAAGATGTAAACGATATAATTAATAATAAAATATATTGCATTATTATTTCTTTTTTAGTTTTCATTATAATTAAAGAAACAAATGTAATAATTACTATTATTGTATTTGTATTTTCTGGTAACATATGCATTGTTCTATTCCATAATTCGTCCATATATTCTAATACAGTCTGTCCTCTTAGCGTAACTGCTTCCATATCCACTAAATGTATCATTCTATCTTGATTACTGTTTAGCAATGTTTTTCCTAGTTTTATTGCTACCATGCAAATTGCTAAGACTACTATTACTATAAAAGCTAATTTTATCATTTCAACAAAGAACTCTTTTTCTTTTACCTTATATTCCCTCTTGTCTAATATTTGTTTTACTATATATACTAATATAGCAAGAACTGGGAACATATTTAGCACTCCTTGATAGCAAAATACAGCTACTAACAATGCTAAAAATATTTTTATATATTTACATTTTGGATTATCTACCATAAATTTTATCGCTATTACATTAAATAATACTCCTAGGCACATTACTGCTGATTCTGGAAATAATAAATATTCTAATGTAAATTGATTTAATATTAATATAAAGCTTCCTGCTAACAACATTAACTTTGTAATAACTTTTTCTGGATTAATTATTTTTTCTAATATTTGATTTATCAGGTGACTTCACAGGCAATATAACTATAGTAACTGGTCCATCATTTATTAAACTTACTTGCATATCAGCTCCAAAAATTCCTCTTTCTACTTTAATATTGTTTTTTTCGCATTCAGAACAAAAATATTCATATAACTTATTTGCTTGTTCTGGTTTTGCAGCTTCTGTAAAAGATGGTCTATTTCCACTAGAACAATCTGCATATAAAGTAAATTGTGAAACTATTAATAATTCTCCTACTACTTCTTTTAATCCTAAATTCATTTTACCTTCTCTATCTGTAAATACTCTTAAATTGCAAAGCTTTTTTACTAAATAATCAGCTTGCTCCTTCGTATCTGTGTGAGTAATTCCAAGAAATACTAAAAATCCTTTTTCTATTTTTCCTACTACTTTATTTTCCACCTCTACTTTTGCTTCTTTCACTCTTTGAATTACAACTTTCATAATTATGTATCCCTTTCATAAATATAGACGGATTGAATCCGTCTGTTTTTATCTATTCTTCCTGTTCTTCGTTATTTTCTTCTATATCTATATCCGATTCAATCGCTACTGTTTTTTCTAGGTTTGTTTTTTCTTTTTCATCTTGGTTTTCTTGTTCATTTTGTTTACTATCTTCTAATTCTTCTTGCAAATAATCTTTTATAATTTGTTTATAACCACAATTAGGGCAAAACTTCATTTCTTTTTCTATCTCTGAATAACATTTAGGACATTGCTTTTTATCTTTTAACTCTAAGCATTGTTTTAATAAACTATCTATTTCATCACTTAAAACATCTAATTTTGTACAATATTCTTCTATTTCATTTTCGATTGAAATTTCTCCTTCTAACACATGTTTCTCATATACCTTTTTTCCAATTTCTTCATATACATCATTTACTTGTGTTCTTAATTCTCCAATTTTAAGTTTAATTTTAGTTTCTTTTGCAATTTTTCCTGTTTTATCTGCTGTCATTTTATAAGCTTCAGAGGCCTTTTTTCCCAATTTATCAAAAAATTCCATATACTTTCATCCTTCCTTAAATGAACTATTTGCACACTGTTTACTTTTGCGCATTTATACTTATGCTATTTTAATTCTTATCTTTTTTATTATTGGAAATTTAATCTAAAATTATTCACTTTTTTTATCACGTGTCATTAAATTTTTAACTGCCTCTGCTGGTTCTAATCCTTCATAAATAACTTTATATACTGTTTCTATAATTGGCATATAAACATCATTTTTCTTTCCTAATTCATATGCTACGTCTATATTATCAATACTCTCTATAACCATTCCGACTTCTTTTTTAGCTTCTTCTAATGTTTTTCCTTGTCCTATTAACTTTCCTGCTTTTCTGTTTCTACTATGTTCACTTAAGCATGTTACAATTAAGTCTCCTAAACCGCTTAATCCATAAAACGTTTCTTTTTCTCCACCTAATTTTACTCCTAATCTTGCTATTTCTCCTAATCCTCTTGTTACAAGTGCTGCAAAACTATTATCTCCTAGACCTATTCCAGCTGCTACTCCAGCACAAAATGCAATTATATTTTTTAATGCTCCTCCTAATTCAACTCCTTTTACGTCTTTTGATGTATAAATTCTCATTTTTTCTGACATAAAAGTATTTTGTACTAATTCTAAAACATCATCATGCTTTGATGCTACTACCAATACAGTTGGAATAGCTATTGATACTTCTTCTGCGTGACTTGGTCCACTTAAAACTCCTATTTTTGCTGTTGGCAATTCTTCTTTTATTACTTCGTCTAATGTTTTTAAAGTCTCTTTTTCAAACCCTTTTCCACATATTATAATTGGTTTATTATCAACATATTGTTTATATTGTTTAAATGTACTTCTTGTAAATTTTGAAGGTGTTACATGTAAAATAAATTCTGCATCTTCTATTACTTCTTTAAAATCATTTGAACATTCTATATTTTCTGGAATTGTTACATTTGGTAAAAACATACACCTTTTTTCTTCATTTATTAATCTTTTTTCTTCTTCTTCATATGACCATATTTTTACTTTATTTTCAATGCTGGCTAAGTGAATAGCTAATGCTACTCCCCAACTTCCACTACCTATAATAGCTATTTTTTTCATTTTTAATTCTCCTTTTTATTCTTAAGTATTTATTTTATTATATTTTTTATTTTTTAGAACCTACTTTATTCTCTGTTCCATTTAATATCCTTTTTATATTACTTCTATGATTAAATAATACAATAACAGCTAGTAAAATGCTATATATTAAATACACTTTTCCACTTTTACTTTCTGAAAGGACAGTATAATTTGTATTAATAAATAAAGTTAAAACAGGGAATAACACAGCTGCTGCACAAGATCCTAATGATACCATTTTTGTTAATACCATTAATACTAGAGCAAATACTAAACAAATTAATCCAATTTGCCAATTGCTCATAAGTATTACACCTAATGATGTAGCAACTCCTTTTCCTCCTTTAAATCCAAAAAATATTGGAAATGTATGTCCTATTACAACTGCAATTCCTGCTATTTGTAATAATAATTCTCTATTCATATTTTCTATTACATTTCCTAATAAAATAGCAATTCCTATAGATACTACTCCTTTTAATATATCGCAAATAAGTGTTATCGCTGCTGCCTTTTTTCCAACTGAACGAAGCATATTAGTGCTTCCTGCATTTCCACTTCCTTTTTCTCTAACATCAAATCCAGCCATTTTTTTACTTAATATAACAGAAAAGTTAATGCTTCCTATTAAATAAGCTATTATAGCCATTATAATATATACTACCATTTTAAATTCCTCCTTTGATTATTAACATCCTCTGAATTTTATTAAAATACATATACCCTAATTTATACTTCTTTTTCTAATTTTTCTCTAACTATAATTCTTACAGGTGTTCCCTCTAAACCAAATTCTTTCCTAATTTGATTTACTAAATATCTTTCATAAGAAAAATGGAATAATTCTTTATCATTTACAAAAATAACAAATGTTGGTGGTCTAGTTGATGCCTGTGTTCCATAAAATATTTTCAATCTCTTTCCTTTGTCTGTTGGTGGTTGAACTATTGCAATAGCTTCATTTATAACTTGATTTAACACTGATGTTGAAATTCTCATACTATTTTGTTCTGCCACATAATTAATTAATTCAAATAATTTATGTACCCTTTGTCCTGTTTTTGCTGACACGAAAATAATTGGAGCATATGAAAGATATTTTAGTTTGTTATAAATTTCTTTTTTATAGTTTTCTAGAGTTCCTGTCTCTTTTTCTACAGCATCCCATTTATTTACTACAATAATAACTCCCTTACCTGCTTCATGTGCTTCTCCCGCAATTTTTGCATCTTGATCTGTTACCCCTTCTGTTGCATCTATCATCATTAAACATACATCTGCTCTTTCTATTGCAAGTAGTGTTCTCATTATACTAAATTTTTCTATTGATTCTTTTATTTTACTCTTTTTCCTAACTCCTGCTGTATCTATTAATACATATTTTCCATTTTCATTTTCAAATTCTGTATCAATTGCATCTCTGGTTGTTCCTGCAATATCGCTTACTATAGCTCTATTTTCTCCTAATATTTTATTTATTAATGATGATTTTCCTACATTTGGCTTTCCTATAACCGCTACTTTTATAATGTTTTCATCTTTATTTTCTTCTATATTTTCAGGAAAACTTTCATATATTTTGTCTAATACGTCTCCTATTCCTAGTGCGTTTGTTGCCGATATTGGATATGGATCTCCCATTCCTAAGTTATAAAATTCATATGCTTCTTCTTTGTCTTTTTGAAAATTATCTGCTTTATTACATACAAGAACAATTGGTTTTCCAGATTTTTTTAACATTATTGATATCTCTCTATCTGCTGCTGTCACTCCTTGTTTTATGTCTGTTAAAAACAAAATAACATCTGCCATTGCTATTGCTAGATTTGCTTGCTCTCTCATTTGTGACAAAATAATATCTTCTGAGTCTGGCTCTATTCCTCCAGTATCAATTAAAGTAAAATCTCTTCCTCTCCAGTTTGTTTCTGCATAAACTCTATCTCGAGTTACTCCTGGTGTATCTTCTACTATTGATATTCTATTTCCTGCTAAATAATTAAAAAACGTGGACTTACCTACATTAGGTTTTCCGAATAATTGCTACAATTGGCTTCATTTTGTCTTATCTAGGATAAGTTATTATATTTTTGTATAACTTTCCCAATCTCCTTTCTTTTTTGATAGGTATAGTATATCATAATTTACTATAAAATAACAAGAGACTAATAAAATTTATTAATCTCTTGTTTTCTACAAATATTTATTTTTGCACTATATTTTTGCTATTCCTCCGATAATTTTACTATCTTCAGCACTTGCTAACCATTTTGCACCACCTGCAACAACAACCATATCTCCTTTTTCTAAGATTCCTTTTGATTTTAATTTTTCAATTCCTGCTTCTACTACTTCATCAATTGAATCTTTCTTTTCTACATATATTGGTGTTACATTCCATGCTATTGCTAATTGGTTGAATGTTCTTCTATTATCTGTTATTGCTAATATTGGACATCCTGCACCTAATCCAGCTATTCTTCTTGCTGAATCACCTGTATGTGTATAACATACAATTGCATCTGCTTCCATATTCATTGCCATAACACATGATGAATATGCTATTTTCATTTCTAAGTTATCTAATTCGTAGTTGTCATTATTTCTAAATCTCTTCCAATAATCAATTTCTGGTTCTACTCTATTTGCTATTTTCACCATTGTTTTTACACATTCAACAGGATATTTACCCATTGCACATTCTCCAGATAACATAACTGCACTTGTTCTATCATAAATAGCATTTGCTACGTCACTTGCTTCTGCTCTAGTTGGTAATGGATTAAATGTCATTGATTCTAACATTTGTGTAGCTGTAATAACTGGTTTATTAGCTTTATTTGATAATTTGATAAATTTCTTTTGCATAACTGGTGGTTCTGTAAAGTCTGTTTCTGTTGCCATATCACCACGTGCAATCATTTGAACATCAGCATTATCAACTATTTCTACCATATGTTCTAATCCTTCAACATTTTCTACCTTTGTTACTATTTTAATGTCTTTTCCACCATTTTCGTCTAATACTTTTCTTACTTGATCTATATCGTCTTTATTTCTAGTGAATGACATTGCAACATAGTCATATCCATGTTCACATGCTGTTTTTAAATCATCTATATCTTTTTGTTTTAATGCTGGTAATCTAACTGCTGTTCCTGGTAAGTTAATTGTTTTTCTACTTCCTAAACCATTTCCATGTACAACTGTACAAACTATGTCTTTACCTGCAATTTCGTCTACTACTAATTCAATTGCTCCATCATCTATTAAAACTTTTGAACCAGGTTTTACGTCTTTATATAATTCTTTATATGTTACAGATACTTTGTCTTTATCTCCAACAATATCTTCATTTACTAAAGTGAATTTTTGACCATCTTCTAATTTGATTTTTTCATTTTTTCCTGTTACTAACATTCCTGTTCTAATTTCAGGTCCTTGCATATCTAAAAGTAATGCAACTGGAATATCTAATTTTTCTCTTAATTTTAAGATTGTTTCTGTTTTTTCAGATTGTTCATCCCAACTACCATGAGAATAATTAATTCTTGTTACATTTAATCCTGCTTCGAATAATTCTTGAAGTCTGTTTTCACTTGCAGGTCCTATTGTTCCTACTATTTTTGTTTTTCTTAAATTTGATTTCATTTAAAATTCCTCCCTTAATTTAAAACCGACTATTATTATATCACAGTCTGATTACAAATTTCAACATTTTTTCACTTATTTTTTATTTTTCTTACATATATGGTTGCGTTTCACGGCTAAATTATATGGATTTTAGAAAATTAATAATATATTGTCTTTGAAATACCGTGCAAGTGACCAAACGAGCTTGTACAAGTGCAATATAGTAAAAATATATTCTATAATTATCTTTTCCAAGTTATACTGATAATATAATATTTTTATTAAAAAACTTTACTAAAAATTTCTTTTAATCTGTTATTTTTTCCTGTCAAATATAAATATCCAATTAAAGCTTCAAATGCTGTAGAATACATATAGTCTTGTACATTACAATTTTTGGGCAAATGATGATTTTCTGTATTCCTTCCTCTTCTTACTATTTCTTTTTCTCCATCTGTTAAATCATCATAAATTCTTTGTAAAAAGCTTGCCTGTGATTGAGCTTTAACATATTTAATAGATTCTATATGTAATTTATGTGGTTTTAAATTTGTTGTATTAACTAATTGCGTTCTTATATATAGCTCATATACACAATCTCCAATGTATGCCCATGTTAACGGAGACATCATATTAACTTCTTTTTCATCTTTTACTATGTTAATAAATTCTTCCAATTTTATTTCTCCTTT
>OGIL01001982.1_pt1 | contig 10318 bp, 10 predicted proteins | sample 1571751 | NCBI WGS metagenome assembly OGIL01 (sample SAMEA2581964, study PRJEB24529) | metagenome | biome: Human gut stool | place: China | collected 2011 | reverse complement strand
TCAAGTCCTTTACCTAAAAATAATCCGGGGCAGCCCCCAAAAGCCGTCCCGGATTATTTTTTGCAGGTTTCTTTAGTTCACAGACAAGGAGCTGCCGATTTTGTTTCCGTTTGCATCGGTTTCCTTGAGCTTTACATTGCTGGATTTCACATACGAAGTGGGATCTCCGATATTATCGAGTCCATAATTATTGCGGACGCTAATTGCTGTATAGTTGTGCCGTGAACCGAACACCGAATCATACGGCTCGGTGTTGATGATTTCCTGATGTACAGATGCACAGTTCTTAAAAGTACAATCAGAAACGATCACACGAGGGTAATTGAACCTATCATAATTTGCGGTATATACAGAAATCAAGAAGTTCATTTGATCTTTTGTAAGGTTTCTGTCCGCTTTACAGGCTTTCCATTTGCCCATGTTACAGGCAAAACCTCCTTCTGAACAAATATGGACACCATTAAAAATGCACCGCTCGATTTTGCTCGGACGATTTGAGTTTGCAAATTTCTTGTCAACCCCTCCGATTTCTATCAACACACCGTTTGTATTGAGTGTGGAAAATTTTCCCGGAATAAGCTCTCGAACGTAATTTTTTAGACGAAGTTCCCCGATCTGCTCAATTTCTTCCACTGAGTTGACGGGACTAAGCGAGATGTTTGTAAATTCACAATCCTGAATTGTGACCTGTGAGTTCCAACGAGAGGTTACAAGTTCTTTTCCTGCGCAGTCAGTAAATTGGCAGTTCGACAAAGTTGCTCTCGAACAAAGGTTTACAATAGCATTTTTGCACTCAGAAAATCGATTCTCCGTGATGAGGAATCCACACTCTATAATTGCTTCGCTGCATTTCTCAAAGACGCAGTCCTTAACAGTTCCGATATTTTCAATGCACTTGTTCATTCGCACAAATGTACAATTTGAAACCGTTCCTTTGGCAGTTTCATCGTCATAGCCAATCCGAGCGGAACCCCTGATTACACGAATATCGTTTTCTACCATATAAGACGATGCATTGATGTTCTTTTCACACTCAAAGATATTGTTTTCGATGAATACGTTTTTACCGCCGCAATAAATATAATTTGTTGCGACAGCATCGTTTGCATCTCTATATTCAAAGGTCGGTTTATCCGGGAATACAAAATGGTTGTCACTAATTTTAGCTTCTTCTTTCACACCAAAGCTCAAAAATTCCGCACAAGTACCCTGCACTTTGTTGTTATCAAAACAAAAAGTTATACAACCACAGCCAATAAATCCAACGCAGTCAATGAAAGCGCAGTTTTTTATCGTACAATTTTTTGCCCATGCACGATTTATCCCTTGAATGAAGTAATTCCCCTTTTTGCAGTCTCCATGGCAAATTATTGTAGAGGCCATAATCGAGAGTTCTGTTCCATCGTTCAAATAGATATGACTGCCACTGTCTTCATTATAATGGATATTGCAGTTAATGAACTTGACTGTACCCTTGCAATTCATTATTGCGGACGAGAAGTGAATGTCTTTATCCTTGTAGATTGTTTCCCCGTCATTCTGAATCGAACCAGAGAGCACCAACTTTTCACGGGGCGCATTCGTGTCGATGGCTTCTTCACCATTTTCTTCGGCCTGAGCTTCAGAGGCTCCCTCTGCGGTTTTCTGTTCCGGCAGCTCCACTTCAAACGGGGTTTCTTCGGTGATTTCAATGGGAGCCGTGATATAACGGTCAATGCAGCCGTCCACACCACGCAGACGATAGGTGTCTACGGTCTGCTGCTTCAAGGATTTGATGGTCTTGCGGCCAAGGTCAAACAGGTCGATGAAGTCTTCCTGTTCATCCTGTTCCATCGACTCCGCAGTATGGTCGTACAGATACATATAGGTGATAACGCAGCTCAGGATTTTCCGCTTTGCGTTATCTTCCAAATCATCCAGAGCATCTTCCAGATTCGCCACCTGTGCATCGGCATTCAGATAGTTCAGCAGTTCGTTGGCATACAAACGCTGCTCGTTGGAGGGCATTGCATACAGCTTGGATGCTTCGTTCAAACAGCCGGACAGAATATTCCGCTGCTGGCTGTTCAAATCCTTCAGATTTTCGTTTTCCTTGATGCCATAGCTCTTGTCTTCCAGCAGATAAAGCCGCTCCTGAAGATAAGCACTGTTCTGAGCCAGTGCCCGGATGTCGCTTTGGGACTGCATGACCATCCCGGCGATATTGGCATCCTGATCGGCCAGACGAACCAGAATTTCAATCAGGATTCCCTGTGCCTGTGCCAAAGAAGTGATCTGCTCTGCCATGCGGATATTGTTTTTTCTGGGACAAACCACCATATTGAAAATACGATGGAACCACTTCTCGTTTTTCAGTTCCTCAAACTGTGCATCGGATTTGGTCGTCAACTGCTGCACCGCAGACTGCAAATCCTGAAAATCACAAGAACTGCCGTAATAATTCGGTTGTAAGCTGCATTGTTCCTTTGTCATAAAAATCACCTTTTCTTTCTGTTAAAATCATCCAGAAGCGTTTGGGTCTCTTCATGGAGGTTCTGCGCTTGAGAAATTGCCTGATTTGTATAAGCAGAACTGTACGCAATGCGTGCAGTTCCGTATTCCAGCCGTTGGGTCATTTTCCGCACTTCGTAGGCGGACATTGTAAGTGCGTTATGGAAGCCTTCGTCACAGAGCCGCTCCAAGCCTTGGGTTGCAATAAAGGAACCTATCCAAGCACCCAGCAACGGAATCGGGATCAGTTCTTGTCCGATTGCAGCACCAACGGCACTTACAGCAGCGTTCAGTGCAGCCATCTGGCAGCTTTCCTTGAACTCTTCATCGGAAATTGCCCCGGTGCTCTTACGATATGCCAGCTCAGAGACCGAGAATGCCAACGAAACGCCTGCGGCCGCAGGGCCAGCCGAAATGCTTGTAAAGTTAGTGATGCTGTAAATCGCAAAGCCACTGATACCGCCCTCTGCGGCTGCTTTTGCCGTATCGATGCCAATGTCTTTCCAGTCATCCACCGTAAATTCGTTGATTTTCTTGCCCTCTTTGCACTTGCTGTAAATACCAACCGCCAACTGGAATCCACCCGAAATAAAAGCGGCCTCCGCAGCAGCTTTTCCAGCCTTTTGCAAGGACGGTGCTGCTTCCTGCTGTGCTTGTTCTCGTTTCTTATCGCTGCGTTCATCCGCACGCTGCTTCTGGTTGTCGGCAGTCTGGTTCAACTGGTCGGACTTCTTATCCAGTGTTTCGTGAATCTTTCCCTGCTGCACAGCAGCATAATCCACATTCCCCGATTGCACTACCTCAAAGAAAGAACGCCCTGTTTGTGCTTCGATTTCATGTACCTTTTCTTTGATGGCACGAACTGATTTTGCACTCAGACCATCTGTATCACCAGACAGAATTTTTTTGATTTGCGCATACTGATCTTTCGGAATTACATAGTATCCATCTTTTCCGAAAGCTTCATAATTGCCTTTATAATCCTTCATATGCTTCAGTACATGGCTCAACGAGTTGTTTGCTCCATTGATATACTTGGACTGAACATCGACACCGTGTACCTTATAATCCGCTGCAACGGTTCGTCCTACGTCCTCAAAGGTTGCATCTGCTTTTCGGTTGTGCATGATTTGGTCTGCATTATGAAACCAGACATCCACATTCTCTGCAATCTCTCCATGCTTTGTTTTGGGATTTCCTAAAATATGTTCTGGAGAACCCACGAAATCCCGGACATTATCAACGCATTGAAGTGCTTTATCCAGATTGTGGTTGATTCTCGCCTTAGCTGCTGCATTCTGCGTGTCGATTTTGTGCATCTTCCGCATCAGCTCTAAAGCGTTCTGGCGGTTTTGCTCTGTCACCATAGAGCCTACGCCCTGCGTCCGGGCATTTCGCATTTGGTCTTCATGTACGAACTGTTCATCCATTTGTTTTACCTCCCATCTGTTCATACTGTGCATTCATGTTTTTGATTTCCTGCTTCATCTCCTGCACCAATGTTTCCGGTGCAGTCACCTTGACCTTACTGCCCTGACTGAGCAGCCACATTTTCACGCCTGTTCCAAAGACTTCTGCTTCAATGGAGCAAACACCCTCTTTTTTATCTACGACTTTTGCCATCGGGAACTTGTCCAGCACAGCTTCCACCGATGGGCCATAGTAGTTGAAACTGATCTTCTGCGGCTCACCGCCGAACATGAACTGAGTGCGGTTCTTATACTCGCCTTCTTTGAAGCGGTCTTTATAGGGTACAGAGAACTTTTCTCCTGTTTCCTTGATGGAATGTATCCTATCAAGCCGATAAATGGTTGGATAAGGATCGTTCTTTTTATGGAAAGCCTCTCTGGTGGAGTGGTCTGTGATAACAGCCATGAGATAGAAATAATACTCTGAGAACATCAATCCCACCGGCTCAACTATCCGTTTTACGATCTGACGCTCTTTCAGCTTCCGATACTCGATTTCCAGCACCGACTGACTTCGGATGGCCTGTGCCACCATCCACAGATTATCCGGGTCAATGGCTGCATGAGCTGGGTCGTGATAGTGGAACAGCTCATTGCTGATAAACCACTCAATGTCGGCTTTTTCTTTCTGCGACACACAAAGGTTCAGGATGATTTGCAACTGCTTCTCGACTTGCTCTTTGGTAAAAGCTCGGCTTTCCAGAAGAATCTTGCACAGGGCCAGAACCTCACCTTTGGAAAGCTGCTCAATCTCCTGTGTGACCAGACGGTAGCCATTTTCCTTTTTGTCGTACTCGATTTTTCTTACGATGCCTTCCTTGGCACACTGTTCTGAAAGAAAATCCCTGATACTGTCTATGTCTCTCTGAATGGAGCGGACATTTACATGGTACTGCTCTGCGGCCTGTTGCTTATTGATGAGCTTACCAGAAAGAAAATCCTGATAAAGTTCCAACACACGGGTCATTTTTAAGGTGTCTGCTGTCATTGGTTTGTCCTCCTCTTTGGTTCAGCCCCATTATAACAACCGTGGTGGACAGGCATTGTCTATCTTCTTTTTTGTCTATCAAAAAGTTTTTGGTTCTAAAATCTGTGCGAGATTTCTAAAAAGGGTTTAATTGCTACGATATATACTATTGAAAGTATACGACTAATGCAATTAACGGTCAAGCCTTGGAACAATAAAATCGTAAGTAATCACTACGATTTTTACAAGGAGGTCAACCATGGAACGAGAGAAGCCTACATTTGATATTTTAGGGCGCATTGAGCAGGAGCGCCTTGCGCGTGACTGGTCTGAGTATGCCCTTGCAGAAAACTCCGGGCTGACCCAATCCACCATCTCAACATGGCGGAGAAGAAATCTCCAACCCAATGTTGCTTCTATCGAGAAAATCTGTACAGGCTTCGGCATTACCCTCTCTCAATTCTTTCAGGAGGAGGACTCAGTTTATCTGACAAAGGAGCAAAAGAAGCTTCTTGATCTCTGGGCTAAGCTCTCTCCTGTTCAAAGAGAGGCAGTTACTAAAATGCTGTGTGCTTTCCTATATATAGAGGGAGAACCCTGAGTTTCAACTGCATATTGCCAGATAAAAGCGGCCAAGCCTCAAAAAGCTTGACCGCTTTATCCTTTTGAATAATAGGGTTTAGGTACAGGATTCCCGGATTTTTGCCAGATCACTGTTCAGCAGCGTTTCATGTTCCAGAAGTTCTTTCTGGACAGCAAGTAGGAAATCTCTGTTATCATAGAGGATTTTGTAGGCTCTGCGGTATAACTCTTCCATCTTAGCTGCTTTTATAGCTTCGCTACTGAAAAGTCTTGTCTCTGACATTCTATTATTCGCCGATTCGACCTCCGAGAAACCAGCACCTGCGAGGGATGTCATCCAAAGATCAAGCAGACGATTGGCATTCTGAATGTCACCACTTGCATTTACATCCATCACTCCATAAATTAAAGACACACCTGCTTTTCCTGCCAAAGTCTTCGTTATATCGTTCAGAAGTTCTTCTTCGTTTTTCAAGTAAGTAGAACAACCATTCTCGAAGCCACCAATGCAGCTCTGATTTCCGCGAATGGTAACGATGCCGATGCTGTCAGGATTCAGAATCTCTCCTACAACTGCGTGCGCTGCTTCATGTAATGCAATCTCCTGGCATTCGGTTAAATCAAGGCTCTTGTCTGTTTTGGAGAGCTTATAAACCACCTGAAGCAAGGCATCTGTTACATCATCCTTGTAAATATGCTTGTGTCCTTGGTAGGTGCTATTCAGCGCAGCAAGGTTCATTACGGTTTCAAGGGTAGCACAGCTCACCTTGGGCATAGCCTTGACAATATCCGAAATAAAAACATCTTCTGCCAAATCCTTGTCCCGGAGATAATAGCTGACGATCCTCTCCGCAATTTTTCCCATTGGAGGGTCAAGATAAAGCGTGTAGTCGAATCTGCCGGGCCTCAGCAGCGATGGAGGCATATACTTTGTGTCATTTGTCGTGGCGATCACAAAAAGGTCTGTGCTCTTTGCATCGTCAATACAGGCTTGTAAGCAAGCCCATTCTGGCGCATAGGGAGAATTACTTTCTACGTAGAGGTTCAAATCCTCTAGGAGCAGTATACTAGGTGCGGCTTCTTTTGCAGCCGAGAAAGCAGCCCTCAATTCATCCAGAAAACTGTTTTCCTGACTGGTTTTCCGAAAGACAAGAGACTTGCGGCCGGATTCTTTTATAAAGACGGCTGCCAGCAAACTTTTACCAAGGCCGGGATCGGATTCCATCAGAAGTCCTCTGGGGATAGAAGCTCCTTTGCTTTTATAGAGTTCTGGCCTTTTCAGGGCATCCAGTATTTGACGTAGAATGTTTTTAGCGGATTCATACCCAATAACTTTTTCATCGAACTTGTCCATTGTAGACTTCCTTTCGCCTTTGTATAATTATGTGTCTGCTCAAACCGAAACTGAGATTACTTTACGTCCTCAAAGAAATTCTCTATTTTACTCGGATCAATTGGAACAGCCTCAAAAGTACGGTCTTTGAATGTTTTATAGTTTGGTATCTTGCTCACAAAATATTGTTGAAAGCGAATATTCAAAATCGCATTAATATTACTTGACTCATATCCTCTGCTCATATGAAACAACGTCAAATCCTGATATGAAAGCATATCAACAATAACATGAATATGGTGGTTTTTGGTATTCCCATGAACTGCATAAGCTGCAACATACCCTCTGTCTGCATAAAAAGATATTATATTTTCAGCTACAGATTTCAGCGATCCTAAATACAAGCATTCCTGCTGTGTAAAAGAAATCACTCTATGTTTTGCAAATGGTCCTTGATATTTATACTGTCTCTTATGGTTGAACTCCATAAATTCATGTACCGCCAATGGATTTGTCATATACTCTTGTGGAAATCCAAACGGTTTACAGCCGACAAGTCTATGTCCCTGAAATTCTGTTTTTTCCGAATCAAAAGCGTAACAGAGAAGACTACATAAATCTTGCTCTTTTGCATATTCAATATTTTCATCCTCATTTACGAATTTGATAATCGGCATATTTTTTCACTTCCTTTTTAATTTTATCATAGTCCTTGCTATCAATCCAACATCCTATTTTCCAAATACTATCAGCAAATTGTGCATCCATTACCTTTCTTTCCTGATATAAAACTTCTTTTAAGAGCTCTGATTTTGATTTTCCAGTTTCACTTTGAAGATTTTCTAATCTTACAAACTCATCTTCTGTTAACCGAATGCAAACTCTGTGTTCATCTTGAGCCAATTATAATCATTCCTTTCTCTTATATATTTTTCAACTGTTTTCAAGAAATATAATGAGAATCACATAAAAGAAGAAATATTATAATGAATCAAGACATTCATTACAATACTATCATTCAAGATACTTTAGCTATGGTTTTATTAATCACTAAATATCATTTTATGTTTTAGTTTTTCATCCTTACTGATTCTCATTACACAATAAATAAAAGGGGAGCTACGCTCCCCAACAAGAATGGCCAAATGTATGTACAAGCCACACATTTAACGCTTTCTCTTTGCGATAGAAATATCTAATCGCTTATCTTAATGTTAGTGCCGTTAATAAAGATTAAATTTCACCTTCTTTCCTCTCTACGCATTATTCAGCATGAACATCAAGATTATTTGTATGTACATCTTGTTATCAAGCATTATTTTCAAGCAACAGAAAACCCACATGGAGTCATTATCCATGTGGGCATTTTTCGTATTACCATCCAGCAGCTTTCATCTGAGCTTCCTGCACAATATATTCTTGTACTGCTCTCTTTGGAATTTTCCATACTCTTCCAATTCGCATCGCCTTGATTTTTCCTGTCTTCAAAAGTTTATAGGTGGTGTTCATACCGCAGTTCAGCATATCGGCAACTTCTTCCGGGGTTATCAGGGTGTCGTAATAATCAAACATAACGGCCAATCCTCCTTTGATGGGTTACTATACTGTTGCCGAATGTCAAATCATATCAGATACAAAGAAAGGGCAACCACTTGCGTGATTGCCCTTGGACTATGTCTTATACGCTCTCTTTCTATGCCATTTTCGACAGTTTTGAAAAAATCCGCTTTGAAATTCTGCTTTTGTCTGGAGTTTTGGCTCTTTTTAGGTTCAGTTTTTTCTGAAAGTGTCGAAATCAGATGATTGACCAATCCGTCCTACTGTGTGCTTAGCACAGTTGAATCTATGACACTTGCCCAAAAACTCTGTGGTTCGCCCGTTAGTTCACAAGGCTCTCTATCATAAAACGCTCTCATAATATGGCTCATTGTAGAAATCAAGAACGATTTTCTTTCTTCTTGATCTCCTATATATTCAATGGGTTTGAATTCAAAAAGATTCATCCTTTCGCCATCATCTTTATTTATCAAATACGGTTTTTGATTTACATAATCGCTAAGTCTTTTGTATGCGCTCTTTGCATCCATCCCCGCATACATATAAAGAATCATTGTCACCTTTTTCAAAAAACAAATATAGTTTTTGTTGCTCAATGTTCCCGGTCTAATAATCAGCTTATCTGAATAAAACACAATCGGAACACAGCGTTTTTCTGTGAAATCAAATAGTCTCATATTGATTTCTTCCTCTATCAATCGTTTTCTTTCTTTGCTCGTCCCTTTCGGAATAAATTTAATTATTGACAAATAGTTTTCCAATTCTATGACTTCTCTACAATGATAAATCATTTCCTTAACAAACTGATTCATGACACGTTCGCTCCAGCTTGCTTCAGCATAATCACTTTTCTCGATTTCAAGCAATTCATTGAAAAAACTCTTGTACAACTTTTTCAACCGAGTTTTTCGTTGTCTTTGGTCAGTGCTTTCATTTTCATCATCTATTATGTCATACTCGGAATCCACTTCATGTTTTTCGTTCTTTTTATTCTTTTTTCTATTTATTTGATATACATTTAATTGATTTTTTATTAGTGCCATCGTTCGGTTGATCTCGATGTATTCGTCTTCTTCTCCACCCTCATCTTCTATCATATCTTTTGCTATTTTTCTAATCACTGGTGCTAGAAAATCTTTTACGCTTTCTTGATTTATTGATGGAATATATCTGCACGGATACATCGTTTGGATATATCCATTTTCCTTGCCCTCACTCATGAGGATTTCATTTTCATACTTCAAAAAACTATCGAGTTTTTCTTTCAATCTCTGTACGTCTGCATCTATTCCGTGATTGTTTTTTGTGGTCTCACCTTTTTGCTTGTCACACATCAATTCCTTAAAAGGTACTTCTTCTGCTGATAAGTATTTGAGCGTCAACAATGCACATGCAAGCGCATTGCTATAAAAAACAGGTCTATAATCGTATATGAAGCAATTTAATCCTTCCCACGGCTCTTCTTCTTTTACGGCATAGAAAAGCATCTCATTCATAAACTTGTCTGTGAGCTTTCCATCCTCGCCCTTTCTGTCCCTCTGTATCAAAAAATTCCAACTTAGGCAATTTACTAAATTTGTCTGCTCTAAGTCCGCTTTAAGTTCATCCTCATTTTGGTACAGTGAAAAACGTTCCAGTCCAATCATCCGATTTTCTCCGTCATATCGTCACATTTTAAGATGTCACAAAAACGCCATTTTGTGACATCTTTTCTGTTCTGCGGATTTTGGTTTTTGGGTATACTTCGCATCACAGTGACGGACACCTCTCACGGGTAACCGCCCACTGCATCGCACATTGAGAATTTCATAGTGGGTAGCATACGCCAATGAAACGGTCAGACTGCCCACAAAAAAACATATTTGCAAAAGGAGGTTTTTACCATGAGTAGCAAATTCATAGTCTCAAATCGAGTTCACG
>OGIL01001971.1_pt1 | contig 10386 bp, 12 predicted proteins | sample 1571751 | NCBI WGS metagenome assembly OGIL01 (sample SAMEA2581964, study PRJEB24529) | metagenome | biome: Human gut stool | place: China | collected 2011 | reverse complement strand
CCGCCACTGAGCCATGGATGGCGAATTGGCGGCGGTTGCGTACGGGGATAATAGTGTATAGCAGAACATCTAGTACTTCTTAGTTTCAATACATCCTATATTTGCAGAAGTGGATGCAGGGGATATATACACTCTGCCATGGTTTCGGAATTATAATATGACGAGAGGGAAGATATGGAAAGAGATTACGTTATTATCACAGATTCATCGAATGACCTGCCTGTCGGCTATGCCGAGGAACAGGGCGTTGTGATCATCCCGATCAGCTTTGAGATCGGGGATGAAGTATTCGATGGAAGAGAAAAGACATTGACAAAGAAAGAGTTCTATGACCGTATGCGTGCGGGACAGGGAACAAAGACAGCAGCGCCGAACATCAACGATATTGAAGAGGAGTTTGAGAAGGCACTATCTGCAGGAAAAGACGTATTATTTACCTGTCTTTCCTCCGGTATCAGCAGTACGATCAACAACGCGTTTGTATGTAAGGAAGAGATGCAGGAGAAATATCCGGATGCGGAAATCTGTGTGTTTGATTCCATCTGCGCGAGTGGTGGACATGGACTGCTGATCTATCATGCGATTGAGAACAAGAAAAAAGGCATGTCCGTCAAAGAGAACATGCAGGCACTCGAAGAGCTGAAGCATCGTATCGTGCACAAATTCACGGTGGATGATCTGACCTATTTGCAGAGAGGTGGACGTATCTCCAAGACGGCAGCCGTTATCGGTGGCATGATCCAGTTGAAGCCGGTTCTGCATGTGGATACAGAGGGAAGACTTGCAGCTGAGAGTAAAGTGCGTGGACGTAAGAAAGCGTTAAACCAGCTGCTTGCAGAGATGGATATCTGTACAGGAAGCTATGCAGACAAGCAGGATGTAGTACTGATCTGTCACGCGGATTGTCCGGAGGATGCGGAGTATGTCCGGGCAAAGGTAGAGGAGAAGTATCATCCAAATAAGATCATCATGAGCGAGGTCGGACCAATCGTCGGAGCACACGTTGGACCGGGAACGATGGTACTTATTTTTGAAGGTGACAAGCGATAAGCTTTCGCATATACTAACTATAAAAAGCGAAGGTATGCGATGCGCTTTTTAGAATTAAAAGAAAAAGAAGTTATAAACTGCAAAGATTGCAGGCGGCTCGGCTATGTTGCCGATGTCGAGTTTGATTGTGAGACAGGGAAGATACTTGCAATCATCGTACCGGGACCGGGAAAATTATTTTCCTGCTTTGGTTCGGGAACGGAATATTACATTCGGTATTGCAACATTGTGCGTATCGGACCGGACATTGTTCTGGTCGATATTGATGCCTGCGATATACGGAAAATTCAGGGAGGAAAGGAATAAACATATGAAGTGCCCATTTTGCGGAGATGATAATACGCGTGTGATTGACTCAAGACCAGCAGATGACAACGAGGCAATCCGTAGAAGAAGACAGTGTGACGAGTGTGGAAAGCGTTTTACCACGTATGAGAAGGTGGAGACGATCCCTTTGATTGTCATCAAGCGTGACAAGAATCGTGAGACGTATGACCGTTCCAAGATTGAGTCAGGAGTGGTACGTTCCTGTCACAAACGTCCGGTATCTGTGGATCAGATCGAGGCATGTGTGGATGAGATCGAGAACAAGATTTTCAATCTCGGCGTGCGTGAAATCGAAAGCGAGAAGATTGGTGAGATTGTAATGGATCAGATTCGTGATCTGGATCAGGTTGCATATGTGCGTTTCGCATCCGTCTACCGTCAGTTCAAGGATGCGGATACGTTTATGAGTGAGTTGAAGAAGCTTCTGGATACAAAGTAGACGGAACTGAAAGGGACGTTATGGATTATATCAAACTGATCGAAGGTGCAGAGGGCGAGATTGTTGAGAAGAAATCCCGTTTTATTGCGCAGATTGCCCCGGTTGAGACAGAAGAAGAGGCGTATGCATTTATCGAGAAGATTAAGAAGAAGCATTACGATGCACGGCATAACTGCTTTGCATTTTCCGTGGGCGCTGAGATGCCGCTGCTCCGGTTCTCGGATGATGGAGAACCACAGGGCACTGCAGGAAAGCCGATGCTGGAGTTGATTCAGAATTCTGGAATCCATGATATCTGTGTGGTTGTGACACGGTATTTTGGCGGTACACTGCTTGGTACGGGCGGACTTGTCCGTGCATATACGCAGGCAACAAAGGAAGCCCTAGAAGCGTGTACGACGAAGTTAATGCAACAGTTGCTTCCTGTTTTGATCCGGACGAATTATACGGATATGGGGAAAATACAATATATTCTGAATACGAGACAGGTTGCGATCATCAACACGGAATTCGCAGAGGATGTGGTCTTTACGGTACATATTCCGGTTGGCGATGCGAAAGCAATCTTAAAAGAGATAACCGATGCGACGAATGCAAGAGCGCAGATCGAAGAACAGGACGAGATCTTTGGATGATCTCGTCCTGTTTTTGTATCATATTAAATGTATGTTCCAATAATTAAAAAATATGAAATCATAGAATATAATTCACGAAGAAATATACGATGGTAATCAGTAAAAGCACTGGGATCCACTTGGCAAGTGTCCGGCTTTTTTTGATAAACACCGAAAGTACAAGCGACAGAAGATAGGCAAGCAGACTGACAAGTGTTACCTGTAACAGAGTTGCAGTTCCGTAGGTGATGCCGTTGCATAGCATGCCGATTCCGTAGATTGGAAGGATGCCAGCCAGGAGTCCCGTGCATAAAATACCATATCTGCGTTTGCCAGAAAGTGCGATGTAGATGCCACGTTCCTGATCCTGTAAGAACAACATCAGGCTGAACAGAGAAGCAAACAGGACGAGCAGACAGGTGCATTCGTAGATTGGAAGCTGGATACGATAGGTATTTTCCTTATAATCGTAGGCACCGTCTGTGACAGAGGACATACGGAAGATTGTGTCACTGTTCATATATGCCTGCATGCGGCTTTTTAACTCTTCAGATAACGCTGCATCGTCGATCGTGTCAACCAGAATCTGTGGGGATGCAACCTTGAAGATATAATGGAAGAATGTCTCGCAGATGGCAGAGGAAAGTGTACTTGCACTTGTCTCATACAAGGAAACCTTTGGTTCCCCGGAGCCTGCAATGTAGCCGGAGAAAAATCCATCTGGCAGGACAAAACCGCATTCTGCATCACCCGCCTGTACATCCCGGATTACATCTGTGGACGCATCTACATAATAAAACTGATAGAGCGAGGCACTGGCATCTAATTCCTCTTTGAACTGTGTCGTATACGCACTGGTATCTTCCAGATATACGGCAACACGGATTTCTGTGGACTGGCTTTTCGCTGGAAGCAATGCATAGATTCCAGTTAAGATGAGCAGGACGCCCAGCATGCACCAATATAGCTTTCGATGTAAAATTCGTTTCCATGCGACAATCAGTCGGTTCATAACAAAACTCCCAAATGTTTAATAAAGTGCGTGGCAGAAAATCTGCATTACATACGTTCCCGGCAGATACGGACGGATCTGCTGTATCACCTTTGGCAGCAGAACATCCGGTAGAAGTCCGCCACCGCAGTAGGCAAGCACCAGCACAACAAATAACAGACAGATATTTGCGGAAAAGGTACTTCTGGAAAAGGTTGCGATTCCGGCGATCAGCAGTGCAATCAAAAGCAGTGCAGGGATGATCGTCAGAAGTCCGTTCAGGTTTGCGTGCCCCATCCAGATGGAGATTCCGATATAGCACGGCAGGAACAGGATATACAGAGCTAAAAATGTATGGATCATGTTTGCTACCAGTATATGTCCGCGGTTTAGGTGATACAGCTTCATGCATTCGCAGATGCCATTTCCGGTTCCCTGTAAATATGGAATCAGCAGGAATGCAAGAAAACAGAGACTTAATATAATCGCAAATGCGGCATAGTGCTGTGTGAATGTCACACTTCCTGCATCCTCTGCCTGTATCGTCTTCATATAATTTGTCTTGTTCATGACACGGTCTAGGTATACGAAGTTCACACGGTTGGAAAGCTCACGTATCTGTTCCGGTGTAAATTCGTGGGCACGTGTCGTGTCAAGGCCGCTGTAAATACCAGCCTGAGCAGTTCCGAGCAGTCCGGCGTAGGACATGAACAATTCGTTGATGATATAAGAGGATATGGAGCTGTTGTCGTAAACAACGATATCAAGCGGTACATTTGTACTGTCCATAATTCCAGAGAAAAACTGCTCCGGGACGATGATCAGATACAGGATTTCATGCGAAGCAAGCATGTTATAGCCTTCCTCGACGCTGTTTACCTGTACGAGCTGGACGGTTTCCTCCATTCCTTCTAAATCCTGTAACATACCAATGCCAAGCTGGTTTAGGTCCAGGTTGTCGTCCTGTGGCAGATAGTATCCGATGGAAATCGCAGAAAATACATTTTCCTTATATAGATGTCTGGACAGATAAAATCCTGCGGTTCCAGTCAGGAGAAGCAACAGTAACAATGAGACAAACATCGATGGCAGATAGTGTAACAGCCGTTTGCAGTTGGCGCGGATGAAATTGAAAAACATATGGATGTGAGACATAAGTTCCTCTTAAATTTAATTTCTTAGCAGATCAATATAATTAGTGCCCTCTGGCAGATGCGATGCATCGAAGAGTGTGCCATTTTTCAGAAGATAGACTGTGTGGCAGAACTGAAAAACGGCTTCCTCATGGGAGGCAATCACAATGGAATTTCCAAGACTTAAATAATAACGCATAAACTGCATGGCATCCTGTTTGGCTGGAAGATCCAGTGCTGCAAATGGCTCATCCATCAGCAGAATCTGTGGTGCATCGAGCAGGGCACACGCGAGACTGAGCCGCTTTTTCATACCACCGGACATATTTTTGACCGGAGTATCCAGAAATGTCTGGATTCCAAGCTGGGCGAGCGGTGGTGCCTGCAATGCCTGCAGAATTTCGGATTTGCGTTTGTTCGTCCACATACGCAGATTATCCACAGGCTTTAGCTCATCATAGAGCGGATTTTCCTGTGGGACATAGCCGATTCTTACATCTGGTGTTCCGGCATATTTTTTTGCAATGCAGGAAAGCAACGTGGATTTCCCGGAGCCGTTGACGCCTAAAATCCCGATGGCACAGCCTTCCGGGACGGGAAAAGACACATCGTTCAGCACCTGCTTTTTTCCGTATGATTTTGAGATATGTTCAATCTGAAACATAATAACTCCTTTGATTGGTTTTCGATTGCGATTTTTGCATCCGTTCAAGTCTTTGGTTCTTTGAATTAAGATAGCATTTTTAGGTAGAATATACAAGTAGAAAGCGCGGATAAGTGGATTTTATCTATGGACTTTATATTACAAATTTGCTATAATTTTAAACATATATGACATGGCGTATATTTATGCGCAACGGAAACTTGTTAGAACGAAAGACATGGGGTACATACATTATGAATGGAACGAGATTAGCAAAGAAAAATGATCTGGCGATGAAGGTGATGGTTGCGTTTGCAATCGCGAAAATCGCAGTATTGATTATCAATCATAAGACACAGAAGGGATTCGTACCGCTGCTTGTATTATTTGCATTGTTTGCAGTTGGAAATGTTGTGTTCCAGCTGATCAATGACCGCAGCGAGCTGATGAAATTTACATCGGTCACAGCATTTTCGGTATTGGTGCTTGTGTCCGTGTTTGTATCCGGCTCCGTGATGGATGCACTTCCAATCTTTATCGCGATGGGTATGTGCATTATCTATATGGATACATTTCATATCCGCGTGACCTGTGGCGCATCAACACTTGGCATTCTGGTTGAGACGATCATTCAGATTGCAAAGCATGGATTTGCCCCATCGGTTACATGGGTAGAGATTTTGCTTTTGGCAGCTATTTTCACATTCGGTATTCTGATGGCTTGTAATATTACACTGCGCGAGCAGGAGACGGATCGTCAGGAAATCGAGTACCATGTTGCATATCAGGAAGAAATCACAGAGAACATGGTAAAGGTCGTAGATAACGGAAATGCACATATTGAGCAGCTCCAGTCAAAGCTGGATAATTTCCAGGCAGCAACAGCGGAGGTCACGAGATCTGTTGATGCTATTTCAACCGGCGTTACAGATACCGCAGAAAATATGGAAGTGTCAACAACGATGACACAGCAGATTCAGGATATCATTGATAACCTGATCGATGTCAAAGATAACACCGTACAGTCGACACAGCGGGCAATCGAATCTGTAAAGTCCGGTTTGGATATTATTGAAAGTCTGAAAGATAAGTCCGACGATATCAATGTTGCAAATGAGGATGTAACACGCGTATCCGAGGAACTCTGCGAGAAGATTCAGTCCGCAGAGGAAATCACACAAATCATCTATCAGATCTCCAGCCAGACAAACCTTCTTGCGTTAAATGCAAGTATTGAGGCCGCACGTGCAGGAGAGCAGGGACGTGGATTTGCCGTGGTTGCAGATGAAATTCGTAAATTAGCGGATGATACAAGAAGTTCGATTGACAGTATTACACAGTTGTTGAAGGGTGTGACGGATCTTGCCAATCATACATCGGATCTGGTTCGCCGAAGCGTTGATGCCGTATCAGAACAGGCGAAATATATCGAGGCGGCAGATGGAAGCTTCCAGACAATTGCTGGGGCAGTGGAAGAATTATCCGGCGATATGAAGCAACTTGATAAGCTGTCTGGAAATCTGGATGCATCGAACAATTCCATCATTGACGGTCTGGCAAATCAGCAGGCTGCCAGTGAAGAAATCGCAGCAAATGCACAGTCCTCCGCAGATCTGTGCGAGACAAACTTAAATGAATTAAATGGTGTCATTGATGAGTTAAATGAGATTGCAAAGATCATCGGAAGTCTGCGCGCAGCCGATTTGGACGAGATCAACCAGATTTTAGAGGAAACAACGGTACAGGCTGCAAATGCTGATACAACTGATTATTCCGATTACTTCTCAGAAGATGACGGACAGGTGGCAGAGAATTTGGCGATTGCATCCGAAGAAGAGGCAGAATCAGAGGAGACTGCTCCAACGGAAGAGACAGAACCGGTGGAGACAGATTCGACCGAAGGTGTGTCGGAGGAAACTAGCGAAGATTTCGGTGATTCACAGGCTGGGATAGATGAAGCATATGAATCCTGGGAAGATGCAGAAGACAGTGGAGAAAACAGTGGAATAGAAGAAAACCGGGATGAAGAAGCAACAGAAGAAGATGAAGAGATAAGTGAAGATCCCGAAACGGAAGATGATACAGCATATGACGAGGAAACAGACGAAGAGGACTCTGATCAGGAATAATCAGTAGTCCTCCTCGATGACCTGAAAGTCAAGATAATCAAAATCAATGGATTCAATGAAATTATCCTGCGTGAACCGGGTTCTTGCATGGCGGATAAAATCCTGCTGGTTGGATTTCAACCAGATAGGCTTTGCCAGATCAAAGGTGTAGCATAGCTCGTCAAGGGCGGCATACACCTTTTTTGTACGCGTTAAGGTGTAGTCCTCGATGCAGACAGTATGGTCTTTGACGAGACGGTTATCTTTCATTATTTTTCCCCAGATACGAAACATAGTATCACCTGCCTTGGTAGTATAGAATATGTCACAGAGAATGAAATCATGCCCGGTGTGACAGAATTATTATATCGGGCATAAGACAAAAAAACAAGTTAAGATATCAAGTGATTTAAAATAAAGGAGCAACAATATGAGTTACAAATTGATTACCAAAGATGGAAGTGCCAAGCGTGGCGAATTTACGACACCGCATGGCGTGATCCAGACACCGGTCTTTATGAATGTCGGTACAGCCGCCGCCATCAAGGGTGCGGTATCGACGGAGGATCTGCAGACGATCGGAACGCAGGTGGAACTGTCAAACACCTATCATTTGCATGTGAGACCAGGCGACGAGGTTGTAAAGAAACTCGGCGGTTTGCATAAGTTTATGGTATGGGACAAGCCAATTCTGACCGATTCCGGCGGATTTCAGGTGTTTTCTCTTGCTGGACTCAGAAAGATCAAAGAGGAAGGTGTAACCTTCCATTCGCACGTGGATGGACGTCTCATATTCATGGGACCGGAAGAGAGCATGCAGATTCAATCGAATCTTGCATCTACGATTGCAATGGCATTTGATGAATGTGCACCGGCAAAGGCAGACCGTTCCTACATCCAGCCGTCGGTAGACCGTACAACACGCTGGTTAGAGCGGTGCAAGCGGGAGATGCAGAGACTGAACAGTCTCGAAGATACGATTAACAAGCAGCAGATGTTGTTCGGCATCAATCAGGGTGGTGTTATAGATGATATCCGTATCGAGCATGCGAAGCGGATTGCAGACATGGATTTAGATGGTTATGCAATCGGCGGGCTGGCAGTTGGAGAGACACATGCGGAGATGTATCGGATTATCGAGTCAGTCATTCCGTATCTGCCGGAGAACAAACCAACTTATCTGATGGGGGTTGGTACACCGGCGAATATATTGGAAGCTGTAGAACGCGGAGTTGATTTCTTTGATTGTGTATATCCATCCCGGAATGGCAGACATGGTCATGTCTATACAAACCATGGTAAGCTGAATCTGTTCAATGCAAAATATGAACTGGATGAGCGTCCAATCGAGGAAGGTTGTGGATGCCCGGCGTGCAGGAAGTATTCGAGAGCCTATATCCGCCATCTGCTCAAAGCAAAGGAAATGCTTGGAATGAGATTTTGTGTCTTGCATCATTTATATTTTTATAATAATATGATGAGTGAGATTCGGGAGGCAATCGAGGAACATCGTTATAGTGAATATAAACGACAGAAATTAGAAGGCTTTCAAAATCAAGAATAAATAAAAGGAGTTTTAAGACATGTTATTAACATTACTGGAATCAACAGCAACAACAGCAAAACAGCCAAGTGGATTGTTCTGGGTTATCTACATTGTAATCTTAGTCGGATTCATGTGGTTACTGATCATCCGTCCACAGAAGAAGCAGAAGAAGCAGATGGAAGATCTGCACAAGGCAATGGAACCGGGTGACAACATCATGACCACAGGTGGTTTCTATGGTACAATCCTTGATATCGTAGATGATACAACAGTTATCGTAGAGTTCGGTAACAACAAGAACTGCCGTATCCCAATGCACAAGAACGCAATCGCTGAGATTGAAAAAGCAGGTTCCGCAGTCGTAAAGGATGAGGAAGAGGATACACCTGTAAAGGAAGAGAAAAAGGAAGACAAGAAAGCAGATAAGAAGCTTGGAAAGACAAAGGAATAATCCGGATTTGTTATGAGAAATGCAGATACTAGCCATGTTTGCATATTCTACAAAAAATGACAAAAAAGGTGTAGACGAAATTATGACTTTGTGAGAAAATGTAGTTGATGGTGTTTTGTATGTAAGAAACATCTCTCTATAAAATTTTAATATTGAAAGGAGTTCCACAATGATTTACACGAAGGAAGTTGAAAACATGTGCCCAGTAGCCAAGGGCGCAAAGCATGAGCCAGCTCCTATTCCTGAAGAAGGAAAGTGGGTACACTCAAAGAAGATTGAAGATATCTCTGGTTTTACACATGGTGTTGGCTGGTGCGCACCACAGCAGGGTGCTTGTAAACTTTCACTGAACGTTAAGAATGGCGTAATTGAAGAGGCTTTGGTTGAGACAATCGGTTGTTCCGGTATGACACATTCTGCAGCTATGGCGGCTGAAATTCTTCCCGGCAGAACAATTCTTGAGGCACTTAATACTGACCTCGTTTGTGACGCTATAAACACAGCAATGAGAGAACTCTTCCTCCAGATCGTTTACGGCAGAAGCCAGAGTGCTTTCTCAGAGGACGGTCTTGCAATCGGTGCAGGTCTTGAGGATCTCGGTAAGGGTCTTCGTTCACAGGTAGGTACAATGTACGGTACTCTCAAGAAGGGTCCTCGTTACCTCGAAATGACAGACGGTTATGTTACAGGTCTTGCACTCAATGAAGATGATGAGATCATCGGCTACAAGTTCGTTAACTTCGGCAAGATGATGGAATTCATCAAGAACGGTGACGATGCTAACACAGCATTCGAAAAGGCACAGGGTCAGTACGGCCGTGTTAACGATGCTGTAAAGATCATCGACCCCAGAAAGCAGTAAGGAGGAAATAACAATGGCTTTATTTGAATCATATGACAGACGTGAACCCCAGATTCTCGCTGTTTTAAAGAACTATGGTATAGGCTCTGTTGAAGAGTGTGCAGAAATCTGCAAGGCTAAGGGTCTTGACATCTACAAGCTCGTTGAAGGCATTCAGCCTATCTGCTTCGAAAACGCTAAGTGGGCTTACACAGTAGGTTTAACTAATAGATTCCCGATTCA
>OGIL01001967.1_pt1 | contig 10394 bp, 7 predicted proteins | sample 1571751 | NCBI WGS metagenome assembly OGIL01 (sample SAMEA2581964, study PRJEB24529) | metagenome | biome: Human gut stool | place: China | collected 2011 | reverse complement strand
AAAGATAATAAAGTTGCCATAAATATAACGATTCCAGAGGGAAAATATACAATTAAATTACCAAATAATGAAACAACAAATAAAAGCAGTAAATACGAAGTTAGTGAAAATGGAGTATATAAATTTGAATTTACAGATAAAACTGGTTATACGGTAATTAGAACAGTACATGTAACTAATATTCAAAATAGAAAAGAAACTAAAATACCAGAAGTTACAGTTGTAAATGGTAAAGTGAAATTAGAAAGTAATGAAAAAATAGAATATTCACAAGATAACCAAAATTGGAGTGAATATAAAGGAGAATTTACGTATACAGCACCAATTTATGCAAAAGTAGTAAGTGATAAATACGAGTGTAGTATAATAAAAATTACAATTGAAGGTGCAAAGCTTTCTGTAGAGAATACAGAATCAAGGGAAATAAGGGAGTATATATTAACAAATGGAATAGGAGCTACATCACAAGACATATTCGAGAAAAATAAAAAAGTAATTAATTTTGCATTAGAAGTGGCAGAAAAAACAACACCTGGTGCAGAAAATAAAAAGAAAAACTTATTTGATTATATATCTGAGATAGCAAGTGATATTATATATAATCATAAATAAAAAATTGAAAAGGTCTGTACGGATGCCAAAGTTGCCGATAGAACATATGGGAATGAAATGGCAGAAAAAATCCATATGCGTATAGATAAAATTAGTTCTGCGGATACAGTTGAGATGATGATTCAATGTCATATCGGTAGATGTCATCCGCTTATTAATAATAGAAAAGGTCAATACGCGGTAGATTTAGTGCATCCATATAGATTAGTCTTTGAAAAACAAGGTACTGAGATTCAGATAGTATATATTATGGAAATTGTTGATTATCATTAAATAAGGAAAGATATGAATAGGAGGTAGCACTATGGTGAGAAGTCGCAGTTATATTGCAACGCCACCAGGAGCGACAATTAAGGAACAGCTTAATGACAGAGGAATGAGTCAGAAAGAGTTTGCAGCAAGAATGGATATGTCAGAGAAGCATATTAGTAAGCTCATAAATGGTGAAGTTAAGCTGACTCCAGAGGTGGCATCTTCAAGGAGCATAATTTGTAGATGGAAATAAGATAGTAGTAGGCTTGACCGCAAGAGGAAAAGATGCGGATAAATTCTGGTTTAGTATTTTTCACGAATTAGCACATATTGTGTTAGGGCATATTGGACAGATAGGCGGAACTACTGATCAAGACGAGAAAAATGCAGACAATTGGTCAAGAGATAAGCTTATTCCGACAGAAAACTTTGAGCAATTTAAGGATATAGGGATTTTTAGTGCATCAAGTGTAATTGATTTTGCAAAAAGTATAGGAATTGCTCCGGGGATTGTGGTTGGCAGACTTCAGAAAGAGGGATGTATTCAACATAATATGTTAAACGACCTTAAGGAGCAATATATTATAACCGTATAATAATGCAGACTTATTTTTATTACATTGAATTTTATTTTGTATATACAAATAATCTTTTATATATTTATATATTCTCCTAGTAATTTTAAAGTATATATCAGTATATATAACACATCTACAACTCATATATACATTTATTATAGTAAACAAGCGGTATAATGACAAGCCTATTCTTCAATCTTTATTACAATCCCATACAACACAACCTCCTATTATTAATCTGTTGTATGCTTATACCGCTTAATTTCAGATTTATACAGCTTTATATTTCCATAAGGAACTCGTCTACATATTTCCTCATATCGTCAAATTCTGCATTAACCTCAGGTACATCAGACTTAAAATCCAGCAGTTTATATACATAACCTTGTTCCTTGGCCTGTCTATAACTTTCTTTATACACAAGTTCAAAAAGCAGTGATATATGCCCTACTATATGGTCAACTGCACTCCTTCTTACACTTTTAAGTACTGTTTCCCTCTTATAAAAGCTCTCAAGTACCTCTTTGGTTATAATTCCATTCTTAAGTTCCTCTGTTGTTACATCATATATAATCTCCATAGGAATATCTGCATTTACCTTAAATATGTCAACCTTATCTGCATCACGCAGTATATCACAAAACATACGCTGTATTTCGTTGAGGTCTTCTTTTACACGATACTTATTATGCTGTCTTATTGCCATTTCAAGAAGTCCTATATCTTTATTGTGGTGCTCATTATTTTTTATTATCTGCTCAGCTTCTTCATTCCCTGAACGTGCAAGCTCACATTCTTCATAATACCCTTCTGCAAACTTCCTTATAAGACCTTCCTTAAATAGCAGATCTGCCCCGAATTCTGCGTGGTCTACTGACTGGACATCATTAAATGTACCGAAACGCCTTATCTGCTCAAATCTTCCTATATCGTGTAACATTCCAAGAAGCCATGCAATATCTACATCTGGTTCACTTAAGCCTAATGATTCTGCAATTCTTTGACACAGTCCTGCTACTCTGTAGGTATGATCTATTTTAAGCTTTATCTTTTCATCTGATGGATCGTAATTTCTTACATACTCTGCAAATGCATTGATAACATTTTTCCTGTTAATAACTGGTTTGTTAATACTTTCCACAACATCAATAAGTCCATTAAGGTCAGCACATACCATATATGTAAGCTTCCTGATATCATCATCTATTGCTATTGTATCAGGAATATGAACAACTCTCATATCTGCCGCATATCCAGCCTTAATTCCATTGATACTATCCTCAACTACTACTGCCTCTGACGGATTTACACCTATTGCCTTAGCCGCACGAAGGAATATATCTGGTTCTGGCTTTCCATGTTCGACTTCATCTCCATATACAACCGCATCAAGATAATCCCACACTCCTATTTCATGAAGTGTTTTCTCAGCACTTTCACGCCTTGTTGATGTAGCAACTGCACACTTTAGTCCATTATTTCTTATATATTCAAATATGTCCTTTACGCCCTTTTTAACAGGAATACCTTCTGTTTCCCTTATCTTGTATACATGCTGTGTTCTAAGCTCCTTCGCTTCCCAATAATCTATCACACCCTTGTAATAATCATCAAAGAACTTGCAGCAAAGCTCTGCCGGAGCACCCTTAAAGCTGTCTATAAGCCACATGGGCATATCCACTCCAAGCTGCCCTGCCGCCCATAGCCAGCCCTCATTAGACTGTCTTTCTGAATCTATAAGAACGCCATCCATATCAAATATAATGCCTGATACCATTTTTCTTCTCCTAGCAATCAAATGTCGTATTTTTACACTTTATATTATTTAAAGTAACTATAAAAGATATGTTTTTATAATTTATAACGCTGACCAGCACCTGCAATTTTCAAATTTGCCAATTTAGATATTTTAAACATCTTCTATCATTGAACTTTCATCCACAATGCCGTCATCTGCACCATCCTTATAAATACTTCTTAACATACTGTCCCGTATAAGACTTCTTAACCTTGGCAACCTCTTCTGGTGTACCCTTTGCAATAACTGTACCACCTCTGTCGCCGCCTTCTGGTCCCATATCTATAATATAATCGGCTGTTTTGATAACATCAAGATTATGCTCAATAACAACAACAGTGTTACCGCCCTCCGCAAGTTTATGAAGTATATCAACAAGCTTGTGGACATCTGCAAAATGAAGTCCTGTTGTAGGTTCATCAAGAATATATATAGTCTTTCCTGTACTTCTTTTAGAAAGTTCTGTAGCAAGCTTTATTCTCTGTGCCTCTCCACCTGAAAGCTCTGTAGATGGCTGTCCTAACTTAATATATGAAAGTCCAACGTCATTAAGAGTTTCTATTTTTCTTCTGACTGATGGCACATTTTCAAAGAAATCAACTGCATCCTCAACTGTCATATCAAGCACATCATATATGCTCTTTCCCTTATACTTGACTTCAAGTGTTTCCCTGTTATAACGCTTTCCGTCACACACTTCACAAGGAACATATACATCAGGCAGGAAATGCATTTCTATCTTGATAATACCATCTCCGGAACAAGCCTCACAACGTCCTCCCTTTACATTAAAGCTGAAACGTCCTTTGTTATAACCTCTTTCCTTAGCATCTGTTGTTGAAGCAAAAAGATCCCTTATCATATCAAATACACCTGTATATGTCGCAGGATTAGAACGTGGAGTTCTTCCTATTGGCGACTGGTCAATATCTATAACCTTATCAAGCTGCTCGATTCCTGTAATATCATCATGGTCACCAGCGATACATCTTGCACGGTTTAAAGACTTAGCAAGGTGCTTATACAGAATTTCATTCACTAGGGAACTCTTTCCTGAACCCGATACACCTGTTACACATGTAAATACTCCAAGTGGTATATCAACATCAATATTTTTAAGATTATTCTCCCTTGCACCCTTAACAGTTATCCAGCCTGTCGGCTTTCTTCTCTTCGCCGGCACTGGAATCTTGATTCTTCCGCTAAGATATGCACCTGTAAGCGAATCCTTGCATGCCATAATATCAGCTGCTGTTCCTGTCGCAACGACTTCTCCACCATTACGTCCGGCACCCGGTCCTATATCAACAATATAATCTGCGGCACGCATAGTATCTTCATCGTGTTCAACCACAATAACTGAGTTACCAAGGTCACGCAAATGTATAAGTGTCCCAAGCAGCTTGTCGTTATCTCTCTGATGAAGTCCGATACTTGGCTCATCAAGTATATAAGCCACACCAACAAGTCCTGAACCTATCTGTGTCGCAAGTCTTATTCTCTGTGCCTCTCCTCCTGAAAGCGTACCTGTAGCTCTTGATAATGAAAGATAATCAAGTCCTACATCCATAAGAAACTGTATTCTTGCCTTAATCTCCTTAAGTATATCTGCACCGATAAACTTCTGTCTGTCTGTAAGCTCAAGCTCATCTAAGAACTTCTTTAACTTAACAATAGACATATCCGTAATCTGATATATATTCTTATCTGCTATCGTAACAGCAAGAGATGATGGCTTTAATCTCTGTCCGTGGCAGGACTTACAAGGTCTTATGCGCATGAATTCCTCATACTGCTGCTTTGCACTGTCTGAGTAAGTTTCCCTATATCTTTTCTCCATATTATGGATAAGACCTTCAAATGCTATATCGTATTCTCCAACGCCTCTCTGTCCTTTGTAATGCACTTTAACACTTCTGCCCTTAGTACCATTTATAATCATATCCTTAATATCATCTGGATAATCCTTAAATGGTGTTGATAAACTGAAGTTATATTCCTTTGCAAGTGCACTCATAATAGCCCTAGAAAAGCTGCCCTCATCCTTTACAGACTGCCATCCCATACCAACTATAGCTCCCTCATCGATGCTTAATGAATCATCTGGTATAAGAAGCTCTGCATCAAAATTCATTGTATAACCAAGTCCGTAACAATCTGGACACGCACCAAATGGATTGTTGAACGAAAAGCTTCTTGGCTCTATCTCATCTATGCTTATGCCACAATCCGGACACGAAAAGCTCTGTGAAAAGTTAATCGGCTCACCATCTATAACATCAACTGTCATAAGTCCTTCTGCAAGCTTAAGTGCTGTTTCTATTGAGTCTGTAAGTCTTTTGTTAATTCCATCTTTAACTACAAGACGGTCAACAACAATTTCTATATTATGCTTCTTGTTCTTATCAAGATTTATCTCATCTGTAAGCTCATACATATTGCCATCAGCAATAACTCTTACATAACCACTCTTTTTAGCCTGTTCAAAAAGCTTCTTATGTTCACCTTTTCTTCCTCTTACAACTGGAGCTAATATCTGTATCTTTGTTCTTTCTGGAAGCTCCATAATAGTATCAACCATCTGGTCTACAGTCTGCTTGTTGATTACTTTGCCACACTTTGGACAATGTGGTGTACCTATTCTTGCATATAATAATCTGAAATAATCATATATCTCTGTAACAGTTCCAACTGTTGAACGTGGATTTCTGTTAGTTGACTTCTGGTCTATGGAAATAGCTGGTGAAAGTCCTTCTATGCTCTCTACCGCCGGCTTTTCCATCTGTCCTAAGAATTGCCTTGCATATGAAGATAATGACTCCATATATCTTCTCTGGCCTTCTGCATATATAGTATCAAAGGCAAGACTTGACTTACCAGAACCAGACAGACCCGTAAGTACTACAAGACTGTCCCTTGGTATATCTACATCAATATTTTTAAGATTATGCTCACTTGCACCTCTTATTCTTATATAATTCCTGTAATCGCCTTTTTCCATTTTTTTCTCCGTTATTTCTTCTTTCTTAATCCTTAACCGCCTCAATTAAAAAGACTTTTTCTGTAAGCAGCAAATGCTTTTATACATTTGACACCTACATCATATAATACCATAATGATAATATCTGCCTGCCATTACTGACTGCATAACATTGCTTTTGAACTCGTAGCTTAATCTGGCTTAATTGATATCAAGCTATAAATGAGCAAATTTAAAATATTGTACAATTATGTTCCTGTTATGAAGATATATTTTACCTAATCTATTGAAATGTATGTCAACCACAAACAAAAACGATTATTTAAAAAACTGTAAAATATATCCTCTTATCACTTGCCTGACTTCTTATCCTCATAAATATACTTATTAATCTCGATCATTTTATCACGAAGCATAGCCGCCTGTTCAAAGTCAAGCTCTGCTGCAGCCTTACGCATATTTTTCTCAATCTGCTTCTTAACCTTTTCAAGATCTTTAATGCTCATAGATTCATAATCTACATCAAGCCTTCCATTTGAATTATCTGCTTCTGCTGCCTTAGATATACTTATAAGATCTCTTACTGCCTTCTTTATAGTCTGAGGGGTTATTCCGTGTACCTCATTGTACTCCTGCTGTATCTTTCTACGTCTTTCCGTCTCAGATATAGCCTTTTCCATAGACTCTGTTATAGTATCTGCATACATAATAACGTGTCCCTCTGCATTTCTGGCAGCTCGTCCTATCGTCTGAATAAGTGAAGTCTCTGTTCTTAAGAAGCCCTCTTTATCAGCATCAAGAATAGCCACAAGACTTATCTCTGGAATATCAAGTCCCTCTCTAAGCAGATTGATACCAACAAGCACATCGAATCCGTCAAGTCGCATATCCCTTATAATCTTCTGTCGCTCTAGTGTATCAATATCAGCATGAAGATACTTGACTCTTATGCCGACTTCCTTAAGATAATCTGTGAGATCCTCTGCCATACGCTTGGTAAGTGTAGTTACAAGTATCTTGTTCTTTTTCTCAACTTCCTTATTAATCTCACTTATAAGATCATCTATCTGACCCTCTATTGGTCTAACTGTTATCTCTGGATCAAGAAGTCCTGTAGGTCTTATAATCTGCTCTGCCCTCATAAGCTCGTGTTCTTCCTCATACCTGCTAGGCGTAGCAGATACGAAAAGCATCTGTGATATCTTGCTCTCAAACTCCTGAAAATTAAGCGGTCTGTTATCCTTCGCTGAAGGAAGCCTGAAGCCATAGTCTACAAGTGTCGTCTTTCTTGCCTGATCACCAGCATACATTCCCCTTATCTGTGGAATAGTAATATGTGACTCATCGACAATAATCATAAAATCATCTGGAAAATAGTCCATAAGCGTATATGGTGGACACCCTGCCGGAAGCCCTGCTAAATGTCTTGAATAATTCTCAATACCTGAACAGAAGCCTGTTTCCTGCATCATCTCTATATCAAAGTTCGTTCTTTCTTCTATTCTCTGTGCCTCAAGAAGCTTATCCTCACTCTTAAAATACTCTATTCTCTCTGCAAGCTCTTTCTTTATATTCTCAATCGCCTTTTCCATCTTCTCTTTTTCAACAACATAATGTGAATTAGGAAATATAGCAACATGGTCAAGGTTACATTTAACCGCACCGGTAAGAGAATCAATCTCGCTTATCCTGTCTATCTCATCACCAAAAAACTCTACTCTCACAGCATCTCCACTGGAAGCTGACGGATATATCTCTACAACATCTCCCCTTACCCTGAATGTTCCTCGCTTAAAATCCTGGTCATTGCGCATATACTGTATATCTATAAGCTTTCTTATCATCTCATCTCTGTCTTTTTCCATACCTGGACGAAGTGAGATAACCATATTCTTATAATCAATAGGTGCACCTAATCCATATATACATGAAACTGAAGCAACTATGATTACATCATTTCTTTCAGACAGTGCCGCTGTTGCTGAATGTCTTAACTTATCTATCTCGTCATTAATCGAAGAATCCTTGGCTATATAAGTATCGCTCTGTGGCACATAAGCCTCTGGCTGATAATAATCATAATAAGAAACAAAATACTCTACTGCATTCTCAGGAAAGAACTCTTTCATCTCAGAGTACAGCTGTGCTGCTAATGTTTTATTATGACTGATTATAAGAGTAGGCTTCTGTACATGCTGGATAATGTTTGCCATAGTAAATGTCTTACCAGAGCCTGTAACTCCAACTAAAGTTTCAAACTGATTACCTTCATTAAATCCTTCTACAAGTTCCTCTATAGCCTGTGGCTGGTCGCCTGTTGGCTCATATGGGGCATGTAACTTAAACTCCATAATGCCATCTCCTTCCTGAAATAAGATTCCTACAAAACATTTCTAAAAAAAGACAAAGTCAATATTTCATAGTATGCACTTACATGCTTAATTCTACTACAAAAAATAGACTTTGTCTATCTAATACAGAACATCTGTTCCTATTTTATTAGTGGATAATCCATTAACATTCCTTTTATAAACAGAACATTTATCTGCACCTGTTATTATATTTCGTTTTCATTCAGTATCATGCAAGACCTGAATACTACTAACAATACTAACAATACTAATAATACTAACAATACTAATAATGCTAATAACAATATTAATAATACTAATAATATTAATACTAATAACAATATTAATAATAATAACAATATTAATAATAATACAGCTTAATTCATAACTGCCTTCAGGCTGTCTATGGCTGCGTTAAACTGTGTATCCTCATCAGCATTCTTATCAAATTCCACAACAACATCCGGGGTAACACCATTTCCATGTATATCCTGTCCCTTAGGTGTAAAATACTTGGCTATTGTAAACTTAATTGCACTTCCATCGGTAAGCGGCTTTAGTGTCTGTACAATACCCTTTCCATATGTCTGTGTTCCAACTATGATACCTTTTTTGTAATCCTGTATAGCACCTGCAAATATTTCTGAAGCACTCGCACTATTTCCATTGACAAGTACTGCAAGTGGAATATCCAGTTCTTCATTATCACTATCGCTGTATTCTTTTCTATTTCCTGCCTTATCTTCTGTATACACAATAAGACCATTTGGAAGTATATATTTAAGCATAGTAACTACAGTTGTAAGCAAGCCTCCTGGATTATTTCTTATATCTATAACTATCCCTTTAGCTCCCTGCGCCTTAAGGTCTTCAATAGCTGCCTTAAACTGTTTTGCCGTAACACTTTCAAACTGTGAAATTGCTATATATCCTATGGAATCATCTGTCATTGCATAGTTTACAGTCTGGATTTCAACTTCGTCCCTTACCACTGTATACTCGCATGTAACCCCTTCTCTTACAATACCAAGTCTGACTGTTGTACCTTTCTCACCTTTGACAAGTGCAACTGCCGAGGACAGATCCATATCAGTAACATCTGTATCATCTACTTTGACTATCCTGTCTCCAGTTCTTAATCCAGCCTTATATCCTGCACCATTATCATATACATCTACAAGCAGGATTCCGCCTTCTTCACTTAACTGACAGACAGCTCCTATTCCATAAAATGTACCATTTGTAGTTTCCTTAAGTTTATTATACTCATCAGCTGTATAATAAACAGTATATTTATCTCCATAAGAACTAAGATAAGCTTTATATATGTTATTCTTGGCCTTTTCCTCATCAACTTCGTCAAAATAGAAAGAATCCAGGACAGAATCTATAGCATTCAGCTTAGCCTCAACCTCACTTCCTATTCCACTTCCATCTGTAACTGCATCTGACTGGATATATACATCACCATTAACACCTATATGAATATATCCCTTCTGTATACACACACCAGCCACACTTACAACAATTATAACCATTACAAGAAATGCAGCTACTATACCAAGCAGCAATCCATTCTTAAAATAATGAGACTTTTCTCTTTTTTTCTCATACTTTGCTGCTTGCTCGAATATGTTATCTTCATTTCCTGCTATCTGTTCTTTTGTATGGATTGATATATCATCTTCCTTATTATCCATAACAACCTCCATTATCATATAAATGATGTCGGGGGCAAAAGCCCCCGACTTTGATACCTACGAATTGCTCCGTGCTACGCACTCCCACAATTCTCCCCAATATTCGCATATCGTGGGATTATC
>OGIL01001966.1_pt1 | contig 10396 bp, 6 predicted proteins | sample 1571751 | NCBI WGS metagenome assembly OGIL01 (sample SAMEA2581964, study PRJEB24529) | metagenome | biome: Human gut stool | place: China | collected 2011 | reverse complement strand
TCTTCAACCTCACGAATATCAATACCTTCATCATGTTTTGTTTTCGCAACAGTTGTTTCAAAATCATGGAATGAAGGTAAACAATGCATAAATAAAGTCGAATCCTTACCTGTTTTACTCATCATTTCTTGAGTTACTTTATATGGTGATAACATTTCTACTCTTGGTTTATATAAGCTTTCATCTTCCCCCATACTTACCCAAATATCTGTATAAATAACATCAGCTTCTTTAACTGCTTCATCAACATTATCTGTCACTTCAATTGTTCCACCTGATTTTTTAGCTTCTTCTTTACAATAAGCTAAAACTTCTGGATCGATATGTAATGATTTTGGACCTAGACAAACAAAATGCATTCCCATTTTGACTGCTCCATACATCAAACCATAACAAACATTGTTACGAATATCTCCAGTAAAGACAAATTTAATATCTTCTAATGGTTTATCTAAATGTTCTTCGATTGTTAGAAAATCAGCAAGTGTTTGTGTTGGATGATCAACATCAGTTAAGCCATTCCAAACTGGAACTCCTGAATATTTAGCAAGAGCTTCTACTGTTTCTTGTTTAAATCCTCTAAATTCAATTCCATCATATATTTTATCTCCCACATGAAGGCTCTCTCTGTTCTTTCGTCTACAAAACAAAAGGAACCACATCATTAACACGGTCAAGCCGTTTGCCATTAATATTTCTTCTAAAACGATGATTGTTATCCCCTCCATCATTCACGGTATGAACTCATTTTTACTAAAATGAGCTCTATCATTATACCAAATGAAAACCGGTTTTTGTCTTTTTCGACATGAATTACAGTTTTTTTAACGTGAACGATGATTTTTTATGTTTCATCACTTTTCACAGCCTACTGCAACTGTGAAAAACCCACGGCTTACAAAGTTAACGGTCTTTGTATCGGAATCATAATAAGATCCCGGTATCTTAACTGCTGCACCGTATTTATCAATTTTATATGCAAAAATCTTTTTGTCTTTTTCCTTTTTCGAAGCATTATAGGAAACAGCGACCCTGATCCGTCCCTTTTTCAGGACAGACGACTGCTTTTTCTTGATTCCTGTGACGGAAAAATCATAAACCGGACGTTTTCCAATAATTTTCCCTGCCCTGGCAGAAAGATTTTTCTTGTCAGCCTGTTTCATTTTGATAACCACAGCTGTATTCATCTCTTTCTTTAATTCTTTTAATGCCTTCGAATCAAAGGTAAGATTTACATTGCCACCATTGACCTTCCATTCTTTTACATTCTTTTTGACAAGTAAATTTACCGCCTGCTTATCCATTTCAAGATGCAGATTCTTCCAATTTTTGGCTTTTCCCGTATCAAAAGTTATTTCAACAGACAGATCTTTTATCCTGCGACAATGTTATTTTTCTGCCTTTGTAATTTCTTTTTTCAAAACTGCTGCAATATTCTTCACTTTGACAGTATTATTTTTAACTGCAGATTTTACTTTGACATTAAGATTCTTAACAGAAACGGACGTATCTGCTGCGGGTGGCGGTGTCACATTCCCCGGTTCTTCTTTTGCATGATCCGGTGCCGGTAATGTGCCGGAATCCGGTGAAACATTGCCAGATGATCCGTCCGTGCTTCCACCGGCATTTTCACCGGAGCCTCCGCCGGAGCTGCCTCCGGAACTTCCACCCGAACTGCTGCCAGAACCTCCACTTGAACCGCCTCCGGATATTCCACCGGAACCTCCACTTGAACTGCCTCCGGAACTTCCACCAGAACCGCCCCCGGTCTGGGAATGATCTGCCGTTACACGGACCTGACAATCTGCCTTACTTCCTGTATAGTTGCCATTTCCATCATAGCATGCGGTGAACGTATATGTTTTCGTTTCATTCGGAAGCGTTGCCATCCAGTGATCCGTTCCCTTTTCTTCTAATGTGATCCCGGAAACATCACAGGTTACTTTTATCCCGGCATCTTCCGGAATCCCCTGTCTGCAAAGCTGTAATTCTACTGTCCCCGCACCTTTAAGCGTATCGGTTTTTGCGGTCAGCTGCATGCTGGTGGAAGCCTTTTCGATTTCCAGGACAGCCTCCCCGTATGTTGGAATAAAAGATGCCTTTTCCGCTTTAAAATAAATCTTATACTGGCCTGCTTCTGTGTAAAATGGCATCTCCGTTTGTGTATACGATCCGTTTTCTGTCAAACTGTAACTGATTTGTACACCATCTTCCTGTTTGATATCAAATGTATGGGGTTTTCCATCATAAGTTACGCGGACAGGTACGGTTTGTATTTCCGGCATCTCACTGTTTTTCCGGTAATAATAAGTGATCTCCTGGCGATCCTCTGTGATGTTTATTTCTCCCTGATTTGCACTGTTTCCTACACATGTATATCCATATAAATCCGGACTTCTTAACGTATACGCAGAATTCTTTGGTACATATACTGTCGCGGGTGCCGTATCAGGCACTGTTGTTTCGGTCCCGTCTTCGTTTTGCAGCATATAACGAATGGTTACGGTACTCCACGCCTGTCCTGCCGTCTGATTGTCAGCCAGAATTTTCCCAGTGTCCTCATCTATGATCTTTCCTTCCAGTCTGTCCCCGGAAACCAGACCCGTTACCGCAGGAAGTGTGACAGAAAGGGACTCTCTGGCAGCATCCGGATCATACCAGTTACTGTGTGGCGGAACGGTATATGTTTCTTCTTTTTCATATTTGACTGTATGGTCTGCTCCAATAATGCGGAAAGTAATCTTCAAATGCTGTTCGGCATCCACTATATTTTGTACGACTGTACGGAATTCCAGATCCTTTCCATTTGCTTTTGTGATATTTGTCTCATCGATCCGGTATTGGTCACTATCCCTGTCAAGTGTTCCTGTCCTGGTATGTGGAATTGTAATTTCAGGATCGCACACATAAACAGATGCCTGCCTGCTGACATAATCACGGTTATTTAATCTCCGCGCCAGTTCCATTTTACACACTTCACAGAAAGGATTCCCAAGATCCCGCATCATGCAGACGCGGCTCGGTGCAAATACCGTTTCTGTTCCTGCTGCCGTTATTCCGATTCCACGGAACCCAAGCATCTTATGCCATTTAATCTTATCCGGGTCCGAGGTATCGGAAATATTTTCTCCCTGCATCTTTTTATCGTACTCATCGCCTAATCTTCCGATGCTGTGGGAAATTTCATGGGTCATGACATCCCCCTGCGCATTCTCATTCGAATTTGCGGAAAAAGAAAAGAGTGCATTGGAAGAAGATCCAATATTCGCAGACGTATTACAAATGATATGGATGGTTCCAACGGCTGCACCGGTATCCAGATATCTGCTCTCCAGCTCTGCCCTCAGTGCCCTGGCTTTATCTTCCCCGTCCTTTGTAAAATAGCAGGATTTTCCGAATGCCTGCACATGAAAATATGTGTCCGGGTTCGACTCCCCATACATCACGCCCACACCAGTTTCATTGGATACCGTCTGTACTGCATAAATATTGATCCTGTCGGAATACTCTTTATAAGGGGACCACTTTAGCAGCCCCTGTGCTTTTGCCGTTGCATCCTTCAAAAATTGTTCCTGTTGTTCCTGGGTATAGCCCTCACCCATGATAACAATCACAAAATTTTCCTTATCATCACCTGTCTTGTGAATGGCATAAACGGAAGCTGCCGTTGTCTGGTCTGCCGCTGTCTGGTCTGCCATCACAGGATATGGAAACACTAGGGAAAGCAATAATATCAGGCTAAGTACGATTGCCCCAAACCGTTTTCCATCCTTCTTTTTTACATTCGTCATATCATCCTCCGTACTTTACATTACCAGAAATACTGGTGCTTTCCCTCTTCTTCCCACAGACAAACTCCCGGGAAACCATCTGCCGTAAGGCTTCTTAAAGCACGATTACCGCAGCATCAAACCCCTCTACATTTCCATCAAAGGTGTTTTCGGTAAGCAGATTGTACTTCTGCGTGTACTCATTAAATTTTTTTGCACTGCTGCTGCAGTTGAAAATCATGGCAATGGTCTCCTCGCCATTTTTTCTGATCAGGACAATTGTCCCTTCCTCATCTTCTGTGACGCTCCCAGCCAGTTCGCCTTCTACAATGCATGCATGGCTTTTCCGGACCTGAATCAGCCGCTTGTACCATTCATACATCTCTTTGTCCTGGTATTCTTCGTCCCAGTACATGCCCCGTCTGCAGTCCGGATCGTTTGCTCCCGGCATCGCATACTCATCTCCATAATAAATCATAGGCATTCCCGGCAATAACAACTGAAAAGCGGCTGCCAGATGCTGCTTTTTCTTATTGTCGTTACACAGATGTAAAAATCTTGCGGTATCATGGCTGTCGATCAGATTCCACATAAGGGGATAACAGTTTTTGTTTAAGCGTCCCTTCAAATATCCAAGATTTTGTACGAACTGGCTGACCGTAATCTTTTCATCTGCAAGCAGATCGATCAGGTTCAGGTAAAATGGATAATTCATGACCGTATCCCATTCATCCCCCTCAAGGAAATCTCCAGCATAATGCCAGATTTCCCCAATGATCAGCAGATCTTTCTTTACTGCCTTGACTGCCTTTCTGAAATTCTTCCAGAAGAAATGGCTGATTTCGTCCCCTACATCCAGTCTCCATCCGTCAATATCGCATTCCTTAATCCAGTAACATGCAACATCCGTAATGTATTTTTCAACTTCAGGATTTTTCAGGTTTAACTTTGGCATTCCGCCATAATAACCAAAACATTTGAAGTTTGGGATCTCTCCCCATTCGCTTTTAAGTGGGAATCCGTCAATAAAATACCAGTCCCGGTATTTGGATTTTTCACCATTTTCCAGGATATCCGCAAACGCAAAAAATTCTCTTCCCGTATGATTGTATACCGCATCCAGGACTACCTTCATACCACGCTCATGCGCTTTTTGTACCAGCTCTTTGAGATCCTCTGTTGTTCCAAAGGACGGGTCTATCTGGTAGTAATCCGTGGTATCATACTTATGGCACGAATTTGATTGAAAGATAGGTGTCATATACAGCACATCGATTCCCAGATTCTGAATATCATCCATATGTTCGATGATTCCCCTGAGATTTCCATGCAGGTCATCCATAGGCGTAATCGGTGCTTTATACCACAGTTCTTTGTCTACCGGCTCCGTTGCTGCAAAACGGGATGGGAAAATCTGATACACGACCTTGTTTGCTGCCCACTCCGGCACCTCAAACATCTCTTCCTCCCGAAGGTTCTGCGGACAGTCAAACATTCTGTCCCTGTTTGTAATGCATTCCTTATCAAACTCATAATTTCCATAATATACCTTTTCTCCCTGCGTGTCCGTAAATTCGAAAAAGTAACGCAGACAGATCAAATGCATCTTTATCTGTGCTTCATAATAATCATGAAACTGTGAGACAGCAACCTTCTTCATCGGAACTGTCTTTCTGGTATCCTTACGCTCCATAGGTATATACTTGTCCTCATAGTGAAGGATTACCTCCTTCATATCATCCTTTTTTACCTGCACGCGTATCACAAATAAATCCTTATCTATCGCATAGCAGAATCTTTTATCCATGTCATGAAAAATTGCTGAATATTCCATAAAATGCCCCTTTACTTACGTATTTCGTTATTTTGTATTTTAACGCACTCTTTCAAACAATTCTATCATTATATCCATGACATTTTTTCACTATTTCTACTTTATGTGTAACTTTAACTTAATTACATTTTATTTTTTTGACTTTATTCTCCAAAGCACTGCGTTCATTATATCACTGCACACTCAGATAGCTTGTCACACAGTAAAGTGTCTGTCCATTATATTCCACGCGTGACCAGCCAAACTCCTCATTGATTCCGGTTCTGGTGACTGTTTCCCCATTTTTTATTGTTGCAATAACTGTAGCATCAGGATTTGTGACACTTGGAAGTGCACGCAGATTAACCTCTATCTTTGCAGTGACAGTATCATTACACTCCTTGAACTTTGTCTTCAGTCCGTCTCCGCTGCCACTTCCGTCCTGTCCGGGAACTACATAGTTCATATCTGTTGTGAGGTAGCTTGAAATGGCATAGTACGTCTGTCCATTATATTCCACACGTGACCAGCCACTGTCACTGACACCTGTTCTTGCTGCCGTATCACCGTTATTCAGCGTTGCCTTAATTGTACTGTCATTGCCCTGACTTGGAATATCCCTCAGATTGACGCTCTCCTTGGCAGTTACAGTCTCATTTACATCCGAAAACTTCATGTTTGCTTCCGGGTCAGCTGTTGCATTGTCAGCCGCATCACCATTTTTTGCAGACTCTGTCTCATCAAACCCAAAGTATGCAACATTCAAATCTACCGGCTTATCAATCCCTGACACCTTTCCCTTGTTGGTATACTGCCACATAGCATGTGTACCCTCATATGATGACTGTGGTGTTTGTGGATAAGCTGTATCCGGATATTGTGACACCCATATTTTGTATCTGCTCTCCAGCGCTTTAGTATCCCACTGGCTGTTTTGTGACAACTCATTCATTGCAGCGTAAAACATAGGTGTATATCCTTTATTATATATTTCCTGCAAAAATGCCTCAGCTACTTTGGTGCGGGCCTCCGATGACATGCCATACTGTCTGCTGGCTGAGTCTGTGAAGCCCTCGCAGTCAAATGCCACCGGATATGTAATCTGATATTTTGAGATGTAGTCTGCTACCCAGTCTGCCTCCTCAATGGCTTCTGTTTCATTTACTGCTGATGAGAAGAAATACACTCCGACCTTTATGCCATTTTTCTGTGCCTCCTGCATGTTGTATCTGGCATTTGTATCAACACACATCTCGCCTGTTTTCTGGGTTCTGTAGCCAACACGTATCATCGCAAAATCAATTCCGCCTGCGGCAACCTTGTCCCACTTTATGGTGCCCTGATATTTAGATACATCAATTCCGAAAGTCAGCTTACTGTTTTCCGCAACAGAGCTTGCAGACAGTATCTGTGTCTCATCCGCAGAAGCTCCATCATCAGATGTCGCACTCATTGAGCCTGCATTGCCTCCCGTATGCTGCGGGTCTTCCTTATCTGAACTATCCTCTGTGGCTGTTTCTGTCATCTGTGACGAGCCTCGAGCCTCTTTTTTTGCTGATTTAATCACAAAAAAGGTGGCAACTGCAGCCAGCGCAGCTACTATCGCAACAATTATAAATATTGCTATTATCTTTCTTTTATCGTTCATAGATTTTCCTCTTCATTATTTATATATGTCACCATGTACAGGCAATCTGCTTTTATGCAACAAAATATATCATATAATCCTGTAATTTTCAAATATTTGTCTTTTTTCAGAAAATATTAAAAATCCGCTATACTCACATATCGTATAGCGGATTAATATAACACTATTTAATTTTCAGTCTTTTCACCGTTTTTGTCCGTATCCGCATTTACAACGAGATTTACTCCATCAAGTCCGGTTACATTTACGTTGCGATTTACCTTTGCGTCATATGAATCAGCGTTGATAATCTCAGATAAATCAATACCTGTTGCCTCTTTCATACTCTCAAATACCTTTGCCATTACAACCGGTACATTTCCGGCAACCTTGCCTACACCATTTTCGCCATCACCGCCACCGATAATAGTAATCTTGTCGATTTGTCCAAGTGGCTCTGCAACCTTGGCTGCGATATCAGGCAGCACCTTAATCATCATCTCTGCAACGGCTGCCTTATTGTACTTGGCATATGCCTCTGCCTTTTTCTCCATAGCCTCAGCCTCTGCAATACCCTTTGCCTGGATAGCTGATGCTTCTGCCTCTCCGACTGCACGGATACCGGCAGCTTCCTGCTCCTTGGCATATCTCATGGCTTCTGCCTCTGCTTTCTGTGCCTCCGCCTGACGCTGTGCCTCGAACTGTCTTGCCTCAGCTTCCTTCTGACGCTGGTAGAGCTGTGCCTCTGCTTGCTGCTGTGCCGCGTATTTATTGGCTTCAGCCTTTTTCTTGACCTCTGCCTCAAGAGACTGCTCTGTTACTGCAACCTCTTTCTGCTTTAACTCAATCTCTCGCTCCTGCTTTGCGATATCAGCGTTTGCTGTGGCAACCTCAATGGTCTTACGCTGCTCCTCCTTCTGGATGTCGTAAGCCGCATCCGCCATAGCCTTCTTTGTATCAGCCTCCATCTGAAGCTCTGATTTCTTGATAGCGAGCTCATTCTGTTTCTTGGCAATCTCTGTCTGTGCCGCAACCGCTGCATCATTTGACTCTTTGTCAGCCGAAGCCTGAGCTACCTTGATGTCTCTCTCACTCTCTGCCCTTGCGATGGCGGCGGCCTTTTTAATCTTTACGATATTGTCGATACCAAGATTCTCTATTACCTCGTTGCCATCCACGAAATTCTGCACATTAAAGCTGATGATATCAAGTCCCATTGCCGCAAGATCAGGCTCTGCATTCTCTTTTACCAGATTGGCAAACTTCTGACGGTCTGAGACCATCTCTTCAAGCTTCATTTTTCCAACGATCTCACGTACATTACCCTCGAGAACCTCTCTGGCAACACCGGCGATATACTCTGTGTTTTTGTTAAGGAAATTCTCAGCCGCAAGGCGTAGCTTTTCAGGATTATTACTGATCTTTACGTTTACCGTAGCATCGACGTTGATATTGATATAATCTGCTGTCGGTACTGCATTGCTCGTCTTTACATCGATAGGTATCAGTCTGAGATTCAGCTTATCAAGACGCTCAAAAAACGGAATACGTATGCTCGCCTTTCCGATAACTACCTTTGACTTTTTCTTCACACCTGAAATGATATACGCCATATCAGGCGGTGCCTTCACGTATCCGATTGCCATAAACAACAGGATAACAAGAACAACAACTGCAACAATAATTCCAATGATACTAATGTCCTGCATAACTTACTCCTCTCTTTCGTATGCTTTTTATTAATAATTTGACAATATCATTTTATTATAAATATATTGTTTTGTCACTCTAAATATTAAAAAAATAATATACCACTGTGCATTTGTTCTGATTATGGTATAAGCGATGCAAACATAAAATTTAGAAATTACAGATATCTTCTTAATCAGCAGGCATTACTTATTCATCAATTTTATTTTGTAATCATCATCCCTTGTATCCTGCTTTATACAGAGTTATGTTATCTAGCAGTGTCTACACCGTGACTTTAAGACTCGACAGCATTATGCTGGAAATACATTAGTCTGTCGCCTGCCATTCCTTCCGGATATGTACATGCGCTGTAGTCAAAATACTGCTATCTTCCATTCACATTAACCTTCAGCGCTCTCGCGACTACGACATACTTCCTAATGCCACCTTTTATAACCACGATACTTCCCAGTGGTAAAAATTCAGTTTTCTCATTAATCACTCTTCACCTCACATTTTATTCCCGATTTAATATCGTTTTCTTTGTTATTTCTTTCTACATTACATTATACACTATGGTGGTCACACAGCAGTCACACCGGAAAAATTTCTCTACTTTTTTCATTTTTTGCGAAAAAATCCCTCAGAGCTGTTTGTGCCCTGAGGATTGGTTTTTGCTTTTGCTTCAAAGCTTTCGCAATATTCTGTTGCTAGGAGTGCGTTACATCAGCATATTCATTTTGCAATATTTGTTCGTATACCCAGCTCGGCAAAATTTCGCTAGTGTCTATTAATTAACATCATGGATTCTTAATTGCTTCGCAACAGCCATGATGGTTAATTAATAGACATGCAGGAGTTGTCGGTTGTTGGGAGTCCGAAAGTATAACCATAATTAAAAATCCTTAGATTAGTCAAACATAATTCCAATTTCCTCTAAAGATTGTTTGCAATATGTTATTCCTTCGCCAAACCATTCCATTAATTTTTCTTTTTGTACAGCATCCAATAAAAAACTATCATTTGTCATTTTTTTTAGATACAATTCTTCTACAATCTGCTCATGCTCCTGATTCATTTCATAATAATCTCTCCAATATTTTTTCATATCTTTCTCTTAATAAAGATATGGCAATAAACTATTATCGCTTTTATGCATAAACTCCTTTTCGTTCATGTCTGAACATATTTTTTCTTCTTCTCAACAAAAAATAGCAGATATAGCTGGAATATCATCACCATCGTTTTCGACAAGCAAATATGGAAATATTTCTTCTCTTACTCTATAAATTATATCTAATTCAGCATCCTTTAACAATGTATTTTCTATATTGTTTTCCCCTTCTAAATAATTTTCTTCACTCTGTATTCCACACAAAAAATTCTTTTCAGAAAAGGATATAACGCCTCTAGTTCCTTCCATATTTTGGAATAGAAAACTAGTTACATCCCAAGAAATTTCATCTGACAACAATGTATATTTTCCAACCATTA
>OGIL01001964.1_pt1 | contig 10403 bp, 10 predicted proteins | sample 1571751 | NCBI WGS metagenome assembly OGIL01 (sample SAMEA2581964, study PRJEB24529) | metagenome | biome: Human gut stool | place: China | collected 2011 | reverse complement strand
ACACTGCCACCAACACCCTGAAGCCCGCTACCGTCGAGACCGGTGCTGAGATCCGCGTCCCCCTGTTCATCAACGAGGGCGACCACATCCGCATCGATACCCGCACCGGCGAGTATATGGAGCGCGTCTGATTTTATCGACAGGACCGGGCAGCGGGCGACCGTTTGCCCGGTTTTTTGTTCAGGAAAACGGCTTTGCCCGCTCAGGCCGCTTCGCGTCCGTTGCATGGACCGCCAAAACCTCCCACTTCGGGGGAGGTGGCATCGCGCAGCGATGACGGAGAGGGTGAGCCCGTTGACCGGCTTAGAAATTTTATAGACTAGGAGGCATTCGTATGGAACTGAAGGAAAAGGCTGCATACCTGAAAGGCTTGGTGGAGGGCCTCGGCATCGACGAGACCACCAAGGAAGGCAAAGTCATCAAGGCCATGAGCGAGCTGCTGTGCGAGATGGCACAGGCCGTGGACGGCATTGACGAGGATGTGACCCAGGCTTACGATCAGATCAACGACCTGAGCGAGGAGCTGGAAGACCTCGAAGCCGATCTCTACGAAGACGACGATGCCGACGAGGAAGACGACGAGCCTGAAGCAGAGGACGACGCCGACGACAACGCCGATGTGGCCAGCGAGCCCTATTATGAAGTGGCCTGCCCGGCCTGCGGCGAGACCGTGTACGTCAGCGAGGACGACCTGGATGCAGGCGAGGCGATCTGCCCCAGCTGCAAGGTCGCCTTTGAGGTGGCTCTGGCCGACGACGAGGAGCCCGAAGAGGACGACGGCCCCGTGCAGTACGAGGTGACCTGCCCGGCCTGCGGTGCCACCGCAGTGTTTGAGGAAGCCGACCTGCTGGACGGCGAGCCCACCTGCCCCAACTGCGGCAAACCGCTGGACTTTGAAGTGACCGAAGAGTAAATCCGATGCAAAAAGGGCCTGCCTCCCATGGGAGACAGGCCCTTTTTTGACGGCCGCCGAACGATCAGCGGCTCTCGTTTGCTTTCTGGAGCCAGATGCTGCCGATGTCCAGCGCGTTGTACAGGCCGTTCTTGGTGGTCTGGCGGAATACGCGGGCTTCGGGAGCGAGGCTGTCGTTGGTGGAGAACACCTGGATGTGGACCTTATCGGCCACCTCCATCCCGCCCACGGGCTTGGTGCTCAAGATCTGCATACGCAGTACATAAGGGTCGGTCATACGGCCGTAATACAGCTCGTTGTCCTTGCGGACGAGGGGCTTGCCTTTATAAGTCAGTTTGGGTGTAAATGGCATCGTGAAAGCCTCCCTATCGTTTAGATTCACTTTAGTATATCACACATCCGGGGGTGGATGCAAGCCGGAGAGGCACTTCGCCCGCACTTTTTTGGCGCGGGAAGTTTTTCCTTGACAAAGGGCGTTCGGGTGTGTTATCATTCGGTCAGAAGAGGTTTTTGCTGCTGACGGAACGTTGTGGAGCACCACAGTGCAGCAGAGACCGGGTTTGATGTCAATGCCGACCGTCTGGGCAGCCTTGCGCAATTGCTGTGCAAAGCTGCCCTTTTTGTTTTGAAGGAGGATGTTCCATGAAGTCTGATATCGAGATCGCACAGGAAGCCCGCATGAAGCCCATCGCCGAGATCGCTGCCTCGCTCGGCCTTGCCGACGAGGATGTGATCCCCTACGGCCGCTACAAGGCCAAGATCAACCACCGCCTCATCCACAAGGCAGGCAAGCAGGGCAAGCTGGTCCTGGTCACGGCCATCAGCCCCACCCCGGCGGGCGAGGGCAAGACCACCACCAGCGTGGGCCTGGCCGACGCCATGAATGCGCTGGGCAAAAAGACCATGCTCTGCCTGCGTGAGCCTTCGCTCGGCCCCGTGTTCGGCGTCAAGGGCGGCGCAGCCGGCGGCGGCTATGCACAGGTGGTCCCGATGGAGGACATCAACCTCCACTTCACCGGCGACCTCCACGCCATCGGCGCGGCCAACAACCTGCTGGCCGCCATGCTGGATAACCACATTCAGCAGGGCAACGCTCTGGGCATTGACGTAAAGCAGATCACCTGGAAGCGCTGCGTGGATATGAATGACCGCCAGCTCCGCCACATCATTGACGGCATCGGCGGCAAAATGCAGGGCGTTCCCCGGGAGGACGGCTTTGACATCACCGTGGCCAGCGAGGTCATGGCGGTACTGTGTCTCGCCAGCGACATCACCGATCTGAAAGAACGGCTGGGCCGGATGATCGTGGCCTACACCTATGACGGCAAGCCCGTCACCGCCCATGACCTGAAGGCCGAGGGCGCTATGACCGCCCTGCTGAAGGACGCTCTGAAGCCCAATCTGGTGCAGACACTGGAGGGTACGCCCACGCTGATCCACGGCGGTCCCTTCGCCAACATCGCCCACGGCTGCAACTCCGTCACCGCCACCCGCATGGCCCTGAAGCTGGGCGATTACGCTGTGACTGAGGCCGGCTTCGGCGCGGATCTGGGCGCGGAAAAATTCCTGGACATCAAGTGCCGTCTGGCGGGTCTGCGGCCCAGTGCCGTGGTGGTGGTAGCCACCGTCCGGGCACTGAAAAGCCACGGCGGCGTGCCCAAGGCCGAGCTGAACCACGAGAATCTGGACGCGCTGGAAAAGGGCCTGCCCAATCTGCTCCATCATGTAGACACCATCCGCAACACCTTCCACCTGCCCTGCGTAGTGGCGGTCAACGCCTTCCCCACCGACACGGAAGCCGAGCTGCGGTTGGTAGAAGACAAGTGCCGGGAGCTGGGTGTCCGTGCTGTGCTGTCCGAGGTCTGGGCCAAGGGCGGCGAGGGCGGCAAGGCTCTGGCTGCCGAGGTGGTACGCCTGTGCGAGGAGCCCTGCCCGGAGCAGCCCACCCCGGAGGAGTTCACCTTCGCCTATCCCGACAACACCTCTCTCATCTATAAGCTCAACGCCATTGTAAACCGGGTCTACGGCGGCGCGCAGGCCGTCCTGACCCCCGCCGCCCAGAAGCAGGCCAAGCAGCTCTTTGATCTGGGCTTCGGCGATCTGCCGGTGTGCATGGCAAAGACCCAGTATTCCCTGTCCGACGACCCGGCCCTGCCGGGGGCCCCCAGGGACTTCACTGTCACCGTCCGCAGTCTGAAGGTCAGTGCCGGAGCGGGGTTCATCGTGGCCTATACCGGGGACATCATGACCATGCCGGGTCTGCCCCGGGTCCCGGCGGCGGAGAACATCGACGTGGACGAAAACGGCGTCATCACCGGGCTGTTCTGAGAGGATACATGTAGAAGAAAGCGCACCCCCGGCGGGATTCCGCCGGGGGTGCGTGTTGTTTTCAGGTATTTTCAGGCGTTTTCCGCGATATAGCGGGCCACATACACGCCGCTGGCGCTGGCGTGGGACAGGGAGTGGGTCACGCCGCTGCCGTCGCCGATGACGAACAGGCCCGGGTGGCAGGTCTGGAGGTTCTTGTCCAGCTGGACCTCCATGTTATAGAACTTCACCTCCACGCCATAGAGCAGGGTGTCGTCGTTGGCAGTGCCGGGGGCGATCTTGTCCAGGGCGTAGATCATCTCGATGATGCCGTCCAGGATGCGCTTGGGCATCACCAGGCTCAGGTCGCCGGGGGTGGCGGACAGGGTGGGGGTCACGAAGCTCTCCTCAATGCGCTTGGGGGTGGACCGCTGGCCCCGGATCAGGTCGCCGAAGCGCTGGATGATAACGCCGCCGCCCAGCATGTTGGACAGCCGGGCGATGCTCTCGCCGTAGCCGTTGGAATCCTTGAAGGGCTCGGAGAAGTGCTTGGCCACCAGCAGGGCGAAGTTGGTATTCTCGGTGTGCATGGCCGGGTCCTCATAGCTGTGGCCGTTGACGGTGACGATGCCGTTGGTGTTCTCGTTGACCACCGCGCCCTTGGGGTTCATGCAGAAGGTGCGTACCCGGTCCTGGAACTTCTCGGTGCGATAGACGATCTTGCTTTCATACAGCTCGTCGGTCAGGTGGGCGAACACCTCATAGGGCAGCTCCACCCGGACGCCGATGTCCACCCGGTTGGACTTGGTGGCAATGTCCAGCTCCCGGCACACCTGCTCCATCCACTTGCTGCCGCTGCGGCCCACGGAGATGACGCAGTAGCGGCCGTCGTAGCTGCCCTTGTCCGTCACCACCCGGTAGCCGCCGCCGGTGCGCTCCACGGACTGCACCGGCGTGTCGAAATAGATGTCCATCTTGTCCTTCAGCCGGTTATACAGGTGCTCCAGCACCACCAGGTTCTTATCCGTGCCCAGATGGCGGACGGAGGCGTCCAGCAGGTGCAGGTCATTCTCCAGGCACAGCTTCTTGATGGGGGTTGCGCCGGTGGAGTACAGGTGGGTGCCTTCGCCGCCGTTTGCCACGTTGATTTCGTCCACATATTCCATCAGCTCCAGGGCCTGCTTTTTGCCGATGTATTCGTGCAGGGTGCCGCCGAACTGGTTGGTGATGTTGTATTTGCCGTCGGAAAAGGCGCCGGCGCCGCCGAAGCCGTTCATAATGGCGCAGGTGGGGCACTTGACGCAGGACTTCACCTTCACGCCGTCAATGGGACAGTGTCGCCGGGCCAGAGCGTGGCCCGCCTCAAACAGGGCGATCTTCAGGTCCGGCCGCTTCTCCAGCAGCTCATAGGCGGAGTAGATTCCGCCGGGGCCTCCGCCCACGATCAGCACATCATACTGCATAGTCATTTCCTCCTGATTCACATAGTCATACATATATAGTATACCAGTTATTTTCCGCGGCAGCAAACAGATTTTGCTTATGGCAGGGTTTAGCTTCTCTGCACACGCAATAACTGCATTTGGCAAATCGCACTGTTTTTTTGATTAATTATGTTTGTAATTGACAAAAGCAAATATATATGCGATAATATTTTATATAATTATTGCAGAAAGGAGGATTTGTCGTTTACTTATATTTTCACTACTTCTGCGCGTGAAATTGAAATGGAGGTTATATATGAAAAAAAGATTATCTATTTTCCTAATTTTCGTACTTCTCTTTTCACTATCCTCTACAACTGTTGCCTCGGCTCTTCCGAACAAAAGTGAACTGCCCGGTCTCTATGCGGCCGAAGATGGTGATATGTTCATTTTACAATCCGAAGACCGAGATGCGACGATAATTACAAATGATACTCACCATTCCATGACAGTTTCAATTAAGTATTCTCATAATCCGGATACAGTGTACCAGTGGTATATTTCTGATTATCCAATGCCCTTTGAGCCATCTAGTTCCGCATTTTGGACGGACATTATTGCTTATGCGGAAGATCACATCAGTCAAGCGGAGGAAATCATTTTCGTCAGCAACACACCATCTGAAATGCATAATTCCATTCAGCCATTCAGTTCTGCGGGAGCAGATATTTATCCGCAACTCGTGAAGTACGTTGGCACATCGCCCTTTGAAGACATCATAAGGTATAGTACGACCATGGACGGAAATACTGTACGGGTTTATGAGGACATGAGGTTTGAAGTGCGCTTTTCACAGAATAAGAGTTGGTCGACTGCAGTATTTGTGTCAACTCTGATTACCTCTGTTTTGGGACTGATTGTGACAAATACTATTGTGCAAGCCATTTGTACTGCATTTAACGTCGTTGTAAGTGTGTATGCTTCCATTGCAGCCGGATCGATGAATTGTTATACCTGTACAGCAATATTTTCACGTTATGTTAATGTTAACAGTTCCGAGTATCCCTATAACATGACCATAAGAACGGTTTCATACGAGGCATATGAAGATGCCTCACCCTCTAGTACGAGAAGAGCAGAGATCGATAGCGGGTCCAGGACTACGAGTTATAACAAGAGTGAAAGTTACTATCAGAATTGCTATGCACAGGCACTGGATGGCTATAACGTTTACAAGAGCGTTGGCCCACGTTCCTAGGAGGTTGCCTATGTGGAGTCCTCTGCAAAAGTATACCGTCCAACAGTTCAGGCGGGGTATGCTTCTTCAATTGATCAACATTGTGCTTTGCACATTGTCCCTTATCTTCAATAATACCTACTTTCTCGTTGCGCTGGTGTTTACCTGCAACACGTGGTGGCTGCTACGCTGGCGCAGATACTGCGGCCTTCTTTTCCCGCTGCTGAGCTATCCCTTAGCCATGTATGCCACCGTGTCTCACAACGTCTTCCCGGCCATCCCCGCTGTTCTTGGGCTGAACGTCTGCTTTCTCATCTATTCTGCGATCATGCTTCTGCTGTTTCGATATGAATTCAAGGATGAATCCGATCCGGCCTGAGCTATATGGGGTGCTTCCAGTGAATCCCGGCAGCAAGGCTGCCGGGATTTTTATTGCTATGCTCCCCCCGTTATGGTACAATAACCCCAAAACGTATAAGGAGGGGCCGCCTATGAGCCGCGCCGATGAAATATTTCAGCAGAACTGCCGGGACATCCTGGAAAACGGGGTGTGGGACACAGACCAGAACGTCCGCCCCCAATGGGAGGACGGTACTCCGGCCCACACGGTGAAGAAATTCGGCATCATCAACCGCTATGACCTGCGGCAGGAGTTTCCCATTCTCACCATCCGCCGCACCTATTTCAAAACCTGCATCGACGAGCTTCTGTGGATCTGGCAGAAGAAGTCCAACAACATCCACGACCTGCGGGGCCACATCTGGGACAGCTGGGCCGACGAAAACGGCTCCATCGGCAAAGCCTACGGCTATCAGCTGGGGGTGAAGCACCAATACCCGGAGGGGGCGTTTGACCAGGTGGACCGGGTGCTGTATGACCTGCGGCACAACCCTGCCTCCCGGCGGATCATGACCAATCTGTATAACTTCCAGGACCTGCACGAGATGGCCCTGTACCCCTGCGCCTATTCCGTGACCTTCAACGTGTCGGGCCGGACCCTGAACGCCATTCTGAACCAGCGCAGCCAGGATATGCTGACGGCCAACAACTGGAACGTGGCCCAGTATGCCGTGCTGGTGCATATGATGGCCCAATCCTCCGGCCTGGAGGCCGGGGAGCTGGTCCACGTCATCGCCGACGCCCACATCTATGACCGGCACGTCCCCCTGGTGCGGCAGCTGCTGGAGCGGCAGGGCCGCCCGGCCCCGGCCTTTGTCATGGACCCGGAGGTGACGGATTTCTATCGCTTCACCCGGGACAGCTTCCGGCTGGAGGGGTACGACCCCCTGCCCTTTGACGAAAAGATCCCCGTGGCCATATGACGGCCCGCGTTTTTCTTGACCGGAAATCCCCGGTGGGGTATAATAAACTTTGTTAAAAAAGGCTTTGCCTTTTTTAACAAAAAGTTTGCAGTCTGCTGCGGGCGGCAAACTCTGCGAGGCTTTAATAAGAACGACAGTCTCTTAAATTTCTGAACCCGGAGGCGATGGGATGAAAAAAATCGTTCACAAACCGGCTGCGCCGCTGTATGCGGCGGCGGCTGCATGGGTGCTGTATGCCCTGCTGTTCCCCCTGTACCGGCCGGGGCACTTTGTCATAGCCCTGGCGGCCTCCGCCGTGGTATACGGCATCGCCCGGCTGTTCTGCAAGGATATTGTGGAGGAGGTGCCCCAGGAGCCGGAAACCACCGGCAACCAGGAGCTGGACCAGATGATCGCCCAGGGCAAGGGGGCTCTGGAGGAAATGCGCCGCCTGAACGACAGCATCCAGGACGCGGCCATCAGCGCCCAGATTGAGCGGCTTTCCCAGGTGTCCGACAAGATTTTTCAGCAGGTGCAGAAGAATCCCACCCAGCTGCCCCAGATCCGCAAGTTCATGAGCTACTACCTGCCCACCACCCTGAAGCTGCTGCGGGCCTATGACGACATGAGCCGCCAGGGCGTTCAGGGGGAGAACATCACCGGCACCATGGAGCGGGTGCGGGGCATGATGAGCACCATCGTCACCGCCTTCGAGCGGCAGCTGGACAGCCTGTTCGGCGACCAGGCCCTGGATATCTCCACGGATATCACGGTGCTGGACAACATGATGGCCCGGGAGGGCCTCAGCGACGATCCCATTCACCGCACCCAGGCAAAGCCTGACGACGGCCCCCAGGACGACGGGATCCAATTGGAGCTTTAAGACACCATTACTCATAAAGGAAGGACGATTACCATGACCGATAACATGACCCCCCAGCTGACCCTGGACCCCACCGCCGCTGCCGCCGAGGCAGTGCCCACTCTGACCCTGACTCCGGAAGCCCCGGAGGCCCCCCAGGTGGAGGAGGAAAAGAAAATTGAGCCCGTGGAGATGGACGAAAAGCTGCTGACCGACGCGGAAAAGAAGGCGGTGGAGGATTTCTCCCACAAGATCGACATCCGGGACACCAACATGATTTTGCAGTACGGCGCGGCGGCCCAGAAGAGCGTGGCGGGCTTCTCCGAAAACGCCCTGAACAGCGTCCGCAACAAGGACCTGGGCGAGATCGGCAAGGACCTGAGCCAGCTGGTGGTGGAGCTGAAGGGCTTCGGCGAGGAGGAGGAAAAGAAGGGCCTGGCGGGCCTGTTCAGAAGGACCGGCAACCGGCTGGAGACCATGAAGGCCCAGTACGGCAAGGTGGAGGCCAACGTGGACAAAATCGCCCAGAGCCTGGAGCAGCACCAGATCACCCTGCTGAAGGATGTGGCCATGTTTGACCAGATGTATGAGCTGAACCTGAAGTATTACAAGGAACTGACCATGTATATCCTGGCCGGGAAGAAGCGGCTGGCGGAGGTGCGGTCCACGGAGCTGGAGGAGCTGCGCAAGAAGGCGGAGCAGACGGGTCTTGCCGAGGACGCCCAGGCCTATAACGACCTGGTGAACCTGTGCAACCGGTTTGAAAAGAAGCTCCACGACCTGGAGCTGACCCGGATGGTGTCCGTGCAGATGGGGCCCCAGACCCGCCTGCTGCAGAACAATGACACCCAGATGATCGAGAAGATCCAGTCCTCCCTGGTGAACACCATTCCCCTGTGGAAGAGCCAGATGGTGCTGGCCCTGGGCATGGAGCACAGCCGTCAGGCCACCGCCGCCCAAAACGCCGTCACCGAGATGACCAACCAGCTCCTGCGCAAGAACGCCGACACCCTGAAGATGGGCACCATCGCCACCGCCAAGGAGGCCGAGCGCTCCATCGTGGATATCGAGACCCTGCAGCACACCAACCAGCAGCTGATCTCCACCCTGGACGAGGTGATGAACATCCAGAAGGAGGGGGCCGAGAAGCGCAAGGCCGCCGAGGTGGAGCTGGGCCGCATCGAGGGCGAGCTGAAGCAGAAGCTGCTGGAGCTCCGGGGCTGATGCCCGCACACAGACTTTCCCCGAAAGGACCGGTGGCGTCACCATGAAATTCTATCAAAAACGGGGCTTTGCGCTGGTGGTGCTGATCCTGGCCATCATCGGCTCCGGCGTTTACGGCATCAGCAAAAAGCCCGCCGCCCCGCCGGAGGTGTCCTATTACAACTGGATCTGCGACGAGGCGGGCCTGCTGGACCAGGAGACCCGGCAGACCATCCAGGACTATAACACCGCCTGGAACAAGCAATATTACGCCGTGGTGGCGGTGGCCGCCGTGGACGATATCCGGGGCTGGTCCAGCGAGGACTACGCCCGGGAGCTGGGGGCCAGGTGGGGCCTGGGAGCCAACGATATGCTGCTGCTCCTGGTCAAGGGCGGCGACTGGTATGTGGCCTGCGGCGACAACCTGGCGGACCTGATGACCGACACCCAGCAGACCCGGCTGAAAACCGCCCTGGACACCCCCTACTATGCCGGGGATTATTCCCAGGCAGCGGTGGATTTCTTCCGCCAGTCCGACGTGGTCCTGGCCCAGACCCTGGGCCGCTCAAGTACCGGCGGTCAGTCCCCGGCTCCGGGCCAGACCTGGCAGGAGCCTGCCGGCGCCTCCGGCGTCAGCATCGCCGGTGTGGTGCTGCTGATCGTGTGCATTTTCGTGGTTTGGGCGCTGCTGGACCGCATGCGCTACAACCGCTATCGCCGGCGTCCGGCTATGATGGGCGGGCCGGTGTACTATCCCATTTTCTGGGGCCGTCGGCCCCGGGCGCCCCGGCCGCCCCGTCCCCCTCGGGGTCCCGGCGGCCCCATGGGTGGACCCATGGGCGGCGGTCCCCGTCCGCCCCGGTCCACACCGCCCCGTCCGCCCCGGTCTAACGGGCCCCGGCCCGGCAGTCCCATAGGCGGCGGCCCCAGGCCTGGCGGGTTCGGCGGCTCACGGCCCGGCGGCAGCTTCGGCGGCGGGTCCAGGTCCGGGGGCTTCGGCAATCGCGGCGGCTTTGGCGGCGGCGGACGCTCCTCCGGCGGCAGCCGGGGCGGAGGCTTCGGCGGCAAGGGCGGCTTCGGCGGCGGACGCCGCTGAGCTCGGGATGTGAGTCTCGGCCTGAGCTCCTATTAAACAGATGACCGCCCCCACAAAGCG
>OGIL01001963.1_pt1 | contig 10405 bp, 5 predicted proteins | sample 1571751 | NCBI WGS metagenome assembly OGIL01 (sample SAMEA2581964, study PRJEB24529) | metagenome | biome: Human gut stool | place: China | collected 2011 | reverse complement strand
TGCTTCCAGTGTCAGCTCACCGGTCTTGCCGTTTACAAGGGTAATAAAGGAGCCAGTGCCCAGATCGGTAACAACCTTCTTGTCATAGGTGATTGAGCCATAGTCACAGGGAGCAGTCAGCTTCGGCAGCAGCGTTGAGAGAGCAAGAGAATAGGTCTTGTGCAGGCCGTTGGTATTCTATTATAAAGCAATAGTGCAGACAAAATGCGATGCGCCTGACCATCACGGAGTCAGAAACAGTTGACGGAATAAGATCCGCTCATTAAACTATAAGAGAAGATATGAATTTGGACCGGAGGTCTCAGCATGAAAAACGGATCCCAATACGGACTGTTGCTCTTACAGCGGTATTTATATAAACGTACAGATGATAAACATCCTGCCTCCGTGTCAGATATCCTTGCATTCTGGCAGGAGCATGGCATCCAGGCAGGACGCAAGAGCGTGTATTCCGCCATTGAGGTCTTGCAAAGCAGCGGTAAGGGTACAGATTATGAGGTGTCCAACGCCCACTATGATTCCGCCGATGCCGGCCAGAAAAAGACTGTCTCCTTCACCATCGAGTTAAAGAATGCGGGCTATGTCTTTGAAGACGGCACGACCCAAAAGGACTTTACACTGAACGGCGCGGATTTTGATGATAAGACCTTCCAGATCAATAAGGCCGCCCCGCCCATGAATATCCCGACCGACACACTGACCGTAATCAACGTCACACAGCAGACATACTCCTGCCATTTCAGCAAGCTGCTGCCCGAAGCGCCCAATGGAGATTACGGCACAGTGCGCTACGATTTGGGGAATCGGCAGACTGCTATCAACTTCACCGCTCATGGATATTATCTCGACCCGGAGATAGCGGAATTTGAGGGGAGCAAGCTGACTTTGGTAGGTCTCTATGCGAAAGATGGAACAGCGACCGGCCAGATCGGTACCGTCAAAGTGACGGTCACCACCACCAACTACGAAAACTTTCAACTGACGCTCGTCCTCAACGCGGTGAACCAGATCAAGCCCACGCCGGACGGCACAATCACTGCAAGCGAGATTACCTACGGCCAGACATTGAGCGAGAGCCGGATTTCGGGCACGATGAAGGATCCCGACACCGGCAAATCCGTTAACGGTACGTTCGCGTGGACGGACGGCACGATCAATCCTAACGCAGGCGACTATGAAGCCGAATGGACGTTCACTCCGGCTGCGGGCTACGAGAAATACGCGACCGTGACCGAAACTGTGACCATCAAGGTCAAACCGGCGGAGCTGACCGTTTCCGTGAAAGCATCCAGCATGTATTACACCGGCGAGGAACAGATCGCATCGATCATCGCGTCTGGACAAAGCGTAGACAGCACTCCCGTGACGTTCACCTACAGCGACAAGGAAGATGGCAACTATACTTCGGGCGTACCGACATTCACCGACGCGGGCACATACACCGTTTACTACAAGGCGGAAGCCGCGAACCACGAACCAGCTACCGGTACGTTCACCGTGACCATCGACCCGCTGCCGATCAGCCTTCTCTCTGTTTCGTCAATCTCCAAGACCTACGACGGCAGTGCAGATGTCACGCTCACTGCGGACAAGCTGACGTTCCTCAGCAAAACGGCGAAGATTAAACTTCCCGATACGGCGCTCTCCTTCTCTGACGCCCAATTTACCAGTAAGCAGGCGGACGGGAGTTATCTGCCCTCGCCGGAGGTCGGAAACGGAAAGGCGCTTTCCTTCACCATGACGCTCACAAGCAATAACTATGTGTTTGAAGGTAAGTCGGAAGGTACCACAAAGGTCAGCGACGTTTTCGCGACCGATGATGTGAACCGGTTCACCATCACCAAGGCCGCTGCGCCCACAGTGCAGCCCGTAGAGCTGACCGTTATCAACGGGCTGGCAAAGACTTACTTGGTCAATCTTCCCGCGCTGCCGACGCTGGGCGATAATTGTAAGTACGGCTCCATCAAATATGAGGCCTGCAACTTCGATCTGATTGGAGAGGGCGGCTACGCAAATTCGACGGCAATGATCACATCAAACGATGAGTTCCAGTTGACTGTCCCGGCTGTCGAATCTCAGACCGAAGGTTCCGTCGGAACCGTAGGCGTCAAGATCACCACGGACAACTATCAGGACATGCTCCTGACCGTTGAAGTCATCGCGAAGAACAAGATCGTTCCCGTGCTGGACGGCGAGATCACCGCAACGCCGATTACCTACGGTGACACACTGAGCAAGAGCGAAATTTCGGGCAAGATGAAAGACCCCAATACCGGCGCAAAGGTCGAGGGCACTTTCTCGTGGCAGCAACCGGACAATACGATTCTGGACGCGAGTACGCTTGGTCATAGTGTCGAATGGACGTTCACTCCGGCTGCGGGCTACGAGAAATACGCGACTGCGTCCGGAACTGTGACCATCAAGGTGAACAAGGCTACCCCCACCTTCACCGCTCCCACAGCGCAGGAAAACCTGACCTATACCGGCTGGGAGCAGGCGTTGGTCACAGCAAGCAGTGTGACCAGCGGCGGCACCATGCAGTACAGCCTGACCGAGAACGGCACATACAGCCAGGACATCCCTACCGGCACCGATGCCGGAGCATATACCGTGTGGTATCGGGTGATTGGCGATGCAAACCACAACGATACCGCACCCGCCAGCGTGGCGGTCCGCATTGGGAAGAAGCCGCTGACGATCACCGGGGTAACGGTTGCGTCCAAGCTTTATGATGGCACGACAAACGCGGACATTACCAGCGTAACCTTCGACAACGTGACCTTGAACCGAGGCACAGACTACACCGTCGCCGCCAGCTTTGACGATGCCGGTGTGGGCAGCGGCAAGAACGTCACTGCCACAGTGACCCTGATGGAGCAGACCGCGAAGAATTACGCCCTGGAGCAGAGCAGCTTCTTCGCGACTGGCAGCATCACCAAGGCCGCCACACCCACAAATATCCAGTCCGGTACGCTGACCATCACCAATGGCCTGCACAAGACCTATTCCTTTGACCTCTCAACGCTGCTGCCGAAGCTGACTGCTCCCTGTGACTACGGCACGATCACCTATGACAAGAAGGTTGATACCAATCTGGGCGTTGGCTCCTTTATTACCCTTGTAAACGGCAAGACCGGTGAGCTGACACTGGAAGCAAACAGAAGCGGCACGGACGAAGGAGCATTCGGCACGATCACTGTTACAATCTCCACGGGCAACTATCAGGATATCACCCTGACCATCAACGTCAGCGCGAAGAACAGGATCACTCCCACCGGCACACCGACGCTGAGCAAGAACGCCATCACCTACGGCGACGCCCTGAATACCATCGCTCTCTCCGGCAAGCTCCATGATAATGTCAACAACGTGGATGTCGATGGAACCTTTGAATGGGTGGACGGCACGCATATACCCGTGGTTGGGAACGGTACCTATGCAGCCGAGTGGATTTTCGAACCGACTGACACCGAGAAGTATTTAACGGTTTCGGGAAGATCGAATATCACTGTCGAAAAGACTCAACAGTACGGCAAGCTCAGCATGGCAGGCTATACTTACGGTCAAGCGCCAAGCACACCGACCTTGACAGGCCGGACTGGTGACGCGAATGCTCAAGTGACCTACCGTTATTCCGCTGCTGGCAGCGGCTCCGTTCAGACGTGGGATATTCAGAATCCGCCCGCGCTGAACGCCGGTACCTACCGTATGTACGCCAGCATTGGTGATACGGATAACTACTACGGATTTGAAGCTGTGTATTGCGAATTTGTGGTAGCGAAGGCAACGCCGACCTACACCGCTCCCACCGGGCTGACGGCAAAATACGGTCAGACGCTGGCGGATGTGACGCTGCCGGACGGCTGGAGTTGGATGGATAGCAGCGAATCTGTGGGCGGCGCTTCGACTGCCGCCAAGACCTTCCAGGCGAAGTTCCCCCCGACAGACGCTGTCAACTACAACATGGTGGAGAACATCGGGCTTGAAGTCACGGTGAACAAGGCAGATGGCGGCAACCTCAAAACGGTCGAGCTGGAGCAGAAGTACACGGACGCCTCGGATCACACCTACACGCCGGACTGGGCCGGACTGCCCGCCGGGCAGGACTGGACGTTCAGCAGCGAGGCGAGCATCGTCCTGTCCAAGCAAGACTTCGCAGCGGACGGCAGCTTGCTGACCTATGCCATCTCCGGCGGCAAGGCGGGTGACAAGATCACCATCACCCTCAAGGCGTCCTGTGACAATTACGAGGATTTCACCATCACGCTGAACGTCACTCTGACAGAAAAGGACGATCAGAAGCCGTTGACCATCACCGGTGCGGGTAGTGTGGTCTACGGTCAGACACTGACATTGACCACCACTGGCGGCTCCGGCACGGGCACAGTGACCTACCGCATCGACACAGACGCGAGCACCGGCGAGGCGACCATCGATCCCAACACCGGCGTTCTGACTCCAGTCAAGGTCGGCTCCGTGAGCGTCATCGCAACCAAGGCGGGCGACAACGACTACAACGACGTCACTAGTGCTCCCTTCGTGCTCATGATCAAACCGGCCACGCCCACCGGCGCGCCGAACTACACCAGAATCACCATAAGCGGTAAGACACTGAAGGACGCGGCGCTGACCATCGAGGGCAGCACGCCGAACCCCAATGACGGCAAGCTGGAATGGGTGGATGACAAGGAAAATGTCCTATCCGGCAATACCACGGTCGAGGACAACACGGCCTACAAGTGGCGCCTCACGCCTACTGACACCAACTACACGACACTGACCGGCGAGGTTGAGCTGTATCACAAGTCCAGCGGTGGCGGCAGCGGTGTGACGGCTCCCTCCATCACGGTCCCCGTTTCCTCTGAGCAGGAGACCGTGAAGGTGGATGCGATCGTTTTTGGCAGCACCGCAGCCGTGGAGGTCACCGACAAGCAGCTCGATCAGGTCACTTCGGGCGGCGACATCGTCACCGTGGACGTCTCCGGCCTTAAGGACGTGGACAGCGCCAAGGGCACCGGCGAGACGACGTTCAGCCCCAACGCAGATTGCACCAGAGCGCAGATCGTAACCCTCCTCTGGCGTTGCAAGAAGTGACCCAGCTGAACAGCAAAGCCGCTGACATGACCACATAAGCGAACATCGGACAGCGCAGCGGATAGGCTTTTTGCCATGACTCTGCGCGGTCCTGATTTTATATTCCGCATGTTTCCATACTATCGTAAACGGTAAATAACCCGTACCTGCTAAAGCGGGAACAAATATGTCATACTTGTCGCGGGGAGGGTTCTTAATACTCCTCGCGGCATTACATATAGGGAGGTCTGTGCATGGAATACGGCTACGCGAGAATTTCCACAAGAGAACAAAATGAGGAGCGCCAGCTCATCGCCCTGCGGGAGTTTGGGCGGAACGACGGCCAGATCATTCTGGATAAGCAGTCCGGCAAGGATTTTGACCGACGCGGCTACAGGAGGCTGCTGCGAAAATTGAAAGACGGCGACACCCTTGTCATCAAGAGCATCGACCGTCTCGGGCGAAATTATGAAGAGATCCTGGAGCAATGGCGCGTTATTACCAAAAAGAAAGGAGCGGCCATCGTCGTGCTGGATATGCCGCTGCTCGACACGCGCCGGAGCCGCGACCTGACCGGTACGCTGATCGCGGATATCGTGCTCCAGCTTCTGAGCTATGTGGCGCAGACGGAGCGTGAATTCATCCATCAGCGGCAGGCGGAGGGCATCGCTGCGGCAAAGGCGCGGGGCGTAAAGTTCGGACGTCCCTATAAGGAACTGCCCGCTGGATTTCAGGAGGTCAAGGCGCGTTGGGAGCGCGGTGAGCTGTCGGCGCGGGCAGCGGGCAAAGAACTGCACAATGCACACAGCACATTTTTGTACTGGGTGCGCGGCAATATATGTTAAAAAGTCGTTAAACGCGAGAATTGTCGGATATAAAAGTAGACCTTTTTGGGCACCTTGCTATTGATATTTTGGACAAAACGTGATACTATAAGGTCCTAAAAGAATCGTTTATTGGGTAATGGTCAACAAAGCCTACATTATTGACCACTGTCCGGCTATAAGGGAGATTGCCGGTTTGAGCGCCGAAAGGACGGGCTGGCGGATCGGAAGCAAGGGGTGAGCATGGATGCGAACATCGTTCTACGACTTTTGCGTAAAGCAGGGCCATAGGGCTCTGCTGGCGCAGTGGGACGAGGTTCGCAACGCGCCGCTTACGACTGGAAACGTTTCCTTCGGAAGTCATCAAAAGGTATGGTGGCAGTGCTCCAAGGGTCACAGTTGGCAGGCCAAGGTATACTCCCGCTCGGAGGGCAGCGGCTGCCCGTACTGCACCGGACGCAAGGAAACGCCTGAGAACTCGCTGGCGATACAGGTTCCTGCCCTTGAGGCTGAGTGGGATGCGGAGAAAAACACTCCGCTGAAGTTCGCCGACCTGACCATCGGCAGCCACAAAAAGGTCTGGTGGCGGTGCCCTGCGGGACATTCCTACGATTCGGTCGTCAAGAGCCGTGTGCTGGGCACCGGCTGTTCCGTCTGCGCGGGGCGTGTTGTTCTGCCGGACGAAAACTCCCTCGCGGCAAGGTATCCCGCACTTGTTGCCGAATGGGATACCGAGAAGAACGCTCCTCTATTGCCGACGCTGGTCGCCCCGGGAACGGTGAGAAAGGCCTGGTGGCGCTGTCCCAAGGGGCACAGCTACCGTGCCGCCATCTCATCCCGCGCGGGTGGTGGAACAGGCTGCCCATTCTGCGCAGGGCAAAAGGTCATACAGGGCGAAAACGACCTCGCTACCCAATACCCGCAGCTTGCTGCCCAATGGGACCGACAGAAAAACGGCGCTCTGATACCGGAGGCAGTGACTTCCGGCTCCAACCGCCGCGTGTGGTGGCGCTGCGAAAAGGGACATTCCTATCCGGCTGTTATAGCTCACCGCGTGCGGAGTGGAAGCGATTGTCCGTATTGCTCCAACCACAAGATTCTGCCCGGCTTCAACGACCTCGCGACGATAGATCCGGTCGTTGCCTCGCAATGGCACCCGACGCGCAACGGCAGCCTTACACCGCAGCAGGTGACGCCCGGCAGCCGCCGCAAGGTCTGGTGGCTCTGCGATAAGGGTCATGCGTGGCGTTCGGTCATCAGCAGCCGCACGGGAAAGAAATGGTGCGGCTGTCCGATCTGCGCGGGCAGACCATTGAGCCAATGCACAGCGATTCTAAGTGAATCTCCGGCAGAGCCGGTGAAATAAGTGCCCACCTGCAGGGAGCTGCAGAATATATAAATCTCTCATAGGAGGATCAAAATGAAACGCAAAGCATTATCTCTCATTCTTGCGTTTGCCATGGCAGTCAGTCTGTTCACGGTAGGCGCAAGCGCGGCGGAGCCTACCTACGGCGACACCGCGGGCCACTGGGCCGAGGCCTCCATCGAACGCTGGAGCGGCTACGGCATTATCCAGGGCAGCAACGGCAAGTTTGACCCGGACGGTCAGCTTCCCTGTGCACAGCTCGCCACCATTCTGGCAAGACTCCTGAAGCTGCCCGCCGCAAAGGACGCAGGCTTCATCGATAACCCGGCGGACGCCTGGTATTATGACGCCATCAACCGCTGTGCCGCCGCTGGCATTCTGAAAGGAAACGGCGATGGCACCGTGACGCCGAATGCGTCCATTACCCGTGAGCGCGCCATGGTCATGTTGGGCCGCGCTCTGGGTATCGAGCCCATCGAAAACCCCAATCTGACGCAGTTCACGGACGGTGCGCAGGTGGCGTCCTATGCCCGGGGCATGCTGGCTGCTCTGATCAGAGCCGGTATTGTGGGCGGCGTGACTGCCGACCAGCTGGCTCCTCAGAACAACATCACCCGCGCAGCCACCGTCACGATTCTTGACCGCGCCATCGGCACCTATGCGGACAAGGCTGGCGAGACGGTCAAGGCTGACGGCAAGGGTCTCGTGCTCGTCGTCGCCGAGAACGTCAAGATCACCGGCGCTCCCGAGGGCACCAAAATCGTGGTTGCGGACGGCGCGACCGGCCTGACCGTCAACGGCAAGTCCGTCTCCGACGACCAGACCTACATCGTCCCCAAGACCACCACCGGCTCCGGCAGCTCCTCCGGCGGTTACAGCCACAGCCACAGCTATAATGAGACTACTCATAAGTGCTCCTGCGGTGCGTTTGCCCCCACAGTCGTTGCGACCATCGGCAATACCAACGGATACCTGACGCTGGAAGCTGCTGTTGCAGCGGCGCAGAGCGGCGACATTGTGAAGCTGGTGAAGGATACCAGCGAGAATATTATAATCCCCAACGGCAAGACGATCGTCATTGACTTAAACGGTAAAAAACTGACGAATGCAGATAGCCATACAATCGTCAATAACGGCAATTTGACCATTCAAGGCAGTGGCACTGTAGATAATGTGACACATCAAAAGGCTGCTCTGGTCAACTATGGTACTGCTGTGCTGAATGGTGGTACTTATACCCGTAGCTTAGAGAATCCTGAAAATAATAAAGATAACTCCGGCGGCAATAGCTATTATACCATCCTAAATGATAAGGGCGGCAATATGACTATCAACGCCGGTGTTGAGGTTACCAACGTCGGTCATTTCTCCAGTATGATTTGCAATGGCGGTGATGCGAATAGTTCCGCCATGTCTAAGCTGACCATTCACGGCGGTGTTTTCTCCGGAGGTATCAATACCGTCAAAAACGATGAACTTGGCGAACTTACAATTACCGACGGCTCTTTCTCCAATGCCTCTCAGTGTGTTATCATGAACTGGCACAAGGCCAACATCTCTGGCGGTACTTTTGAAACGAACGAAGGTGCTGAAACTGTTTTGTTTACCGCAAAGTACCATGATACTCGCGCCATTGGTAAACTGACGCTCACTGGCGGTACTTATATTTGCAAGACTGATCAAGCGCTGTTGTGTGATCGCTATAACAACAACGAAAAGTATTTAGGAACCGCTTCTATCGCTGGCGGCACATTCTCTCGTCAGCCCGAGGCGAAATATATCGCCGCAGGCTATGAGGCTAAGGACAATGGAAACAACACATGGACGGTCGGCGCAGCGGCGAGTGCCGCCTTCGCCGCGCAGGTCGGCGGTGTGATGTACACGACCCTCGCTGATGCCCTTGCCGCGGCGGACGAAAACGCGATCGTGAAGCTGCTGGAGGATGTGACCGGTCAGGTCGCTATCCCTGCCGGGAAGAAGCTTACGCTTGATCTGAATGGAAAGACGATCACGCATAGTGGGACCGCGATCATCAACAACGGCACGCTGATCGTGAAGAACGGCGCGGTCGTCTCTACCGGAAATTGCGGCATCGGCGTCGGCAGCAACTCTGAAACCACCATCCTGAGCGATGTGACGGTTACCGCGCAGGAAAGCGCCGTGATCACGAGCAAATCCACCGGCGCCAAAATCTTCATTGAGGGCGGCACCTTTACCTCGACGGACAACGCGGTGATCGCGGGCAACGGCTCGGAGCGCACGGGCAATCCCAATATCATCGTCATCAACGGTGGTACCTTTAATGGCGGCATTACGACCGCCGGCTATGTTGCCTGCGGCATCTACGCGCCGTGGAAGGATCAGATTACCGTGAACGGCGGCACGTTCCACATCACGGGCGGCGCGGGCATCGTGGCCCGTGCGGGTCAGGTGTCGGTGAACGGCGGTACGTTCATCTGCACCGGCAATGCGACCGGTAAGGTCGGCGATTCCCGCGTGGTCGTTCCCTGCGCCGCGCTTGTATTCGACAGCGAGGCGAATTATCCCGCGCTGACCAACGAATCCGTGATCCTCGTGAAGAATGGCACCTTTACCGTGGAGAGCGGCGTTGCTGTGGCGCACGCGGTCAAGGCCGCGGAAGATCTTAACCCGCGCATCGTGATCGAGGGCGGCAGCTTCTCCGGCAATCCGACCACGTTTGTCAAAGAGGGCTGCACGGCTCAAGAGAAAGACGGTATCTGGACGGTGCAGAAGAGCGAGTGAGCGGATGCGGCTATCTGAGCGGTAGCGAACTGCGTGGAAGCAGATCGCGAAGCGCAGAGCATCTGAGTGATTTCATATTTCAAGCTGCTCATGGATGCAGTCCTCACTTTCTTTTTTGACTGAAATGGTTTTTGTTTTTCCGGTGTAGCGAATCCACGCTTTGGCCAGCCGAACGGCAGGTAAAATGGCACATGCTTCTCGGGTCAGCATAAGACCCATAGGGAGGGTGGCGGCCCTACGACATCCTCAATCCCAACGACATGAACATGCCCGATGGCCAGACACCCACCGTTACCGGTAACATACTTGCCGAAGGCGTGAAAACCATTGTTGAGTGGACGTCTAACACCAAGATTGAAGCTGAAAATAATGTTGTGAC
>OGIL01001943.1_pt1 | contig 10468 bp, 7 predicted proteins | sample 1571751 | NCBI WGS metagenome assembly OGIL01 (sample SAMEA2581964, study PRJEB24529) | metagenome | biome: Human gut stool | place: China | collected 2011 | reverse complement strand
GGCCACGCTCTGGACGAGATCGAAGCCCTTCATGCCGACCATGCGGCTGACCATTGCAAAGACGGGGCTGCCGTCCTTGTTGAGGCCGAACCTATCCTGCAGAGCCTCCTTGCACTTTGCCTTGCCCTCTTCGAAGTTGTTGACATCGTAGTTGAAGGCGATGTGGGGGTCGGTGGCAGGGTTGTTGGCCTCCATGTCGATACCGTTCAGGATGCCGCAGAGCTTGTACTGCTTCTCGCGCAGCAGAGCGTCCAGACCGTAGCTGAACCACGGGTCCAAAATCTCCTGTGCGTAGGTGGGGCTGACGGTGGTGATCTTGTCGGCAGTCTCGAAAGCGCCCTTCATGAAGTTGGCGCAGCCGTCGTACTCCACGATATGCTGATCCCGGTGGCCGATGCCGCAGGTGTCCTCCAGAATATCGGTGCCGTACTTGCCCTGATAGGCAATGTTGTGGATGGTGAACACGGTCTTGATGCGGTTGAACTTGTCCAGATGACGATAGTACAGGTTCAGGTACACCGGCACCAGAGCGGTCTGCCAGTCGTTGCAGTTGATGATATCGGGGGTGAAATCGATGTAGAACAGGGTCTCTAAAACGGCGCGGGAGAAGAAGGCGAAGCGCTCGCCGTCATCGTAGAAGCCGTACAGGCCGCGGCGCTTGAAGTAATACTCGTTGTCCAGGAAGTAGTAGGTCACGCCGTTCACTTCGGCCTTGAACAGGCCGCAGTACTGGCTGCGCCAGCCCACCGGCACCGAGTAGTTGGTGACGTATTCCAGCCGGTCACGCATCTTCAGGTCGCCGTACAGCGGCATGATGACGCGGGCGTCCACGCCGTCCTTGACCAGAGCCTTGGGCAGAGAGCCTGCAACATCAGCCAGACCGCCGGATTTCGCAAAGGGAGTTGCTTCCGAAGCAGCATAGAGGATTTTCATAAGATCGCTCCTTTCAGAAAAGCGGTTGAAACAAAGAGTGGGCGGGGGCAAAGCTGCCCCCGCCCCTCTTTCCGAGAGGGGCTACCGGGGAGGGAGCCGCCCCTGTGAAAAAATCAAAGGAAGCGCATCAGACCATGTGGTTCTTCTGCACGTAAACAGGGAAGCTCTCGGTGCCGGACAGCTTCTTGCCAGCGGTCACGCGGACGTTCTTGTCGGTGACGACGCACTCCAGCTGCGCATCGGCTTCCACGATGGTGTCCTGCATCAGGACGCAGTTCTTGACGACCGCACCCTTCTTGACCTTGACGCCGCGGAAGAGCACACAGTTCTCGACCGTGCCCTCAATGACGCAGCCGTCGGCCAGCAGAGAGTTCTCCACGCAGGAACCGTTGACGTAGCGGACGGGGTTGTCATCGCGGATCTTGGTGTAGATGGGGCTCTCCTTGGGGAACAGAGCGTTCAGGTTCTTCTCGTCGATGAGCTTCAGGTTCTCGTCGAAGTAGCTCTTCATATCGCAGATGTGGGCCACATAGCCGGTGTACTCCACAGCGCGGATGTTCAGGATGTTGACATTGTGTGCCAGGATGTCGCGCTCAAAGTAGATCAGGCCGCGGGCGGTGGCGTCCTTGACCAGCTTGATCAGGGTCTCGCGCTCCAGAACGTAGATGTTCAGGTCCAGATTCTGGATGCCGGAGCGGTAATCGTTGAACAGCAGCTCGGTCACGCGGCCGTCGGCATCAACGGTCAGGGTGTAGTTGTCGTTCTTGCGGCCTTCGGGGATCTCGGTCTTCTGGTATGCGATGGTCACATCGGCACCGCTGGCCTGATGAGCGGCCAGCAGTGCGTTGAAGTCGTAGTTGATGGCAATGTTGGCATCGCTCATGACGACATAGCGCTCCTTCTGGTTCTCCAGGAAGTTCAGGATGGAACCCAGAGCCTCAACACGGCCGGAATAGATGCGCACACCCTTTTCTGCAAAGGGAGGCACGATGTTCAGGCCGCCGTGGCGGCGGGCCATATCCCACTCACGGCCGGTGCCCAGATGGTCCATCAGAGAGTGGTAGTTCTTGCGCACGACGATGGACACGTTGGAAATGCCGCAGTTCGCCATGCTGGACAGCACGAAGTCCACCATGCGGTAACGGCCTGCAAACGGGATGGATGCCATCGCGCGCTCGGTCACGAGTTCAGGCACGGTGGTGTCATAGCTGTTGGGGAAAATGATACCCAACGCATTGTTGTTCTGGCTCAGCATACTTCCTCGCCCTCCTTGACGGAATCAAATACTTTGGCGCCCTCTTTGACGGTCGCGCCTGCACCGACGGTCAGGCCGGTGCCCACATGTGCGATGGCGCCGTCGCCGCCGATCTTTGCACCGGCACCCACGACGACATCCTCAGCGAGGATGCAGCGCTTGACCACAGCGCCCGCCTTGACCACGACGCCGTCCATCAGAACAGCATCTTCCACGGTAGCGCCCTCTTCCACGACGACGCCTGCGCTCAGGACCGAGTGCCGGACATTGCCGTAGATCTTGCAGCCCTCCGTGATGAGGGAGTCCTGCACGACGGCGCGGGGGCCGATCTTCTGGGCCGGCAGAACGGGGTTGCGGCTGTAGATCTTCCAGGTCTTATCGAAGATGTCGATGCCGGAGTGCTCCGGGTCGAGGACCTCCATATTGGCCTCCCACAAGCTGTCGATGGTGCCGACGTCGCGCCAGTAGCCTGCAAAGCGGTACGCATACATCCTGCGGCCGTCACGCAGCAGGGCCGGGATGATGTTCATGCCGAAGTCGTTCTTGGAGTTGGGGTCTGCCTCGTCCTCTTCCAGATACTTCTTCAGGACGTCCCAGTTGAAGATGTAGATGCCCATGGAAGCCAGGTTGGACTTCGGGACCGGGGGCTTCTCCTGGAACTCGGTGATCTTGTCGTTCTCGTCTGCGACCATCAGGCCGAAGCGGGAAGCTTCCTTCCAATCGACTTCCATGACGGCGACCGAGAACTCTGCGCCCTTCTCCTTGTGGAAGCGGAGGAAGTCTGCATAGTCCTGCTTGCAGATCTGGTCACCGGACAGGATGATGACATACTCCGGGTCATAATTGTCGATGAAGCTGATGTTCTGGTAGATGGCGTTTGCGGTGCCCTTGTACCAGTCGGTGCCCTTTGCCTGCTCATACGGCGGCAGGGTGTGCACACCGCCGTGCAGGCGGTCAAGGTCCCAGGGCTGGCCGTTGCCGATGTACTCGTTCAACTTCTGGGGCTGATACTGGGTCGCGATGCCAACGGTATCAATGTTGGAGTTGACGCAGTTGGACAGCGGGAAGTCCACGATGCGGTATTTGCCGCCGAAACCGACCGCCGGTTTTGCCGTTTTCTGTGTCAGCGCATACAAGCGCGAACCACGTCCGCCGGCAAGGATCATTGCCACAATTTCTTTTGCCATAGCTTTATTCTCCCCTTTAACATTAACATTTCCGTTGTTCGGAAATGAGCGTCAACAAATGATCGTGTAGAACGGATGGGTTACTCTTTGGCTGCCTTGGGTTTGCGGCCGCGCTTTTTGGGCGCTTCCTCTGCTGCCGGTTCCGGCTCAGCCTTTGCCTTCCGGGTGGGTTTCTTCACCGGCTTTTCTGCCGGAGCTTCGGCGGCCTTGGGCTTACGGCCGGGCTTTTTTGCATCCTTTTCCGTGGGGGCCTCCGGGGCAGCCTTGGGTTTGCGGCCAGGCTTTTTCACGGCCTTTTCTGCCGGGGCTGCCTTGGTGGTCTTTTTGGCGGCGGTCTTTTTGCCGGGCTTTTTCGCCTTGTCCGCTGCAGTTTTGGCGGTGCGCTTTGTAGGCACCTCAAAGTACAGGGTGCTCATGGGGGGCAGGGTGATGGTGATGCTCTGCTCAAAACCGTGCATGGGCTTTTTGTGGGTCCGCACGGGCTTGTTGTGGACAGCACCGGAACCGCCAAAGGCAGCGTCATCGCTGTTCAGCACCTCTTTGTAGGTGCCGGCCACCGGTGCGCCCAGGGTGTAGCCCTCGCGCAGAACGGGGTTGAAGTTGCACACCACCAGGATCTGCTTGCCGGCAGTGTCCTTGCGCAGGAAGGCGATGACGCTCTGCTGGGAGTCGTCCGGCACGATCCACTGGAAGCCCTCCCAGCTGTAGTCCACCTGCCAGAAAGCGGGATGGTCCTTGTAGAAAGCGTTGAGGGTCTTGGCATAGTTCTTCAGCTCGGTGTGCTTGTCGTAGCCCAGCAGCATCCAATCCAGCTGCTTGGCCTCGTTCCACTCGGCAAACTGGCCGAACTCCTGACCCATGAACAGCAGCTTCTTGCCCGGGTGCGCCATCATGTAGCCAAAGAAGGTGCGCAGGTTGGCAAACTTTGCCTCATACTCGCCGGGCATCTTGTTGATCAGGCTGCCCTTGCCGTGCACCACTTCGTCGTGGCTGATGGGCAGCACAAAGTTCTCGCTGAACGCATAGAAGAAGCTGAAGGTAACCTTGTTGTGGTTGCCTGCGCGGAAGAGCGGATCGGTCTTCATGTAGCTGAGCATGTCGTTCATCCAGCCCATGTTCCACTTGAAGTTGAAGCCCAGGCCGCCGTCCGAAGCGGGCTTTGTGACCATAGGCCATGCGGTGGACTCCTCCGCGATCATGTACTTGTGGGGGTGACGGCCCAGCACGGTGTTGTTGAGCTTGCGCAGGAAGGCCACGGCCTCCAGGTTCTCCTTGCCGCCGTCCTTGTTGGGCTCCCACTCGCCCTGCTTGCGGTTGTAATCCAGATACAGCATGGAAGCCACGGCGTCCACCCGCAGGCCGTCGATGTGGTACTGCTCCAGCCAGTACAGGGCACTGGAGATCAGGAAGCTCTGCACCTCGTTGCGGCCGAAGTCGAACACCATGGTGCCCCACTCCTTGTGCTCACCGCGCTTGGGATTGGGGTCCTCATAACAGGGCTCACCGTCAAAGTTGTACAGGCCGAACTGGTCCTTGGGGAAGTGGGCAGGCACCCAGTCCATGATCACGCCGATGCCGGCTGCATGCAGCTTATCCACAAAGGACATGAAGTCTTTGGGGGTGCCGTAGCGGCTGGTGGGGGCAAAATAGCCGGTGACCTGATAACCCCAGCTGCCGTCGAAGGGATATTCCATCACGGGCAGCAGCTCCACATGGGTATAACCCATCTCGGTGATGTAGGGGATCAGCTGGTCGGCCAATTCTGCGTAGTTGTAGGGCTTGTTGCCCTCCTTCATCTTCCAGCTGCCGACGTGCATCTCGTAGATGTTCATGGGGCCGTTGATCACATCGGCCTTCTTCTGGGCGGCCTGCCAGGCCTCATCGTGCCAGGCAAAGCCGGTGATATCGTAGACCTTGCTGCCGTTGGACGGGCGGGTCTCGGCGTGGAACGCATAGGGATCGGCCTTATAGACCAGATCACCTGCGCGGGTGGTCACGCAGTATTTATAAACATCATATTCTTTCATGCCCGGGATGAACAATTCCCATACGGAATCGCCATCCACCTTGCGCATCGGGTGGCTGCCCGGCTTCCAGCTGTTAAAGTCGCCCACCACGCTGATGGCTACAGCATGGGGTGCCCACACGCGGAACACCACACCTGCTTCACCGGCACGTGTTTCCATGTGTGCGCCAAAGTAGCGGTATGCTTCACAGTTATTGCCCTGTTTGAACAAATACACCGGCAGGTCCGATGCATTGCTTTGGATCTTCTCCTCGGTCGGTTTCATAGACTGCTCCTCCCCGTACAGATCCGCATACGCGCACCTGTAGCTTTTTACTCTTTTATATTAAAGAATTCCGACCGGTTTTTCAAGGCCTTTTCTGGAAAAATACCCATAATCTTTTCTTCAATATTTCTCCCTTATATACACACCCGCCAATTTTTTGCAAAATTTATCGTGAATCTTACCAATGCAACGAAAAAAGCGGAGCCTCTGCACCTCTCTCTTTTGGGAGAAACGTACAAATGCTCCGCTCTGCGGGGTCCTTTTCCGGTTTCCCCGGTTCTTTTCAGCCTGCTCAGTCCACCACGTAGACGTTCACCTGAATGGCTCCATTGATCACGCTCTCGGCGTAGGTCTCGTAGAACAGGTCCACAAGGATCTGGCCCTTCTGCACGGCAATGCCGGTATCGGTAGCCACCGCATAGCCGTACACGAACTTGCCGTCGGTGGAGGTGATATACAGCTTGGTGCCGTAGGGGATCACATCCGGGTCCACGGCCACGGTGCCGTAGCCAAGGCCAAGGCCGGAAGAGCCCTTGCCGGTTTTAGAATAATAACCGGTGGCCTTGCCGGTGAGCACCTTGCTGTAGGAAGCAGGGGCATTGGTGGTGCCGTCCGGGCCGGTCAAGGGCGAGACGGGTGCGCCCGCGCCGTAGGTCTTGATGACATGGTTCGTGGGCTGCACGGTGGTGGTGGAATCCACCACGATACTGTTCTCCAGCTCACCGTCCACATAGCGGTCGCGGGTGGTCACGGTCTGCTGACCGGCTGCGCCGTGCTGCATAGTAGTGGTGCGGCCGGTGTTGCGGAAGTACAAGCTGGTGTAGACATACTGAGTGTCGTAGGGGATAGCCTGCGTCTCCACACGCTCTTCGTAGTCCACACGGTGGACCACGATCTTGCTGCCGGCTGTCACGATGTGATCCAGCGCCGGCTCGGTGTAGTCGTCCCCTTCAAGGGTGATGCCGGCGCGCTCCAGCGCATCGGCTACAGTGCCGTACACCAGCTTGACCGGGTACTCCTGCCCGTCGGCGGTGATGCTGACGGAGAATGCGCGCTCGATATTCAGGGATGCAAGATTGCCGCTGAACGCGGTGTAGTAGACCTCATCGCCCTCTTCAGAGCGGATGCCGGAAAGGTGCATGACCTGTGCGGGGGAAGCAGCGGCATCGGTCACAAGAACCTGCCGCGCACCATTGGAGTCGGTGACGTAGGTCAGCCGCAGATTTGCAGCGGTGACGCCAAGGGTAGCCACAAGGCATACCACCATGACACAAAATGCCAGCACACGGGGAGATACTGCCTGCTTTACGGCAGTAACTGCTTTCTTCAATTTAACGGAAGCGATACGAGACAACTCCTCTCTTTGTCGTATTTGGCGCGGCCGCAGGTATTGCATCGGCACCCCGGCCGCCCGGACTGCGGCGGCTGGGGATATAAACGCCGCACAGTCAAATACGATGCTCTCTTTGGGTAAAAGAAGAAGCATCGTATTACAGGTTGGAATCCGCTTTAGGCAGACCACAAAACTGCCCCGGCACGGGCCGCATCTGCCCATGCCGTGCCGTACGCAGGACGGCTTTTTACTTCATCCAGATAGAATTTAAACGCTGCAACGTTCGTTGCACAAACGGTATTTTACCAGACCGTAAAGCATCTGTCAAATCGGTGTCTCGCATTTTGTTAGATTTGTAACATAGTTTTTTGTGCAATTTTCACAGTGTTTTCTTTTATATTTTGGTTTTTAGGTGGTTTCCTTCTGATTTTTGCCTTTTTTCTGCGCATGATTTGTTCATGAATTTTTAACATTTGCACCGGCTTTTTTTCCTGCAAATAAGGCCGCAGATACTGCCGCTGCGCCCAAAACAAGCTGCCCCACATCGCGGGTTTTGCATGGAAAACCTGCGGGGGAATTACCCTGCTCCGGCAGGGGAAAACGGCCTGCCTCTGCGGGGCAGAAACCCCGTTTAGCAAAATGCCGAAGAACAGAAAATTTCACATTTTCTGTACACACTGGATAGTTTTGCGCCCCCGGCGGTACAATCGGGACAGCAAACAGAAAAGGAGGTTTTGCATGGAGATCGAGATCCTTGAACAGCAGTGCGGCGGCACCGAATTTGTGCCCAGCCCGCACCGGCTGCACCTTGGCGCACAGAACGCCGAGGGGGTGGACCGGCTGCAGTTCATCCTGCCCGCAGCGTGGGCGGAGTGCACGCTGGCGCTGTACCTGCGCCGCAGCGACGGGGTGCAGCTGGCCGCCATTCCGCTGGACACCGACGGCAGCGTGACGGTGGACCGCCGCCTGACCGGCAGCGTGCGGGGACAGTGGATGCTGGCCGCCATGGGCAGCGGCGGCTACACTGCCTACACCCGCCCCGGCAGCTACGACGTGTACGCCACCCTGCCCACGGACGGCGGCAGTGAGGAGCTGCCGCCCTCGGTGTACGAGCAGTTCGTGGCGCGCGTGCTGGAAAGCGCCCGCGCCGCAGCGGAGAGCGCCCGCCGCGCCGAGAACGGTGCGGCAGACACGGCCGTGCAGGCGGCGCTGGCGCAAAAGGCTGCGGACAAGATCCTTGCCGACCGCACCGATGCCGACGCCTGCGCAAAGCGGGCGGAGGCCGCTGCGCTGCGGGCCGAGAGCTATGCCCCTGCCGATGGACGGGTGCTGAGCGTGAACGGCAAGGGCGGCGCGGTGCGGCTGACCGCACAGGATGTGGCGGCGGTGCCGCGCCCGGCACAGCCTTTGCCCGGCGCGGTGGTGCGCATCCTCAGCGTGAACAGTGCCACCGGTGCGGTGCAGACGGACACGACCCCGCTGCCGGATCTGCGCCCCTATGTGCGCAGCGAGACCGTGCCCACAGCGGAAACGTCCGGCGCAGTGCGTGCAGACGGGCAGTACGGTGTTGCGGTGCGGGCAGACGCCACACTGACCCCCGTGCCCGCCACAGCGGCACAGCTGGACCGCATGACCGAAGCCTATGCGCCCCTGACCCCGGCGCTGCTGCCCTACGGCGTAAAAAAAGCGCTGACCAGCGCCGCCGGGGCGGCGGGCTGGTCGGCGCAGGAAAAGGCGGCAGCGCTGCTGCAGCTGGGCGCAGATGACCGATTCTACTCCAAGGCCGAAGCTGACCGGAAATTCGGCACGGCCTACACGCTGCCGTGTGCCACCGCCGCCGTGCTGGGCGGCGTAAAGGCCGGGCGGGGAGTGACTGTGGGCGCAGACGGAACATTGGAGGTGACCAGAGAAAACCTGAACGCGGTACTGGGCTTTAGCCTGACAGAAAAACTGGAACGACTGGAAAGGATGATGAATATGGATGGAAAACTGGTCTACACCGGCGCAGGCGTTGCGGGCAAATCTGCCACGAGCCTGACCGTGCCGGGCACGGTGAATTACATTGTGGTGCGGATGGTGGCACCCACGGCAGAAAACGACGCAAACCCGGTCGCCGCTGCTGCGGACTACGGCAGCACCCGCATCGTGCGGGGCGGCACAGCGGTGGCCATGGTGGGCGGCACGAGCTCTGATCTGAGCAACGGCGTCAAGTGCAGCGGCGCAGCGCCTGTGAGGATGAACTTTGCAGACAGCGGCGTGCTGAGCATAGGCGTTGTGAGAACGGACACGAGTCTCAGCTTTGAGTATCCCTTCAACGTAGAGGGCTACCAGTATGTGTAAGGGTGGTGCGGCATGAACGAGATGACCATCCGGCTGGACCGGAACGGTGCGGCAGCCGTGCCCGGCGGGCAGCTGCTGCTGGGGTATGCGGGCAACCGGGGCAACTACCGGCTGCGTATCGAGCAGCGGGGCGAGTGGAAGGGACTGACCGTGTGCGCCCATTGGCACACCCCCGGTGCAAGTGCAGCCCAGCTTGTGGAAAACGGCGTTCTGGAGGTTCCGGCGGCGGTGACGGCCGTGCCCGGTGCGGGCTGCATCACCTTTGAGGGGTCGGACGGCAGCCGCACCGTGACCAGCGCCGATGTGCGGTGCAAAGTGTGTGCCAACAGCGGCACGGCAGAGGGTGCACTGCCCGCACCGGCTACCTCTGCATGGGAGGCGCTGGTAAGGCTGCTGGGCGCGGGCGGCATTTCCGCAGAGGAAAAACAGGCGCTGCTGGCAGTGCTGCGGCTTCTGGCGGCGGGCAATGACGCAGCCATGACGGCCTATGCCCGTCTGGAAGCGCTGTGGAGCGCCCCGCAGCCGCCGAAGGAGAACGTTTTTGCCGTGCTGGGACGGGCGATCCTTGGAAAAATGAGCTTAGGGAGGAACGAATGAGCTACGAAAAACAAAACTTTGTGGACGGCCAGACCCTGACGGCTGCCCACCTGAACCACATGGAGGAGGGCATTGCAGCAGCCGGCGGCTTTACCGCAGGTGCAAAGGAACTGCTGCTGACCCTGTTTGAAAACGCGGCCTACACGACCGGCGATGCACAGTCTGCCCTGAATGCCCTGCGCACAGAGTGGGGCGGCAGTGCACAGGACATTCCGGTGCAGAGCGTGAGCCTGAGCGCCGCGATCCTGAACCTGAGCGAGGGCGAGAGCCAGACCCTGACCGCCATGGTGCTGCCCGCGAACGCTGCCAACAAATTGGTGTGGTGGAGCGTTTCGCCCGCCGGTCTTGCTACGGTGGCAGGCGGCACGGTGACTGCCGTGAAGGCCGGCATCTGCACGGTGACAGCTACGGCAGGCGGCAAGAGCGCCAGCTGCACGGTGAATATTGCGCAGGCGGAGACAGCACAGCTGATCTAACCGCCCCTCGCCGCAATTATCAGTTGGAGTGTTTTAGCCGCCGGACTGAAGCTGCT
>OGIL01001942.1_pt1 | contig 10470 bp, 12 predicted proteins | sample 1571751 | NCBI WGS metagenome assembly OGIL01 (sample SAMEA2581964, study PRJEB24529) | metagenome | biome: Human gut stool | place: China | collected 2011 | reverse complement strand
CCCTGCGGGCCGCCCGGGGTCTGGAGAGTCTGCCGGGGGTCCGGGTGCTCCGGGACGGGGACTTCCGGAACCAGACCGGCGTGGTGTCCTTCGTGACGGAGGGCCGGGACTGCGAGGCGGTGGGGGAGGCCCTGGCCCGGCGGGGCATCGCCCTGCGGGCGGGGCTTCACTGCGCGCCCCTGGCCCATCGCACGGCAGGGACCCTGGACACCGGCACCCTGCGGCTCAGCGCGTCTTTTTTCAACACCTTGGACCAGGCGGACCGCCTGGTGTGGGCCGTGTCCCGGGTGCTTCGTGAAAATGTAGAGCTTTGACAGACGTTTTTGTTGCATTTTCCCAATAAATTTTATATAATGTAAAATACGTATTGGTATGTGCAAGGAAGGGACGCCTGAAATGGAAGCAATTGTATCTGTATTGGAGCGGGCCGGGTGGTATTTGTCGCTGATCCGGCCCATGGATGTGCTGGACGTGGCCATTATCGCCTATCTGGTGTATAAGACCCTCTGTCTGGTGCGCAGCACCCGGGCGGAGAATATCCTCAAGGGCGTGGCGATCTTTCTGGTGGCCCTGTGGCTGTCGTCCCCGGCGGCCCTGAATCTGCGGGGCGTGAACTATATCCTCAGCCACATGGTGGAGTGGGGCGTTCTGGCCCTGATCATCCTGTTCCAGCCGGAGATCCGCCAGCTGCTGGAGAAGGTGGGCAGCCGGAACATCCGCCTGCTGCGCATTTTCCAGCCGGAGCAGCAGTCCACTGAGCTGGAGCGGGCCATCGACCAGACCGTGGCGGCCTGCACCGACATGGCCAAGACCCGCACGGGGGTGCTGATCGTGTTCGAGCGGAAGCTGCTGCTGGACGAGATCGTCCGCAGCGGCACCACCCTGGACGCGGCGGTGTCCAGCGAACTGCTGAAGAACATCTTCTTCGTGAAGGCCCCCATGCACGACGGCGCCGTTATCATCCGGCAGGGCCGGATCCTGGGCGCCGGGTGCATGCTGCCGCTGTCCAAGAACGTGAATCTCAGCCGGGACCTGGGCATGCGCCACCGGGCGGGCATTGGCATGAGCGAAAATTCCGACGCGGTGGTGGTCATCGTGTCGGAGGAGACAGGCTCTATCTCCGTGGCCATCGGCGGAATGCTGAAGCGGCACCTGATGCCGGAGACGCTCCGGCAGCTGCTGCGCAACGAGCTGATGCCCCAGCCGGAGGAGGAGCCGGACAAGCCCCGCCTGTCCCTGCGGGAGCTGCTGCACGCCCATAGAAAGGGGGAGCAGAATGGAAACCAAGACTAACACCAACCAGAATCCCGACAAGAGCCGCAAGGTTATCCGCATCGTCATCTCCATCTTAGTGGCCATCGCCCTGTGGGTCTATGTGGGCCGGGGGCTTTCCGTGGAGGTGACCATGAAGGTCAACAACGTCCCCGTGGAGTTTTCCGGCGAGGACACCAGCCTGGCCGAAAAGAACCTGATGCTGCTGTCGGGCTATGACACCACCATCGACCTGGTGCTCAAGGGCCCCAGCAGCGAGCTGTTCAAGCTGGACAAGAGCAAGGTCCGCATCGTGGCGGACACCAGCACCATTCAGGAGACCGGGCAGCAGACCCTGTCGTACCAGGTGTACTTCCAGGACGACATCCAGCGCAGCAAAATTTCCGTGGATCACGCCAGCGCCTACAGCGTCACCGTTACCGTGGGCGAGATGGACAGCAAGACCGTGCCCATCCGCTGCGACATCGTGGGCAGCACCGCCAAGGGCTTCACCGCCGGGGAGCTGACCCTGGATCCGGCGGAGCTGAACCTGCGGGGCCAGCGGGACGATCTGCTGAACATCGCCTATGCCAAGGTGACCCTGGACATTTCCGGCGCCGACCGCACCGTGGTCCAGGCCCTGGAGTGGGAGCTGTATGACTATAACGACATCAAGATCGACAACCCCGCCGTCCGCTCCAAGGTGAAGACCGTGCAGGCTACCCTGCCGGTAAAGACCTCCAAGGAGGTGGATCTGGTGGTCAACTTCGTCCCCGCCGCCGGGTCCACTCTGGACACGATACAGTATACCGTGTCCCCGGACAAGGTGACCCTGGTGGGCGAGAAGGACGTGCTGGACACCATCGACGCCATCGTGCTGGACACCCTGTACCTGCAGGACCTCCAGCCCTCCCAGAGCCTGACCTACAGCGTCACCGCCCCGGAGGGTACCACCCTGGCGGAGAACGTGGGCCCGGTCACCGTGACCATCGTGGTCACGGGGGTCACGGAGCGCAATGTCACCGTGACGGCCTTCAACTGCGAAAACGTGCCGGAGGGCTTTTCCGCCGTGCCGGTGACCGAGAGCCTGAACATCCTCCTGCGGGGCCTGGAGAGCGAGATGGCCCAGATCACCGCAGAGGACCTGCGCATTACCGTGGACCTCAGCGGTATCACGGAGCCGGGGGTCCACACGGTGCCGGTGACGGTGCAGGTGGCCAACTACGCCAACGTGGGCGTCAAGGGCTCGTATCAGATCGTGGTGGACGTGGAGCGTCTGCCGTAACAGAGATTTTTCCCCAAGCGAAAGGACTGAGCAAAATGACACAAGTGGCAACTGTTGAAAAGATCCTTCGGGACGGATATGTGCAGATCTCCGTGCCCCGCAAGTCCGCCTGCGGACACGACTGCGAGGAGTGCGCCGGATGCGGCATGACCGGGGCCTCCGTCTATGCCGAGGCCCGGGACCCCGTGGGGGTCCGCCCCGGAGACAAGGTGGTGGTGGAAAGCTCCACCCGGGCTATCCTGGCGGTGACCTGGCTGGTATATATGCTGCCGGTGGTGTTTTTCCTGCTGGGCTACTTCCTGTCGGCGGGGCTGACGGAGGGCTGGCGCTATGCCGTGGCCATTGCGGCGGCGGCGGTGTCGTTTATCCCCATCAAGCTGTATGACGGCTATGCCCGGAAGCGGGACACCCTGACCTATACCATCGTCCGGGAGTTCTGATGTTCGGTTATGTGCGGCCGTCGGACGGACATCTGACGGCGGAGGACAAGCAGCGGTTCCAGGCGGCCTACTGCGGCCTATGCCGCAGCCTGGGCCGGAGATACGGCCTGGCGGCCCGGATGATCCTGAATTATGACCTAGCCTTTCTGGCCATGCTGCTGTCCCGGGAGCCGGAGTGCCCCACGGCGCACTGCCGGTGCCCGGCCCACCCCATCCGGGGCTGCGACGCCCTGGAGCCTCAGTCCGCCTTCGACACCGCGGCGGACCTGAGCGTGATCCTCACCTGGTGGCAGCTGACCGACGGCGTGGCGGACCACGGCTTTTTCCGGGGGCTGCCGTACCGCGCGGCGCTGCTGGCCCTGGGCCGGGCGTATCGGAAGGCCCGGGCCAGGCGGCCCGGCTTCGATGAGCGGACCCGGGCCCACCTGGAGGAGCTGGCCCGGCTGGAAGGGGAGAGGTGCCCCTCCATGGACCGGGCGGCGGACGCCTTTGCGGCGCTGCTGGCCGGTGCGGCGGAGGAGGAGCCGGACCCGGTGCGCCGCCGGGTGCTGGAGCAGCTGCTGTACCACCTGGGTCGCTGGATCTATCTGGTGGACGCGGCGGACGACCTGAAAAAAGACGTGAAGTCCGGCAGCTATAACCCACTGGTGTACCGATTTCACGCCGAGTGCGGCACGCTGACGGCGGAGGACCGGGCGGCCCTGGCCGCCACCCTGGACAGCTCCGTCCGGGCTATGGCCGCCGCCTTTGAACTGGCGGATTTCGGCCCCTGGCGGGCCATTATCGAGAGTGTTGTATACGAGGGCCTGTACGCGGTGGGCGCGGCGGTGCTGAACGGCACTTTCCGCAAAGGACACAGAAGAAAACAACGAAAGGCAGGCGCCTGATATGCGCGATCCCTATCAGGTGCTGGGCATCCCCAGCACCGCCACAGACGAAGAAGTGAAGAAAGCCTACCGGAACCTGGCCCGGAAATACCACCCCGACAACTACCACGACAATCCCTTAGAGGACCTGGCCCAGGAGCGGATGAAGGAGATCAACGAGGCCTACGAGACCATCCGCAATCAGCGCAAGGCCGCCCAGTCCGGCGGCCAGAGCGGCTACGGCGCGGGGTACAATCCCGGCTACGGCGCGGGGTACAATCCCGGCTACAGCGGCGCCTACGGCGCTGCGTGGCAGCGGATCCGCCTGGCTATCTCCCAGGGGAACCTGAACCTGGCGGAGGAGCTGCTCAACGCCCAGACGGATCACAACGGGGAGTGGAACTTCCTGAAGGGGGCCGTGTGCTATAAGCGGGGCTGGATGGACGAGGCCCGGCGCTATTACGAGACGGCGGTGCAGATGGACCCGGGCAACGCGGAATATCAGCGGGCCCTGGATATGATAAACGGAAACGGCGCGGCGTACCGCCCCAACGGCTACGGGCACGTTACCACCGGCAGCTGCGCCGGGGACAACTGCACCAGCCTCTGCGCTGCCTGCGCCTGCATGAACTGCCTTTTTGGCGGCGGCGGATACTATTTCTGCTGCTGAGGGACGATAGATAGGAGGAGTTTACATTGGTCAAAAGCATGACCGGCTACGGCCGGGCCAGAGAGACCCTGCACCAGCGGGACATCACCGTGGAGGTGCGGTCTGTCAACAACCGCTTTCTGGACTGCACGGTGAAAATGCCCCGTGCTTACGTATTTGCCGAGGACGCCGTGAAGGCCCGTGTCCGGGCTGCCGTGTCCCGGGGCAAGGTGGACGTGTTCGTCACCATCGACGCCAGCGCCGCGGACGTGTCCGTGGTGACGGTGAACCAGCCCCTGGCCCGGGGCTATTACCAGGCCCTGACCCAGCTGCGGGATATGTTCTCCCTGGAGGGGGAGATCACGCCCATGGCCCTGGCCAAGCTGCCGGATGTGCTGACGGTGTCCAAGGCCGAGGAGGACCTGGAAACCGTGGCCGCCGATATCTGCCGGGTGCTGGACCAGGCCCTGGCCGCCTATAACGATATGCGGGCCGTGGAGGGCTGCCGCCTGGCGGAGGACATCGCGGGCCGCCTGGTGACCATTGAGACCGCCGTGGGCCGGGTGGAGCGGCAGTCGCCCCAGACCGTGTCCGCCTATCGGGAGCGGCTGGAGAAGAAAATGCGGGAGGTGCTGGCCTCCACCACCATGGACGAGGGGCGCATCCTCACCGAGGCCGCCATCTTCGCCGACAAGGTGGCCGTGGACGAGGAGACCGTCCGCCTGCGCAGCCATGTGGCCCAGCTGCGGACCATGCTGCAGGCCCAGCGGCCCACCGGCAAGGACATGGACTTCCTGATGCAGGAGTTCAACCGCGAGTGCAACACCATCGGCTCCAAGTGCAACGACCTGGCCGTGACCCAGGACGTGGTGGCCATGAAGGCCGAGGTGGAGAAGATCCGCGAGCAGGTGCAGAACATCGAGTAAGGGAGGGACCGCTGTGCAGCTGGTGAATATCGGCTTCGGCAATCTGGTGTCCGTGGGACGCCTGATCGCCGTGGTGAGCCCGGATTCCGCCCCCATCAAGCGGCTGATCCAGGAGTCCCGGGACCGGGGCATGCTCATTGACGCCACCTACGGCCGCAAAACGGCGGCGGTGTTGGTGATGGACAGCGACCATGTGGTGCTCTCCGCCCTGCCGGCGGAGAAGCTGGGCCCCCGCCTGGGCCTGTCGGCGGAGGATTTCATGCAGGAGGAGATCTGATTTTGGAAAAGCAAGGCAAAATATTCATTCTTTCCGGCCCGTCCGGGTCCGGAAAGGGCACGGTGCTCAAAAGCGCCATGAGGGAGCATCCGGACATGTTTCTGTCCGTGTCCGCCACCACCCGCGGACCCCGCCAGGGTGAGATTGACGGCGTACACTATCACTTCATCGACGACGACGCGTTCCTGAAGATGATCGACCGGGATCAGCTGCTGGAGCACGCGGGCTATGCCGGGAATTTTTACGGCACCCCCCGCATCCCCGTGGACGAGGCCCTGGATCAGGGCCGGGACGTGATGCTGGAGATCGACGTGCAGGGGGCGCAGCAGGTTTATGCCAAGCGGCCCGACGCCGTGCGCATCTTCCTGGCTCCGCCCTCCTGGTCGGAGCTGGAGCGCCGCCTGGTGAACCGGGGCACCGACTCCGCCGACAAGATTCGCCAGCGGCTGACCCGGGCCCGGGACGAGATGGCCCTGGCCGTGGATTACGACTATTTCATCATCAACGACGACGTGGAGCGCGCCGCCGCTGAGCTCAATGATATCTTCCGCGTGGAGCACTTCAAGCCCGCCGAGCGGATGCATTTGGTAAAGGACTAAAAATTTTTTCTGATAAAGGACGGTAATGCTATTATGATGCTCTATCCCGCTATGAACAAGCTGACCCAGTACATTCCCAACCGCTATATGATGGTGAACGTGGTGGCCCGCCGGGCCCGCCAGATCGCCATCGAGGCCCAGCGCCGCGACGAGCCCCTGGACGAGAAGCCCGTGACCCTGGCCATCAACGAGGTGGCCGAGGGCCGCTTCGATGCCAAGTCCATCGACACCGCCATTTCCGACGAGGCGTGACGGGACAGAAGGGGGAATCGCCATGCCGCAGATCGCCAAGGTGGCTGTGGCGGCGGCAACCTATGCCATTGACAAGCCTTACGACTATCTGATCCCCCAGGGGACGGACATCGCCGTGGGCATGCGGGTGCTGGCGCCCTTCGGGCGGGGCAACCGCGTCAGCGAGGGGGTCGTGCTGGCCCTGGGGCAGGGGGTGCCGGACAAACCCATCAAGCCCATCCGGTCCGTGGTGGACCGGGAGCCCGTCATCACGGACCGGGAGATCCGCCTGGCCCTGTGGATGCGGGAGCGGTATTTCTGCACGTTTTACGACGCCATCCGCACCATCCTGCCCGCCGCTGTGTGGTACAGCTATCGGGAGATGTGGTCCCTGACCGGGGAGCCCCTGCCGGAGGACCTGTCGGAGCGGGAGGCGGCGGCCTGCCGCCTGCTGCAGGACGGCCCCATGGAGCGGGACGACCTGTGCGCCGCCCTGGGGGAGACCGGAGGGCGGGTGCTGTCGGCCCTGAAAAAGCGGGGACTGCTGCAGATGGAGCCCCAGGGCTCCCGGAAGGTCCAGGACCGGGTGGTGCAGATCGCCTGCCTGGCCCTGGAGCCGGAGGAGGCCCTGGAGCGGATGGAGCGGAAGAAAAAATCCGCCGCCCGGCAGTATGACGCCGTGGCCTTCCTGGCCAAATACGGCGACGCCGTGGTGCAGGAGCTGTGCTACTACACCGGCGTGTCCCGGCAGGGCATCAGGAGCCTGGAGCGGGCGGGGCTGGTGTCCCTGCGCAGCCAGGAGGAGTACCGCATCTCCCGCCGGGACTATGACGCGGCGGCGGAGGAGATCACCCTCAACGATGAGCAGCAGCGGGCCTATGACGAGATCCTGGCCCAGTGCCGTGATGGCCGCCCCGGCGTCACCCTTTTGCAGGGGGTCACCGGCAGCGGCAAGACCCTGGTGTATATCCGCCTGGCCCAGACTCTGCTGGCCCAGGGCCGGTCCGTGATGATCCTGGTGCCGGAAATCGCCCTGACGCCCCAGATGATGGCCCGGTTTTCCGCCTACTTCGGGGACCAGGTGGCCCTGCTGCACAGCGGCCTGCGCCTGACGGAGCGGTACGACCAGTGGAAGCGCATCCGCCGGGGAGAGGCGCACATCGTGCTGGGTACCCGGTCGGCTGTGTTCGCCCCGCTGGAGAACCTGGGGCTGATCATCCTGGACGAGGAGCAGGAGAGCTCCTACGAATCCGAAAATCCTCCCTGCTATCACGCAAGGGATATTGCCAAATACCGCTGCTTCCGGGAAAACGCCCGGCTGCTGCTGGGTTCGGCCACCCCCACGGTGGAAACGGCGTATTACGCCCGCCGGGGGGACTATCAGCTGGCGCTGCTGCGGCGGCGCTACAACACACACCGGATGCCCCGGGTGATCCTGGCGGATATGCGCCGGGAGCTGCGGGACGGCAACGCCGGCTGCATCAGCCGGGAGCTGGCCCGGGAACTGGAGAAGAATCTGGAGGCCGGGGAGCAGAGCATCCTGTTTCTCAACCGCCGGGGCAGCAGCCGGGAGCTGCTGTGCCCCCAGTGCGGCTATGTGCCCCAGTGCCCCCGGTGCAGCGTGTATCTGACCTATCATTCCGCCAACGGGCGGCTGATGTGCCACTACTGCGGACACTCCGAACCGGCTGCGGACACCTGCCCGGAATGCGGCGGCTGGATGAAGCATGTTGGCGCGGGTACGCAAAAGGTGGAGGAGGAGCTGCGGGAGCTGTTCCCGGAGGCGGGCATCCTGCGGATGGATGCCGATACCACCGCCGGGGGCCATGAGGAGATCCTGCAGACCTTTGAGCGGGAGCGCGTCCCCATTCTGCTGGGGACGCAGATGGTGGCGAAGGGACTGGATTTTGAAAACGTGACGCTGGTGGGCGTTCTCTCCGCGGATATTTCCCTGTATGTGGACAATTACCGGGCGGCGGAGCGCACCTTCAGCCTGCTGACTCAGGTGGTAGGCCGTGCGGGCCGGGGAGGGAAAACCGGCCGGGCCGTGATCCAGACCTACACGCCGGGGAACGATGTGATCCGGTGCGCCGCCCGGCAGGATTATGACGCTTTTTACGAAAGCGAGATCCGGATGCGCCGTCTGCGGCGGTATCCTCCCTTTGCGGACCTTTTCACTGTCACCGTTTCCGGAACGGAGGAGGGCCGGGTGCTCCGGGCCGCCGTGTCCGTCCGGGAGACGCTGCGGCAGCTTTGCAGGCGGCCGGAACTGGCCGCCGGGGAGCCGGAGGTCTTAGGCCCCGCCCCCGCGCCGGTGGTGAAGGTGAATAACCGGTTTCGCTACCGCTGCACACTGGTGGGAAAGAATGACAAGGCCACCCGGGAAATGCTGGCATGGCTGCAAAAGGACTTCGCCAAAGACAGCGCCAACCGGGGCATGAATCTGTTTGTGGACCATAACGCGGCGGACTGACCGCCGTGATCAAATCAAGGAGGTGCCATTCATGGCATTACGAAAGATCGTAGAACAGGGCGACGAGTGTCTGACAAAGGTCTGCCGCCCGGTGACAAAATTTGACCGGCGGCTGCATGACCTGCTGGACGATATGGCGGAGACGCTGGCAGACGCCAACGGCGCCGGACTGGCCGCCCCTCAGGTGGGGATCTTGCGCCGGGTCTGTCTGGTGCTGGACGAGGAAGCGGAGGAATATTTGGAGCTCATCAACCCGGAGATCATCGCCCAGAGCGGCGAACAGACCGGGCTGGAGGGCTGCCTCAGCGTCCCCGGCAAGTGGGGCATCGTCACCCGGCCCAACCGGGTGCGGGTCCGGGCGCAGGACCGGGACGGCAACTGGTTCGAGGCGGAGGGCGAGGGCCTGACGGCGCGCTGCTTCGCCCATGAATGCGACCACCTCGACGGGCATATCTATACGGAAAGAGCCTATCACATGCTCACCGACGAGGAAATGGCCGAGCTGGAGGAGGAAGCATGAGAGTCGTCTTTATGGGCACGCCGCAGATCGCGGCGGACTGCCTGTCCCGCCTGATCGCGGACGGCTTTGCCCTCGTCGGCGTCTACACGAAGCCGGATATGCCGAAGAACCGCGGTATGAAGCTCGCCATGTCCGAGGTCAAGGAGGTCGCGCTGGCCGCCGGCCTGCCGGTCTATCAGCCCGCGACGTTCCGCGACGATGCCGCCGTGGAGGAGCTTCGCGCCCTGCGCCCGGACGTCATTGCCGTCGTGGCCTATGGCAAAATTCTGCCGCAGCGCGTGCTGGACATCCCGAAGCTCGGCTGCATCAACATCCACACGAGCATCCTGCCTGCGCTGCGCGGCTCGGCCCCGGCGCAGTGGGCCATTCTGAACGGTCTGGACGAGACCGGCGTGACGGCGATGTACCTCTCGGCCGGAATGGATGAGGGCGATATCATCGAAATTCGGAAAACGCCCATCGAGCCGCTGGAGAATTCCACGGCCCTGCTGGCGCGGCTGGACGACATCGGTGCGCCGCTGCTGTCCGATACACTGCATGCCATCGAGGCGGGTACGGCAACCCGCACGCCGCAGGATCCGTCCAAAGCAACGTTGGCTCCGATGCTCTCAAAGGAGCTTTCGCCCATCGACTGGACGAAGCCTGTCCGGCACATCGTCGATCAGGTGCGAGGCCTTGATCCTTGGCCCGTGGCCACGGCGGACCTGAACGGCACGCATTTCAAGATTTACGGGGCGCAGCCCGCGCCCGGTCATACGGATAAGGCCCCCGGTACGCCGGTCGCCCTCACGAAGCAGGGCCTGACCGTTGCCTGCGGGAACGGCGAGCTCGTGCTGCTGACGCAGCTGCAGGCTCCCGGCGGAAAGCGCATGGCTGCGCCGGATTATTTCCGCGGCCACCCCATCGAACTCTGAGATGGCGGGCGCAAGAGACGCGGCGCTGCGGGCGCTCAT
>OGIL01001936.1_pt1 | contig 10494 bp, 12 predicted proteins | sample 1571751 | NCBI WGS metagenome assembly OGIL01 (sample SAMEA2581964, study PRJEB24529) | metagenome | biome: Human gut stool | place: China | collected 2011 | reverse complement strand
GGTAGAGCAGCACTTATGGGACGTGCCCGCCTCACCGCAACTGGGGCAAGTGTCAAGATACTGCAAACTCACCTCCGCCAACTTACCCATACAATAATGGTAATTCAGCGCAAACCCGGAGGAAACCCCGAGGTAAAGAACAGCGAGTATGAACAATAAAAATCTTCTCATCCCAAGTAATATATTCCGCAAATATATGAATATTTTTTGAACGGGCAATATGGTGGAAAAAGTGCTCGTAGGGTTGTTAAAATCAGAACCTTTTCTTTATAGCCTTGTTCAAGGTAGGTAATTAATCTAAACAAAACACATTTATGAGACTATTTGTACAAGGAGCAGTATTACTGCTAGGTATGGGATTCTTATCGGCTCCCGCTAAGGCTCAAAAGGTGGTCATCGAGGATGACGTGCCAAATTCGATAGTCCTTGTCAGCCAAGACAAGGCAGGTGATGAAATCGTGAGGATAATGAATGAGACGCAGAGCCCTCGTTTCCACGACCCGAAAGCCCCCCGCTTCGTATTGACCGATCGTAAGGGACGTTTCGCCTTGGGTATCGGCGGTTACGTGAAGGCTACGGCGGAGTATGATTTCGGCGGGATTTCGGGTGATGCTTTTGAGTGCCGTCTGGTGGTGTTCTTTTTGAACACTACCTGTTCTTGTACACCAAAGGCAGATGTTCGGCTGCCCGCCGTTATTTTTGGTATGACTTTCTTTCAAAACAATACGCTTCTTTGACATTTCGCTGTCAAATATGATACAATAAAAACACTTTGAGAAAGCGAGGGGAGGCAGCAGCGATGAGCGAAGCAAGAATGATGGGTTCTCTGGCAGACAGGCTGCTCAGTTTTGTGAGCACCACACCCGAACGGGACGCAAACTATGATATCGCAGTGACTCTGCTCAAGCATTACCCCCAGCTCAAAGGGATGACTCTCGGCCAGATCGCGAACCTGTGCTATACCTCCAAGGCGTCCATCTCACGGTTTTGCCGCTTTCTGGGGATGGACAGTTTCAAAGCGTTCCAGGCCTGGCTGGAGCAGGACTTCACCATGCGGACCGACTATTCCCGACAGTTCTACACCATGCTGCACAACAATCAGGAAATGGCCATCGGTTCCTATCGCGACACGCTGATCAGCAACATCTATGCTACCATCACGCCTGAAAACGCCGAAGTCATCCCCGACATTGTGCGGGTGTTGCACGGCTGCGGCAAGGCGGCCTATTTCTCCCACCACTTTTTGTGGGACATCGGCCACTACTTCCAAAGTAAAATGATGATTATGGGCCGCTATGTCGAGCTGTTCATGGATTATGCCGCTCAGCTGGAGTGCGCCCGCAGCCTGACTGAAAACGACTTTGCCATCATTTGCAGCGTGGGCGGCAGCTACCCGACTCGTTACCCGGACATCTGTAACGCAATCATTTCCAGCGGCTGCAAGGTTCTGGTCATCACCCAGAACCTTGCCAGCCCCTATTTGAACACCGCCGATTTCATCCTGCAATGCGGCACCACCAACCGCAACGACGTGGGCAAATATGCGGCCCTCATGGCCAACGACCTGATCGTCATGGGCTATATGCAGGCATACGATAAAGCGTTCCAGTAAAGCATAGCAAAAAATACAGCAAGGCCGCGAGGGTTAACCGCCCTGCGGCCTTTTTATTTTGTCAAAGCGCACAAAAAACGATAAAAAAGTTTTTCGCTTTTCAGAAATTGAAACATGCGCTACCAATCTGAAATGGCGCACTTGTATTTGCAACCAAATCGAGTTCCAATCATGTTATAATTTTAGTGCAAAGAGGAAATCGGACTGGCCAGTCGTGAAAACCTTGGTATTGAAACAAATGAAGCAAGAACCAAAAGCAAAAACTGTAACTTTTTCTTTGTAGAGGACAAAACCATGAAACGATTACTCATCCGTGCTGATGACCTTGGCTACTCTGAAGGCATCAACTGCGGCATTGCGGCGGCGGTAGCAGCCGGACTGGTGCGCTCAGTGGGGGTGATGACAAATATGCCCGCAGCTGTCCACGGACTGGGGCTGCTGTATGGCCGCCCCCTTTGTCTAGGGCAGCACACCAACATTTGTGTGGGCCGGCCATTGACTGACCCCGCTCGCATCCCCAGTCTCTGTACGCCGGAAGGAGAGTTCAAACCCAGCCGCGCCTACCGAGAGGCCGCCAAAGAAGGCCGTGACTTTGTGGTGCTGGACGAGGCGATCGAGGAGATCGAAGCCCAGTATCGCCAGTTCAAAGCCTTGACCGGCCGCGAACCGAGCTATTTTGAGGGACACGCAGTGGCCAGCGCCAATTTCTTTCAGGGATTGGAAATCGTTGCCCAGCGGCACGGCCTGCCCTACTTTGCGATGGGCCGTCCCGGCGAGGCAGTAACCTTCCGCCACACCAAAGTGTACGCCTATATGCCTAGAGATTTTAAGGCATACGAGACCGACCCCTTTACGGGCGTACAGGATGCGGTGGCAAATGCTCACGAGGGCGGGTGTGACTTGATGGTCTTCCATCCGGGTTATATCGATGCCTATCTGCTGGACCATTCCAGCATGACGACCACCCGTTTACGAGAAACTTCTATGCTCTGCCGGACCGAGGTACGCGCCTGGCTGGCGGAGCAGGATGTTCAGCTCGTCACTTACGATGATTTGACTTAAAATAGGAGGAATCAGTATGACAGACAATAAAAAGATCGCCGAGCAGGTTCTGGCGGCGGTAGGTGGAGCGGCCAATCTCAAGGATGCCACCCATTGCATGACACGCCTGCGCCTGTATCTGAAAGACGACAGCCTCCCCAAAGACGATGAGGTGAAAAAGATTTCCGGTGTGCTGGGTGTTGTGCGCGGCGGCCAGCAGTACCAGATCGTGATCGGCACCAATGTTCCGAAAGTGTATGAGGAACTGTGCAAGCTGGCAGGCATCAGCGCCAGCGCCGCCGTCAAGGATGATGCTGCTGCCGTCCAGGATGCCGCCATCACCAAACGGAAGCTGACCCCCAAGCAGGTGGGTAAGAATATCATGGGCTATCTGGCAGGCTGTATGACCCCCATGATCCCGGTGCTGCTGGCCGGAGGCTTGTTCCGTGCTGTCAACTCTATCTTTGGCCCCGACTTGTTGGGACTGTACACCCTGGAGAGCAACTTATATATCCTGTTTGATTTCTTGTACGATGCGGCGTTTTACTTTATGCCTATTCTGGTGGGTTACAATGCCGCCAAACAGCTGGGTGTCAACGGTATGCTGGGTTCTTTCATCGGCAGTGTTCTAATGGTACCCGATTTCGCGGCTTTTGCCACCAACGGTCAAACGTTCACGGTCTTTGGCATCCCTGCTACCGTGACCAATTACGCCCAGACTGTTCTGCCTGTTATGCTGTCGGTGCCCCTGTTCTGCCTGATTTATAAACTTGTCAAAAAGTTCATGCCCGACCTGCTGACGAGCGTTTTTACCCCGTTCTTCAGCCTGATTATTTCCATGCCCTTTATCCTCTGCCTGCTGGCACCTCTGGGTACCATTGTGGGTAATGCCATCAGCGGCGGTCTTGCCTGGTTTGGCATGACCACCGGCTGGTTCGGCGTGGCTGTCATCGCCGCTCTGTGGGAGTTCCTGGTTATGAGCGGTATGCACCTGGCTCTGATGATGCCCATGATGGCCGATTTCTTCGAGACCGGCATCATCAGCGGCCCCATGAATGCGGGCAACTTTGCGACTTGGGCGTGCTTCGGTGTGGCTCTGGGCGCAGCGCTCCGCCTGAAAAATAAGGATGACCGCAGCACCTCCTTTGCAGCCTTCGCTTCTGGCATTCTGGGCGGCGTCACCGAACCCACTCTGTATGGCATCTGCTTCCGCTTTACTCGTTGCTTTGCAACGATGGCCGTTGGCGGCTTTGTGGGCGGCGCCATCGCCGGCATATTCGACCTCAAGGGATATGCAATGACCTCCCCCAACTTCCTGTCTCTGCTGGGCTATGTGGGTGGTACCAATGCCAACATTGTGGTTGGCGTGGTAGCCTCCTTTGCTTCTCTGATCGTGGCAGCTGTTCTGACTTATCTGTTTGGCTTTTCCCAAAAAGATTTGGAGAGCGTTTGACTGCGTGATACCATAAAATCAAAAAGGCTGGTGTTATCGACTTGACGAAACAAATGATTTTCCCCACCAATTTCCTCTGGGGCGCGTCTACCAGCGCCTTTCAGGTAGAGGGCGGTTACAACGAAGGCGGCAAAGGCGTTGCCACCACCGATCTGGGGGCACGCCGCCCCGGCATCGCCGACAACAAAGTGGCCGCAGACCATTACCACCACTGGAAAGAGGACGTGGATCTGATGGCCGAGCTGGGCCTGAAGGTCTACCGGATGGGCTTTGCCTGGAGCCGCATCATGCCGGATGCCACCTGCACCCCCAACCCCGATGGGCTGGCCTTTTACGACAGGCTCATCGACTATCTGTTGGAAAAAGGGATTGAACCGCTCGTTACTCTCTATCACTTCGAGTGTCCGCAGGCGCTGGTGGACGCCTTCGGCGGCTGGCTCGACCGCAAGATGATCGACGCCTATCTGAAATATGCCGAGGTCTGCTTTACCCACTTCAAGGGCCGCGTCAAGCGGTGGGTCACAGTGAACGAACAGCTCATCGCCACCGCCGCCGGCATCATGAACGGCAACTTTGAGCAGGACAAGCAGAAGAACCTGCAGAACATCTACCAGATGAGCTATCATGTCTCACTGGCCGAGCACCGGGCTATTTCGCTGCTGCGGCAGATTGACCCGGAAGCCCAAATCGGCCCGGTGTGTGCTATCCAGGTGGTCTATTCCCAGTCCAGTCGCAGCGAGGATGTTCTGGCTGCCGAGAACGCCGAAGAACTGATGGAGTTCTACCTGCTCGACCTGAGTGTCCGGGGCGAATATCCGCCCTATGTGGCCAGTTACTTAAAGAGTCATGGACTTTACCCCCAGACGCTGCCCGAAGATGCAGCCGTGCTGAAAGCCTCGACCCCCGACTTCATCGGCATCAACTATTATTTCAGCATTTGCGCCAAAGCCAAGGAGGGTCCCGTCAACTACGACCAGCCGCCCTTCTGGGTGTCGGACGCCTTCGACATCTGTGATAATCCCCACCTGCGCAAAACCGAGTGGATGGACAAGGGCATCGACCCGATGGGCCTGCATATTGGGATGCGCAAGGTCTATAATCGCTACCGTCTGCCCATGATCGTCACCGAAAACGGCATGGCCTATAGCGAAACACTGGGCCCGGACGGCCAGATCCATGATCCCTACCGCATCGAGTACCTCAAAGAGCACATCGAACAGCTGGCCATCATGATTGACGAAGGACTGCCGGTGTTCGGCTATTGCCCCTGGAGCTTTGTAGACGTGGTGTCCAGCCACCAGGGCTTTGCCAAACGATACGGCTTAGTCTACGTGGACCGCACCGAGACCGATCCCAAGCAGTGCACCCGGGTAAAAAAGGACAGTTTCTACTGGTATCAAAAAGTGATCACCAACAACGGCCTGACAGAATAAGCTATCACCTATTTTCCCCGCAGCCGTGCGGGCAACGTCCTGCGCTGCCTGCATGGCTGTTTTGTTGTTTGAAAGGAGTTTTTGTATGCATATCGCATTCGTATCGCTGGGCGCCTTCGGGCACATCAATCCTACCCTGGCCCTCGTCACCGAACTGGTGAAGAAAGGCGTTCGAGTGACTTATTTCACCACTGAAGCCTTCCGCACTATCATTGAGCCCACCGGGGCAAAGTTCGTCGCCGTACCCTCCTGGATGGCGGAAAACGACAAGCATAATGAGGACGGCGAAAAGAAAGAGGATGACGGCGGAGTGGCCGCCGCGGTGCCCTTCCTGTTCTTAAACGAGGCAGGAGCCTACATCGACACTGTGCTGGACACCCTGAAAAACGACAAACCCGACGCTGTCGTCCACGACTTTGCGGGCATTGCCGGCACAATCGCGGCGGACAACCTCAAGGTTGCCAACGTCATGCTCTACACCAGCTACCCCTCCAACGACAGCTACTCGGTAGCCGCCGGATTCGAGAACTGCCCGCCGGACCACCCTCTGCGCAAGGCCGCGGCGCAGTTGACCCAGACCTATGCCGAAAAATATGGCTGCCGCCTGCTGACCGTCAAGGAAATCTTCGACGGCCACGGGGACTTCAACCTGGTCATGATGCAGAAAAAGTTGGTTCCCAATTACGAGACTTTCGATGACAGTTTCGTGTTCACCGGGGTACAGATCGGCAAGCGGACCGCCTTCGGCCGCTGGAAAGCCCCCGACAACGGCAAGCCGCTGCTGTATTCCTCCCTTGGCACTGCCTTCAACAACTGGCCCGATTATTACCCCATCCTGTTTGACGCAGTGCGGGACCTGGACATCAACGTCTTTGCCGCGCTCGGCTCCATCGACCCCACCAGCCTGAAGGACATCCCCGCCAACGTGGAATTCGGCCAGATGGTGCCCCAGCTGGATATCCTGTCCCAGGCGTCGGTGTTCATCACCCACGCCGGCATGGGCGGCACCGGCGAGGCCATTTACTATGGCGTGCCCATGATCGCCATTCCCCAGATGGAGGAGCAGGCCATCACCGCCCGCCAAATCAAAAAGCTGGGCCTTGGCTGCGCCTTTCTGGATAAAAACGCCATCACCAGCGAGGGACTGAAAGCAGCTATCGTCAAGTTGCTGACCGAACCTTCTTATAAGGAGACGGCCCACGCCTTCAGCGAGGATATGCGGAGCCTGGGCGGGGCCAAGGCATCGGCGGAAGCCCTGCTGGCCTATTTGAAGCAGTAAGAATGAGATGAGACTAGTATTCTTCAAAAGATTCTACTATTGCTCAAAATCTTTTGAAGATATATAAAATTCATGGAAGATGCGCCTGGTGGCCGGCGAGCCAAATGCCACTTATGTGACCATCAATCTGGGAGAGAACTACATTGCGGACAATATCAAAGAGAAGTCCTTCGGACTGGACGGGCGGCTGGATGAGCTGCTGCCTGCTCTCCGGGAGGCGTGCGAGGCATGACGATTTCGGAGCAGGTTCAAAATGACGATACGAATGCAGCGGTTGTTCGAAGGCCAAATGGTACAACCCACTGGCACTTGGCTCAATGATGATATGGTTGGTGCGTTTGCATGTCCAGACGGCATCATGAGCAAGCTGGGGCTTTCCGGCAAAGCCTTCATTCCCATGCTGCTGGGATTTGGCTGTACGGTTCCCGCCATCATGGCTTCCCGTGCGCTGGAAAACAAGCGGGACCGCTTCAAGGTCATGCTGGTAACGCCATTTATGAGCTGCAACGCCCGGCTGACCATCTACATTTTGTTCTCCGAGATGTTTTTCGGAGACAACGCCATGCTGATGGCCTACTCCATGCTTTGTATGGCACCGGGTTTCACGGCAGCCTTCGCCCGGCCGGGCTGGCTGCCTGTGCGCTGATGAATCGTCAGCGGGAAAGCGGCGCATTCGTGCTGGCCGTCGATCTGCCCAGCGGCATCAACACCGATACGGGTGAGGCCGCCGAGGGAGCCGTCCGCGCAGACCTGACCGTGACGTTTGACAGCTGCAAGCCCCTGCACACAGCTCCAAGCTCCGCACCCTTCTGCGGTGAGATCGTCTGTGCCGACATCGGCATCCGGGACGAATGGCACCCGGCAGGTCTTGCACAGCTTTAAACGCGGAATTTTGCCCTTACAAAAAAGCACTTTCCCTTATATTTGCATTGCAAATAAGGGAAAGTGCTTTTGTCTTGCTCACTAGGGGGGGGACTATAGCAACCGCTGCGATTCCAAAATCGATAGGGTAAAAGCCCTCCATACACAACTTCGCTAAATCAAAGTTTAGCGAAGGACAGGGGAGGCTCCACACTTTTCCCGAGTTTTTATTATACCTCTTTCGGCTAAATTTCTTTACACCTTCAGCATCCTGTATCCAATGCCGATATGCGTCTGGATATACTGCGGCGAATCCGGCTCGGATTCCAGCTTTTTGCGCAGCGTAGCCATAAAAACACGCAGCGAGGCCACGTCATTGTCCCAGGAACTGCCCCAGACTTCGTGGGTGATATAAGTATGGGTCAGCACTTTGCCGCAATTCTTGGCCATGACGCAGAGCAGCCTGTACTCGATGGGCGTCAGGTGCAGTTCCTGCCCTTTCAAGGTGGCACAGCCAGCCGCAAAATCAATTTGCAGATCACCGTTGGTAAAAACCGAACAACCGGCGGCGTTTTGCAGCATCGAGATGCGGCGGAACGTTACCCGCAGCCGCGCCAGCAGCTCCTCTACCGAGAACGGTTTCGTCAGGTAGTCGTCGGCGCCGCTGTCCAAGGCTTCGATTTTATCGCTGTCCTCGCTGCGGGCACTGATAACGATGATGGGCATCGCAGACCAACTGCGAATCCGGCGAATCACCTCGATACCGTCCAGATCAGGCAGACCAAGATCCAACAGCATCACATCCGGTGCATGGATCGTTGCCTGTTGGAGTGCTTCGGACGCAGTAGCCGCCGCAATGTACTTGTAATCCTGCGTTTTCAGTGTCGTGGTAATCAGGTTGCGGATAGGCGCATCGTCCTCCACAACCAGAATCAAGGGTTTATTCATGCAAAGAAACCTCCCCAAGGGGCAGTGTAAAAGTAAAGATGCAGCCGTGCGGCTTATTGTCGGACAGTGTAATGGTGCCGCCGTGGGCTGCGATGATCGTGCGGCATAAGGCCAGTCCCAGCCCAAGGCTGCGGCGGCTGTCCGAAATGCGTTTTTCCCCGGTGGAGAACATTTCAAAGACCTTTTCTTTTGCTTCGTCGGGAATACCGGGGCCGTCATCGCTTACCCGAATTACGGCGCTTTCCCCCTGCGCCGCAGCGGAAAGGACAATGTGCGACCCGGCAGGCGTGTATTTGATGGCATTATCCACCAGATTGATCAGGACCTGCACAACCAGCTTGGCATCCATGTGCGCCAGCAGCAGATCATCGTCCATCTGTACAGTAATCGTGTGCTGCCCGCTGTGCCGGTTGGTATGGCGCAGGGCTTCTTCAAACACTTCACTTACTAACTCTGTAGAGATGGACAGATTCATCCGCCCATCCTCAATGCGGGAGATGGAAAGAATGTTCTCCACCAGATTGATGAGCCACATAGAGTCGTCGTAGATGTCCAGAAACGTTTGCTTGCGGGTGGGGTCGTCCATCTTCTCATAGTTGCTGATGAGGTTGGAGGCATTGCCGGAAATGGATGTCAGCGGGGTACGCAGGTCGTGGGAAATCGTGCGCAGCAAATCGGCGCGCAGCTGTTCATTCTTGGCGCGGACGGCAGCGCGCTCTTTCTCCTCGGCATTGCGGATATTCTGGATCGCCAATGTGACCGTAATGATGGAAACGATCAGCATAATGGCAAAGGTGACAGGGTAGCCGCGCTCGTATGCGTGCAGCGTCAGGCGGGGCTCTGTAAAGCAAAAATTGAAAAGAAGCACGCTGGAAAACGAGCTTAAAAAGCCGTAGAAATAGCTTTTGGTAAAAAGCGAGGTCAGCAATGTCCCCAGAATATACACCGATATGATATTTCTGGTAAAAGAGAAATACCAGAAAATATTGCCGATGCCGGTTGCAGCGGTCAGAATCAGCACTGTGATCAAAAGATCCTTTGCCTGTCGGACGGCCTGCTCTTTCATTGTATCGGGAGATGGCTTTTTAATATTCACAGCAAATCCTCCCTTCTGAAGGGTATCATACCATATTTCGGGCGGCATTACCAGCGCCGGAAGCCTTCACGCCGCTCAAATTGTGCGCGGCGAACGCTGCGCCAGAACGCATCACACCGGACACCGATAAAAACAAGAAAAAGTCCTGCGGCCAGAAACAGCAAAATCAGCAGTGCCGTTCTCAAATGAACCACTTCCCTTGCAAACGATCAGATATGAAAGCACCGACTCAGGGCCTTGCCCTCGCCCAGCACCAGCAATGTGCCGTCACCGGGCAGAACCGTGTCCGAGTCAATGTTGACGTCGGCGATCCCGTTGCGCTTGATGCCCAGAATGTTGATGCTGTATTTCTTGCGGATATTGATGTCGCCAACGGTCTTTCCGATCCACGCGGACGGCACAGATACTTCCAGAATGGCGTGGTCGTGGTCCAACTCGATATAATCCAGCACATGGTCGGACCCGTAGCGGATGGCCGCCCACTTGGCCAGCTGCTTTTCCGGGTAAAGCACCTCATCCGCACCGTTGCGCAGCAGGAATTTAGCCTGCACATCCCGTTCTGCACGGGAGACGACCATTTTTGCGCCCAGCTCCTTCAGCAGGGAAGTGGTTTCGAGTGAGCTCTGAAAGTTTCCGCTGATCGCCACAATACAGACATCAAAATTGCGGACGCCCAACGCCTCCAAGAATTCCGCGTTGGTGCTGTCGCCGATTTGGGCGTTGGTCACAATGCTCAGAACGGCGTTGACGCGGTCCTCGTTTTAGTCCACC
>OGIL01001934.1_pt1 | contig 10515 bp, 11 predicted proteins | sample 1571751 | NCBI WGS metagenome assembly OGIL01 (sample SAMEA2581964, study PRJEB24529) | metagenome | biome: Human gut stool | place: China | collected 2011 | reverse complement strand
ATGGGTCTCACCCCTTACATCAACAGCTCAATCATCATCCAGCTCCTCTGCGTTGCTATTCCTCCTCTGGAGAGATTGGCAAGAGAAGGCGAAGCCGGCAGACGTAAAATCAGTGCTATCACTCGTTATGTGACAGTCGGTCTCGGTATTATTCAGGGTACTGCATATTACTTCTACCTTCTCAACAGCAAGGTAACACTTTACAACAGCGGTTTTGAACTTTGGTTCTCTGCTATCGTAATCATCCTTGTTTTGATTGCAGGTACTGCGGTTATGATGTGGCTCGGTGAACAGATCAACAGCCACGGCATCGGAAACGGTATTTCCATTCTCCTTTTTGCAGGTATCGTTGCTCAGTTCCCACAGATTATCAACACACTCGGTCAGTACTGGAACCTTGCTGTTAACGGCAGCACACAGTTCTTCTTCCTCGTACCTCTCTGGGTAGTTCTCTTTGTTGCTGTCGTATGGATTATCACATTCATGCAGGACAGCGAAAGAAGAATCCCGATTCAGTATGCAAAGCGTGTTGTGGGCAGAAAGATGTACGGCGGTCAGTCAAGCCACCTTCCTATCAAGGTTGCTCTCGGCGGCGTTCTTCCAATCATCTTTGCAAGCTCAATTCTTTCAATTCCAAGTACAATCAACCTCTTCCTCAAGATTCCTGCAGGAGAAGGTTTCTGGGGTGCGTTCTTTGCAGCATTCAGCACCACAGGCTGGCTGTACATGGTACTTTATTTCTTGTTCATTATAATGTTCGCTTATTTCTATACATCAATTCAGTACAACCCTGTTGAAATGGCTAACAATCTTAAAGCTAACAACGGCACAGTTCCCGGTATTCGTCCGGGTGCTCCGACAGCTGATTATATCAGAAAGATTTTGTCAAGAATCACTTTAATCGGTGCAATGTTCCTTGCTGTTATCGCTATGATTCCGCTTATTTACGGCGCGGCTTCCGGAATGGGACAGATGTCAATCGGCGGTACATCAATCATCATCGTAGTTGGTGTTGCTCTTGAAACTGTTAAACAGCTCGAGTCACAAATGATGATGCGTCATTACAAAGGTTTTCTTGACTAATTGAGAAAAAAGGAGTATAATAGATGAACATTATCATGTTAGGTGCTCCGGGTGCAGGTAAAGGCACACAGGCTGCTGTACTTTGTGAACACTTTGGTATTCCCACAATTTCAACCGGAAACATGATCCGTGAAGCGCTGAAAAACGGCACTGAGATGGGCTTGAAGGCTAAATCCTTTATGGATGAAGGCAAGCTTGTTCCCGACGAAGTAGTAATTGGTATTGTAAAGGAAAGACTTTCTGCCGATGACTGCAAGAAGGGTTTCATTCTTGACGGTTTTCCAAGAACTATTCCTCAGGCTGAGGCTCTGGATAATATGGGTGTTGAGATTCAGCATGTCATCAACATCGACATTTCTGATGAAAAAATCATCAACCGTATGTCCGGACGCCGTGTTTGCGACAATTGTGGCAGACCTTTCCACATTGTGACTTTAAAGCCCAAAAAGGAAGGTGTTTGTGACGATTGCGGCGGCACCCTTGTTCAGCGCAAGGACGACCACCCCGATACCGTGCTTGCTCGTCTCGAAACATATCACAAAGAGACCGAGCCCCTCGTTTCTTACTATGAGAAGCAGGGTAAGCTTGTTACTGTAAAAGGACAGGACGATGTAGAAGCTACTACAAAGGCTATCCTTGAAGGTATTGAGGCTTAATTCATGGTTGTAGTTAAGACAGCACGGGAACTTTCAAAAATGAAAGATGCCTGCAGAATTTCTGCCGAGGCATTGCGTGTTGCGGGAGAGGCTGTAAAGCCCGGCGTTACTACTTATGAAATAGATAACATTGTCCGCTCATACATCGAGAAACAGGGAGCAGTTCCCTCGTTTCTCGGTTACGGCGGCTTTCCTGCGAGTGCGTGCATTTCCGTTAACAATGTGGTTATCCATGGCATACCCAGTAAAGAACTCGTTTTAAAAGAGGGCGACATAGTAAGCGTGGATGTTGGCGCTTTCTACGGGGGATTTCACGGCGACAACGCCTTTACATTTCCCTGTGGCAAAATCAGTGCAGACGCACAGGCTTTGCTTGACGCCACAAAAGAGAGTCTGTATGAGGGAATTAAACAGGCTCTTGCCTTCAACCGTGTCGGTGACATAGGCAACGCTGTTCAGAAGTATGTCGAAGCTCGCAGTTACTCGGTGGTACGAGATTTTGTCGGCCACGGCGTAGGTGCGAAACTGCACGAAGACCCAAGCGTACCCAATTACGGCACTGCTCACAGAGGAGTGCGGCTTATTCCGGGTATGACTATTGCCATTGAACCCATGGTGAACCAGGGCAGGTGCAATGTGCGTGTTCTTGATGACAAATGGACTACCGTCACTGCTGACGGAAAGCTTTCAGCTCATTTTGAACATACTGTTGCAATAACTCCTGACGGACCTAAAATTATGACTTTGTGCGATTAAAGGTGATTTTATGAACACAGTAAAAGGCAGTATCGTAAAGGCTGTGGCAGGAAGGGAAAAGAACGGCTTTTTTGTTGTTCTCGACTGCGATTCCGTTTTTGCTTACATTGCAGACGGAAAGCGAAGAAAGGTTGAGAAGCCTAAAAAGAAAAAGCTTATTCATATTTCTCCTACAGGAACCGTGATAGAGGGTTCAATCAAGACCAATCCGCAGATAAGAAAAATTTTGAACAATTTTAGAAAGAGCGAGGGTTGACAATATGTCAAAACAGGATGTAATCGAAATTGAAGGTATTGTTAAGGAAGCTTTACCGAACGCACAGTTTAAGGTAGAGTTGCCGAACGGTCACGTGATATTAGCTGTTATTTCAGGCAAACTGAGAATGAACTTCATTCGCATATTGCCGGGTGATAAGGTAAAGGTGGAAATGTCCCCCTATGACCTGACAAGAGGCAGAATTACCTGGAGAACTAAATAATTCGGGTAAAAACACGACTTTTTAGAAAGGAATGATTATACATGAAAGTCAGACCTTCAGTAAAGAAAATGTGCGACAAGTGCAAAGTAATCAAAAGAAAAGGTAAGATTTTAGTTATTTGCGAAAACCCCAAGCATAAGCAGCGCCAGGGTTAATTTACCTAACGAAAACAAAACTATATTTTAGAATTTATATGGAGGTGCAACTATATGGCTCGTATAGCAGGTGTTGACTTACCGAGAGATAAAAGAGTTGAGATTGGTTTGACCTATATCTACGGTATCGGCCGTAAGACTGCAGACGACATTATTGCTGCAACAGGTGTTAATCCGGACACTCGTGTCAGAGATTTGACAGAAGAAGATATTGCAAAGCTCAGAGAATACATCGAGCATCACTGCCGCGTTGAAGGTGACCTTCGCCGTGACATCGCTTATGATATTAAAAGACTTATTGATATTGGTTGTTACCGTGGCGTTCGCCACAGAAAAGGACTTCCCGTAAGAGGTCAGCGTTCAAAGACTAACGCTCGTACTCGTAAGGGTCCCCGTAAGACCATGGCTAATAAGAAGAAGTAAGGAGGGCAAAGGACTATGGCAGCACCAAAGGGTGGTAAGAAGGTTATCCGCCGTCGCCGTGAACGCAAGCACATTGAAAAAGGCGCAGCGCATATCCAGTCTACATTTAACAACACAATTGTTACTATTTCCGATACACAGGGCAACGCTGTTTCATGGGCAAGCGCAGGCGAGCTCGGTTTCAGAGGTTCAAAGAAGTCAACTCCGTTTGCCGCTCAGTCAGCAGCCGAGACAGCTGCAAAGGCAGCAATGGAACACGGCATGAAGTATGTTGAAGTATATGTAAAGGGTCCCGGTCAGGGTCGTGAAGCTGCAATCCGTGCATTGCAGACTGCAGGTCTTGAGGTAACAATGATTAAGGATGTTACTCCAATCCCGCACAACGGATGCCGTCCTCCCAAGAGAAGACGTGTATAATCATAAACTGAGTGTAGTTTACTCGGTGTCGCGGAAGGTATAATCCTTCAGAAACGATATTTATTTAAAAAACGGAGGTACTGACAAATGGCAGTAGACAGACAGCCGGTCTTAAAGAGATGTAAGGCATTAGGCATATCCCCTATGGTACTGGGATACAGCAAGGAAACAAATCGTCACGCAAACGCTAACAACAGAAAGAAAGTTTCTGAGTATGGAATGCAGCTTAAGGAAAAGCAGAAGCTGAAGTTCATCTACGGCGTTCTTGAAAAGCAGTTCTATCACTACTACGAGATGGCAGTTAAGATGGACGGCGTTGCAGGTGAAAACCTCATCAAGATTCTTGAATCAAGACTTGACAACGTTGTATTCAGAATGGGTATGGCTATCACAAGAAGAGAAGCAAGACAGCTTGTTAGTCACAGCCACTTTACCGTAAACGGTAAGAAGGTAAACATTCCTTCATACCTTGTTAAGGTTGGCGATGTAATCGAAGTTAAGGAGAAGAGCCGTTCAACTGCAAGATTCAAGGCAATCGCAGAGGGCGAAACATCTTCAATTGTAACACCAAAGTGGCTTGAGAAGAACGAAAATCTTCTCGGCGGCAAGGTTGTTGCAGCTCCCCAGAGAGAAGACATCGACTTTCCTGTTGAAGAACACCTCATCGTTGAGTTGTACTCCAAGTAATCTTATATTTCACAGGCAGATTACACACAGATGGGCTGCTTTTGCAGTCGCATAATGTTTAGGAGGATTCGCGAATGATAGAAATTGAAAAGCCAAGAATTGAAACCGAGGAATTAACCGAGGATGGAAAGTACGGCAAGTTTGTTGTTGAACCGCTCGAGCGTGGTTTCGGCAACACACTCGGCAACAGTTTGCGCCGTGTGCTGCTTTCCTCTCTTGAAGGCTGTGCTGTTACATCAATCAAGATTGACGGCGTTCTTCACGAATTTTCAACTATTCCCGGCGTAAAGGAAGACGTTACGGAAATTGTTCTTAATATGAAAAGTCTTGTTGCAAAGCTCCATGAAACAAGTCCCAAGGTTATAGAAATTGCAGCCGAGGGTCCCTGTGAGGTAAAGGCTGCCGACATCAAATGTGATGATGAGGTTGAAATTCTCAACCCTGAACTCCATATTGCTACACTCGGTGAGGGTGCTAAGCTCAATATGGAAATCACAGTTGACAAGGGCAGAGGATATATTCCTTCAGAGCGCAACAAGCAGTTAAGCGGCAACAATGTTATTGGCGTTTTGCCGATTGATTCAATTTATACTCCCGTGTTAAAGGTAAACTATACAGTTGATAACACTCGTGTAGGTCAGATTACTGACTATGACAAGCTCACTTTGGATGTTTGGACAAACGGAGTTATCAATGCTCAGGAGGCTGTTTCTCTTGCAGCAAAGGTTCTTACCGAACACCTTAACCTTTTTGTAAACCTTTCCGACAAAGCTTCAAGTGCTGAAGTTATGGTTGAGAAGGATGACAAGGGTAAGGAAAAGATTCTTGAAATGACAATTGAAGATCTTGATCTTTCAGTTCGTTCTTTCAACTGCCTCAAGCGTGCAGGCATTAACACGGTAGAGGATTTGATCAACAAGTCCGAAGAGGATATGATGAAAGTGCGTAACCTCGGTAGAAAATCTCTCGAGGAAGTTGTACAGAAGCTCAATTCTCTCGGTTTTAGTCTTCAGAAGGAAGACGAATAACTTCCCAAAGTCTTTGACAGGCTATTCTGTCAAATTCTTACCAACAAACTCAACGGTAAAGGAGTGAAAGAAATGCCAGGTACAAGAAAATTAGGAAGAACTACTGCACAGAGAACTGCAATGCTTCGTGCTATGGTTACTTTCCTTTTGGAAAACGGCAAAATTGAAACAACTCTTACTCGTGCCAAGGAAGTTCAGGCTATGGCAGAGAAGATGATTACTACAGCTAAAGAAGATACTCTTCACAACAGACGCCTTGTTTTGGCTTTTGTTACTAAGGAAGATGTTACAAGCAAGCTCTTTAAAGAAATTGCTCCAAAATACAGCGATAGAAACGGTGGCTATACAAGAGTTACTAAAATCGGTCCCCGTCGTGGTGACGCCGCTGAAATGGCAATTATCGAGCTCGTTTAATTCTTTTTAAGTTAATACAAGTTCAATTTGACTCCCGACTTTTTAGTCGGGAGTTTTTGCGTTTCTTTCAAAATGTAGGCTCTTTTGCTACCCCGACTTTTATTATAGAACCCAAAAAGTTCATCAGCAGGCGAACACGGTTCGGAACTACATTGAAATTGTATGAAGAACTACAATAACACGCTCGGACATAAATCCTTTTTATTTGTCAAACTGTTTTCACAAACTGAAAACGGGGGTGCGCTGTGCTTTTGTACAAAACAAGACAGGCTGTGAAGAACGAAGTCTTAAACTTCATTTCTTCACAGCTCCTTAAATTTGGTTCATCACGATTTTTTGTGGGATGGTGAACGGACAGAAGGAATAGAAAGATAGCGAATCAAGGTAAAGAAGAAGTCATCATCACGGTAACCGTAGCCGATTCGTTTAGCGACCTTGATCTTGTCTTTTGAGTAGGGGTGCAAAATGGATTTTTAGTTATTATAATTCATTAAAGGAATTATATTCTTCCAGCTTATTCTATCATTTGTGGAGTTATAATTATAATTTATCATAGCATACAATCGGTTGATAACGATAATAATTATAAACTTTTAGGTTTTGCACATGAGTTGCGAACTTTTATTGGACAAGGCAGATAGACACGCATAGGAGAAAAATAATCGGTGCTTTTAGATTTCATCATATTCAAAATAAATCTAATGCCGTAAATGCCCATTGCATATACAGGTGCGTTTACCGTGGTGAGCGGAGGGTTTGTATATCCCGAAAGCTCCGTGTTATCAAATCCCATAACAGAAATATCCTCAGGAATTTTGTAACCGTTTTCTTGCAGAGCTCTCATTGCACCGATTGCAATATGATCACTTGCCGCAAAAATAGCTGTGGGGAGATTCCCTTTGCTGATCATTTCTGACATCATTTTATAACCGGATGATGTTGAAAATTTGTCCTGTATAATAAACCCATCATATTTAATGTTTAGTTCATCGCAAATGTCTGTGAAAGTGTTGAGTCGTTTATCAGGAAATATCGTTCCGTCCTCAAGCTGTTCAATGCCTCCGATAAAGCCAACTGTTCTATGGCCTAAATCATATAGATATTTAATTGCATCGGACACTGCCTGACGAAAGTCGAGCGATACGGATGTGATTTCAATATTCTCAACGGTCATATCAAGAAAAACAATTTTATTATTCAATGAATGCAGTAATTTTATTTCTTGTTTACTAAACTTTCCAAGGCAGATTATGCCATCAACATCAGAAAGTACATTCTGATAGTCATTGTCTGTTTTAAATGTTCGTACAATACTTATATTATTTTTTGAACAGTAGTCCTCGATACCCTGTCTCATCAAAAAGTAATAATTATCTTCAATTTCCTGTTTGGAAGAGAACCATTGTAGAATTCCAATGCGACATGAAGGTGCTGATGTAACCCTTTTTTTCTTTACATAATTAAGTTCTTTAGCTGCTGCAAATATTTTTTGCTTCGTTTCAAGCGAGGTGCTGAGGGTAGTGTCGTTATTAAGCACTCTTGAAACAGTAGCTACTGATACATTTGCCTTTTTGGCAACATCTCTGATTGTAGCCAATTGAATCACCTCACTACCATTATAGTGAAATATTACTAAAAAATCAAGTCGTGTTTAGTGAAAAACAGAGAAAGCAAAAATGTTTACCAAAAACTATTGACAGTTTACGAAACAAAACATATAATTTAGTTAACATAAAAACAAAAGAAACATTATTATTAAATAATAACGAAATCTTTTGTGCAGGTTGTCACGGCGTTTCATTTGAAATTAAAAGGAGGAAAAATTATGAAACAGACATCATCACAACCAAGACTTGATGGCAAAATCCCAGGTAGAATCAAATACACCTTTGCTTTAGGTGCCCTCGGCAAAGATATGATTTATGGTATGATTGCCACATTTTCAATGATTTATTTCACAGACATCATCAAGGTAAACCCGGTATTTATCGGCGTAATGTTCTTTGTTGCAAAGTTATGGGATGCCTTTAATGATTTGTTTATGGGTATGATTGTTGATAACACACGCAGCAGATGGGGTAAATTTATTCCATGGCTTGTAATAGGTACGCTGGTTAATTCAATTGTATTTGTTGTTTTATTCACAGACTTCCACCTCGATGGAGTTGGACTTTGCGTATTTGCAACAGCAGCTTACATACTCTGGGGTATGACTTACACAATTATGGATATTCCTTATTGGTCAATTATTCCTAACCTCACTTCAAATCCTGAGGAGAGAGAAAAGGTTTCGGTACTTCCGAGAATCTTTGCAAGTATCGGACAGTCACTTGTTATTGCAGGCTTTGGTGTTCAGATTATCGAGGCTCTCAGCGGCGGTACAACAAATCAGGCAGGTTATCACAGATTTGCAATCATAATTGCAATTGTATTTATTCTTACAATCGGTATTACAGTAATCAATCTTCCTAAAAAGAGAGATGATTCAGTACCGGAAAAGAAAGTTAAATTCAGAGATATTTTCTCAATCATCGGCAAAAACGATCAGCTCCGTTGGGCTGTAACCCTCATCTTCCTTTACAATATCGGTATCCAGTGCATTATGGGTGTTGCAACATATTATTTCAAATATGTTTGCGGTGATGCCGGAATGATGTCATCATTTATGATCAGTGCATCAATCGCAGAGGTTGTAGGTCTTATCGTATTCCCTAAGGTTGCAAAATTTCTCTCAAGAAAAACTTCGTTCCTTCTTGCGTGTATTTTACCTGCATTTGGTCTTATAATGCTTTTGCTCGTAGGTATTTTTGCTCCGCACAATGTTGTGCTCACATCAATCTCAGGTGTTATTGTAAAACTTGGTACAGGTCTTGAGCTTGGTTGTGCAACAGTATTCCTTGCAGATGTTGTTGATTACGGCGAATTTAAGCTTGGTACAAGAAATGAAGGCGTTGTATTCTCACTCCAGACGCTTATCGTAAAATTTACAGCGGCTCTTACAGCACTCGGTATTGGCGCGGCACTTGGAAGCACACAGTATATTCCGGGACAGGAACAGTCATTTGCAACAGTAGCATCAATCAGTACACTTATGTGCATTGTTCCTGCGGTTTGTATGCTTATTGCTTATGTTGTTTACAGAAAGAAATATAAACTCAATGACGGTATGATGAAGAAGGTTATCAACACAATCAGTGCAAGAAGAGAAGGCAAGATTGATATGACACAACAGCTTGATGAAAGCGGTAATACAGAGCCTTCTGTATTCCTTCCTACAGTTACGGAAAAGGCAGGTAAATAAAATGATTGATACTAAAACAGCAATTGAAAAAATTACAAACGGCGAATTTGATAATCTTTTCACTGATATATATATAGATTCATCAATGATTGATTATCAGAAAAAAAGATATGTTCATGCAATTGAGCAGTATGAAACAATTTTTTGCCCTGATAAAGTAGCAATATTCAGCGCTCCCGGCAGAAGTGAGGTTTGCGGTAATCATACAGATCACCAGCATGGAATGGTGCTTGCAACATCCATTAATCTTGATACTATTGCTGTGTCGGCCAAGAATAACAATGATGTTGTAAGATTTGTTTCTGACGGTTATGATATGATTACGCTCAATATAAATGACCTCGAAGTAAATAATGATGAGGCAGGCACAACAGTCAGCCTCATCAGAGGTGTTCTTCGCGGACTTAAGGATCGTGGATACAAAATTGGCGGATTCAATGCTTATGCAACAAGTGATGTGCTTGTCGGCGCAGGACTTTCATCGTCAGCAGCTTTTGAAGTAGTTGTCGGAACTATTATTTCAGGTTTATATAATGATATGAAAATAAATTCAGTTGAGATTGCTCAGATTTCTCAGTATGCTGAAAATGTATTTTTCAAAAAGCCGTGCGGACTTATGGATCAAATGGCTTGTTCAGTCGGAGGAATGGTTAACATTGACTTTAAAGATCCGACAAAGCCAATTGTTAAGAAAGTACCTACCGAATTTGAAAAATATGATTACAGTCTTTGTATTGTTGACACAAAGGGTGATCATGTTGATCTTACAGATGATTATGCTATGATTCCCTCGGAAATGAAAAAGGTTGCAAATTTTCTCGGAGAAGATTATCTGAGAGATTGCGATTCAAACGAATTTTATATTCGTCTTGACGAAATTCGTGAGGCTGTTGGCGACAGACCGGTACTTCGTGCAATTCATTTCTTTAATGAGGAGCATAACGTTAAAAATGCCGTTTCGTCACTTGAAAACGGTAAGTTTGATGAATTCCTTGACGCAATCAGAAAATCCGGTAATTCATCGTTTAAGTATCTTCAGAATGTATATACAACAAGAGATATTCAACATCAGAACATCTCGGTAGCCCTTGCACTCAGCGAAAGTCTTCTTCGCAA
>OGIL01001931.1_pt1 | contig 10520 bp, 13 predicted proteins | sample 1571751 | NCBI WGS metagenome assembly OGIL01 (sample SAMEA2581964, study PRJEB24529) | metagenome | biome: Human gut stool | place: China | collected 2011 | reverse complement strand
ATTTTGCAACATAAAAAATTGATTATGTATAATTCTTTCAGAGAAAAAATAGCGCATCTGTTTGACGAAACAGAATATGACAACAGTCCTTACGAGATCAGTCTGACAAAGCTATTGATATGGCTTGCAGTAATGACCATATTAAGTTCATTAACTCCATTTATATTTCCCGGCGGGTATCCTCTTATCAAGACCTTTGTCACTTTGATAATACTTCTCCTTTCTACTGCCCGCCAGGCATTCAGATGGGCTACAAAACTTAAGCAATGATTGAATTTCAGAAATGGACGATTACCTTAAAAATAAGATTGTTGCACGGGTTGATTATGTAGAGCCGATATTTATCAAGAACTTCTGCAATAATCATAGTGCTCTATGCAAGACACTGATGGGTGAGGCTGGTGACATATTGCAGAAATGTGGCTGGGAACATGAGTTTACACCCTACTATCATGAGGATTTTAAACATGTAAGGCTCTACTTGCGTCTTGCCGGCGTTGCAGCTTGTCACCTTGACGGGCTTTGGGAAGATATTAAAGTTCGCCTTCCAAGTATTATCCCCCTCATTAAATCCGCAGTGGAGCTTCGCAAAGAAAAAAATTTCATGATGTTATGGATCGAGCGCCAAATAGTCGGGCTGGAATGGAAGACTTCGACAGATCCATTTATCAGAAACGAACATTGGATAAACACTAAAAAATATATATGAATCTTTTCGAAACCGAGCGTCTTGAAATGATGCGTAAGCGTCACGCATATTTTTCGGCAGTGGCTGAGGAAGGCACAAGTCATATAGACGTTACCACAGGAAAACCGACTGATCAAAATGAATCAATATTAATGCGATAATTCAACGATGAAATCTTCTGAGGATAATAAAAAACGCGCGTGGGACTTAGTTAAAAAGGCCTCGAATATATTAAAGCCACTCAAAGACGAACCCGTGGAGGCCGACGGTCTGATCCGCCGGAAACTAATCGATGGTCTTGATTGCATCGAGGAATATCTTCGGATTGCAAATGGTCATAAAGAGGAATTTGAATTCTCACTTATCTCGACAAATGTCATGAGTCTGTCATTTTTCCTAAGGAATGCAGGCTCCGCAGAATTTCAATACGCAGTAAACCGACTGACAAAATGGATGAAGGCGGGATACGAGGACTGCAATAATGCATTGGCGCGATTATTAACATCCGAACTCAGCAAAGAAAGTTCCGATCGGCGACTTGGCTTGACCGACCGTGAATATGTGGATATAATTATCGGGTGTAATGCAACTGTAGGATCGGGGCTTTCCGGTATGCTCCACAATCCCGCGGTGCTTGAATATTATATTAAGAAAGCATCAGAGGGAGACTTCCGACATGCATTCACGTTAGGAGCCTATTACTATGAATCAGAAGAATACGGAACTGCTTTCAATACTTTAAAAGATTTAAAAGATGATCACACGGCTAAATATCTCGGTCTGATGTATTACTATGGCAGAGGGACGAGCAGGAATCAGGAGCTTGCAAGAGATTTTCTTGAACAATACTACTATAATTATATCTGTACTGATAACGAGGTGATATGGGCATTAGGCGAGTCGTATGGCCGATACGAGAGCAAGCGTAAACAGTTTGAATTCTATATTGAACACCTTGAAAATCCATACAGATATGACGATGATGCGTTTATAAAAAGAATGCTCAAACAATGTGTCAGGTACAAGCGAAACAATTCTACCGGGGATTGGATTCCAATGACCGTTGAGATCAAACCTGACGGACTTGAGTGTGAATTCTCGTTAGAGTTGGCTCCCTATTGTCATATTACTGTTGTCTGGGGAGATGGCACATGTGACAGATATGGAGATCTGGATAAAACCGGTACAGTCAGCTGTCGTCACATCTACACGCAATCAGGAACATATATCATCACAATAGAATCATTATGGGAAAAGATCGTGGAAGGTTTTAATTTCAGTCGGAATAAGCGTCAGCTGCGCCGGATCTATTTAGGAGATTGCCCGGGACTTAAGAAGTTATCAGTCATCGGTCAATGCCTGACTTCTCTTGAGCCCGCTTCCGGTAAATACCGAAAGGATTTTCTTATAGGTATGATCTGCAGGGATAATGAGCTAACCGAGTTAGATTTAAGCGGTTATCCTAACCTCACCTATCTCGACTGCTCATTTAATCCAATTACTGTCCTCAAACTTACGAAGTGTCGCGCACTGAGCGTTATTTCTCTTCCGGAATCCGTTGTGAATAAACCTCAGATCGATGAATTGCTTCGACTGAACCGGGGTAGCTATTGCAGTCAGATAAACTATGATGATCTACCACCGATCATGGATATGAGACTGGAGCATTATTTCCGTTGTGCGAAGTGGGACAAAGTAAAGAAATATCTACGCGAGAATGAGCAGTATGATTATGACCATCAATTGGCAAAATGTGAATTGACATTTACAAAGCTAAAAGAAATGTCAACGGTGGTGAATCATAATCCCTACGAGGATAAAGGTGGTTTCCTTGCCGTGAATGGCTCGTACATTTCCGACGATACAATTCTCCATCATGAGGAATTTTTTATTACTGCAGAAGCATGGTCTACTTGCCTTGGAACCAAAGTACGGGACATTCGTCGCCGTGAGCCATGGATGGGATTTCCATCCACCCCACCAGAATATTATGTGGCAAGTTGCCTTGTCAACATGATAAAACCCTGGCGTGAAATAAAAAACTATCCTATATTGCAGAATGAGACTGAATTTGATTAAATTTGTAAGTAGCTACTTAACCATAAAAACTTATATAAGATGAAAAATATAAAATTCAACCCGATTGAGGAGAAAACACTCAACGACAAGCTGGTGAATCTATACGGCGCTAAAATTCCAGGACTTTATTCGGCAGTAAAGTCTTTGTTCGATAATCCCGATGCCGTCAAGCCGGCGTTACCGCTGCTTATTGAACTCAATGATGACGAATCGTATGAGAACGCTGACCTGCGCGTGATGATTTTCGGACGCGAAACCAATAACTGGGATGATCCTGAACACCGGAAACAATTCCCTTTTTACACATATAATTTTAATCTCACCACATCGGATGATGTCGTGACCGAGATTATGGGCAGGCACGTTGATGGAGAAGATGATTATTTTGGATTAGGAGATATTTATCATAACTATTGTTATGAAGAAACCGGTGTGAGAAAGACAATTTTCACACGTCGTCAGAATCAACTGATACAACAATTGAAAGACCGTCTTGGCGGCCTGAAGGTTGAAGCTCTATGGAACAACGTGTCAAAAATCGGACGCGGAGGCAAAGCCTTCGGTGAATGCTGCGGCAAACCCACGGCAGAAATCCGCGAAATCGAACGCGAATATTTTAATGTCGTTGCAGAAGAGGTGGAAATTCTAAAGCCGGACGTTATCATATTCCTGACCGGATATGAAGCAGACCAAGAAATCAGAGAAATCTTCAACCTCTCCCCCGAAGATTTCAATCTGGTAAAGGAAGGTGTATTTCTCCATCGCATTAATATCCCGGGAGTAAAATATGCAGCACGCACAATTCATCCTTCCCGCCGAAGCAAGGAAGACCTTACAAAACATTTTGACGCTTTGGTTGACGATATCGTTAGCGCAATCCGATGACACAACTGAAAAAACATATCTGGCTGATTGAAACAATCCGCCGTCACGGAAAGATTTCATTTAAGGACCTTTCTGACCTTTGGGAACGCAATAAGGATATGAGCGATTATATCCCCCTCCAGCGTGGCACTTTCAATCGATGGAGGAAGGATATCCGCTCAAAACTCGGAATTCACATTGATTGTCAAACAACAGGAGGTTATCTATATTATATCTCCAATCCGGATGACATAGATGACAACCGGCTGAAACGTTGGATGCTCGATACGTTTTCTGTCGGCAATCTCGTTGAAGAAAATCTTTCTCTGAAAAATCGTATTCTTATAGAAGAGATTCCATCGGGACGACTGTATCTGACTCCCGTTATGGAGGCCATGAAAGGTAATAATGTTGTTGAAATAACTTATAATTCTTTCAGAACCGGAGAGGTTCACATTGCTGTCGTGGAGCCTTATTGCGTGAAACTCTTTGAAGGACGATGGTATATATTGGCAAAACCCACAGCGAAAAAAAATCCAAGAATTTACGGACTTGACCGCATCCAATCGCTCACAATCCTTGATGAGACATTTAAGCTGCCTAAGGATTTCTCTGCAGCGGAATATTTTGAATCAATGTATGGTATAGTCTCAGAGAATGACAAACCGCAAAGAATTGTAGTCCGGGCCTATGCCCGACACAAACACTATATACAGTCTTTGCCGATACATCAGTCACAGCGGTTGATTGAAGATCATGATGAATATGCCGATTTCGAGTTGTATGTATCACCTACCTATGACTTCGTGATGCGCCTGCTTCACGATGGCGCATGGCTTGAGGTCATGTCTCCCCTCTCCCTCCGGCAGACAATGAAAGGATGGATCTCAGATATGTATGATCTATACGAAAGTGTTTAATTGTTTAATAAAGATAAGCGTCATGAGTATCAGAATTATTGGTATTGGAGAATATACCGGGGATGACATTACATGGCTCAGGTGTGAGAATTTTATGGATGCTACCTGTGAAAATGTTTATGACGCGAAGGATTTAGACATTCGCGATACGGATAAACTGGCTATAATCCTTGCTTATGACAACTTTCAGGTGACAACGGATGTAGCCCGCGCATTCCATCAGGTAGGAGTATTGACTTTGGGTCTCTTTCCGGAAATTATTAAAGAAAGTAGATATTTCGATGCTCAGACAATCTTCAAAGGATGGGGATTAAGCTCTATTATCGGGTCTATTCTACATCCTATGATTTATCCGTGTGCGATCGATTTTGACTTCAATGAAATACGCGGTACGCTAAAAGATTCCAAACGTTTTTACACTTGGTATGAATTTGCAGATAATATGGAAGCTCTTGTGCAAAAATGCAAAAGCTACCTGAATAGCATTGATCTCAATGAAGTGGAAAAAGCCTGTTTTAATCTATACCATGTATACCCTTTCGACCCCAGACCTTACGATATGGAGATGTTGAAAGAGGTTATTGATTTAATGCCCGCAGTATGTCAGCTAAGTTGGGGTATTCACAAAATTACCGGTTGGGATTATCCCGGGTTATCACTCATTTTAGCGGGTAAGGAGCTGGAAATAAATAGACCTGGCTATTGAATACATTTACACTGATTTAAACTTAGACTACCATGAGTATCATCAGACAGATGCAGTATCCTCAAAGCAGACAAACTGGAAAGGTTTCTCAATATCTGCCGGCCACTGGGCACATATCTCTTGCCAAGTCCAAAATAAGGGTTTAGTAATCGATTTGGTAAGAAACTTTTTGCAGAAACAAGATATATCGTTATTAGTGGACGGATTATTTGCGTCAGTAATAAATATAACTGTTTTTGACTCGGAGCCTGCGCGTATGATATTGCGAATCAGCTGATAGTACTGAATGCAATCCTCCTCGCTCAGCGTGTTGTCGGTGATTCCAGCAATTCGATTCAAATATATGTCCTTTATTTTCTGCAAATGTCTATCGTCTTTGGCGGCTTTGCCAAATCCATTTTCCGTAAATTTAATTTCAAAGAAATATTCTTTATCATTGTCGAAGATATGGAAATCGAATGTCGTGCCTTCCATCTCGCCACCGTTTTCCCACTTCAATCCGTCGCTAAACTCAAAGTCACACCTGGCATTCCGTGATATCACTATACCCAAACCCCAGAGCAGGTTGATAAATGCCTCCTTGGGAGTGTGGTCTTCGTTAAGCAAACCTCGAAATGCGCTGTAACACAAAAGTTGGGACGAATTAAGATGATGGGAATAAGGATGAAGAGTCTCTCCTCTTCCTTTTGACTTGGTCGGAAGAAAATTTTCATCAATCAAGATTCCGAGATACTCTTTGATGGCTTTCACTCGACTGCAACGCGTATTACTTTCATCCGCCAATGGAAGTATATGTGTGTACGTGTCTCGTGTCTCTCCGTGCCAGCTCCCTGCGGGAAGGTCGATGCCATTTGAACGAATTTTGTTCTGCAATATCTGTAATATGCCTTTTCTGTATGCTAGATATCCTTTCATGATTCAGTTTATTGAACAACACAATTGACTTTGACTGTAGGGCGACCTCACATTATCATATAATTTTCAACCATATGATAGCGGTTCAGGCCCAATTTATTCGCTTCTGAATATTGTTCACATTCAGAGAGCAAAAATGTATGAAGCAGGATTCTGTTGGCCAGTCGATTACATGATTATTTATGAGTTTGTTGACAATCCAAGATGCTGCTGACCTACCAGCTATAAGGAGTATATCTTTTCTTGCCGAAGCCCAACTATTCCCAAAATGCTCCGACCCAGATATAAAATTTGAGCGTGGTGTATCCATCCATGGAAGTTCGTCAAAGAATACAATCTTTTTACCATCAAGTAGAGAACCGAGCCATTCTTCCAATGCAAAAAACGCCTCGTACCAATTTTTGAATTGATTATATTTCTTTCCTGAATCTTTTTTAAGGGATTCCCTAAAGCTTAAGAGCTGTTCTTTCATTTTTCCACGAGCTAAGCCTGTATGTTGGGATGTAAATGTGTAATTAAAAGTCTCTCTAATAAGGAATGTCTTTCCAACACGCCTACGACCATACACAGCTACAAACTTAGAATATTCTGAGTTTGCAGCTTCCAATAGCTCTTTTTACTCTGATTTTCTTTCGATTATCATGGCAATACTTTTTATTTTCTGGTCTAAAGTTAAGAATATTATTTGAGAAAATCTCATTATAATCCCCCAAAAGTAGGTCAAGAACCATAGATTTGGGGAATTATAAACACATTTTAGAGAGACTGCGATGACCGGCAGCACACGTCCAATGATATAATCAAACCATGGAACCTCAGCCATCTTACGGACTTCTCACTGGAAAGAACGGAACCAAAATGTAATATCAAGAACTCGCTTGAAATAATTTAGAATCTTAAAATATCCTTTATTATCATCCATTATTATCTCTAGCAGCCTATTGAAAGATACCACATCGCTATACCGGTTATCAGACACTTACCCAATATTAATACATATATTAAGTATTAAGAGGACTGCGACAAAGAGAATATTTGGCAACAAACACATATCACCCCGACAATAAGTGCCGCATCTCAACGGCTACCCGACTCATGTCGGCGAGGCTTACATTAGATTCAATCCTGACACCAAGCAGCCCGACGTGTCGCGCTATAACATAGGCATAATGACAGGCGGCAGAATGCCTTTAGCTCCGGAAGCGCATACCGAATCCGAGACGTTCTATAATGGTCTGACCTACGTAAATAAAGAGCCTTTCAACTGCTTTCGCCACACACGCCACGCTGACTAATTAGGAAGCGATGTGACGTTCAGACTCAACCCCCGACACTCCCCTCACATGGTTAACCGTTTTATGAGCCATCCCATATTTTCACCGAGGTTACGCATATTTGCCATACCCTCGTCATCGCTGAGCACATCCCCGATATTCTTGCCGTAAACCATATTCCAGTATGTTGAGCCAACAACAATCATCTCCTTGTTGAGCATAAAATGGTTCATGGTATCGACAGTTGTCATTCCGCCGCCACGACGCACAGCTGCAACCGCCGCTCCAACCTTATGGCGAAGAAGTCCGGGATTGGTGGCGACCACGACACCCGCACGCTCCAGAAAAGCTTTCATTTTGGCCGAAACGTCGGCGGAATAGACCGGGGAGCCGAGTATTATGCCATCAGCCTCGACCATACGGCTGAATATCTCCGCAAAACGGTCATTGGTAAACACGCAGTTGCCCCGACCTTTGCAGGCGAAACATCCACGGCATGGCTGAATGTCATAATCAGCCAATTGTATCAGCTCTGTTTCAATGCCTTCTTTGTTCAATTCATCAAAGACTTTGCCGATAATGATGGCCGTGTTGCCATCATTGCGTGAGCTTCCGTTAATTCCTGTTACTTTCATAATTACTAATGGAAACTTCTAAAATCGCTTGCGATGGTATGTCAATTCGATTATACCATTATATTCTTTAGTGGCGGCTAATGATAAATCAATCTTATGCTCGGTAGTGTCAAAGATCTTGATTCCGCCGCCGAGAATAACGGGGATGACAGCGATATGATATGTGTCAATCATATCCTTTTCAATAAGTTGTCGGGCAATCTGCGCACCTCCGCAAATCCAGATGTTTTTCCCGGACTGTTGTCGAAGTTCATCCACAAGGCGGCATACGGATGTATTGCGGAAGCAGGTATAATCATTATCAACACAATCGTCATTATGCGTTATTACGAAAGTTGTCGCTCCCATATAGGGCCAATGATGCGGAGACAGTTCCGTCACAATCTGGTCGTAAGTCCGTTTCCCCATGATGACGGTATCAACCGAGTCGAAGAAAGGGGTGAATGTATCTTCCGGTTCAACCGAATCATCCTGACCTTTTATCCAGTCCACGGAGCCATTACGGTCGGCGATATAACCATCAAGGCTTACTGCAATATAGAGAATTACATTCCTCATGAGATCTTATTATTGGTCGTTTTTCCGGTCAACGATTAGTATTCCGCACCCAACCGATAGAGACGGCATTGCTATTGATGTTGCCGGCGGTTTGACATTATTGTGTCGAAATTATCGCGTCCCCAACTAATTAGAGCTTCGACATGAGGTAAAAGCGTTCTGCCGAAGTCTGTTACCGAGTATTCTGTCCGAGGAGGTACATCCGGGAATAGTTCGCGACGGATTATGCCGTCCGTGGTTAACTGTCTGAGAACTTGCGAAAGCACTTTCTCCGATACCGACGGGATGTTTCGGTACAATTCATTGAAACGCACCGGCTCGTTCTCGGAAATTTTCACGAGAACAATCAGTGCCCACTTGTTGCCCAGCCATTCAAGCATCGGAGCCGCCTTGCAATATTCGTAGTCTAATTTTTTGGCCATTTTCGACAGGGCAAAATAGACTGATAACGAGCAAAACAAACTTTTAGGTAAGGGTCAAACCTTTCGGTAAGTTATTGCTTTAACTCTGATTATCACCTAATTTTGCATCACAAAATTACTAAAAAATATCGAGATATGATATATCCAGAACTACATTTCACAGGTCAGGTATGGCGACCGCCTTACGAAGCCAACTCGCAACTCCTACAACTTACGTCGGGATGTACGTGGCACAAGTGCAAGTTCTGCAGCCTTTACCACGGCACACCATTCCGTATGTCGCCGTTATCTGAGGTGGAGGAAGACTTGAAAGTTATCCGTCAGTGGCAACCGCGAGCCCGACGAGTTTATCTCACCGGTGCAAACCCATTCGCTTTGAGTTACAACAAGCTCATGGATGTGGCACTGTTGTTGAGAAAATATCTTCCCAACATGGTTTCATTTGGGATGTTCGCCCGCGTCACAGACATCACCCCCAAATCGGTAGAGGAACTGAAAAATCTACACCATCTGAAACTCGACAGCATTAATATCGGTATCGAGACGGCGCACGATCCGACTCTGGAGCGGATGAACAAAGGCTATCATGCCTCCGACATTCTCGAACAGCTTTCAAAACTCGACGAGGCCGGAATACGCTACAATGTGTTTTACCTCAACGGAATCGGAGGCAAAGGCAACGGCGAGGCAAGCGCTATAGCCACCGCGGATGTACTGAACAAACTGCATCCCTGCATCATCAATATCGTTTCACTGACGATATTTCCCGAATCTCGATTATATCAAGAGATATTGGACGGTACATATATTGAGGAACCTGAAATTGAGCGACTGGTTGAGATGCGCACACTTATCGACCGTCTGAATATACGGGTCAATCTGCTCGGTCATCATATTTCCAATACGGTACCAATCACCGGAGCATTGCCGGATGACAAAACCACAATACTCCGTGAGTTTGACAAAGCGATAGCTCAGTTTCCGGAAAAGGAACTGAAAGCCTATCGAAACAGGATATGGCATCTGTGAAGATTTCGATCCTGCTTTTCAGCCTGCTCATTTTGGGCAGGCTTCTTTTCTAATATGCATTATGGGAAGATAGGATGGAGTCTGTTATTTAACGATATTTTAGATATGAGCGTAATGACCCGACGAAAATTTGGTTGAGGTCACCACATTTTTACCGTCCGATCATAATTAAAGTCTGTTAAAGTTTGGGGCTATGAGGTGGTGACATGGGGTTGAATGATGCTGAATGATTTTGAATGGATATAATTTATGCACTGATTATCAAAGCATTAAGCAATCACAAGAATATATAGGTATCTGTTCCGATACGCATAACACGCAATATTTCAGCATGTTAGCGTAGACGTGGTGGCTTTTGATTCGGGCAAGCCTCATCGCGCTGAAGGTTGTGGTGATCCGGAGGGGTATGGATGAATAAAAACCGCTAACT
>OGIL01001929.1_pt1 | contig 10524 bp, 10 predicted proteins | sample 1571751 | NCBI WGS metagenome assembly OGIL01 (sample SAMEA2581964, study PRJEB24529) | metagenome | biome: Human gut stool | place: China | collected 2011 | reverse complement strand
AGACCGCCGTTGTGGGGTTCTTCTTCAGTTGCCGAGATCCTGCCCCAGAATGTACTTTTTCAGGGGCTTATACAGCACCGCCGCGATGACCAGCGCAATGATGGTATTGGGCAGCATATAGGAGCCGTTATAGACCAGAGAATAGGCGGAAGGACTGGTGAAGGTCCACTTCATGAACTCCGTGGGAGCCAGAATTTTGTAGATGGTCACGCCGCTGATGTAGTGAACGACAAAGCGGCCGAGGCAGCCTACTACGGTACCGACAAAAATGCCCCACTTCTTGCCCTTGAACAGGCCAGCCAGACCCAAGGGAGTAAAGGCCACCAGATAGTCCAGCAGCATGGACTGCCAGCCCCAGGCGTAAGCACCGTCAAAAATGAGCTGCAAGAGGCCGAAGGTGAAGCCGGCCATGAGGCCCGGAGTCAGTCCCCAGCGGACGGCAAACAGGATGATGGGGAACATGGCGGGGGTCAGGGAGCCGCCGTTGGGCAGTTCCATCAGCTTGATGTAGCTGAGTACCTGGGCCAGGGCCACCATCATGGCACCCTCGCACAGCATCCGGACTCGGAGATGGGAGTTGGTATTCTTTGCGGACATAAACGTCCCTCCTGAAAATAAAGTACCGCAGGCCACATGAACGGGCTTGCGGTACGGAAAGACAGATCGTTCACTTCCTACGCCGGCATTACCCGGATCAGGTTTAAGGGAAAGAGGGCAGTCACAGCCCCGCATCTCAGCCGGAGTTCTCTCCAGCACCCCTGTGTTCAGTTTTCTACGGCCAGTTAAAATTATAGAGAAAAACGGCGGTTTTGTCAATACAATTGCCGAATCTCAGTACCGTTTGTCCAGAATGGAGACGATCTCCGCAAGGGTATCGTGGTCGCAGTCCGCCACAATGGTAGCGCCGCAGCTTCGCACGGTTTCTACGCAGTTAGCCGGGGCAAACCCCTCTGCCGCCATCGTCAGCATGGAGAGATCGTTGTTTTCGTCCCCGGCGCAGTAGATATGATCCATGGAGATCCCCAGGCGCTTTGCCAGACGAGCTACCATAGCTCCCTTGCTGGCGCCCTTCCGGGTGACCTCCAGCAGAGTCCTGTCGGAGAAAAACACCTCGTAGTTCGCTGACCAAGGCTGTCCGCTCACATAGTCCCGCAGAGCCAGCAGGTGCTCGTGGTCATCCTCAAACATGATCTTGATGAGGGGCATCGGCACCTCCAGCAGGGTTGGGACAGGCTGCACCTCGGCATGGGTCACGTGCTCATGCTGCCGGGTGTACTCGTTGGGCCGCACGGCATGGATCACATTGTCCATGTGATAGGCCTCCACTGCCGCTGTGGGAAACCGGTCCAGCACATCCTGACCCTGCGGACGGATGGTCTCCGGCAGCTCCATGGTTTCCAGATAGCGCTCCGTTTTGAAATCGTACAGCGCGCCGCCGTTGCACACAACGGCCGGTGCGTTCATGGGCACCTGCTCCGCGAACATCCGGAAGGCGGGCAGCGCCCGGCCTGTGGCTACGGCAAAGCGGCCGCCGTTGTCCATGAAATAGCGGAGGGCTTCCACATTCCGCTGTGAAATAGGTAGAATGGGACAGCCGGTGCGGCGGGGTAACTCTGTATTCAGGATGGTATTGTCAAAGTCGCTGGCCAGCAGGACGCCGTCAAATTTTCCCATAGTTATTCTCCTAAAAAACGGCGGAGCGGAAAGATTCCCGCTCCGCTTGAGATAGTCGCTTATTCCGCGGAGGGTGTTCCGCCGGCGTTTCCGCCGCCACCGCCGCGATGGCGGCGTCCGCCCCGGTGACGGCGGCGCTTAACAGCTTCACCGCTTTCCGGATTGATGACCTTTTCCCGGGCGGGAGCCGCATCCTGTTTGGGACGTTGGTCCTGCTTGGGCCGCTCGGTCCGGGGGCGGTCCTGCTTAGGCCGCTGAGACCGGTTTGCGGGCTTGCCGCCCTGACGGCTCTGGCCTTCGGGGGCCTTGGGAGCTTCCTTCTTCGCCGGTGCGGAAGTGTTGGGCGTTCCCTCGCCGCTGCCGCCGCTTCTGCGGCGTCCGCCCCGGTGACGGCGGCGGCTCTTGCTCTCGCCGCCCTCCTCGCGGGGACGTTCCCGGACGGGGGCCGGCGTCTCCGTCGGTTCCTCCGCTTCAAAGTGCCGGGAGATCACCGGCGCGATGAACTCCTCTTCCTTTTCCTCCACATACCGCGCGGGCCGCTCCGTGGGGATCTCAATGCCCTCACGGCTGCCCTTGCCGTTGCGCAGGACGCAGATCTCGCAGTTGTGGTAGCACTTCTGGGCCTCCGGAGCACTGTCCAGGCTGACCTTTACGGTTTCCCGCAGCAGGTCCACGGCTTTTACATTGCCGGGGCCGTCGGGGGTCTGAACGAAGGATTCCTGCTTGGGCATCCGCTTCTGAGCATCCTCATAGGCGTTCTGCTCATATTTCAGGCAGCACATCAGCCGTCCGCAGGTGCCGGAGATCTTGGTGGGATTCAAGCTGAGATTCTGGGTCTTGGCCATTTTGATGGAGACGGGCAGGAACCCGTCCAAAAACTGGGAGCAGCAGAAGGGCCGCCCGCAGATGCCGAGACCGCCCACCATTTTGGCCTCATCCCGGACGCCGATCTGACGCAGCTCGATCCGGGCCCGGAACACGCCGGCCAGATCCCGCACCAGCTCCCGGAAGTCCACCCGGCCGTCGGCGGTAAAGAAGAAAATGATCTTACTGCCGTCAAAGCTGGCAGATACGTTCACCAGCTTCATTTCCAGACCGTGATCCGCGATCTTCTTCTCGCAGATGTCGAAGGCCTCGCTCTCTTTTTTCCGGTTGTAATCCACGGTGCGGCGGTCGGCGTCAGTGGCCAGCCGCAGCATGGCGCACAGGGGCTGGACAACGGCTTCGTCCGCCACCTCGTGGTTCCCCTGGGTGCAGGTGCCGAATTCCGGGCCCTGGGCGGTCTCCACGATGACCTGATCGCCCATTTTCACCGCATGTCCCTTGGGGTCAAAATAATAATTCTTGCATCCGCCACGAAAGCGGACACTGATCACTTCAGTCAAAGGATTTCCTCCAATTCCACCGCCAAAGCCCCCAGCACATGGCTGGCGCCCACATTGTAGGAGCAGGCTCCGCGGTACGTTTGTAACAATTCTATTGTGCCCATGATCCGCTGTTTTGTCAAGCGTTTCCCAAGTTGGACAATGAGGGCCGCGTCCGGTCCCTCCGGGGATTGACCGTACTGGGCCAGCAGGGCTGCCGCCAGAAGGGTCCGGGCCTGATCCAGCATGGCCGCAAGGCCGTCCCGGTCCAGCCGTTTTTTCTCAAGACGGACCATCAGCTCTGTGACAGTCCCCCTCTTCCCTGCCGCCAGCAGACGGCACAGCTCCACGCCCGCCTCCGAGCTTTCCTTTTCCACGGTGACGGCGGGATGGAGCTTCAGCTCCACGCACCGGGAACGGAGCGTCTGCAAGACCACGGAAGAATTTTCCGCACAGAAGAGGAATGCCGCGTAGGGCGGGCCTTCCTCTACGATCTTCAGCAGTACGTTCTGGTCCTGCTCTGTCAGAATGGTGCAGTCCGGAAAGATATAGACCTTCCGGGCACCCTCGTTGGGCCGGATATAGGCATCGGCGCGGATCTGGCGGACGGTGTCCACGGAGAGGTTCTTATGGGCCTCGTCCCGGACGGTGATAACGTCCGGGTGAATGCCGGAGAACACCTTGCGGCAGGCGGGACATGTCCCGCAGGGCTTTTGTCCGCCGCCCTGACACTCCATGGCCGCAGCAGCGTACTGCGCGGCGGCGATCCGGTCCCCGCTGCCGGAAAACAGCAGCGCGTGGGAAAGTGTTCCCCGTCCGGCGGCTTCCCGGATCCGCCGGGCAATGGGGTCATTGGCAAATTCCATTGGACCGCCTCCCTTCTTTCCCGTTTCCCGCAAAAATGCGGAATAAGTATAGCATATTTCACGCAAAAAGGGAAGAACCGTTTTTCCTATCAACGGAGTGCGAAAAAATTTTCAATTCCATATTGACAACTTTCCTTGTCAATGGTATCATCCATAAATGACAAAGATAGTTGTCAAATTGACAAGCGGACCTAACAGAAAGGAGGGGCCTATGCCCCTGTATAACCGATTGAAGGAATACCGGGCCCGGCTGGGAGTCAACCAGCAGGAAATGGGCCGTCTGGCGGGGGTCTCCCGCCAGACCATCAGCCAGATCGAGCGGGGGGACTACTCCCCCTCTGTGACCCTGGCGCTGAAGCTGGCAAAGCTGTGCCAGGTCTCTGTGGAGGATATTTTCAGCTATGAGGAGGATGTGCGCAATGAAGCAGAAAAGTGAGAATCAAAAGGCATTTCCCAGATTTTTGGGGATCTTAGTGGTGGCTAGCCTTATCGGCGGTGTGCTGGGTGGTCTGTCCGGTGTGGCCGGGTATTTCTGGGAGGACCATACTGCTTTCGGTGCGGCGTTTGCCCACCTGCTGGGCGCCGCATCCCCCTGGGCTATGGCTGCCTGTGCCGCCGTGCTGCTGGGTCTTGGACTGTACCAGTACCGCAAGTCCAACACTGCCTTCCATGGCTGGGACGGCGAGGATGAGGACGTGATGCAGCGGGCGGAGGAGCGCCTGAGCTGGGCGTTGCTGCTGGACAGCCTGACGGTGATCGTCAGCTTCTTCTTTTTCAATGCCGGCACCGCGAAGCTGCCACAGAGCTCCGATGGTAATACGATCACGCTGCTGGTGATCTTTCTGGTAGTCATCGCACTGGCCACTCTGCTCCAACAGAAGACGGTGGACCTCACCAAGAAGATGAATCCGGAAAAGCGGGGCAGCGTATATGACATGAAGTTCCAGGAGCGCTGGTGGGAAAGCTGCGACGAGGCGGAGCGCCGCCAGATCGGCCAGGCCAGCTACAAGGCCTACGTTACGGTGAGCCGCTTTTGTCCTTACTGCTGGGGCGTGCTGCTTCTGGGGAACATGGTCTTTCACTACGGCATTCTGCCCAGTGCCGTGGTGCTGGTGATCTGGGCGGTGCTGTCGGTGAGCTATACCCGGGAGGCCATCCGCCTGGGCCGCCGAGGCCAGAAAACGGAATAAGAGGACAAAAAGGAAAGGCCGCTTATGCGGCCTTTCCTTTTGTGTATCGTGTACTTTGATTTACTTCTTCTTGCTCTCCCACTTGGTGACGCACAGGGAGCAGGCAATGTCGCCGGTGACGTTCAGGCAGGTACGGCCCATGTCGAACAGACGGTCCACAGCCACGATCAGGCCGATGTAAGCCACGGGGATGCCGATGGCTTCCAGCACCATGGCCAGCATGATCATGCCGGCGCCGGGGGTGCCGGCAGTGCCGATGGAGGCCAGCGTAGCGGTGACCACAATGAGGATCATCTGGCTCAGGGTCAGCTGCATACCGGCGCAGGTGGCCAGGAACACAGTGGCAACGCACTGATAGATGGCGGTGCCGTCCATGTTGATGGTGGCGCCCAGAGGCAGCACGAAGGAGGAAATATCGTCCTCAGCGCCCAGAGCATCGGCGCACTCCTTGGAGACCGGCAGGGTCGCGGCGGAGGAGGTGGAGGTAAAGGCGAAGATCATAGCCGCGGAAGCATTCTTGAAGAACTTGACGGGGCTGATGCCGGCAAACGCCTTGGCGGAAACAGAATAGACCAGCACGGCGTGGAGAATGTAGCCGATGTAGGCGCACAGAATGACCAGCGCCAGAGAGCCGAGGATCTCAGCGCCCTGGGTGGCAACCACCCAGGTCATGTAGGTGAACACACCGATGGGACTCAGGGAGATGATGAATTCCATCAGCCGCTCAACCACGGCATAAGCGGAGGTCACCATGTCCCGGACCAGCTTGGACTTCTCACCGGCAGCCAGAATGGAGCCGCCGAACAGCAGGGCGATGACGATGACCTGAAGCATGTTGGCTTCGGTAAACGCCTTCCACATGTTGGTGGGGAAAATGGCAACCAGAGTCGCCATGAAGCCGGCGTATTCCTTGGCCTCGTACTCGGCGGCCTGGGCAGCCTCGCTGAGGTTGGGGAACAGGCCCGCGTTGTTGAACACCGTTGCCAGAACCAGACCGATGATGCAGGCCACGGCAGTGGTGACCATGAAGTAGAGAATGGTCTTCCAGCCAACGGCGCCCACCTTTTTCATGTCGCCCATGGAGATGATGCCGTCGATCATAGACAGCAGCACCACAGGCACCACGATGAACTTCAGCAGGTTGACGAAGATATCACCGAAGGGCTTGATGTAGCTGGTGGTGAAGCCGGCCGCGCCGGTGAAGTAGAACACCAGACCGACAACGATACCCAGTACCAGAGCAATAAAGATCTGTACCGGCAGGGACAGTTTTTTCTTTTTTTCCATAGAATACGCTCCCTCTTTCACACTTTTTAATACGCTGTGCGTAAAATTCGCAGAAATTTACGCAAATATGATTGGAGATATTATAGCGGTATGCCGGGAACTTGTAAAGTCCGCACTAATAAAGTTGTTTATTTTGTGCAAAATCCCATCTGTTTTACCGGTCTATTCGTCAAAATAGAGATTCTATGGGCGTTTTTTGCTTATTTTGCCCGTACACGGAAGCCGCAGAAACGGATGGCGGCTTTTGCAAGCTCCGCAGTGGGATCCACCACGGGGACCGTCAGGCCCACGGCCTCCGCAGCCAAGGGCAGTTCCGTGCAGCCCAGCAGGAACACACCGGCCCCACGGGTCATCATATGCTCCACCACGGTCAAAAGATCCGCCCGGTAAGCGTCCGGACCTTTTCCGGCTTTGACACCGTCATAGATGACCCGCATGAGGGCATCCTGCTCTTCTGTCTCCGGGGTCAGGTACGGCACACCGGCTTCCCCAAGGGCATTTTGATACAGTTGAGCGGAAAGCGTCCCCTTTGTGGCCAGAATTCCCACGGTCATTCCGGGGAACTGGGCCTTGCAGGCCTCTGCCGCGGCAGTGAGGATGCTGAGGAAGGGGATCTCTGTCATGGCCTGAAGTCGGGGCAGGAAGTAATGGGCGGTGTTGCAGGGCATGATGACACAGTCTGCACCGCAGGCTTCCAGATTCCGGAGGGCGCTTGCCATTTCCGGTACCGGGTCCGGGCCGTTGCTGAGGATGGCGGCGGTGCGGTCGGGAATGTTGGCATTGCTGTCGATGTACACCCGGATATGATCCCGGTCCGTTTCCGCCTCCGTCAGCAGAGTGATCTTCTGAAACAGGTCGGCGGTGGCCAGAGGGCCCATGCCGCCTAAAATACCGATAGTCTTTTTCTCACACATATTACGCACCTCAACTCCAGAATTCCGGGAATAAAAGCTCGCTGCCCACCTTTACGGTCAGCAGAAGCAGGACTGCGATCACCGTGGGCCGGACGATCTTGCTGCCGTTTTTGATAGCCAGACCCGCACCGATATAGTGCCCCAGAATGGATGCCACGGAGGAGATCAGGCCAACGCCCACCAGCACATACCCGGCCCGCAGGGCGGTGAACAGGCTGCCCAGATTGGAGGCCAGATTGACCACCTTTACGCCGCCGGCCGCATGACGGGTATCCAGCTTGGCGAAACGCACCAGCACGATCATCATGAAAGTGCCGGTGCCGGGGCCGTAATACCCGTCATATCCGCCGATGACAAAGGCCGAGCCCCAGATGATGAGCCGCCGCAGCCAAGGGTCCAGCGGCGCTGTTTCATCCGGCCACTTCCGGGTCCGCAGGGTGATGAACGCCACCACCGGCAGCACCACCAGCAGCAGGTATTTCAGCACTACCGCAGGGGTGTGGTGCTGGAGCCAGGTGCCGCAGACGGAGCCGGTCAGGGATAAGATTACCGCCGGGGCAAAGAGCCTCCAGTCCACCAGTCCCTGATGGATGAATCGGGCTGTGGAAAAAATCGTGCCGATGCCGGAGGAGAGTTTATTCGTCCCCAAAGCGTTATAAATGGGAAGGTTTGAGAGGCCCATGAGATAGGTAGGGACGGTGATGATCCCGCCGCCTCCGGCGATGGCGTCCATAAACGCGCCTAAGAAAACGCCGACGCAGATCAGCAGTACCACCCAGAGGGCTACGCCGTCCACCGTGATGTCAGTCAGGAAGGAAATCATGAAAACTCCTTGTTTACGGCCCGCGGGGCCTGAATTTTGCTGTCAGGCCAGTGGGTCCGACAGATGGAATGTACTCATCTTAACAGACCTTAAACGCCTTGTGCACCGGCATATTCTACAAGAAGCGGGAACAAAAACTGGAAAAGTAAGACAAATCGGACAAAGAGTGTCTTTCCTTTTCGACACCCTCTTACCTTGACGCTTTCGGCTATCCGGCGGTATAATATAAAATCAAAGTGTATCATCTGTAAAATGAATTGCGGCTGCCTTGACGTAATCGTTTTAAAATGCTACCCTCAGTATGAGAAAAAATAATATGGCAGCAGAAAGGAGAGACCCATGGCAGATCAGACACAACTGTACCACAGCGGCAGCCTGACGGACGGCTGGCGGCTCTTCGGTGCGCATCCTGCCACAGAGGGAGACGTCCACGGCTGGTGGTTCAACGTTTGGGCGCCTCATGCAAAGGCTGTTTCCGTGGTCGGAGATTTTAACGGCTGGGACCTGACCGTTGATCCACTTACCCAAAAGGGCGAATTCTGGCAGGGATTTCTTCCGGACCTGCCCGTCTATACCAGCTATAAGTATGCCATTACCGGCGAGGATGGCAGAGTTCACTACAAGGCGGACCCCTACGGGTTCCATACGGAGACCCGCCCCGGCACCGCCAGCAAGCTCTATGACATTGAGCATTTTTCCTGGACGGATGAGGACTTCCGCCGCAATAAGCAGCCGGTGTACCATCAGCCGCTGAATATTTACGAGGTCCATCTCGGCTCGTGGCGGAAGCATGAAAACGGCGAGTTCCTGGATTACCGGGATATGGCCCGGCAGCTGGCGGCTTATGTGAAGGAGATGGGCTACACTGCCGTGGAGCTGCTGCCGGTGACGGAGCATCCTCTGGATGATTCCTGGGGTTACCAGTGCACCGGATACTTTGCGCCTACCTCCCGGTTCGGTACGCCGGAGGATTTCATGTGGTTTGTAAACCACCTTCACGAAAACAACATTCCGGTGATTTTGGACTGGGTCCCCGCGCACTTCTGCAAGGATGAGCAGGGCCTTTACGAGTTTGACGGTACCTGCTGTTATGAATATGCCGATCCCCGGAAACGGGAACACGCCGGCTGGGGTACCCGGGTCTTTGACTACGGGCGGCCGGAGGTGGTGAGCTTCCTCCTCTCCTCTGCCCGGTTCTGGCTGGAAATGTACCACATCGACGGCATCCGGGTGGACGCTGTGGCCTCCATGCTGTATCTGGATTACGGACGGCAGGACGGCCAGTGGACCCCCAACATCCACGGCGGGCGGGAAAACCTGGAAGCGGTGGAATTTCTCCGGAAGCTGAACACCATGGCCTTTGAGGTGGATCCCAACGTGCTGATGATCGCTGAGGAATCTACCGCCTGGCCTCTGGTGACCAAGCCCGCCGACGTCGGCGGACTTGGATTCAATCTGAAGTGGAACATGGGCTGGATGAATGACATGTGCCACTATCTGAAACTGGACCCCTGGTTCCGGCAGGACCACCACCGGGATCTGACCTTCTCCATGATGTACGCGTTTTCCGAGAATTATGTCCTTCCCATCTCCCATGACGAGGTGGTCCACATGAAGGGCAGCGTGGTGGGGAAAATGCCCGGAGACTACGAAAACCAGCTCCGCTGCACCCGGGGCTTTTACGCGTACCTGCTGGCCCATCCCGGCAAGAAGCTGCTGTTCATGGGACCGGAGATCGGCCAGTGGCACGAATGGGACTCCAACGGTCAGTTGGACTGGTACTTACTGGAGCATGAGGAAAATCAGCAGCTCCATGCGTTCTTCAAGGCCGCCAACGCCTTCTACAAGGCGGAGAGCGCCCTGTGGGACATTGATTTTGACTGGCAGGGCTTTGAGTGGCTGGTGCCGGATGACAATCACAACAACGTGGTGGTGTTCCTCCGGCGGGATCAGGCAGGGAACGAGCTGCTGTGCGCGGTGAACTTCTCCCCCAACGATTATGAAAACTACCGGGTAGGCGTACCGCCCCGCAAGCGGTATGTCCCCGCCTTTACCACCGACGCGCCGGAATTCGGCGGCAGCGGGTTTGCGGATACGAAGCCGCTGACGGTAAAGGACACGCCCTCCCACGGAAAAGAACAGTCTGTCACTCTCCGGCTCCCCGCGTTCGGGGCGGTATTCCTCCGGGGAGAGGGCAGCTTTACAAAGCGCGGTTCGGCAACCAAGGTGAAAAAAGTGAAAAATAGGAAAAGGAGCTGATCCACCCATGAAAAAAGAGTGTATCGCTATGCTGCTGGCTGGCGGACAGGGCAGCCGCCTGTATGTCCTCACCGGCGCCATGGCCAAGCCCGCCGTTCCCTTCGGCGGTAAATTCCGCATCATCGACTTTCCCCTGTCCAACTGCAC
>OGIL01001927.1_pt1 | contig 10534 bp, 9 predicted proteins | sample 1571751 | NCBI WGS metagenome assembly OGIL01 (sample SAMEA2581964, study PRJEB24529) | metagenome | biome: Human gut stool | place: China | collected 2011 | reverse complement strand
TCAATTATTATATATTTAATTAACCTTGTGATTGTGCTTGTACAGCTGTTATTGCTACTACACCTGCAACATCTTCACTACTACATCCTCTTGATAAATCATTTACAGGTCTTGCAATACCTTGGCATAGAGGTCCATAAGCTTCTGCTTTTGCTAATCTTTGTGTTAATTTATATCCAATATTTCCAGCTCCTAAATCTGGGAATACTAATACATTTGCTTCACCTTTTAAAGGACTTCCTTTTGCTTTAAATTCTGCAACTTCTGGTATTATTGCAGCATCTAATTGTAATTCTCCATCAATTAATAGTTCTGGGGCTTTTTCTTTTGCTAGTTTTGTTGCTTCAACTACTTTTTCTGTTGATACAGAATGTGCACTTCCATAAGTTGAATATGATAACATTGCAACTTTTGGTTCTTCTCCTACTAATTGTTTAAAACTTTTGCTTGATGATATAGCTATTTCTGAAAGTTTGTCTGCATCTGGCTCTTCATTTAAACCACTATCTGCAAATATAAATGTTCCATTAGCTCCATATTCACAATTTGGTACTACCATTACGAAAAATGCTGATACCAATTTTGTTCCTGGTGCTGTTTTTAATATTTGTAATGCTGGTCTTAATGTATCTGCAGTTGAATGTGCTGCACCTGATACAAGTCCATCTGCATGATTTAGTTTTACCATCATCATTCCATAATATATTGGTTCTAATATTAATTTTTGTGCTTGTTCTTCTGTCATACCTTTTGCTTTTCTTAATTCATATAATTCTTTTGCATATTCAGATGTCTTATCTGATTTTGCTGGATCTATTATTTGTGTATCTCCTAATTCTAAATTATTTTCTTTTATTAGTCTTTCGATTTCTTCTTTATTACCTATTAACGCAACTTTTGCATATTTTTCTTTGTTTACTATTTGTGCTGCTTTTAATATACGAATATCTGTTGCTTCAGGTAATATAATTGTCTTTATTTGTTGTTTTGCTCTGTTTTTTATTTCTTCTATAAATGGCATTTCTATTTTTTCCTTTCTAGAGTCTTTTTTCAAACATAATATATCATAGATACAAAAAAAACACAACAATTTTCAAAAATCTGTTGTGTTTTTCTTGTTTGCTTTTTTTACAAATTATTTATCTCTTTTTTAATTTGCTCTAATGCAATTTTTCTTGCACTAATTTCATTCTTTTCATCTTGAGTCAATTCTGCTAAAGTCTTTCCATTTTCTAATTCGAATATCTCGTCAAATCCAAATCCATTATTTCCTCTTAGCTCGTTTGCTACATATCCTTCTATTATTCCTTCTTTACAAATTGTTGTATTTCCATCTGATAAAGCAATTGCTGTTACAAATTTTATTTTTCTTTTTTCTTTTGGTACTCCTATCAATTTTTCCAATAGTGCAATATTTCTTTCTCGATCTGTTCCACTATGCCACCTTTTTGTAATTACTCCTGGAAATCCATTCAAATATTCAATTTCAATGCCAGAATCATCTGCTAAACATCTTTTATTAATTCCTTGTGCTATTATTTGGGCTTTTTTTATAGCATTTTCTTTAAATGTTTTTCCATCTTCTTCAACATCTATATTAACACCAATTTCACTCATTGGAATTACTTTAAATTTTTTTAAAATTTCTTGTGCTTCTCTTACTTTTCCTTTGTTTGATGTTGCTATTATTATTTCTTCCATATCTTTTTTCTCCTTACATTTTTAGTATATCATATTGTTTTTTTGTTTACAATAAATTCATATATAAAAAGCCAGAGAAATTTATAATTAATAAAAATCATAAATTCTCTGGCTTTATTGCATTATTTCAAAGCAACTTCTCTCGAAATCGTGCCTTTAGGAACTCTAAACACATATCTAGTTTCATCACTCAAAAATGCAAAAGACCAAATTGACATTTTTCCTTTACGATGATATTCCTGAAGTATTGCTTTAGAAGAATTAGCTTCTTCAATTTCTTCGACATTATCTCCACTAACAGTATCAACTTTATATGATTTTGAACCTTCTGTTTTAAACTCTGATTCAATTTCATATCTGTAAGAATATACATTATCTGCAGAAATAGAAACATAAAACATTCTGCCACTTCCTTGGGATGCAACAGAATTTGATCCTGCAAGTGAAAATAAAGCGGATCTTGTGATTGCGGATCTGCCCTGCTCCGGTCTGGGAATTATTGGAAGAAAGCCGGATATTAAATATCACACCACAGAAGAAAACTTAAAAGAACTGGCAAAGCTGCAAAGAGAGATCCTTTCTGTTGTATGGAAATACGTAAAACCAGGCGGTCGTCTGATCTACAGCACCTGTACCATCAATAAAGAGGAAAATGCAGAAAATGCCCGTTGGATCACAGAAAATCTTCCTTTTAAGCCGGAAGACCTGACAGAAGCCTTTCCATTAAAGGGAGAAGCATTTGCGGGCTTGAAAGAGAACACATATCCGGGAGCAGACCTTAAAAATGGTCAGATCCAGATCCTTCACCAGACGCTTCATCCCCTTCAATCTCTGATCCGTGACATAACCGTCTCTTCTGCCCGCAATGTAGAGCACTCGTTTACAGTTGTCATCCAGCACGGTCTTCTTCGCCACATCATACTGGGCCTGTTCCTGATCAATGCTGATGGATGTAGTCCTGGAATTGACAATCGGCGCATCCACTACCACACAGGCAAACTGTTTCTCCCGGATCAGCTTCTGCAGCACCTTGTCCTCCTTAGACATGCCATAGATCACCACGCCGGAAATACTCTGGGACAGAAAAGATCTTGTGATCTCTTCCGCCGTCATCCCCGCGATCATGGACGGAAAGATCGTCACGACTTCCACGTTCAGTTCCTTGGCCTTATCCAGTGCCCCTACCAGATACTGCATGAAGATCTGATCAATGGCCTGGGTCTGTCTATTGGGATCCAGCACCAGCGCGATTCTTCCAAACTGCTTGGAGGAAAGCGCCGCGGCAATGGAATTCGGAATATAATTCAACTCCTTGATGGCGTCCTGTACCTTTTTCTTCGTCTCTTCACTGACATTAGGATAGCCATTTAAGACCTTGGATACTGTGGAAATAGCCACTCCGGCATGTTTTGCAACTTCTTTGATCGATACCATAAATCCCCCGTTCCGTCCGCAGCTCCCTGCGGTCGTCATTCTCGGTTACCATACAATTACGGTTTGTTTCATTTGACGTTTACCTATATATTCTCTATACTATAATTTAACGACAAATTCGTCAATGTACAGCATTTACGAAATATAGTGTGATTTTTTGGAAAAGGTTTTCCAAAGCATAATACCTCGGACAACGCAAGCATCAGAAAGGCTACAGATACCATGGCAGTAATCAAAAGTGTGGAAGAAAAATATATGAAGGAAGCTCTGAAGCAGGCGAAAAAAGCCTATGCCCTGGGGGAAGTCCCCATCGGCTGTGTCATTGTACATGAAGGTAAGATCATCGGTCGTGGTTACAACCGGAGAAATACAGACAAGAATACATTGGCGCACGCAGAGATCACAGCGATCAACAAAGCCAGCAAAGTGATCGGCGACTGGCGTCTGGAAGAATGCACGCTCTATGTGACCCTGGAACCCTGCCAGATGTGCGCCGGTGCCATTGTGCAGGCCCGTATCCCTGAAGTAGTGATGGGCTGCATGAATCCCAAGGCGGGATGTGCAGGTTCGATCCTGAATATACTGGAAATGCCCCAGTTTAACCATCAGGTGAAGGTTACCCGGGGCATTCTGGAAACGGAATGCAGCCAGATGCTGAAGACTTTTTTTGAAGAGCTCCGCATCCGGAACAAACAGGAGAAAGCTGCCAGAAGGGCATCAGGCGATCTCTCGTAAGCTTTCTTCCTGTGTCTGGTTCTGTTCGGTTGTTTTTCTTCTATGCTTCGGCAATCGGGAAATCGCTCTTCCCGTTTCATAAAGTCCCATCGGCACAAAGAGGATCAAAAATACATAGTACGGAAATACATATCTGCTCTGCGCTTCCCAGATGATACTGAACAGGAAGCCACCTACTATGCCAATCAACGGCAGCCACAATGCTGTCGGAATTTCTTTTTTTTGCCACCATCTTCCGCACAAAACAATTCCAAGTACAAGTCCTGCCAAGTATACGATACTCTGGTAATAATTGGCCAGCTTCCATACGGTTTCATGTATGTTCCCATAGTACAGACTGGTAATCCCGGAGGACAGCGGTTCTCCATCCGTATCAAACGACTCTGTTGCCTTGAGGCTGGAAAACAGCGGTTCGATCCATTGATCTTCCAGTTTTCTCTTAAAGAAATCTCTGGCCATAGCCGGATTCTCCCGGAACTCCCGCAATCGTTCGCGAATATATTCCTTTCCTTCCTGTGCGGCAGGCTCCTGTTGAAAATCATGTTCTGCAAACGTGGTTTGCTGATAGCGATTGTACACCCCGGCCATGCCATCCGTCTCCTGTAATCCCATCGCAATCCAGAGAATGCTCGGAATGCCAATGTCACTGGGATATCCGGAACGGTATTCATACATTACATCTACCGCTTTCACCGTCAGTGCTGCCGTCAGAAGAATTGCAAACCCTGCCAGCAGATATTGTCCCTTCTTTTTCTTCAGGCAGACCAGAACTGCATAAATTCCCACTCCAATGAGTATGATCCATGTATTTTTCCGGGCAAGCACAGCAATCCCTGCCACACATGCCGCCAACGCAATATACCTCTTCTTCTCATAATGTTCATAAGCAGACACCGCCCAGAACATTACCATTCCAAAGCTGATACTGAGCACGTCCCCGTAAATATACGGTAAATACAGCAAAAAAGGAATACAGCCCAACATCATAATACAATATACGATTCTAAATATGGCTCTGTCTGTATTCAGTTTCAGGAAACCGTATCCTGCCAGAATCGCCAGTACCCACCATATTACATGCAGGATTTTTGCCGGAGTATAATTGAAATTTCCAAACAGGGCAAACAGCATCTCGTATAATATCCCCAGTCCTTTTTGTTGTTGGTACATCCCCACATAACCTCCGGAGCACAACATAATGAAGTTGCCATCCCGGCAATATGCTGCAAATGCCGTGGCGCTGATCTGATCTCCTACCGGATAATAGGGATTGTTGAGAACGTAGATACTTCCCAGCAGAAACGCAGTAACACTGGTTGCCAACAATGTATAGATGCAGATTTTTTCCTGCTTTATCTGATTTTGGGCAGTCAGCCATTTATCTCCTTCGTAGACGATGACGGATGCCAACAGGAAAATGAAAATATGCTTCCAGGTACTGTCTTTTATCAGGAGATTTCTGATGCTGTAATCCACCGTTCCGTAATAAGAATACCGACAGGACCAGTAACTCAGGACCAAAAGAATGGGAATCAGACAGACAAGAAATATTCCCAACAGAATACGGTATATTTTTTCCATTAATGTTCCCTCATTTTTATCTTATAGTTCCACATAATTTCTGTCACCGACATATACTGCCAGCTTTTCATTCTCATATTCCAGTATCGGTGCTTCCCCTTCCGGAAATTGCTGTTCAAAGGCTTCACGCATTTCTGTCCGTACGACGTAAGCGGTCCGCATTTCCTTGGGCAGCGTCGGGGGATACCATTTCATACTGGTGAGCCACCAGTATCCGGAAAGACTGGCCATGGTATAGGAATGTCCCATCGTCACCCGGCCGTCCGTGATCAGACAGATCCGTTCGGCATCCCAGAATTCTGCATATCCGTAGTCGATTCCCGCTTCTGTCAGATAATCCGCCACTTCCTGATATTCCTTCAGGTTATCCTGTGTGGTGGCCGCTTCACAGTAGGTGTATTTCAGATTCAGCACCGCGAACAGCGCTACGGCCGTTAAGATCAGACCAGCGAACACCGGCTGTCCTTCCGACATATGATCCACCATCACCGCTACCAGAACAGCTGCTGCGAACCATGCCATGAAAAAGTAATAATGGGCCGCCTCCGCACTGGTGATCCCGATGATAAATGCTGTGACTCCCACAGAAGCAAGGAGAATTGTCAGTGCATCTTTTTGTCTGTCTGTGCTCTCTGTATTTTTCCGGAACACATACCAGAGTCCATACCCCAACAGGATCAGGAACACCCAGACAAGAAGCTGCATCAGAGAAGCAAAGCTCCCTACCTTTGCATTTCCCACCAGTCCAAAGTTCTCCAACAGGGCTGCCGGAACCCCAAGAAGCAGTTTCTCTACTGCCTCTCCCGGCTGCAGCAGATAGACTGCATAATCTCCTCTGCCGCCGTACAGACAGGATACCAGAAAAGCAAGTACAAGACTTCCCACATAGGCTGTGGCAAGATAACGTCCACCGGGCAGCTTCTGCCGGAGATGTCCGGATTCCATGAATAAAGCGATCACTTCCACTACAAGCAGTGGCAGGATGATGACCTGCAGACATCTCTGTCCTCCACAGTTCAGCAAAACTGCGGCAATAAACAATACCAGCCACTCCAGAAAGGTCTTCCGGTTCATCTGCCGGTTTTCTTTTAATTTCAGGTAAAACAGAATATTGAAAAACAGAAAAATGCCATGAAACACATAATACTCTGCAAATAGGAATAAAAGCAGCGCTACAAAAGGAACCATCTGCCCCTCATTGCGAAAACCGTTGATTGGCAGCGCACACAATACCAGCAATGCCGTAATTGATGCCGGTCTGCTCAAAGATAATTTTCTCAGAAAAAAATAAAATGTCCCCAGCAAAATCGCACCCAATAGAACGCAGGTAATCCCCGCCGCCGTCTGCATGCTGCCGGTGATACCGTAAAATACGGCTGCAACCGTAGGCATTCCAATGATCCGTCTCTCCGTGCTGGAGATCCAGTCGTTGGGTGTAATATCCTTCTCCACCCAGATCTCCCGGGCCAGCAAAGCCTCTGCTGCAATATCCGAATCCACATGTTGTGCATATTTACACAGGTTCAGGTAGCAAAATACTCCCAGATATATCAGTAAAAGTGCACCTATTATCCATCCCAGCAGGGATATACTTTTTCGCTCGTTTCTCATGGATCCTTCTCCGTAGGCAACTATCTTTCGACAAAATTACATATTATTTTAATTATAACACTCTTCCCTGTTTCCTTCAAGGCAAAGAGGCTTGACAAAAACCGGGGAACAGGATACACTATAAAGGCCGTACATGTCCGGTATCATGGGAATAGTGATGAAACTCGGTCTTACGCAATGGGAATCTACGAACCGTGTCAGGTTGGGAACAAAGCAGCACTAAGTAGAACCTTCCATGTGCCGTGAGGAAACTGGGTGGAGCTGTTATCCTGGTCCGGCATGTGCGGTTTTGATATTTAAAGTGTTCTGTGAATTCATGGATAAGTCAGTTAAGAGGTTATAGATTGTGTCAGGCGATATGTCATCCCCTTTTTTGGTTTCCAACAGCATAGCATCCGTTTCCGGCGATCTGGCTCCCCAAGATGCCGCATGGTTCCGGAAAATCATGTCCGACTGCATCCTGTGTCCCAGGGCCTGCCATGCCGATCGCCTGGATGGTGGCGTGGGATATTGTGGCCAGACGGCAGATATTATGGCTGCCAGAGCCTCTCTGCATTATTGGGAGGAGCCCTGTATCTCCGGCACTTCCGGTTCCGGTACCGTCTTTTTCTCCGGATGCAACCTGCGCTGTGTCTTCTGCCAGAACCATAACATCGCTCTGGGGAAAGCCGGACGAGTCATCACTCCCGAACATCTGGTGAAAATCTTTCTACAATTACAGGAACAGGGAGCTAACAATATCAATCTTGTTACTCCCACACATTTTCTTCCCCAGATCGTCATTGCCTTACAGCAGGCCAAAAATCAGGGACTGTCCATCCCCATTGTATACAATACCGGCAGTTACGAATCTCCGGAGGCTTTACGCCATCTGGATGGTCTGGTGGATATCTATCTGCCTGATCTGAAATATTTTTCTCCGGAGCTTTCCGCTGCGTATTCGCATGCCCCGGACTATTTTGAGATTGCCTGCGCTGCCATTGCGGAAATGTACCGGCAGGTCTTAGATCCGGTCATGGATCCCGACACCGGGCTGATGCAGCGGGGGATGATCGTACGCCATCTGCTCCTGCCGGGACAAGCGAAAGACTCCAAGAAGATCCTGCGGTATCTCCATGAGACCTACGGGGATCATATCTATATTAGCATTATGAATCAATATACACCTCTTCCGCAGGTGGCAGATATTGAAGCACTCAATCGCACAGTGACACCGGAGGAATATGACCGGGTCCTGCGCTTTGCGGAGCGAATCGGCATTGAACAGGGCTTCCGGCAAGAGGGAAGTGCCGCCTGTGAAAGCTTTATTCCGGAATTTGACGAGCGGGGACTGTGATTCTCTCACAGTTCCACTGCGATCAGATAATATCCGAAATCCCCTTCCCATGCCGGTTCTCTGGTTCCTTCAAAACTTTCAAAGCCAAACATTCTGGCTACCTGTTTTTCTCTTTCATAAAAATTACCCGGGACTCCTATGTAATATTTCACTTCCCCAGAGACTTCCTGACGCATTAATAATAAATGTCTGTATTTATCATAGCCATGCAACAAAAAACTGTTGTGGGTCATCTGATAGCAACGCTCCCGCAACACGACGAAATCCTCCGGACCCACGGAAAGAAATTCTCTGGCATCCCGGAAGGGATGGATGTGGGGGTAGATACTGCTTAATTGCTCCCATTTGGTGTCTTTCATGTGGAGAGTGTGTTCCGTGGCAGTTTTTTTCGAGCTCCGGGCTTCCGATCCACTGACCATTTTTTCGTTTGCGACTACGGTTTCTGCCACTTTTTCGGTCTGTTCACGGGCTTGCCTGCCTTGCTCCTGCACCCGCTCCCGCTGCATCTCCCTATTTTGGACTTCCTGCTGTTCTGTCTGTATCGGCCGCTTTGCCTGCTCCGGCTGGTTTCCACCTTGCCCCTGTCCTTCGATTTCCCCCACCGTAACCGGTGCAATCGCAGTCACAGGCGCAGGTACTTTCTTCGCACCAGCTGCTCCTGCAAACCGCCCTATGATCTCAAAATTACGTTTCAGGGGAATGCGTATCCCCAGTGTCGGCTCCCAATCCGCTTTTCTGGAAATTCTTTTTTCACAGGAAACGGTCCCCCGTTCTGCCGTCATTTCACATAACAGTTCTTCTCCGCTTTCCCGCTGCAGATACAGCAGCATCATCTCCTTGCCAGACACGATCCCCTGTCCTCTCAGCTGCACCATCAGAATCTCTTCCTCTTCCCAGCTTTCCAGCTTTGCATACCCGGCTCCCCGGATCCGTTTCCCGTTTTCCTGTAATTCCAAATAGCTGATCTGTTTCCGATATGACATAAAATCCCCCCGTATAAAGTTTCTATCTAACTTTATGCGAGGGGTTGTCCTTAATATTCCTGGCTGTCCAGATATTTCATATAATTTACGACCATCAATGCGATCTTGAAAGTCAGTGCATCATCGAAACTGCGCAGGTCCAGTCCGGTGCTCTTCTGAATCTTCTCAATACGATATACCAGCGTATTACGATGCACGAACAACTGTCTGGAAGTCTCCGACACATTCAGATTGTTTTCGAAGAACTTGTTCAGGGTGTTCAGGGTCTCTTCATCCAGATCCATAGGTATATTGTCACCGAAGATCTCCTCAATAAAGATCTTGCACAGATTCACCGGCAGCTGATAGATCAGACGTCCGATTCCCAACGTGCTGTAGGCGATCACCTTTTTCTCTGCGTAGAATATCTTGCCTACATCCAGTGCCATCTTGGCTTCCTTGTAGGACTTGGATACGTCCTTCAATTCCTGTACCACGGTGCCATATGCCACCTTCACATCCAGAAGAGCCTCCGCATTCATCATGGCTACAATAGTCTCGGCCAGTTCATGCAGTGTCTCAGGTGTGGTGGTGCTCTCAACAGATTTGATCAGGATCAGGCTGGACTCATCCACCGCTGTTACATAATCTCCCGCCTGCGGGGAAAACATGCCCTTAAGCACTTCAGATACAATGCCATCTTTCTCATCCTTGGTCTCAATGAGATATACGGCTCTGGGACAGCTGACTTCCACATGAAGTTTCTTCGCCCGATTGTAAATATCTACCAGCAACAGATTATCCAACAACAGGTTCTGAAAGAAATTATTCCGGTCAAACCGTTCCTTGTAGGCAATGACAAGATTCTGGATCTGACTGACAGCAATCTTACCCACCATATATACGTCATCCGTCATTCCCCGTGCCACCAGTACATATAAAAGATCCTCTTCGTCACGGATCTTCAGAAGGTGATGTACTCCGATCACCTGGCTATCCGCCGGAGAAGCCGCAAAGCCTGTGATCAGATCTGTGGTTATGTCATCCTTTTCCATGGTAGATGCCACTTCGGATCCGTTCAGATCATAGACTCCGAGGTCTACCTTAGTGATTGCTTTTAATTCATCAATGCTTGTCTGTATAATCTGGCCTGTAATCATATTGTCCACGCCTT
>OGIL01001925.1_pt1 | contig 10536 bp, 7 predicted proteins | sample 1571751 | NCBI WGS metagenome assembly OGIL01 (sample SAMEA2581964, study PRJEB24529) | metagenome | biome: Human gut stool | place: China | collected 2011 | reverse complement strand
TCTACTGAAACGAAAACCCCCGGCCTTCCGGCCGGGGTTTTTCGCAATGCAGGGAGCGGTTATTTCATCTCCACCAGCGCTTTGCCCGTCATTTCGGCAGGCTGCTCCAGCCCCATCAGCTTCAGCACCGTGGGAGCCACGTCGGCCAGAATACCGCTGCGGACGGACTTCACGCGGTCCGACACCACCACGATGGGAACCGGATTGAGCGAGTGCGCCGTGTTGGGCGTACCGTCGGCATTGACGGCGTTGTCGGCGTTGCCGTGGTCGGCGATCATCACCACCTCGTAGCCGTTGGCCTTGGCAGCCTCGACAACCTTCTCCACACATCCATCGACAGCCTTCACGGCCTTCACGATGGCTTCGTAAACGCCCGTGTGGCCCACCATGTCGCCGTTGGCGAAGTTCAGGCAGATGAAGTCGAATTTCTTTTCACCCAGCGCAGCGACCAGTTTTTCAGCCACTTCCGGGGCCGACATTTCGGGCTGGAGGTCATAGGTCGCCACCTTGGGCGAGGCGACGAGGATACGCTCCTCGCCGTCGAATTTCTCCTCGCGGCCGCCGTTCAGGAAGAACGTCACGTGGGCGTATTTCTCGGTCTCGGCGATACGCAGCTGTTTGAGGCCCTGCTTCGAAACCCACTCGCCGATGGTGTCGGGCACATTCTCCTTGTCGAAAAGGATGTGCAGGCCCGTGAACTTGGCGTCGTAGGGGGTCATGCAGCAGTAGTAGAGCGGCATGGTGTGCATTCCCTCGGCGGGCATATCCTCCTGCGTCAGCACGATGGTAAGCTCCTTGGCGCGGTCGTTGCGGTAGTTGAAGAAGATCACCAGGTCGTTCGGACGGATCATGCCGACGGGCTGTCCGGCAGCGTCGACGCGCACGACGGGCTTGATGAACTCGTCCGTAACGCCCTCGTCGTAGGATTTTTGCACGGCCTCGACCATGTCTGACGCCTTCTCGCCGACGCCGTCGACCAGCGCGTCGTAAGCGATTTTCACCCGCTCCCAGCGTTTGTCGCGGTCCATGGCGTAATAACGGCCGATGACCGTGGCCACCTTGCCCGTCGATGCGGCCATGTGCTTTTCGAGGTCGGCGACGAAGCCCTTGCCGCTGCGCGGGTCGGTGTCGCGGCCGTCCATGAAGCAGTGCACGAACGTATTTTCGATCTTATATTCGGCGGCGATGTCGCAGAGTTTGAAAAGATGCTCCAGCGACGAGTGCACGCCGCCGTCCGACACGAGGCCCATGAAATGCACGTTCACGCCGTTTTTCTTGGCGTATTCGAACGCGGCTTTCACCTCCGGGTTCTGCATGATCGAGTTGTCGCGGCAGGCGCGGTTGATCTTCACGAGGTCCTGATAAACGACGCGGCCGGCGCCGATATTGAGGTGTCCCACCTCCGAATTGCCCATCTGTCCGTCGGGCAGGCCGACGTTCTCGCCGTCGGTGCGCAGTTCGGCATGGGGGTATTTTTCGGTCATGGCCGAAATGTATTCGGGATGCACGGTCGAAATGACGTCCGCCTTATCGTGACGGCCGTTTCCCCAGCCGTCGAGGATCATAAGTAATACCTTGTTATTCATATCTTACTCTGTTTTAATTACTACCGTTTTATTGCCTCCGGAGGCTGCATTCGTCGCCTGTGGCGCCGTTTACAAGTCTGACCCCATCCCAAACCCTTCCCTCGGGAAGGGCTTATCGCATCGCGACCGGAATGCGGACGGAAACCACACAATTATTTCACCTGCGCCCCGATCAGCTCCACAGCCTTGTCGATGGCGGCCTGCAAACCGTCGGGGTTCTTGCCGCCGGCCGTCGCGAAGAAGGCCTGTCCGCCTCCGCCGCCCTGCATCAGCTTCGCGGCCTCGCGCACGACGGCTCCGGCATTCACGCCGCAGGCCGTGATCTCGTCGCCCAGCATCACCGTCAGCGTCGGTTTCCCGTCCCAGACGGAACCCACGACGAAGACCAGCCTGGGCGAACGCTGGCGCAGGTTGTAGGCCAGGTCCTTCACGAAGTCGGGACGGCGGTCGGTCTGCGTGGCGAAAAGCTGCATGCCGTGACGCTCGGGCGTCGATGCGGCGATCTTGTCGGCCCACTGGGCCACCTGCTCGCGGCGCATCGACTCGACCTCCTTCGAGAGGGTCTCGTTGCTTTCGAGCATCTTCTTCACGGCCTGCACGACCTGCGGGTTATTGAGGTATTCGGCGATGTTGCGCATCGTGTCCTCGGCGGCATAGAGCACCTTCTCGGCCTGCTCGCCCGTGACAGCCTCGATACGGCGCACGCCGGCCGAAATGGCGCTCTCCGAGAGAATCTTGAAGAAGCCGATATTGCCCGTGGCGCCGGTGTGCGTACCGCCGCACAGTTCGACCGACGACCCGAAGCGGACCATGCGGACCTTGTCGCCGTATTTCTCGCCGAAGAGCATCATCGCACCGCACTTCTCGGCCTCCTCCTTCGTAGCCTCGCGGTTCTCCACGAGCGGATAGTTGGCGCGGATGGCCCGGTTGACGAGTTGCTCCACCTTGCGCAGCTCCTCGGGCGTCACCTTCTGGAAATGCGAGAAGTCGAAACGCAGGATTTCGGGCGTCACCAGCGAACCCTTCTGCTCGACATGCGCGCCGAGCACCTTGCGCAGCGCCTCGTGCATAAGGTGCGTGGCGGTGTGGTTGTTGGCTGCGGCCTGCCGCTTTTCGGGGTCCACCCGGGCCGTAAATTCAGCCGCGGGGTTCTCCGGGAGCTGGTTCACGATATGGATGATCAGGCCGTTCTCCTTCTCGGTGGCCACGACAGGAATACGCTCGTTGGCGCTCTCGATCATACCGATGTCGCCGACCTGGCCGCCCGAGTTGCCGTAGAACGGCGTGCGGTCGAAAACCAGCTGGTACGATGTCTTGCCCTTCGACGTGACGCGGCGGTAGCGTGCGATGCGGACCTTCTCGGTCAGCGTGTCGTAGCCCGTGAAGACGCTCTCGCGGATGGGGAACAGCTCCACCCAGTCGTCGGTGTCGACGGCGGCAGCGTTGCGCGAACGCTCCTTCTGGGCCTGCAACTCCTTCTCGAAGGCGGCGAGGTCCACGCCGACGCCCTGTTCGCGGGCGATCAGCTCCGTGAGGTCGATCGGGAAACCGAACGTATCGTAGAGTTCGAAGGCGTCCTTGCCCGAAATAAGCTCCTTGCCTTCGCCTTTGGTTCTGGAGATCACGCCGTCCAGCAGGTTGATGCCCGTGGCGAGCGTGCGCAGGAACGAGGACTCCTCCTCCTCGATCACTTTTTCGATCAGTCCCTGCTGGGCCTTCAGTTCGGGGAACTGGCCGCCCATCTGCCCGACCAGTCCGGGAACCAGGCGGCAGAGCGTCGGCTCGGTGAAGCCGAGGTAGGTGTAGCCGTAGCGCACGGCGCGGCGCAGGATGCGGCGGATGACATAGCCCGCCTTGACGTTCGACGGCAGCTGGCCGTCGGCGATCGAGAAGGCGATGGCGCGCAGGTGGTCAGCGATCACGCGCATGGCCACGTCGGCCTTCCGGTCCTCGCCGTATTTCTTGCCCGACATCTCCGCGATGCGGCCGATCGTGGGCTGGAAAACGTCGGTGTCGTAGTTCGACTTCTTGCCCTGGAGGATCATGCAGAGGCGCTCGAAGCCCATGCCCGTGTCGACGTTGCGCGCGGGAAGTTCCTCCAGCGAGCCGTTTGCCTTGCGGTTGAACTGCATGAAGACGAGGTTCCAGATCTCGATCACCAGCGGGCTGCCCTGATTGACCATCTCGCGGCCCGGCACGGCGGCGATCTCCGACTCGTCGCGCAGGTCGTAGTGGATCTCGCTGCAAGGTCCGCAAGGGCCTATGTCGCCCATCTCCCAGAAATTGTCGTGCTTGTTGCCGCGGATGATATGGTCCGCGGGCAGGTACCGGAGCCAGTAGTCGTAAGCCTCCTGGTCGAACGGCACGCCGTCCTCCTCCGAACCTTCGAACACCGTGGCGTACATCCGCTCGGCGGGCAGTCCGTAGACGCCGTGGAGCAGTTCCCAGGCCCACTCGATCGCCTCCTTCTTGAAGTAATCGCCGTAGGACCAGTTGCCCAGCATCTCGAACATCGTATGGTGGTAGGTGTCGTGACCGACCTCCTCCAGGTCGTTGTGCTTGCCCGAAACGCGCAGACATTTCTGCGTATCGGCCGCACGCGGATACTTGCGGGGGGCGTTGCCCAGGAAGATGTCCTTGAACTGGTTCATGCCCGCGTTGGTGAACATCAGCGTGGGGTCGCCCTTCACGACCATCGGGGCCGAAGGCACGATAGCATGCCCTTTCGACTCGAAGAAGTCGAGAAAGGCGCGGCGAATTTTATTCGATTCCATATATAAGATTTTATCCGATTTCCACGTTTGTGATTTCGGGTTGCAAAATTACACATTTTAAACTAAATTTGCATCCTATTAAAGGAGATTTTTCCGCGATGGGCGAAAAAGGACACAGATTCGGAACCGAAACGCTTCGGACAGGCGCAGAGGAGCTGACACACGAGGCGCAGGTTCTCACGCACGGCGTGATGACGGCCCCGTTCCGGCTCCGCACCTACCGTCTGATCCGCAAGATCCTGATCGGATTCATCATCGTGTCGATTGCCAACGTACTATTATCCTCATTTTTCTACTCGCCCAAGATGTCCCGCATCCTGCGCGACAACCGCGAGACGGTGATCAAATACCGCATTCTCCAGGACCGCATCCGCACCGCCCAGCAGCGCGTCGACGAAATACGCCACCGCGACAACTACGTCTACCGCTCGCTCTTCTCGACCGACACGCTCTCGATCCCGGGCGTGTGGCAACCCTACCCCGATTCGAAATACGCCCCGCTCGCCGACGACGACTATGCCCCGCTGATGGTCGGGACATGGCGGCAGCTGGACGCGCTGGCCCGGACGATCTACCTCGAATCGGTGTCGTTCGACGAATTGCAGCAGTTCTCGAAGAACAAGGAGCAGCTCTCGGCAGCCGTCCCGGCCATCTGGCCCATCGACCGCTCGGCGCTGCACAACAACCACATCGGCGCCTTCAGCGCGCGCCGCATGCACCCCGTGCTGGGCTACATCCGCCCCCACACGGGCATCGACTTCGGCTGCGACCGCGGCACTCCGGTCTATGCCACGGGCGACGCCGTGGTCGAAACAGCCTCGGCCAGCGGCTTCAACGGCGGCTACGGCAAGCAGGTGCTGCTCAACCACGAATTCGGTTACAAGACGCGCTACGCCCACCTGAACGAGGTGCTCGTGAAACCCGGCGAGCGCGTCACGCGCGGCCAGATCATCGCCCGGACGGGCAACACGGGGCGTTCGACGGGTCCCCACCTCCACTACGAGGTGATCCACAAGGGCGTGCCCGTCAACCCGATCAACTATTTCAACCGCAACATGACCCCCGAGGAGTACGAACGCCTGATGGAGAACATGCGCGAGACCAACTTCGAAAAGCTCTGACATGGCAGGTAAAAAGGATTTAGAGCGTCTGCGCAGGCGCAGGCGGCGCAAGCAGCGGATCATCCGCGCCACGGTCCACCTTTTCGTGTGGCTGGGGATGGCGGTGCTCTACTACGTGGGCTTCTCGGTCTTCTTCGACACGCCGTTCGAATACCAGATGAAGCACTCGACCGACCGCCTGCGCCGCGAATACGAGGCGCTGTCCGCCCGGTACGACTCGCTCTCGACCGTTCTGGGAAACCTTTCGGAACGCGACCGCAACGTTTTCCGCATCCTCTTCGAGTCGGAGCCGTACGATTTCGACTCGGAGCACGAACAGCGGCAGAGTTCGACCTACGAAAAGATCGTGGGCCGCTCGACGCGTCAGCTCAAACGCGAACTGCGCGAGAGGGTGAGCGAGATGGAACGACAGCTCGAAACGCTCAACGCCTCGTACCTCGAACTGCAGGCGCGCATCGACACGGCGGGCCGCAGGTGCGACAATATCCCCTCGATCCAGCCCGTGATCAACAAGCAGCTGACGCTGCTCACAGCCTCCTACGGCATGCGCATCCACCCCTTCTACCGCACCCTGCAATCCCATCAGGGCGTCGATTACACGGTGCCCGAAGGTTCGCGCGTCTTCGCCACGGCCGACGGCGTGGTGCGCGACGCGGCGCAGCGCAACTCGACGCAGGGCCAAACCGTGGTTATCTACCACTTCAACGGCTACGAAACCTCGTACAGTCACCTGATGGCGATCAATGTTGCCCGGGGACAGGAAGAGGCTTTTCGAGCCGTTGGTCCACTTCCAGCCGAGTTTTCCCGTCGCGGCGTCGAGGCAGTGAAGATGCCCGTTCCAGGCTCCGAAAACCAGTTTCCCGTCCGCCAGCGCGGGTTGCCCCTGCGACTGGCCGCCTCCGTAGTCGTAACGCCACAGAATCCGCCCGTCGCGCACCGCGATTTTGGCCATCGTGCCGTTGCCCAGCCCGATGTAGAGCGCCGCGCCGCTGCCGCGGCCGTCGACGAGTCCCTGCCCGACGATCGGTGTCGGGGTGTCGATGTGCCACCGTTCGCGGCCCGTGCGGGCGTCGTAGGCGCGCAGTCCGTCGGTGGTCGTGCCGGCGATGACCAGCCCTTCGGCCACGAGGGGTGTGGTGTAGAGCGCCCCGCCGAAACGCTGACGCCACACCTCGCGGTTGCGGCGGGTGTCGCAGGCCCGCAGCACGCCCTGCGTCGTGCCGTAATACACCAGGTCCCTGTAAAAGGCCGCCCCGGTGTAGATTGTGGCGCTGTCCTGCAACACAAGCTGCGCATGCGCCTTGTAGTCGGGAACCGGGGGCGTCGGGTCGGAGGCGAGGGCCAGCGTTTGCGGGTCGTCCTGCATGCGGATCGTGAAGCGGGTGCGCGGCTCCGCGCCCAGCGTCTTTTCGCGCACGCGGACCGAGTCGCCCCAGAAGTCGAGCAGCGTGTAGCCCGCGTCGGAATCGCTCTTGCCGCGCAGGGCGCGTCCCTGAATGCCTGCTATGGAGTCGAAGTTGAACAGCGAGGGTGCGCGGTGGTAGTGGCCGAACAGCGTGAGCGGGATATCCAGCCGCCGGAGCGTCGCCGTCACCTCCGTGCGGTTCGTGAGGTCGTTGTTCAGCGGATAGTGGCAGAGGCTCACGATGCGCTGGCCGGGCCGGGCCTTGGCGGCCTCCGCGGCCAGCCACGCGAGGTCCTCGGTGCGCACCGCTCCCATGGCCATCTTCATAAAAGGTCCCGAAGCGTAGCCCAGAAAGAGGTAGTCCCCGGCCCGGAAGGCGGTGCGCCCGTCGTGGCCGAAGATCCGGGCGAAGGTCGTGCAGGCGCTTTCGGACCACGTGGTCTCGTAGTTGCCCGGCACGGCGTGCCACGGTTTTTCGAGCCGAGAGATCAGCCCGTGGACGTATTCCAGTTCGGCGTCGCTGCCCAGGTTGGTGAGGTCGCCGCCGAAGATCACGATGTCGCACGGCGAGGCGTTGATTTCGTCCACCGCGACGCGGAACAGCGAATCCTGCACGTTGCCGGGCGTCACGTGGATGTCGGTCAGGAAGGCGACGCGGAGCGTGTCGCAGGGAGCCGGGGCCGGGAATGCCGACGACGCCCACAGCGCGCCGAAGCACAGCAGGATTTTGGAGTATTTCATTGGGCTTGCGCAGTTTTGTCGTTACAAGATACGAAATTCGGCGGAAAAAGCTATCTTTGCGTTGCAAAAAACAGGGGGACTATTCCCGATAAGCGGTGCCCGCATTTTGGTTGACAATCCGGTCGCATGCGATAAGTCCCCTCCGAGGAGGGGATTTAGGGGAGGGGCAGATTTGCAAATGTGGCCAAAGGCCGCAGGAGATTGACCATGAGAACGACTAAACGATACTGTAACTAAACTACATGCTGATATGAAAACCATTCTTCTTCTGGGTTCCGGCGAGCTGGGCAAGGAGTTCGCGATTGCGGCGCAGCGGCTGGGACAGACCGTCGTGGCGTGCGACAAGTATGCGGGCGCTCCCGCGATGCAGGTGGCCGACGCCGCGGAGGTCTTCGACATGCTCGACGGCGACGCGCTGGCCGCTGCGGTCGCAAAACACCGCCCCGACATCATCGTTCCCGAGATCGAGGCCATCCGCACCGAACGGCTCTACGAGTTCGAGCGGGCGGGCGTCCAGGTCGTACCGAGCGCCCGGGCCGTGAATTTCACGATGAACCGCAAGGCCATCCGCGACCTCGCGGCGAAGGAACTGGGGCTGAAGACGGCGCGGTATTTCTACGCCGCATCGCTCGGCGAACTGCGCGAGGCCGCCGCGAAAATCGGCTTCCCCTGCGTGGTCAAGCCGCTGATGTCCTCTTCGGGCAAGGGGCAGTCGCTGGTCAAGGGTCCCGACGAGCTGGAACGCGCCTGGCATTACGGCTGCGAAGGGTCGCGCGGCGACATCCGCGAACTGATCATCGAGGAGTTCATCCGCTTCGACAGCGAGATCACGCTGCTCACCGTAACCCAGAAGAACGGCCCGACGCTCTTCTGCCCGCCGATCGGCCATGTGCAGAAGGGCGGCGACTACCGCGAGAGTTTCCAGTCGCCCGTGATCGCACCCGAACACCTCGCCGAGGCGCAGCGCATGGCCGCCGCCGTCACCGAAGCCCTCACCGGGGCCGGACTGTGGGGCGTGGAGTTCTTTTTGAGCCGCGACAACGGGGTCTATTTCTCCGAGCTGTCGCCCCGGCCGCACGACACGGGCATGGTGACGCTGGCCGGGACGCAGAACCTCAATGAGTTCGAACTGCACCTGCGCGCCGTGCTGGGGATTCCCATTCCGGCGGTCACCTTCGAGCGCATGGGCGCCAGCGCGGTGATCCTCTCGGGCGTGGAGACCTCCGCGCCGCGTTACGGGGGCGTGGAAGAGGCCGTCGCCGGAGATCCCCGCACCGACATCCGCATCTTCGGCAAACCCTCGGCGCGCGTGAACCGCCGCATGGGCGTCGTCGTGGGCTACGAACCCCACGGCAGCAGCCTCGAAGCCTTGCGCGAACGGGTTTGCGCCGCCGCCGCAAAAGTGAAAGTCACCGAATAACGACAACTCCGGCTTCCCGGCCGCGAGCGACCCGCGAAAACCGCGGGCCGTTCAGCCGGAACCGGACCATAAAACCGATCCATGAAAAAGTACGCAATTATTTCGACCGAGAAGGGGACGATGAAAGCCGAGCTGTATGCCGACGAGACCCCCGGAACCGTGGCCAACTTCGTCGAACTGGCCGGGCACAACTTCTACGACGGGCTGACCTTCCACCGTGTGATTCCCGACTTCGTGATCCAGGGCGGCTGCCCCAGGGGCGACGGCACGGGAGGTCCGGGCTACACGATCAAGTGCGAGACGTCGGCCCCGCGCCAGCGCCACGACCGCGGCGTGCTGTCGATGGCCCATGCCGGGCGCGACACGGGCGGTTCGCAGTTCTTCATCTGCCACAACCGCGAGAATACGCAGCATCTCGACGGCCGCCACACCTGCTTCGGGCAGGTGGTCGAAGGGCTGGACGTGATCGACGACATCCGCCCGGGTGACAAGATTCTTTCGATCCGCATCGTCGAGGAGTAACGAATCCTGTCCGATCCCCATGTCTGCGACCGCAACCGGTTACCTGGCCTCGAAGCCGCGCTACGAAATCCTCGACGGACTGCGCGGCGTGGCGGCGATGATCGTGGTGGCCTTCCATCTGCTGGAAACCTACTCCAAAGGCCCTGCCTACCAGGTGCTCAACCACGGCTATCTGGCCGTCGACTTCTTCTTCGTGCTCTCGGGCTTCGTGATCGGCTACGCCTACGACGACCGCTGGAACCGCATGTCGCTCAAGGGCTTCTTCAAGCGCCGTCTGGTGCGTCTGCATCCGATGGTCATCATGGGGTCTCTCATCGGCGCGCTGTTCTTCTACTTCGGGTCCGCGGCCTTCCCGATGATCGCCGGCGTACAGTGGTGGGAGGTGCTGCTGATCTGCCTGCTGGGCTGTACGATGCTGCCCGCGCTGCCGTCGTGGGACATCCGCGGCTGGGGCGAGACCAGCCCGTTGAACGGACCCGCATGGTCGCTGCTCTACGAATACATCGCCAATATCCTCTATGCCCTCGTCATCCGGCGCTTCCCGAAATTCGTGCTGGGGCTGTTCGTGGCCGGGGCCGCGGTGCTGACGCTGGACCTCACGCTGAATCTCGACCTGTTCGGCCGGCCGGGAATCCCGACGCTCCGCTCGGCACGGGCATTTTCGTGAATGTCGCGATTTTCCTGCTTGCCGTCGGTCTGGCCTGGGCCTGCCTGAAACTCTACGACCTGCCCGTCCGCGAGTGGCTCAAGCGGCATTGGCTGATGAAGTAGGTTGCGGTTCGTTCCGCCATACGGGAAGGTCCCCTCGTTCTGGAGGGGACCTTCCTGTTTTGCGGCGAATGGCTTCCGCCCAACGCGCAGAGATGCCGGGAGAGGCGTGAACGAGAAACAGCCGCCCCCGAAGGGCGGCTGTTTCTGTAAGGCCGTGATTTCGCCTCTACTTGCCGAAAGCGGCTTTGATCTTCTC